>Ga0181523_10000108_pt1 | contig 83019 bp, 63 predicted proteins | sample PEATcosm2014_Bin_43_FD_119752 | JGI IMG/M metagenome (GOLD analysis project Ga0181523, IMG submission 119752) | Peatland microbial communities from MTU Mesocosm Facility, Houghton, MI, USA - PEATcosm2014_Bin05_30_metaG | ecosystem: Environmental > Terrestrial > Soil > Wetlands > Peat | place...
GATGGTGCGCGTGCCGTACTGGCGGGCGCGGTCGGCATCGCTCATGACCTGCTTGATTTCCTTGATGCCGGCGAGCACGGCGGAAAACTCGATGAAGTCGGCCTTGGTGATGCGGGCAATGATTTTGGCGAGCGTGGTTTTGCCTGTGCCGGGAGGGCCCCAGAAGATCATCGAGGTGGGATCGTCGCGCTCGATCTGCACGCGCAGCGGTTTGCCCGGCCCGACCAGATGATCCTGCCCGACGAATTCATCGAGCGTGCGCGGACGCATGCGGTCGGCCAGCGGGCGCGCGCCCGGCGAACTGGAGTCTTCCGGCGGAATGGGCTGGAATAGGTTCACAAGATGATTTCAAGGTCGAAAAAAATGAGCACCCTCAAGTTAACTACCGTAGCGAAGCCTAAACCAATGCCAAATGCTGTACCAATTCGCGAGGCAAAATATTCCTGCAGCATACAGCAGCGCCGCAAGAAGCTTAGGTTTCATTAGGCTCGCAACGTAGTCATTACGATCACGGAGTAACATTCGCAGTTGATTCACCGAGTAAACGCTTGAAACTACTAACACGAGAATAGCGATCAACAGGTCCACCCAGTTTGCATGAGGCAGGATGGAGACTAAGCTGCCCCAAGGAATTGTAGGCAGTTGAATAGCAAAATACGGCCAGGACAGAACGCCGCCAGCGATCCCACAGACGACTCCAACTCGCAGAGTGAATAATGACAATATGCATGCGACTGCAAAGAGAATCGTCCCAGCGATGGCAAGATGTATGAGCCCCAAGTGAAGGGTGACCGGCCCCGCGCCGTAGAGACCGTCAAAAAACTCGGCTAGTGCGAAGGCTGTAGTTACATATATGACTACTGAAAGAATCTTCCGTTTCATAATCGTCCCTCATGACTCAGCATTCCTTGTCGCGCGCATTCGTAGAGCACGACGCTCGCCGCGACTCCGGCGTTCAGCGATTCGACTTGTTTGGCTTGCGGAATCGCCAGGGTTCCATCCATTTGGCTGATTAGTTCACGGGACAACCCGGCCCCTTCGTTGCCGATGAAGATGGCGAGCGGCAAGGTCCATGAGACCTGGGGCAGCGGCGTTCCCTGATGCGAAGAAGTCGCGAGCAGTCGCACGCCTCGTGAGCGCAGAAGCGGAATCAGTTCGGCGGAGGAGATCCGCAACCATGGCAAACGGAAGATCGATCCGGCCGAGCCGCGCAGAACTTTCGAATTGTAAGGGCTCACAGTCCCTTCGGTCAGAAAAACACCGGCGGCGCCGAAGGCTTCGGCCGAGCGCAGGATTGTGCCCAGGTTCCCGGGGTCCTGCAGGCCGGCAGCCACTACGAACGGGCCTTCACTCGCGCGGTCGAGCAGTTGAGCCGCAGAGAAAGCGGGCAGCTTGAGCAGCGCCGCCACGCCCTGGGGCGCATCGCTCGGCACGATCGAGTTGAAGAGCGCATTCGGCAAGACCAGCGTTTCAGTGCGGGCGTTGATCTGGGGCAAAAGCTTTTCGGCGAGAGGGCGCGCCGATTCGCTGAAGAATACACTGTCCAGATGCTGGCCGCTGCGCAACGCTTCTTCCAGGAGCTTGACGCCTTCGATCGCGCACTCACCTTGCGTCGTCAGTTCGGCGCGGCGAAAGGCGAGCCGCAATTCCTTCAGCCTTTGATTGTGGCGGCCGGCGACGGGCCGCAAACGGTCCACCTGACTGCGAGTTCGAGCGGCCTTCGCGTCTGGCTTCATCAGTCGGTTCCTAGATAGGAATGCGATTTGGGACGGGATCAGGATAATACGACTGCCCGACCGGGCTTCGGTCGAAGCTTGTGGTATGGTACATTTCATTGTTTGAGCCGACAATGTTTACGCCGATAATGCTGTCGCTGGCAGGGTTCACGCCGGCCATCGGGAAGGGACCAGAGTGCGCGCGGAAATCCTGAAAATTGATGCCGAATCGCCCGAAGCTTCGCTGATCAAGTATGCCGCTGAACAAATTCAAGCCGGCCAGGTGCTCGGCATGCCGACCGACACGTTCTACGGCCTGGCGGCGGATCCGTTCAACCTGCGGGCGGTCGAGCGCGTTTATGAGATCAAGTCGCGTCTGCGGCACAAGCCGCTCTCGCTGCTGATCGAGAACGTCGACCAGGCGGAAGAATTTGCGCGTCCCTTGCCGGACGATTTCCATCTTCTGGCGCGGCGTTTCTGGCCGGGGCCACTGACCATGATTGTTCCGGCGGCGTCGCATCTGCCGCTGAAAGTAACGGCGAACACGGGAAACGTGGCGTTGCGTGTGCCGGCGGCCGAAATTCCGCTGGCCGTGGTGCGGGCGGCGAAGATTCCGATCACGGCGACCTCCGCCAACCTGAGTGGCGCCACAGAATGCACGACTGCGGAGCAGGTGCAGGAGCAGTTGCAGGGCCGCATTCCGCTGATCGTGGACGGGGGAAAGTCTCCGCGGACAATTTCATCGACGATCGTGCACTTCAAAGAAGACGGCACGTGGCAGATTCTGCGCGAAGGCGCGATTCCCACCAAGGATATTGTCGAAGCGTTGTCGTAAGCAGGTTTCAAAGTTTCAAGGTTTCAGAGTTTCAAGGTTGAATCCTTAAATCGACAACTCTGATTGACCTGCCCACGAATCTCGTTGAAACCTTGAAACTCTGAAACCTTGAAACTTGGTTCCAAATTGATGCGTCCCTGGCCGCTGTTGTTGTTGGCGGCGGTGGGAGCGCTCTTGTTGTTTTTCGGCGTTACCGGGATGCGCATCGTGCGCGCCGCCGAAGAAGTGCCCACAAAAAAAGCGGATGTGATCGTCATTCTCGGAGCTGCCGAGTACGTGGGGCATCCTTCGCCGGTGTACCGGGCGCGGTTGGATCACGGCTATGAATTGTTTCAGCAGGGAATGGCGCCGGTGGTGATCACGACCGGCGGATCGGCGCAGGACCCCGATTTCAGCGAGGGCGGAGTGGGCCGGGACTATCTCCTGCGGCGCGGCGTCCCGGAGCAGGCTTTGATTGCAGAGACGCAAGGCTCCGATACGGCGCAGTCGGCGGCGCGGGTGGCCAACATCATGCGCGCTAACGGCATGCGCAGCTGCATTGCGGTGAGCGATGCATATCATGTCTTTCGCATTCGCGCCTTGCTCGAGCACGAAGGCGTGCAAGTGGAGTTGGCGCCCCGGCCAGAGTCGCGTCCGCACCCTCTCTGGGAGCGGTTCTCGGCGGTGATGCACGAGGCAGCCAGTTATCTGGCGTGGAAGGCGGGCTTGCCGTAGGAGAGCTGAGAGCTCCGGGCTGCGAGCTTCGAGCAACCCATGCGTTTCACGGGTTATGTGCCTGCTCGTAGCTCGCTGCTCGAAGCTCGCAGCATTCCTACCATCCCATCTTCTCGCGCAGGCTCGTCACGTGCGCCACGTGATGGCGTCCGTGCCAGGAATAAAGTGCGAGAGTTTTTTCGAGCGACATCGGGCCCAGTTCGGGATGGCGGAAGGTGCGTTTCCATTCCGCGTCGGTCAGCGTGCGCAGCATCAGCATCCAGCGCTGGTGCAGGGAATCGAGCAACGCCAGCGACACTTCGATGGGGGAGCGCTTGGCCTCCGGCAACTCGGCCCAGAGATTTTCCATGTACGGCTTGATGGTGGGCTCGTCTTCGGTGAGCGCCAGCTTGAAACGAATGTAAGAGTTCATGTGGCTGTCGGGGACGTGATGGGCGACCTGGCGCAGCGTCCAGCCGCCATCGCGGTAAGGAGTATCCAGTTGCTGGTCGGAAAGCCCGCGGAGAGCGGCGCGCAAACGGGCGGGAGTCTGCTCGATGTCGGTCAGATATTGCTGCTTCTGTTCTGCGGTGAGAGGGCCGGTATAAGAGAACCTTCCGATCGGATAGCGCGGGTCAGACATGAACTTTCCTCCGAAGGACGTAGATGAGTTCGGAGCGAAATGCGGTGCAGAAAAAGTGCGCGGAAAGGACCGGCCTAGATCGACTAAAAACTTATGACTCACGACTATCTCACCATAGCCAGGATGCGCACCGGGACCGCGCCCGGCTTTTTGTTCTTGGCCGGGGCGACGATTACTAGCGAACCGGTTGCGGGCAACGCGGTGAGGGGCGCGGTTCCTGCCACCACATAGCTTCCGTGGAGCGCGAGTTGGCGGGCCAGGGTGCGGTCGGAGGCGAGGTTCACGGGCGTGTCGACGGCAAAGGCAAAGCCGATGGTGTAGCGGGCGTCGATGAGGAACTCAGCCGCGTCACGAGCGACCGGAAACGTTGTTGTGGACAGGGCATCGGACGCGCCCAGGCGGCGGATGGCGACGACGGCTCCTTGCGGAATCATGCCGTGGTGCGATTCCCATTCAGCGATATCGTCGAGAGAAATCTGCGGGTTGCCCTCGGGCGCGCCGCTCAAATCCATTACCACCAGCGGAGCTACGAGCCGCTCAGCCGGAATCTGGCCGGCGGCCCAAGTCCCGGGAATAAGCGCATCGGGAGCAATGATGCGGGTTCTGGATTCCGGGGCCGGCGCGTACGGCGACGCCGCGTTTTGCCCATCGGTCAGATCCACCACGCGCGAATAGCGATCCTGCTGGGTGGAAGCGGGGCGCCGGTCGGCGAACAGCAGAATGGCGAGCACGAGGGCGTAAGCGATGATGAAAGTGCGAATCCGCATTCAGTTCCTTGGCCGCAAATGAGTAAGACGTAAATCCTGTCAGTATTGTTGCCCGCGGCGGCGCCAAGTTCAATCCACGGTTGGACATGACCCGCCGATTGGCCGTCCGCTGACGAAGAGCCTGGCGTCCCGGCTCGGCTGGACGAGCGAGACGCTCGTCGCTCCACTAGTACTTTGGCCGCATGATGATTACGCCGCTGAAAACGAGTAGCGCCGGCATCTTGCCGGCTGTCCCGAGGGCGTCTCGCCCTCGGCGCGGCGGGCGAAGACGCCCGCCGGACAGCCGCCGGGACGGCGGCGCTACTCTCAGCGGCCAAACGATACAAATCATTGTAGTCACGGTACTGGAGCTACCAGCATTCGAGTAGAAAACTTTCGTTTCCGTTTCAATATTTCGGACAAGCTGAACCAGGGTTAGAATACAGTTAACACTTGTAGTAGTTTCCCAGGTCCATCGCGATCGCCGATTTCGATTCAGCCTGGAGTACTTTACGCCGGCCGGCGGGAACGGAGGATGGATGTTCGGCTACGAAGAAAAAGTTTCCGCCATCCGCCTCACCGTCGTGCAGTATGTCGTGCTGTTTATTTTCCTGCTGCTGGCGTACGGGCTGTGGCGGCTGCAGGTGATGCAAAGCGGCAAGTACGCGCAACTGGCGGAACAGAATCGCGTCCGCAACGTGCCGATTCTGGCGCCCCGCGGCAAAATTCTGGATCGCGAAGGCCGCATCATAGTCGACAACTACCCGTCGTTTTCCGCGCTCCTGCTGCGCGATTCCACGCGCGATCTGAACGCGGACGCGGACGCCATCGCCAAGGGGCTGCACTTGACCGCCGACGAAGTGCGGCAGCGCATCCGGCGTTTCTCTTCGATGCCGCAGTACCAGCCGATTTTCCTGAAGGAAGACATCACTCCCGATGAGCTGGCGTTCATCGAGGCGCACAAGAACGAACTGCCGGAACTGGAAACCATCATGGCGCACCGGCGGCTGTATCCGCGCAACGGATTCATGGCGCACCTGATCGGCTACGTCGGCGAAGTCAGCGAAGACATGCTCAACCAGCCGCAGTTCGATCTGTACAACGCCGGCGACGTGGTCGGCGTGAGTGGAGTCGAGAAAGAGTACAACAGCATCCTGATGGGCAAGAACGGATCGCGGCGCTCCATCGTAAACAGCCATGGGCGGGAAATGAGCCGGCTGGATGAAACTCCCGCCGAACCCGGCAAGCAGCTGAAGCTGACCCTGGACCTGGATTTGCAGATCGCGGCGGAAGAGGCTATCGAAGGGAAGAACGGCGCCATCGTGGCGATGGATCCGCACACGGGCGAGATTCTGGCGATGGTGAGCCGGCCGACTTTCGATCCCAACGATTTCGCGGTGAAGATCTCACGCGACGAGTGGAATAAGCTGGTCAACGATCCCGACAAGCCGCTGCTGAACAAAGCGATTCAGGCGCAGCTCGCGCCCGGCTCGACGTTCAAGGTCATCATGGCGACTGCGGGGTGGCAGGAAGGGATTGCCCAGACTCTCCAGGTGCACTGCAACGGGGGCGCGACGTTCTATGGCCGGCGGTTTGGATGCTGGGTGAAAAGCGGCCACGGCGAGGTCGACATCACGAAGGCGATCTATCAGTCCTGCGATGTCTTCTTTTATACGCTGGCGGAAAAGCTCGGCATCGATCGCATCGCAAAATACGCCACCATGCTCGGCTTGGGGCAAAAGACCGGGATCGACCTGCCCAACGAAGTCACGGGCGTGATGCCCTCGGAAGAATGGAAGATACATAACTTCAAGCAGAAGTGGTTCGCAGGAGAAACGATTTCGGTGGGCATCGGTCAGGGCGCGGTGGCCATCACGCCCGTGCAACTGATGCGCGCGGTCGGCGCAATTTCGATGGGCGGCCGGATGGTGGTTCCGCACGTGATCAATCCGACGAACTTGCCGACGGGGATGGTTGAGACCACGCACTATACGGAAGTAAAAAGCATTCCGATTGACCCGACGGGATGGACCACGATCACCGATGCGTTGAGCCGGGTTCTGTTGCCGGAAGGCACAGCTCCCTCGGCGCACGTTCCAGGGATCGACATTGCCGGCAAGACGGGATCGGCGCAGATTGTTTCGCTGGCGCTGCGCGCGAAGCATAAGAACGACGAAGATTTCGCCCAGAACGGGTGGTTTGTAGGATTCACACCCCGGCGCAATCCGGACGTCATTGTGTGTGTTCTTTTTGAAGGCGGCGAGCACGGAAGGCTGGCGGCGCGTTTGGCGACTCAGGTGATCAAGGCTTATGTCGACAAGCAGCGGCGCCAACCTACCAAGATGGCGACCGGCTCGGGAAAGGTGGAAGTCGGCAGCCTGTGGACCGACCCCGTTGGCCCCAACGAAGACGGCACGCACGCGACCACAGATAGCGAAGACCGTTTGCAGGGTGGCCGCTTCTTCGTCGATGTTGCGCGCAAGAGAGCGCCGCTGGCGGTGGCCGCGCCCGGCATGCACTGAGTGACCGCGTAGTTAGCAGTTAGCACTTAGCAATTAGCACTTAGCTCTTCCGGTCGATGTTTACTTTTCGCAACAGAGAGCTCAACATTCTTCGGATTTGTGAGAGTTCATCTGCGATTCTTGAGTAGTCGGGTTGCGTGAGATAGCCCAAATCCTTGGCGAGCAGCAACTCATAGTCCAGTTCACTTGCCGAGCCGGCCGCGATCTGAAGAAAACGTTGAAACTCATTGTTCCCGATTTTCCCGCATCCCTCGGCAATATTCGCGCCGATGGAAACTGCGCATCGGCGAATCTGACTGGTCGGGCCATAAAGTTCCTCCCTGGGGAATTTCACGGCTGCGGCATAAATCGCCAATGTGAGCCGGTGGGATCGTTCCCACACCTGCAAGTCATGAAAATCTTTCATTGTGCCTCCAGAGGGCCGCAGCATAGGCTAAGTGCTAAGTGCTAAATGCTAATGGCTAGTTACTGCCACTGCAACGACCGCCCGCAGAGCATCTTTGCTACGCCCGTAAGTCCCTGTACCACCGGCACTTCGCCGCAATTGTTCCATGACCTACGTAACTTTGCATTGCCGATGCTGGGGTGTAATCTCGCCCTGAAATGTGCACATGCTCAATCGGAGTGGTGCACGGCAGGAACCGGAAGGAAGGTCGACGCAAACGTGTCTGAAACCGCCAAGGGAACCGCTGCTGAAGTCAGCAAGAATCGAAGGGGTTATACGGACGTGCAAGGTGCGCCGCGCTTTCCCATCAAACTGCCGGTGGCATTAAAGTCGACGTCGGCAGGGAACCAGGCGGAAGTCGCGGGAAAGACGGTCGAGACCGAGAACATTTCCGCCAACGGCGTCCTGTTTCGCATGGATGCCGATGTGCCTGTAGGTTCGGCTGTCGATTTTACGATTTCTCTTCCCGCCGATGTTGTGGGCGCGGAGGCCGACGTGCAAGTGGATTGCCGCGGACGAGTGGTGCGCAGTTTTGCGGATGGCAGCCGGCGTGGAGTCGGGGTGGTGATCGACGAGTACCGTTTCGAGCGCAGGTAGTTTTGAAGTAGAGACGCGGCTTGCCGCGTCTCCCAGTTGGCCGCGCGGGTAGGGCGCGAAAAGAGGACGGATGGGCAGCATTTCGGTCAACGTTGCGCCGGGCGAAGGCATTCAGCCTGAGGACGGCAAAGGCACGATCCGCGTTATCGTGGCGGATACCCAGGCGATTTTCCGCGCCGGGCTGCGCAAGATCTTTGCCCTTGAGGATGACATACGGGTTGTCGGCCAGGCCGAAAGCCTCGATCAAACCGTTGCAGCAATGCAAAAATTTTCCGCCGACATTGTCATCTTCGAAGCGGCCCTCGCCCCGAATCCGGTGGACGCTGTATCCGATCTTCTCCGGCAGAATACGAATTGCCGTTTGGTTGTCGTGCTACAGGAGCCCGACCAGGAGATGACGCTCGACCTGTTCCGGCGCGGCGCTCATGGCATCGTCTCGCGCGAAATCGAACCGGAAATGCTGGTGGAATGCTTGCATAAAGTCGCCCAGGGCGAACCTTGGCTAGACAGCCGCGCCATTGGGTGGGTGATGCAGGCCTATCGCACCCAAGGCGTGCGTCCGGTGGGGTCGCGTCCCAAAGTTTCGCTCACGCCCAAGGAGTCGCTTATCGTTTCTTGTGTCACCCAGGGAATGAAGAACAAAGAGATTGCTCTGCGGGTTGGCACCACCGAGCAGGTGGTCAAGAATTACCTCCGCAAAGTCTACGACAAGCTGGGAGTGGCTGACCGTCTCGAACTCGCACTGTACTGCCTGAATCATCGTGTGGTTGAGGGCGTGGGCCAGGCAAAACCCGCCACCCATCCGCAGCCCGCCCAACCCACCAACGGCCACGCTCCGGCGGAGCCGGAAACGCCCAACGCCGCGAGCGCTGCCGCGGGTTCGCGCTCCTGATGCTTTTCTTCTAGTACAATTCTCTGTCGCAGACTGAACGCCGGCTGGGATTCGTGCGGGCCGGAGGATTCAGGCGCGCAAGTCCCCAAGAGAGGCCAACCATGAAAGGCGACGCGAAAGTCATAGCCATTCTGAACGAAGTGCTCAAAGCCGAGCTCACCGCCATCAACCAGTATTTCCTGCACGCCGAGATGTGCGAGAACTGGGGCTACGAACGGATGGCGAAACAGATTCGCAAGGAATCGATTGAAGAGATGCAACATGCCGAAATCCTGATGGAACGTATTCTGCTGCTCGATGGCGCTCCCAATATGACCGACTATTTCAAGATCAATATCGGGCAAACCCTGAAGCAGCAACTGGAGAACGATCTGCAACTCGAATACACGGCCGTGAAACGCCTGAACGACGGGATCAAGGCCAGCGTGGCCGCCGGCGACAACGGCTCGCGCGAGTTGATGGAGAAGATCCTGCTCGACGAAGAACACCACATCGACTGGCTGGAAGGGCAACTGCACGCGATCAAAGAGATGACCTACGAGAACTACCTCGCCCAGCAGTTGCACAAGGCCGAGGAAAGCTAAGAAGCAGGCCAACAGCAGCAGGTTCCCAACAGCAGTCAATCCGCTTAGATGTGATCCGTCGCACAGTGGCGGAATCCGCGGTTCGCGGGCAGTGCGCAGCACTGTTAGAATCAAAACCATCACTGCGCACGGCGCCGGAGAGATGGCCGAGTGGCTGAAGGCGCACGCTTGGAAAGCGTGTTTACTCGAAAGGGTAACGTGGGTTCGAATCCCACTCTCTCCGCCAGTTTATTTTCAATAGTTTTACGAGTATTTTGTTCTAGCGTGCAATGGCGTGCAACGTGCATCGAAACCCCCCGACAAAATCCCGAAGTCCGGTTGTAAGGCGGAGGAATGCCGGCTGCGAACCGCCGAGCGGCTGGCGGACCTGGTAGCGATCCTCTGAGTTCTGAGTTGGCGCATCCTCTGGATGACGATGGTCAACCACAGTCAACCCGGAGCCGCTCGACACATTGGGTTCACGGAACTGGGGTTGTACTTACTCGATATGCTGATTCGAGACAAAGCCGACGCGGGCAAGCACGCTAAATCACTGGGCGACTATTCGATCAAACTCGCCCGGCTCGGCTATCTGGCTCGTGCTCACGACCCGCCACCTGGCAACAAGGTTATGTGGAGAGGTCTGATTCGTCTGACCGACATCGAACTGAAAGCATGCCCGGATGCTTACCTCCCAACTGCGCTTGCTTCAGTACCCCTACGATCTGCCCCACAGAAAAGCGTTTTCTCTTCACGGCAAATCCCACCTTCCTTGGGTAATAGATTTTGCCGGAAACTAACCTTCACTGTGTGTCAGAAATCGGGGAGCCGCTCACGGGAGCCTTTGAAGTCAGTTTCGCTGGAGCTGCGAATGGAGCGTCCGGAAGAACTGAAGCAGAATATCTGAAGATCGGGATCGAAGAGATCGACCATTAGATAGGAAGCATTTCGAATCTACAGATCTGCGATCCAGTTCACGCACACTCGATGTCTTCGACGCCCACTTCAATAGCCACGCTTCGGCCGATCATCTCCAGCCTGAGTACAACCCGGAACGAATTCTTCCTGCGGTCCAGCATGCCTTCCAAGCCGGCCATCGCGCCCCTTGTGATGCGGACCCTGTCGCCCACCTCTACGCCGGGGTGCGGCTCGATTGCGTGGGTGAGAAGTCCATCTCGCAGCCCGGTGATGTAGTGGTCCGGAACCGGCACCGGTTCACGTCCGCGGGAAACGATCGATAGCACCCTGGGAACGCTCAGTACTCGCAGACGTTCCTGCGGATCAATTCGCGCAAAGACATAATTGGGGAACAGCGGCAACTCGAGAGTCATGGTGCAGCGGTTTTTCCATCGATGGCTTACCTTGTAAAGCGGAAGAAATGACTCGATCTGCCTCTGTCCAAGATGCCAAGCGATTCGCTTTTCGTGGCGCGGCGCGGTAAAAACCGCATACCACCTTGGCTCCAAACCTGCCGCCAAATGCAGGCCCGGTACCCGTCCCATCGCCTCGAATTCCGGCGGCAAAGGAAGACTTAGCACGTGTGACAAATCCATCCTCCGCTTGTTCAATAAAGTGGCTTGGATCTTTGCAACAACGGATCGTCTCAGCAATGCCAGTCTGGCGCGTGAACTGGCCAACAAACCGCAAGACATCGCGCCTGCAGCTTCCGGAATCCGTCGCTTCGAGGTGAGATGTGTTTATAACAGACGATCTTTCAACTACTGTGACCGCAATGTGAATCTTCTGTTAAACCGCAGGCAGGGGTGAGCCACCGTAATAACCAAGCCGCCAGGCGTTTGCGGTTAATGCGAAGCCGCCGACTTATCTGGTTTTTCGGAACCTAGTGAAGGATCCCCTGAAGAGTAGAGCGCCATCATCAATCCAAGCCCTCGCGCAGGAAGTGACGTGCTGAGAAGAGATTTCGCTACCCCGTGCTGGGTCTCTTTGATCTGAACCGCAAAATTACCGCCGCTGGCAGCGGGCTTGTAGTTGCTAACCGCATAGATAAAGGACGCGCACGAATCCTTCACCACGAAGCTCACCGAATCAGCAGGAGTCTTCCAGACCGGGTAGATAAGACCGCCGAGCACTTCCGTGGATCCGCCTGGTTCGGTTTCGATGTTGGTACCGGTACCTTCCGTTTTCAGACCCAGAATCCACAGTTTGCCGCCCTTGTTCGTGATCTTTGTCGTATTACCTTCAGGGTTGATTTGCCTGGCAAACACGCTTTGTGGAAACAGAATTTGCCAGGGATGCGCCGCCACATTTTCCACAAACAGGCTCCCTGTTCCCCGGTTCGTGTTCTGATAAGCAATGGTGGTGGTTAGTCCTCCGATGAGAGAATCGCGCAGGACCAACGTTCGCGCTGAATCTTGCTGAACAAAGATGACACCCGGAGAAGGGTGAGGGTAGTAAGCTCCTATCCTGAAGTGGTCCAAGGTGACGTCGGCTGTTCCCGCCTCGATTTTTAACAACGGCGCGGGACTATCAGCGCGGCTGAACATCTCTCCGGAAGGGTTCAGGGATGAGTTAAAACCCTCCAGCATGCGGACCTTGCCGCCAACGAGAATAGTCCGGTTGATCGCGTATACTCCAGTCGGAAAATAAACCGTCGTGGCTCCAGAATTGATTGCAGCCTGAATCGCGGCCGAGCTGTCGGCCATTCCGGTCGGGTCCGCTCCATAGGCAGTAACACTCTTCCAGTTACTCAGGCTTGAGTCTTCATAGTAGGGAGTCTCCTCGACCGGAAGGTTTAACGACGCACTCTTGCTTCCGAACTGGGTGACAGCCGGTCCAGAATCGTACTCGGCGATCGCAGAACCCTGACCTTGTAAAGCGGAAGCATATCCCGATGAGTTAACATCTCTTGCGTAAAGAGTTCCCTGGTTGTGAATTGCTGAAGATTGAAAAGAGCCACCGCGCAAAATCGCCCCAACCAAGGTTACTAAGCCAGCCGCGTTGGCGTTATGAATTGCCGGCACGCCGTTCGTGGAAAAGAGGTGCCGGATGGCAAGAACATTGCTTGCATTGTAGATTCCATACTTTTTTTGATTCAGGAGAGTCAGGTCTTCGAAGGTAAGGCTGTACTCATTGTTAGCCACCTTAACGCCGTAATCAAAACCATTGATAACCATGTTTTTCATGAGACACGGGCCGGCAGCATACCGCAGCAACGCGAGGCCGATCGCACCCGAGTGACCGGGATCGGTTGACTGCAGCGTCACGTTTCGCAGAGCGCAATAGTTATTACCCATAAAATCGAGAGCGACTGCTCCGGGATTTCCCCGGCCCACATCAATCGTCATATCGAAGATATTGTTGTCAAACGCGGCGTTCCCTCCTCCATTCGGCTTGGCATTTTGAGATGCGAATTCTAGAACGTCCGCCGGAGCGTTGGCGTTTTGATAAAGTGGGTTGTTGTCCTTCAGTCTGATCACCGTGGCAGCGCGGTTTTCACCCTGCAGCGTGAGCAACGAATTCCAACGGTACATCCGATCTTTCTCAAGAAGTGGGCGGGATACGAGATAGGTTCCAACCGGGAAAAAGATAATGCGAGCCCCTGTCTGCGGGTGATGAACGACGGACGAAATGGCCTGCTGGATAGCCTCGGTATCATCGCTAACGCCGTCTCCTTTGGCGCCATATTCAGTTTTTACGTTGACCATGCCTGAGTCGGGCGGAAAGGTGCGCTCTGCATTCGCGATGGGGTCTCCAGCGAAGGCTGGCTGCTCCGTCATAGTCACGTCAAACGTCTGTGTCGCCACATTCGGACTAACTATCTGGGCTGAGGCTACATAAATTCCGGGCGCGAACCCTGCGGGGCCTGCTATGAAATCGATCGATACAGTTGCACTCGGGGAAAGGGAACCCGAAGCAGGCTCAAACCGGAGCCACGCCTGATTTGAGGACGCCGCCCACTCCAGCGTTGCCGTTCCCACATTCCTGAGAACGACAGCGTGTGAACGAACAGCTTCACCCCCTTGGGTTACGGTAAACTTGAGGGGGGACGTGACGGTTACGGTTGTGGGAGACTTGCCGGCTGGCGCGCCGGACAGAGAGCATTGCAGAATCAGGAAGGAAAAAATAAGGAAGACGAGTTGGCGGGATTTTGCAAGACGACCTTGATCTCGATTCATGTCAACACGGATGGCCGGGACCCACCTTAACCCCTTCTCGACCGGCTGCTGGCTGCGGTCCATTCACGAAATCGGATGACGTACGACGTCGAGCAATAATTTCTCAAGTTCCACAACTTCAGTTCGGATCCCGCGGTGCGATTGCCACCATCGGTCGGGATCGAACACTGAGTAGCGCGCGCAACGAGCCGTGACGCTCGTCTGGTGGCCCTTCATCGAACGATGAAGCATTCGGCGGAGGCGCCGCGAGTGATCCGAAGTGCTCACCACCACGACGGAGCGGAACCCGTGTTGGTCGCACCAGCCGGCTAGCACTGGACCTTCCTCCTCGCTTCCGGCCACATATGTCGGGATGAGGTCGATGGTGTCGACGCCCAGCGCCCTGAGGTGGCGAACCGATCGTGCGGCCGCGTTTTCGTAAGGGATGCCACGCCGGATGAACTCATGTTCCACTATGGTGTCCGGGGGTTCGCCGAAAACTGCGACTCGCGCGGCCACGCCGTTGTGAACAAGGTCGGCGGCTTCGAGCACCCCGGCGCCGTCGGCATCGACCATCACCACGATGGCGTCGGCGGGTTGGACGCGGTCATTGACAACAAGCGCCCATCCAGCCGCCCGCAGAATCGGTCGTCGAATGGCGAAGACAGCAATGCTGGCAACGCCCAGCAGCACGACTGCCAGCACAATTCTGGCACCTAGTCGCCGGCGAGCAGTCATGTTCTGCATTGATCTACTTTACAAGATCTGCCCGCCGCCACTTTCAAACCGGGATCTCGCACTTGCGGACAAACTCAAGCATCATCTGGAGATCTTGGCCTGGCGAACCGGATACATGTCCCAGCGACTGCAAGGTGCCGACATCGACCACTTGCAGTCCGTGGCGCTCCGCTGCGGATGTGTAGAATTCACGACTGCGGCTAACCAGAGGAAATTCCTGCCACTTGCCCTCTTTTTCGCTTCCGATGTTCACGTTGGCATACATTCGCCCGTTGCGCGCAAGGTAACGTGACACAAAGTCCAGGCAGGCATCCAAAATTCTGTCTTCCATGTGTATTAAGACGGAGAAAGCCCAGATAAACTCGAACTTCCGGTCGAGCGTTGCTCTTGAAAGATCGTCGACAACGAGTAAGGTTGGAACCTTCGATTGGAGCCCTGCCTCCTGCAGTGCTCCTCGGCCCTCATCGAGGACTGCTTTGCGCTACTCGATGCCGTAATAATGCCCCTCGTTGACGTATTCAATGATGGGAAGACCACCCCTGAGAACACCGCAACCAAGGTCGAGCACATAGTGTTCGGGAGCCATGCCGACACTCTTGAGAAAGCGGATTTGAAAGTCCCGCTTCATCTTCCAAAGGTGGCTGGGACCAACCATTGCCTGGCGCCGCTCGATCGAGCTAGTAAGTCCGAACCGCGATTTGACCTGATATAACTTCGCCCGCAGCATATTGCCGGGGTAGCGATACCAGATTGGAGAACCGCTGTCAAAGAATGTCTGAAGCAAGGATCTCAATTTCGCACCTCTCTCATTCCACTTAGTACAGATTTCGCCGGTCACATCGCCCGGATACGCGCGAGGTTTGGCAAAATCATTCCCCTCGCCTCGTGGAAACAACGGAAGCGGGTGCACAGTCCGTGTGTCAAAGCAACCACCGAAGCCGTGAGTAACCCGCTGCCGGCGAGCCCAATCATAGTACTGCCCAGCGATGCTGGCAGAAGAGACGTCACCATGATGCCCATCACCAAAGCCGGAGCCACGGGCCAGATCTGAGTCACAATGTCTCCAATGCCGATGGACAATTCGCGGCGCAAAAAGGGCAGGAAAACGGCGGCCGCGCACGCGTATGCCACGAACACCGCGGCGGCGACCATTTCAATCCTTCCCGATCGCAACGCGAGCAGGAGCAACAGGATCTCAGCCATTCCCACTGATAAGCTAGCGCGCAGGAGCATTTTGGTTTCTCCGCGCGCCATCAAGCAGGGGCCTACGACCTCGATCACGGCTCTAACCATGCCGTAAACACAGAGAATCTTCAGAGACATTTCCGCCGGTATCCATTTACTGCTGCCCTTACCCAGGAAAGTCATCAGGAAATAATGGGCATTCACTAACAGCGCGGAGTTGGCGACCACCGCGATGAGCGCCACTAGGTCAATGGTTTTCAGATACCAGCGCCGCATCGCGGCAGGGTCGTGTTGAATCGTCGCCAAGGCTGGCAGCAGCACATTGTTAACCGTATCTTGCAGAAGCGCGCAGATGAAACTACCCCACGTAAATGCCAGGGCATAATACCCCAATTGGACGCTTCCCATGGACGTGCCAACCAAGAAATTATCCAGATTGAATACCAGGAAAAAGAGAAGGCCGGCTCCAAAAAAAGGCATGCAGAATCGAAGGTATTCCCGCGCCTCCATCCAATCAAAACGCAAGCCGACGAAAGTTCTTTTCGTAAGTTGGGTGGCTACGCCGCCGGCCAGGGTTGCGCCAACATTTGCAATGATAACCGCCCAGTAACTCCACCCGTGCAGAACCAGCGTAACCGCCAGGATGCACTGAGCGACTGCGCTTGCAACTCCCGGAATCATTAAGGCCCGGTAATTCATTTCTCGTGTTAACAAGGCCTGTGGGACGAACCCAACCGTACTCACCAAAAAGCTCAAAGCTCCAATCCGAATCAGATTGCTGGTTGCTGGATGGTTAAACAAATGCCGTGCAAACGGAGCGATCAACCAGGCGAGAACCAAGGCGCAGACGCTGAGGATAATCTTCAAAGTAAAGGCAGTTTGAAGACTGTTCGGATTTAGCGCCGGACGGCGAATGAGGGCGTTGCCCAACCCCATTTCACTGAAACGACCCGCGAAAACGATAATGACGCTCGCAAACCCAGCCACTCCGTAATCACTGGGGCTAAGATTTCTGGCCACAACCAGGCCTGTCAGGGTCCAGCAAAGTAAAGTTATCCCCTTAGTAAGGCTGGTGTAGACGAGGCTGCGGAATGTCTTAGCTTTGGAAATGGTCATCGACATCGGGGGACGGATCAGCACTCGTTGCAGTATCTCCTGTGAGCCGGTTGTCGCCCGCGAAACGGAAATTCGAATGATGGGCTCGCTCACGGAATTGCCGTCGGCCGGATCCTAGGGTAGAGCACAGTCGAAACAACGGGGCGGCGGGGGCGGAGGACGCGATAAGCGAGCCGTGCCAAAACCTCGACTTTCTCCGCAACTGCGCAGTTTCCTAGGTATTGCCTAAGTTCGCCCGAGAGTTCCTGAAAGTCGGCACCGGCGGTCCACTTCGCTGCGACCGCGTTCGCAAACAACCTGCCCGCAAGCCGCGTGAGCTCCGGAAAAGAATCGTGCAGTCCCCTGGCGATGGACGCCTGAACCGCGGCTTTAAACAACGGATCGCTTTTCGCTGTGTATGCATTCGTACCGTGGATACGTTGCAAACTAAGGTATTCTGAAATATAAAAGCCGGGCGCGAACGCAGGACTCGAGAAGGTAAGATAATTGTCGCTGGTGATTCGAATATGGCGCGGCATCGGAAGCAGCTTCTCAAGCAGCGGCCGTTTGAACGTGAGGCCCGAAGTTGCCGGGGCCCAGAAAACAGGTTTTCCGCGCCGGTATTGGCTGCGCAAATCATAGCGCCCAGCCGCATACCGAACATCGGGTGCACCGGGAATCGGCCGCGCCATGGCGTCGACCCACTGCAAGGGATGGAAGCACCACCCCGTCGCCTCGTTTCGGTACGCCCCAACAATTTCGGCCACCTTATGCGGCAGAAACAGGTCGTCGGCGTCGAGAAAGCAAACGATCTCGCCGGAACTTCTGGCAAAGCCCGCGTTGAAAGCCGACGATTGCCCTTCATTTGGCTTAAATACCGTCACCACGTCTTTCCCGTAACCCTCGATAACTGCTCTGGAGCAATCAGTCGACCCGTCATCAACAACAACTACCTCGACGCGGTCGTAGCTCTGACGCAGAGCGCTAGTGATGGCCTCGCCGACGAACTGCTCATAATTGTGATTATTTATTATGATGCTTACGAGGGGCCTGAGCATATAGTAGTCACTTTCTTTTCGCCAGGACGCATACGTCATGCTCGGGTCTATTGTGTGTAAATGGACAGCTTGCGAACGGATGGTCCAGCCCTATCTGCTGAATATCTTCAAATAGCCCAGTGCAGCTCAGCTGATATCTTAGTCCTTCGAAGTCGTAGCACCAGAGATGCTTCTCATACAGCAAGCTGTGGGCAAATACGGAGAAATAGTAACTGTTCGGGGCGTTCTCGGGGATTCGCATGCGAGCGTAAGAATTGTAGGGCTCCATACGCACGTTATCTTTGTAGCCGCCGTTAAGGTAGGTCATCGCGTGAATACGAAGATCGGGAGTGGTAATAAGCAACAAGCCACCGGCGTTGAGTAGTGAACCAACATTCTCCAATACACGGCTCCCGTCCTCGGGAGTGAAATGCTCAAAGACGTGCTGCATCCTGACCAGATCGAAGCGTCCAACTTGTTCCAGATCTTGAGCACTGGCGTTGACGATGTCGAGCCGCGAATACCTCTTTCGGGCGGACCTATCGACGATGCTCTCTGGATAGATGTCGATATAATGGAAATCGTCTTCCAGTTTGCCACCGCAGCCTATTTCGAGCCATCGTCTCTTACCGTTTTCCACCAGGTGCTGCCGTAGTCCGCCGTTTAACGACTCGTTGATTCTAAGAATGTCATCCTTGCGCAATCGATAGTGTTTTTCCAAGTGGCTGCGGTCCTTCGCCTCCCGCACGGGGATTAGAATTGCACCGAAGTTGCCGAGGATCTTATTAAGCATCTTGTATGCAGCAAACTTCACAATACCTCCTGGGGACGGGGTCAAAAGTACCTCGGGCAAGACGATGCCACAGAGGTGACTTTCACAGACAAACTTCTAGGTCTGCAGCTCTACGCAGCTAACACTTGCAGGGTAACTCATCTTCGATTTATGGACGGGTGCGCGAGATCAGTACGTCGACTTGTGTTTCCGGTGTTTTCAAGAGCTCTTCGAAGTTGTCACGCCGGTAAGGCGCCGAATAGTTGAGATAGTATTCCGCCTTATACTGATTGGGAACAACCCACGCGCGAAAGCCCCGCTTCCGGATAGGGCGCAACAGACGATCGATATCGTACTCTGCCGGGTTCAGCTCAAGAAAGATCTCCAGATCGTCTGGAACAGAATCGAGCATCGGCTCCGAACCTAGAAGAACCTCGCGTTCGGCTCCTTCCACATCGATTTTAAGAACGCGTAGCGTGGCGATTTCATCGGGAGTGAGAAGTTCCGGCAACGGACGCGCGCGAATCTGACCTGCAAACTCGCAGCCTCGACGCTCCGCAAACGATGGCACCACGGTGGAAACTCCAGAGTGGGACGGTGGTCCTTGAAACAAAGACAAAAGACCCTGCGAGCTCCAAACAGCCTCGTTAACCAATCGTACATTTGCGAGTCGATTATTGCTGACATTCTCCTTCAGCCGCAAGAAATTCGTCGGCGATGCTTCGATTCCGACAACCCGGCCTGTCGGCCCAACCGCGTCGGCAGCCAGCAGGGTAAACCATCCAGTGTTTGCACCGACGTCGACAAATGTATGCCCTGGCCGCAGGCGTTGCCTTATCAAGTGAGACACCTCGGGTTCCCATTGGCCGAAGTAATAGACGTACTGGGAGATCATGTCTGAGGAATCACCGGTAAATCGGCCGTACTCAGTGCCGACAGTGAAGCGGTGCTGAAGGCCAACCAATCGTGTACGGCCAATACGATTCCAGATAGTTGTGCGCAGATCCAATGGTCCATACCTTACAAGGACTCGAGCTAGGGGAATGAAGGGAACAAAACATTGGGCAACTCGGGCCTTCCAACGTTCATTCATTTGTGGCTGCATATAATAAGAGGTTTCATTGCACAACGAAATCACAAATATTCGCCGCCTTGAGGATTCCTTCCTGAGCAAACAGGTAGTTTCGCTCCTTGAGTTCCATTGCCTCAACGTAGCTGGTGCGCACCAGGCCGCGCCGCTCGATAACTCGGAAGATCTTGTACCCTAAATCGCGTGTGATCTCGTTTACCTCTCTGGCGACTCGTTCGTTAAGAATTTCGACCAAGAAAGCAGGCTTGCAGCTCGAAAGGAAGGAGCCCATGCCAAGAAGAACCTGCGGCTCGGATAGCTCGACATCAATTTTAACGAGATCGACACTGCGCAAACCAGCACCAGATAAAACGTCGTCAAGGCGCTTGGTTGGGACGGTATACTCAACGACGCCGCTGCAGCCCTTTGACATTGAAGGGTCCAGAGAAGCGGTTAACTCGTGGTCGCTCGATAGATCGTAGATTACCGCTACGCCGGTGGTGTCGGACGCCGCCAGTTTTGCTGCTGTGATATTGCCGCCATTCAACTCTATATTTCGCTGGAGGCGACGAAAGACCCGCTCCACTGGTTCCAGGGCGACTATAGTTGCGGTCGGATTGAGGCAACGCGCGGCCAGCGCGTAAATCCCGGTGTTTGCCCCAACGTCTAAAATAACACTCGCGTGCGGGACCAATCTGCGCCAAATCTGGAGAGACGTTCCTTCATATCCGTTACCAAAGCCGTTCCAAAAAAGATCGTTTTCCACCATGTAACCCCAGTGTTGAAGTCGAAAATGGTGGAAACTGTCAATCCTCACGGTGAATGTGCCGCTAAAACTAAGGTACGAGGTCAGACGCCTCGGAAGTCGGACAGTCCGACGCAGGACCTCGAGAACCGGACGTTTCAGAGGTACTTGTGCGTACACCTGGTTGATCAACCCGCGAATTGTGGGTGCTCTCATAAGATGATCCGGTGCCAAGTGCCAGGTACGAGCCCCTGTTTCCTAGTTACAGTTTCCTCAGAAGGAACTGATGGTTTTCTATAAGGAGTTTGTCGAACCGACCGCTAGCAATGGCTTCATCGACAGCCTTAGTCACTCCGTCTTGCCACCAGCCAGGACTGCCGTAATCGTCGCCAGCCACCAGGCCGTGCAGCTTGACTTTCGGCAGAAGCATCTCCAAATCCAGTTTCACGAATTCGTACTGGTGGTTCCCATCGATGTAAATCCAGTCGAAGTAGTTGTCAGGAAACTGCGAACAGCATCCCGCGGACGTGTTCCGATGAACTTCAACAATCCCCGATCTGATCGCGGAGCGGAAGCGGCCTACAACCGACTCGTAGATGGAGTCCATCCTGGCCTGACTCTTCCCCGCGGGTCCACCGTACCAACTGTCTGCGTATGCGGGGGCTGGCTCAAACTTCCAGGGATCGACAAGATGCAGCTTTCTTGGCTCGCGTTCCAAAATCCGCTCAGAGAAATCACCCTTGTAGACGCCTATTTCGGCGCAGACGGAATGCCTGGGAATCTGGCTCAGAATGCAGTCGCGGCAATCTCTGTCACGGTGCCGAGAAAACACGCGGGCTACGTTCCTAACGATGGATGCAGATGTTGACATGCTCATGCTGAGTGCTGCCTTAGTCACGATGTTGTAGTCTTAGGCCCGGATGCTCGAGCAGCAGCGTTTAGTAATACCCGCACTAACTGCAAAGCATAAGTAACCAGGGGTTACGGTTCTGACGTGTTTTCTACTCTGCCGGCTAGATTCATCAATGTTCTTAGCTGCTGGCTACCCGCACTTTGGTACGCGAGGAATCTGTGGCCAGCCAGGGCCGCAAGCATGCCGGCTCCCAGGCTTACTCGCTGAAGGGAGCGGACGACGCCAACCCGGTCTAACCGTACTGACCGCCAGATTGCGTTGGCCGAACCTATTGCAATGTGTCCGCATGCTTTAGAAAAGCGGACCACCCAGCTGCGCAGACGGTTATCCACGCCGGCTTCGGAGAAAACCCAGCCATTTCCGGTTTGGTATTCTCGGCGGAGGATCCAGCCGACAGTCCCACGCTCGGCAGAAACCGCTTCAAAGACGACAGCCTGCTGCGACCACACGATCTTGTGCCCAGCCTGCCCAACTCGGAGAAAGAAGTGCGTATCTTCGGCTCCGGACAATGCAAAAGCATCATCGAACCTTGGAACATTCCTGAACACGTGGGTTCCGACCAGCACATTGTTGGCAGCACAGGCTCTCCGTGTCGTGCCGGTGGCAGCCACCCGTTCGTCAAAGAATCCTCCCCTCCTCACCCAGTCGGCGACGTCGGGATCATATCTGGGCAACACCGGGCTGGACACCACATCGGCTGCGAACTCTGCTTGCGCCCAAAGAAGCTCGTCCAGCCAGTGGGCAGAAGGCACCTCATCGTCATCGATGAAAGCAACGAAATCCACGGAACTGGCCTCCGCGATTGCGCGATTTCGTGCATGAGTAATGCCGCGTTGTGGCTCGACCACATACTTCATCGGCCAGGGAATGGAGACTGCGCCGCAGACTTTCCTGGCGCTCGCGAGTTCGTCGTTATCAACCACCACGATCTGTACTTGTGGCGTCTGCACTTTTCGAAACGTCATCTGGGCAATCCCGCCGAGCAGCACGCGGAGCATTTCTTGCCGCCTGAAGGTTGCGACGCATATGGCTACTCGAGTGTTGCTAGGCGTCGGCATAGCCTTTCGCACCGGCATTGCGGGCCGACTTCCCCGGGGCCCGTGTTCAGACTACAGAGTGGCGGTTAAGGTGTCGGTAGTGGTGGCCCCGCTGGCTGGCATCGCGATGGAACCCAGGTTTAAGTGCGCCGAATGAAATGGAACCGGCTTCCCGACGGTAGCCTCAACGGGAGCTAGGATTGAGTAGACCCGGTCGAGTTTATCGGTGGCCGGACTCCCCAAATTCCAAGAGTATGGAATTGTGGCAGTGCAGGTGGCAGTGTTACCAGAACGGGTCGCTGCCACTCCCACGGTCTGTTGCACACCGCTCAAGACACTATCGCCGGTTACTTCGATTTGCACAAGGCACACGATTTGGGTGCCCGTGGCAATGGTCGAAGCCAGAGTGATGGTGAGATTAAATACGTACGTGCCGGTGGTTGGAATAACGGTCGCGGCTTCCACTGAACCTGGCTCAGAACGAGTGTCGGAGACGCTGGTTTTCGGATTTGCGAGGCCGAGATTCCAGGGCGATTGTTTGGTTTGCAAGAGTTGGGCGGAGCTGCTTGCCACCAGTCCCAGCACGCAGGCGACGACAAAAAAGAGTTTCGTGATCTTCATGTTTTTTCTCCTCAGTGATTTCGAACTATTGGATCTTAACTTTGAGTGAATGCTTTGCGGGAAAGGCCTGATGCCTCTTCGGCACCACGATCACTTGGTTCGGGATCTCGTTTTCACAGGCCCAGTCGCCATGGACTTTGATTTAAGTGGAAAAGCGGTTTGATGATTACGGTGTCAGGCAACGGCCGGCTCTTCGCCGCGCCGTTCCTCCTCCGATAGCCAGGTATGTCGGCGATCATAGGCCCGGAGAAGCTTCTGCGCCGTGCGTTCCCAGGAGAATTCTCGCAGCACTGCCTGCCGTCCATTGGCGCCCATTGCTTGCAACTGGCCAGCACTGGCCTCGGCCATGTACTGTAATCCCTGCACAACTCCTTCCTTGGTGGGCGGAACTTGCACTCCTGCGGCGTGCTGTTGGAAAAAATGGCCGAAAAAGCTGCCGCTGGAAACCAGGCAGGGTTTGGCTAATTCCAAGGCATCCAGAACTGAAAAAGGAACCCCCGCCTCCCATCTGGAAGGATGAATAAAGACATCACACGACGCCAGAAAGTTAAATTTATCCTGGCCCATTTTCGGTCCAAGGAAAAGCACGGTATCCTGAAGACCCAGTTCATTGACCTTCCTTCGTAGGACCAGTGTTCTATTTTTCCAGTCTGGTCCGGCAAGGATCACGACGGCATTGCTCAAGCTGGGACGAATTCGCGCGCAGGCTTCAACCACCAAGTCGAGTCCCTTATGGGTCGGATCCAGGCGGCCAAGAAACCCGAAGATCCTTTTGCCGCTCAATTTCGGGTACTGTCTACGGAGAACGCCGCTGTCAAGCGATTCGAAATCCGTACCCTCCAGCCCATGAGGAGCTACTATGGCGGGAACATCTCCAGTAAAAGGACGAACGGCATCCGCCTCGGCCTCACTGATACAGTGAATGAGCGATGCTCCGCGACAAAAGGCTTGGCCTAGAAGCGCGAGATAGGTAAGCTTTCTTATCCGGCCGCGCGCTAGCACTTCCTCCATTAACCCCCCATGGGGAGAGATCGCATAGGGAATGCCCTGCCGGCGGAGCCATTGCGCCAGCCGCGCATTCCTCGGCGTGTATACGCCATGAAAATGGACGATATCCGGTTTAATTGCGCGCAGCGCTTTCGTGAGGGTCGAGGGAAGTGAAAAGGGATCACGCGGCGGGCAAAAGTTTTGAACTACCGCGCGGCCGATCGGGAGGGGAGACTTTTCAGACAGCCCGAATACGAACACTTGGGCGCCCAGCTCGGCGGTACACCTCGCCAAGTTGTAGATAACCCTGTCGCCGCCGTTCGTTCCGTTGGGATTGGCTCGACCGTGCAGAAAATGTACGACTCTAACCACTTAGGTTTCCTTGGTCTTGGCAGTTTATGCTGCGCGGGCAGACGGCGTGGGTATTCCCGTTCATAGCGCCGAGCTAGGAAACAACCTCAGGCCGCCCGCTATACTTTCTGGGATAAACGCGTGGCCGGATCTTCTGTCGCCACAAACGGGCCAGGCCCAGTGGCGTGATCGCGTATATGACTATGACTACTTTGTCCCACAATATTAGGCGTTCGTAGGTAATTCGGTCGCGCCAACGTTCAACCAGGGAGGCGGGCCGTGTGCCCTCCGGCAATTCGAGGGGATATTTCGGCCACTTGCCACCGTAACGCTGCTTCCAATAGCAGATATACCGCTCACTCTTGGCGGCCGTCGCCGGAGGAAGGACATCTACGTGTTTTCTAGGGCTGATCCGGTTGCTTCTCACCGAGGCATGATGCTGTCCTCTGGTTAGAGCAGTCAGGTCGGTTCCTTCAAGAGAGGTCACCAGAGGCTCAAAAGGTAACTTGAGAAACTGGCAGATCTGCTGCATACACTCGGAGGTATTGGAAGCGAGATCTTCATAATCCACTTCATGCACGTGATGGCCCCGGGCTTTGAGTGCGTCACATGCCTGCTTCAGTTGCTCGTTTCCCAGCAACGCCCGGTTGGCAAAGCCTTCTTTCCTGAAAAGACGTTCGGTCACAGCCGCTCGCGCGATGCTTCCCATCACTGCCTGCATGTCCCGCCAAAGAAAGATAAAACTGGCATCGGGAAACTTCTCCGCCGTGCGCAACGCACAGTGATACCATTGCGGAGTTTTTTCGCCCCAAATCGTCGCCTGTTTGCGGCGCGCTACACCCTGATAAACAATTCGGGTCGCCTCCCACACATTCGATACATGGGCGGGCATGGATTCGATGGCGATGCCGTGCCTTGAAGGTCCCTGATTCCAGAACTCCCATCTTTCCCGCCACGCGCCGCTGCGCAGCCGCCCCAACAGATAAAGCTGCATCGTCGGTAAATCACCTTCATACAAGAGCGAAATCTGAGAATGCTGGTTGAGAAGCGCGTAAAGCAGCGTAGATCCCGAGCGGGGAACGCTCAGAACAAAGAGCGGGCGTGAAGCCTCGGATGGTGCGACAGCTCCGATGGTATCGACAGCGGGGTTCATGAAGCCACCTTATACTCACAAGACTCGATAACCGAAAGAGACGCGCTATAAGTACTACGCTCAGCAGATAACTCGACTGCGCTGCGAACGTTACTCAAGAATAGTTGGCTGGCTAAGTTGTTCGTCGGGCCTGTGGAAGTAATCACTTTCGCAAACGCGGCGCCGAGGCCGGGAGCGCCACCAACGGGCCAGAGCTAATGGCGTAATCGCATAGCTCAATGTGACCGCACTGTCCCAATACTGAGTACTCTGACAGGCAATACGGTCGCGCCACAGTTCAACGAGGTTCGGTGGCCTGCTACCTTGCGGCAGGTGGGGCGGATACTTCGGCCATTGATCGCCGTAACGCTGCTTCCAGCGGCAGATGTAACGAGCAATCTTAGCTCGCATTGCCGGCGAAAGGATTTCGGCCTGTTTTCTCTGGCCGACAATCCGGTTGCGTTGGACCAACGCATGATGTTCGCGTTCGCCTCCCGGTATGGCCGACCGGTCAGCTCCCTCCAGAGACGTAACGCCAGGCTCAAACGGTATCTCAAGAAACTGGCAGATCTGCTGCATGCATCCGGAGGTATCCGAAGTAAGATCCTCGTAATTTACTTCATGCACCGGCCGGCCCTGACGCCTAAGTGCGTCACACTCTTCCTTTAGTCTTTCGGTGCCCAATATCGCCTTCGTTGCTAGACCTACCTTTCTGAAAAAACGGTGGGTAACCCCGGCCCGGGCCATGCTCCCAATCACGGCATGCAAATCTCTCCAAAGAAAAATAAAGCGCGCATCGGGAAACTTCTCGGCCTTTTGCGACGGATAGTCGTACCAGTGCGGAGTTTTTTCGCCCCAGATTGTGGCCTGTTTGCGGCGCGCCACGCCTTGGTAGACAATTCGGGTCGCTTCCCACACATCGGATACCCGGGCGGGCATGGATTCGATGGCAATCCCATGCCTTGAAGGTCCCTGATTCCAGAACTCCCACCTCTCCCGCCACGCCCCGCTGCGCAGCCGCCCCCATAGATAAAGTTGCAGCCGGGGCAGATCACCTTCGTACAATAGGGCAATCTTTGAATGCTGATTGAGGAGCGCGTAGAGCAGAGAAGAACCCGAGCGCCAGACGCTTAGGACAAAAAGCGGGCGCAGGGCCTGGGCGGGGGCGGCCACGCTATTGTCGAGATTTTGGGCGGCAGTCGTCATAATCTTTGCGTTCCGGACACTCCCGGAATGTCTTACCTCTGCGCTGCAGTCTAGCGGGTCTGCAGGGCCAGATTTGCCAGTGCGTCTGCCGCATGCGCTGGGGTGAAAGGCGCCATCTTCTCCAGCGAGCGTGCCCCCATCCGCTTAGCAAGATGTTGATCAACGACAAATTTGGCCATGTAATCTGCCAGTTGCTGTGTATCGGAAGGATCGAAAATGAAGCCATTCTCCCCATGCGCAACCATTTGCCTACTGCCTGCATATTTCGAGCACAACACCGGCTTTCCGAAGGCCATGGCCTCCAACACCGCAACACCCCAGGTATCTTGTCTGGTTGGGGAAACGAAGACGTCGGCGTTACTGTAGTACGAGCCGAGATTGTGATAGGCCACTGAGCCAACTTGATGAACGAAGCCATCGAGTCCATAATCTCTGACGGCGGCGCGCATCTCTTCCTGCTCACCCGCGCCCACGAAGAGAACGGAAAAGTTCTGAAATCCCTGTCTTACCAACAGAGCAGATGCTTCAATGAGGTAGCGCCATCCCTTGCGCCACGTCAGGCCTCCCACATACAGGAAAACCGGGCGCTTGATAGCCGGCGGAGACCCGCCCGCGCCTGAGCAAAGCAAAGTTACATCGGGCACCTGACAGGGATGGCACAGGAGCTTGTCTTCGGGCATTCCGATGACGTCCCGCAAATACCTGGTTCCTTCGTCAGCATTGCTCACGGCCGCGTCAGCAAAGTGCGCGATCCAGCGGCGAAGCACGGTCTGTACCTTGGAGCTGCCGAGCGCATGAACGGAGCACCCCTCCCAAAAAATAATTACACGAGAACCTCGTACCAACCTGAACAGTAAGGCGCACACCGTCCAGCCGCTGAAGCCTGCAGCAAACACGACGTCCGGACCAAAGTCCGCTAGCTTTTTCAAGATAGAGAGTGGCGTCCTGTTAAATCCCCGGCGGGCATCTGGGAGTCTTTTTTTGAGATCGACATATCTCAGCCCCGGCAGAGTATGCACCGCAAAGCTATTCTCGTAGCCTGGTACGAAGCCGGGCCAGATAGAGGTGAAAACTGCCGTACATGGACACCGGGCTACGAATTCTTTGAAAACTGGTTGCCAATAGTAGGCGCGCGCAAGCGATGGAAAAAGCCAAGCGACGCGAATATCTCTCCCGATTCTTAGGGTCCGCGCCCGCTGGACGATGTCAGGAGCTATGGTCGCCATAAATATCCATATCCAGCACCACCCGCTGGGGTGAATCCTTTTCCGCATGCAGCAAGTTGCAGGAAGCTGTGCTGTGCTTCTGGTGTCGGGAACTGCTCGGAAAGAGGGTCTAGATAATACCTTTGCTTCCCATGTCTATTGTTATCGCGTGACCCACTTGGGAGGATTCAGTGAGGGCACGATAGCGGCCGTAGTGGCCTCGTTCACCACCTGATTCAGAACCGGCGAGGTGCTCTTCGCGTTGGCCTCGTCGCCCTCGTAAATTGCCGTGATCGGCGAGGTGCCCGTAGGGAGGGTGGAGGTTTTGATCCGGGCCACACCGCCGCTGAGGGGCGCGCTCCGGATCACAGCACTCCCGTTCTTGAAAGTCACTCCTCCGGTGGGCGCCGGTCCCCCTGCTGAATTCACCATGGCCGTCAACGTGATGGCTTGGCCGTAGGTTGACGGATTCAGACTTGAAATCAGCGCCATGCTGGTCGTGTACTGACTTACGACCTGTTTGAGCGGTGAAGAGTTCCCTGTTTCGTAGTTCGCATCGCCCGAATAATCAGCCTCGATTGAGGCTGTCCCGCTTTTCTTAAATGCGATTGTCAAGCCGGCTTGTCCGTCAGTCAGCGTGACCGTCCCGAGAACAGTCCGCCCTTCTTTGAACGTCACTGACCCCGTCGGAGTCTCGCCACCACCCGAAACCACCGCGGAGAGGATCACTCGTTGGTCGACAAATGAAGGATTCACGCTGGAGGTCAACGCAATGCCGCCGGCTTTGAATCGCGTGGCCTGTTTGAACACCGTGCCGAAGCCCCCATACTCTTGAATAAAATTTCCGCCATACGCTGTTGTTCCATACAGGTAGCCTGCGGAGTCCTGTACCAGACTACCAACGGGGCCAGACCCGTCGCGGCAGCCCAAGGCAGAGCAGAAGCTATGGAAAACCGTTTCGTGGCCTGTGCTATCCACCTTGAACACCGTGCCAACACCGTTTGCGCCCCCTCCAAATGTGGTGCCATATAGATTGCCTGCGGCGTCCCGGATCACAGCGTTAGGGCTCCCCCCGTCGGTGCAGTTTGCCACAGAGCAGAAGTTGTAGAGCACTCGCTCGTGGCCCGTGGTTTTCAGCTTGAACGCCGTGCCGCCACCGTGACGTCCGCCACCTGAAGTGGTGCCATACAGGTCGCCTGCGGCGTCCTGCACTACACCGTTGGGGCCCGACCCGTCGGTGCACTTTGCCGCCGAGCAGAAGCTGTAGAGCACCGTGTACTTGCCCGTGTTGTCCAGTTTGAACGCCGTGCCGCCTCCGTTGGTGCCGCCTCCGAATGTGGTGCCATAGAGATTGCCTGTGGCGTCCTGGATCACATCGTTAGGGCCCGAACCGTCGGCGCAGTTGGCAGCCGCGCAGAAGCTGTAGAGCACCGTCTCGTTACCCGTGCTGTCCAGCTTGAACACCGTACCGCCGCCGTAATCTCCGCCTCCTGAAGTGGTGCCGTAGAGATTGCCGGCGGCATCCTCGATCAGAGCAGAGGAGGGGTATGCCCCGTCGGTGCAGTTCGCAGCAGAGCAGAAGCTGTAAACCGTGATGTCGAAGCTGGCTAGGTTGAACACGGTGCCGCAGCCACCGCAAAAGGAAAGATTTCCGCCATACGCCGTGGTTCCATACAGGTTGCCTGCGGCGTCCTGGAGTAGAGCAGTAACGGGGTAGAACCCCTGCCCGGGGCATTCGGCGCAGAACGGAGAGTAGCTGGCCACCTCACCGCCCTTACCCGTGCTGGCCACCTCGAAGACCGTGCCACCGCCGCATGGGCCGCCCACGGCTTGGCATCCGCCCTGGGTTGTGGTGCCCCACAGGTTGCCCGCAGCGTCCTGGATCAATCCAGCCTCGGGGTAGAATCCGTCATGGTCGGTGCAGTATTGAGCGTGGCAGAAGCGGTAGAGGACTCTAAAGCCGGAGGCCGAAGCAGCAGCGCTGACTTCCGGCTCTTGAGGTTTGGAGATGTTATCTTGCGCGTCCGCCGCGGCGGGGAAAGTGAACAACGAGAACAGCGAAATCAATGCAAGAGTACACAAGCGCAAGATACGGAGCTTCATGGCTTCCCCTCAGTTTGAACCTTCAAAATAAACGGTTTTCCAATACTTCCTGTCGGATTGGCCTCTCAGAAACATGCTGATCAGTAGAATCGCAAAAAATGTCATGAAACGATCGTCGGGCGCGCCGCCAAAGGTTACTGCGACTAACCCCCATACGAACAAATGTACGTTCAAAGCGAGCGCGGCAGCAGCGTAGTATCGCAGTTGCAACGTAGGGGGTCGCAGGATTACGTCCTTAAGATTGACTACGATAAGGACATTTATTAGCAAGATGGGGATCAACCCTGCCAAACCGTTGTTGTACAAGATCTCCAAGAAGGAGTTATGCATATTCCCGGCTTCCTGGAATGCGCCTGGAACTTCCTCGGATAGGAATCTCGAGGCGCGGTATCCATTACCGAGTATGAGGTGCGCCTTCATTTTCGGCCAAGCCTCAGCCCAGAGATTGGTTCGGCCGGTGAGGGTACCCGCATTGCCCTCCTGGCCATATTTCTCCAGGCTATGGCCTAGCGGGGTAAAGGCGATGGCGAGTGCAAGGACGATACCGAATCCAAAGCTCACGGCGAGAGCCTGCGCCGGTCTTTTGAGTAAGATGAAGAACATCATGAGCGACACTAAGCTGGCGACCATGCCGCCTTTGTTGCCGGCCACCATGATTACGACCACGGAATAGATTGCCAACATCAGAAACAAGAGGTTCTTCTTGAGAAAGAGAAATAGCAGGCACAAGAGCAACAGGGCTCCGGCAGCGCCTGAAAGTCCAACCATTGGAAGCCGGCCGCCGCCGTTGAAAATTGTATCTATCTCAAGGAGCGGCGCAATGAACGCCTTGGTCACAATAACTAGCGTTCCTAAAAATATACCCGCAAAGAGCCTACGGATGCCTATCTCGTCTTCGATTGCTTCTCCCATTGCGCAGAGCGTTAACACGATCAGGCAAAGCTTGAATGCCAACGCTGCCGAGTACATAGGCTTCGGCGAAAGGGGACACGAGAGCACTGCGACGATGGCGAAAATCGATGCCCACTTTAATGGACCGGCAAACAAGCGCCGGAGGTAAGCGGGGCGGAAGCAGGTAACGAAAACGAGAGCGGCGAATGACAGTATCCAGGATAAAGCCTGGTACAACGCACTGGGGTCAACATGTCCTTTAGCGGCGCTCGCGGTTGATTGAGAATGGCTGAATATCGATTCAGAGACCATCAAGAAGACCCAAATCACCAAACCGGCCATCAGGAATGCGGCTCTCTCTCCGGCAATCGCTCTTCCGGAGAGGGGCAGCGCCAGGCAGAGTGCCGTGAAGAAGATTGCGCACCCGAGGAGAAATATAAATAACTCCTCCGAGGCGAATCCCAAGACCACAATCGTGAACATCGCGATTAAGCAAACACCAAAAACACCACCAATGCCACGAAGTACGGGGCTCCGCCTCCATGCAGCCCGCAACGGATAAGATAAGGTTGTGCTGGTCATATCTGAATTGACGGTTGACAATCAAACGTGAAGATCGTGCTGGCGATGCCCCGATCGGTACAGCGGTTGAACCCCTCAAATACCAGCGGCCGCCACCTTTGAGGCGGAAGCAGTTTCCAAAGCGGCGGCTCTGGAGAGAATCTCCTGGTAGAGTCTTTCGCAAAATTCAGCGCGCGCAGACCAACTTTGAGTCTTGGCGAAACTCCACGCGTGCATCGACATTTGATTCTTTCTGGCAGGCGACAGCAAAGCGTATTTTTCGATTGCGAGCGCGAGATTCCGGACCGTCTCCGCGGGGCAGCCGACCGGAACTTTGAGCGAGGCGCCGTTCGGCACCCAATCGTGAGCGCCGTGCAAATCCAGAGTGATTATCGGAAGTCCCATGGCCATGGCCTCAAGCACCTGCGACCCGAATGAATCGCGCAGGCTGGTGAAGAGCATTGCATTGTGCTCTGCATAGGCCGTCCGTAGCTCCGTCCACGTCAGGCGACTGCCTTTCCAGAACACCTTATGCTGAAGATTGCGGTCTCGAATCATCTGGTGAACTGTCTGGGGATGCGCTCCATCGCCCGCAATCGTCAGCGTCACATTCTTGTGAACTTCCTGCAGAGCGTCGAGCGCCAAGGGAAGCGCCTTACGCGTAAGCATTCTTCCCACCCAAAGGAGCCTTAGAGCCCCGTTTCGCTCTTCAAAGTTCCGAGGTCCCTCGGCAAAGTAGTTTGTAGGAACTGCAGAGTCGCACATCAGGCTCGTGTTCTCGCAACCCAATGCTCGAACAATGTTTAGTGTGTCGCGGTTGGCCGCCAGGACGAAACTCATTCGTCTTAACCATTGCCTGTGAAAAGGCGACAACCTGAGCGCCATAGTCAGTGACGAGCGCAGCCGTTCTCTGGACTTCTCTGCACCGAAGTATGGCAACATGCTCGCCGGAGCCGTCTGACCTCCGCCCACTGGACCAAACACCACGGGGATCCCCAAGCGCCACAATTGTGAGGGCACATGAACGCTGGCGTAAGTCACGTGATGGGCCAGCTGAAATTCAAACTTGCTGGCAAGCTCTCGGGCCGCCTTCAACGCCGCGACCTGCCAGCACACGTAATGCAAGGCCTCGTTCTTCTTACTCCATTCGTAGGGCACAGGCACATAAGTAAAGTGCAGATTCGCTATTGGGTTGACCCGTAGACCCGCTTCGATCGCTTCCTGGTTACGTTTTGCCACCAGAACATGGACTTCAATGCCGCGAGCAGCGAGGTGAATTGCCCAGCTCCAACCACACCCTGGCTCACTACCGGCGTTCGGCCGACAAGCGTAAGCAGAAAGCAAAAGTCTCATGGATAATCGTCTGGTGAAATTGCACCGGGAATACTATGACTTGCCGCGCTTCGTAACGACTGGGAAGCTCATTACGGTTTTTTCCTCCGGTCGGGTTGTCGGAACTCGCCGGTAGACCGACAAGCGATAATTCGGCAGGGACAGGAATCCCCACCTGCTGTCACTCCCAAACAGTCCCGTATGCGCCGGAATCATCTCCTGCCCCGTGCTATACCACGCGCCGCCTAATTCCTTCAGAGTCCAGGCTCTGTCGGGGGCAATGACGCAGACCGTGAGGTGACTCTTTTGCGCGGAAGGCATCCTTTCAGGATCCCCGAACAATGTTGCGGCGCTAGTCAATTTTGCTGGGTAGTAGACCTGTGGGTCGATATAAACCCGGTCATCAGAGCGAACATTGGAGGTAACAAACTGCTGCACCTTCGAATAGTCGCGATCGTTCCAATCCCGGGCACAAGCGAGTACATGCAGTCCGACTCCCACGGTACTTGCCAAAACGCAAAGTCCTACAGCAAAGCGTCGAACGCTTGCCGGCAATTCTAAGTCCAGGCTTCCGCAGATACAGATTGTAAGGGGTATGTACGTCATCCACCCATAGTAAGTGGGGAATTTTGCCAGCAGGATCAGAGTGAGGCTGAACACCGGAACAAATATCAATCCAAACATCAATAGCGAACGCAACCGAAGAGAGCGCCTGCCGTAAAGAGCGGCCGCCAACAGCGCCGCAGATCCCAACGCCAGAAGTAAACTGAAATCCTTCGGCAGCATATTAGAATGTCGAAACTCTCCCTGGAGCAGGCCGGCAACGAACCCGAAGCCTTTTGACTGTGAATGAAGGACGTGGCCGAGAGCAACGTGATTGAAAACGGGGAATCCGAGAAAGTATTGCAGTACACCATGGCTAGTGAAAAACCCGATGAGACCGAGACCGCCAGCCACGCTACCGACAAAGAAAGCCAACATCTCACGCCAATATCTGGAGACCGTGAATGCAAGTAGTGTGCCCCCGAGCACAGCCTCCAGGGGCAATAATTGCAACCCGATCCAGGGTGATGCTGCTCCGGCGACAGTCAGCGCCGTCAAACGAAGTAGTGCCGACCGGAATGAGACACTCCAGAAGGCGAACGCCACGACGAGCATTCCCAAACAATCGTATCGGCCGCAACGATAGGAAAAAATGATGGAATAATCGCAGATCAACATCGATACCAGCAGGAGCCTCCACCGAGTCGATGACACGAGGCCGGTCCGTTTTGCTCCAGACCAAATCAATAACACCGTTATGGCCATATATACGAAGTTGATCGATCGAACGGACCGCATCGAAATGCCGAATACCTTCAGCCACGGAATGAGCAGCGCGGAGTGCGCGGGACCGTTGTAAAAATAGAATGAGGGTGCGTTCCCTCCACCTACCACCGAAGTGAATCCGAGCCCCGTTACGTAGTTCACGGCTGGATCCGCGTATAACACTTCGTCAAAAAATGGAAATGGGTAACGGTCGGCGGTGAACACATTGACCAACAAAAACAGGAACAAGATCAGAGCGACCCAAGCCCATTCCTGCTTCTCAGTCATTGGATGGAGCTCCACAATATTCATTGTGCTTTGAAGGCCGGCATCAATGCTAACGTTGACGCCATCGCACGGCAGCTTACGCTAGATTCAAGAAGAGAAGGCGGCCTGGCTGGCGGTTGCGACTAGGAGGCGATCTGTGTTCCTTAGTTCGTTCTCAATCCAGCGGTATGTGACTTCGAGGCCTACTTCGAGCGAAATGGAGGGTTCCCATCCTAGAACATGGAGCAGACGCGAGTTGTCACTGTTGCGTCCGCGGACGCCCTGCGGTTTTGCAAGATCATAGCGCTTGACCAGGCGCTTACCAGCGATCGCCATTACTAAGTCGACCAGCCCATCAACGCTGATCATTGTTGACAAACCAAGATTCAAAGGTTCGTGATAGGTCGAGGCCATGAGTCGAACCAGCCCTTCAATGCAGTCATCAATGTACATGAAGGATCGAGTCTGCCTTCCATCGCCCCAGATTTCAATCTCATCACTATCGCCGGCCAAAGCAACCTTTCGACAAATCGCTGCCGGCGCTTTCTCCTTTCCTCCTTCGTAAGTACCGAGAGTTCCATACACGTTGTGAAAGCGAACGATTCGCGTATCGAGGCGATGATCGCGCTGGTAATAGCGACATAGCTCTTCAGTGAAGAGCTTCTCCCATCCATAGCCAGGCTCGGGATCTGCCGGGTACGCGTCTTCTTCCCGCAAAGGATTGATGTCGGTGTTCTTTTGTTTATAGCTCGCGTAGACGCAGGCCGACGACGAGAAGAGGAAGCGAGTTATGCCATTCAGCCGTGCAGCGTCGAGCATGTGCGTGTTAATGAGGATGTTGTTCTTGGCGATTTCGGCGTGCGAGGCACTGATGTACCCAATACCTCCCATGTCCGCAGCAAAATTGTAGACGTAGTCAATTTGGCCCCGTGTTGCCTGCAGACAACTATCGTATCTTCGCAAGTCAAGGATTTCGAACTCGTCTGCGCGGCTTGGCTCGTAGTCCGGCACTTTAAGGTCGACGCCGCGTACCCATTGTCCTTCATCTTTTAGCCGATTGACTAGATGGTGGCCGATGAACCCACCGGCACCTGTTACCAGAATTCTGAGTTGCTTTGCCATGATATCTTCCTTGTTTGAATGGTATGAAGAGTGTTAGATAAAAAGACGTGGCTTAGGAGAACTGGGCAAGAGTCCTACAAGCTCCAGAAAAACTAAACCGGCAGCTTTGGGTATTGAAACGAGGTAGCGTCGCCAAAGTCTTTGTGGCTCGGTCGACAAACGAAAAAGCCATTCCAGTCCGTTTTCTCGCATCCAGGCCGGCGCTTGACGGGTTTTGCCGCAGTTGAAATCAAATGCAGCGCCTACTCCCAGCATGACCTGAACTGAAAGCTGATTGCGATTGTGGTGCATCCATTTTTCCTGCTTAGGTGTGCTGAGCCCGACCCATAATACGTTCGGCGTGACCTCTTCCACGTAAGCTGCAAGCTGCCCTTGTTCTTCTTCTATAAGTGGGCGGAATGGAGGGCTGTAGGTTCCCGCCACTACAATGCCGTAGCGTTGGTGAAGGGAGTCCGCGAGGCGTTCTGCGATTCCGGGTCCGCCGCCATAAAAGAAATGACGATAAGTCGCTCCGGTGTCGCGGCAGAAAGTTTCCATTAGTTCTGGTCCATAGACTCTACGTTTGAGTGGATGCCGATGCCACCGGCCCAACCAGACGAGTGGCATTCCGTCGGGAACAACTAAGTCAGCGGAATCGAGTGCGCGTCGAAAATCGTCGTCAGCCCGTGACTCAGCGATCCCATGCATACCTGTAACGGCAATGTACCGTCCCTTTACGCCGCTTTGGATCCAGAGTTGGATCTGCGCAACGACTCCCGGGATCTGTACGGCATGCACCGGAACGCCCAGGACGCGAAAACTAGGCGGCGGTTCGAAGTGGCCGATTTCGCTTGAATCGGGTGTGCGTGTCAATTGCGGAGGCATAAATATTCATCAAAAGGTGGTAGTTTGCATTGGCGGCATAGCGATTTTCGTAAACTCGCCGGGCCGCCTTGCCCATAGCTGCCAACTCGGGCAAATGTCCCCAGGCCCATGCAACTTTCTTCGCGAGTGCGTCGGGATCGCCAGCCGCGAAATGCAGGCCAGTTACTTGGTCGTCCAGCATCTCTTGGATGGCTCCTACGAACGCACCCAGCACCGGTGTTCCACACGCAAAAGCCTCCGCGACAACCAGACCAAACGGCTCGTACCAAATACTCGGGACGACCAGGAACGCGGCCTTCTTTATCGCGTCGTACGCTTCATCACGCCTCAATTGGCCGGCAAAATGAACGCATTGAAGTTTCTTTCTTGCAACTTCTGCTTCGAGACGATGACGCATCGGTCCATCACCAGCAATTACCAGCGGAACCGCGGTCGGCAGACGCTCCCAGGCTTGCAAAAGCAGCAACAGGCCCTTTTCCGGCGAAAGACGTCCGAGAAAAAGAGCGTACTCTCCGGAATAGGATCGCTCGCCTGGATCCGGCTCGACAAAGTTAGGCTTGACGGAGATCTTGCTGGCTGGAAATCCAGCCTGTATAAACTTGTCTCTTACGAAACCACTGATCGCGATGTAGGCGTCTATCCGTCTATTCCAGGTCTGCCGTGAGCGGTGCGTTTTGAGCATGAGTGCAATCGCCCCGGACATCACGTGCGAGTCGCGGTAGCATCCGTATCGCACACCGCGCAGAAGACTATGTGTCACGCATTCCTCACAAGGCGCGCCGTCTCGATAAAAAGTCGCGGCAGGACACAAAAGCCTGTAGTTATGGAGTGTTTGGACGACAGGGACATCTTCTTCTTGACATACTTTGTACACGGAAGGCGACACCATCGCAAGAGTATTGTGGACATGAACAACATCCGGTCTGAAATGCCGGAGAATGGCGCGGACAGCGATCTTACTATCATTGGCTGAAACGATCCGGCTGATCAGGCCGAACCGTTGTCCGAAAGACAAGTTATCAATCTCATTATTACTGCGCTTATAGACGCTGACTCTGTGTCCATTCCGCTCCAGCAAAACGGTTTCTTGAGCGACTACAACATCCTCTCCACCTGGCTGCCGATAACTATTATGGATGATGAGAATATTCATAGTGACCGCTTGAATCCGGCTGGAAAGTCAGTAACAGGTCCGGCTGCAGCGCCTCATGCTGCGCCTGAACCCCGTAAGACGGCAGGGATTGTTTGCGCGAGGATCTTCACGTCAAGCCAGATCGACCATTCATCCAGGTATTGAAGATCAAGCTTCATCCAGTGGTCAAAACCGATATTGCTTCGTCCCCTGACTTGCCACAGACAAGTGATGCCGGGGCGCACGCTAAATCGCCGTCTTTGCCAGTCCTGGTCAAAACCTTCATAATCCCTCAAGGGCAGAGGCCGTGGACCTACCAGACTCATATCTCCCCGCAGCACGTTGAATAGCTGCGGCAGTTCGTCGACGCTGAGACGTCTTAGCAGCCGGCCAATCGGCGTCATTCGCGGATCGTTCCTGATCTTGAATACGGGTCCGGCAGCTTCGTTCAAAACCTCAAGCGCCGGCAGCATCTTCTCCGCATTCGGCACCATGGTGCGGAATTTGTAAATAAAAAAATGTCTCTTATTCCGTCCTATACGTTCCTGCCGGAACAAGATAGGGCCTCTTGAGGTCAGTTTGATCATCAGTGCGGCCACCACGAGAACGGGTGCAACAGCAACTAGGAGCACGAGAGATAGAGTCACATCCAGGATGCGCTTCAGCAAAACTGGCCATCCATCCAGTGGAGAAGAATATGCCGTGATCTGAGCCCTGCCATCAAGCTCCTCTGCGCGAGCACGGGCGATCTTCAAATCGAAAATCTCGGGATCGAAGCGCATGAAGATGCCGTGCTGCTCGCACAGGGCTGCGCTGCGCGACGAGTGTTCATAGAAAGACCGCAAGGGAAGATAGTTAGCGACCTCATCCACCACATTGCGCCGCAAATACTCCGAGAGGTCATCGAAGCTGCAGCACAGCGGATACGGTTTCTCCAGGCCGGAACCCTCATGCCATTCCCGGTCCACGAATCCAAGTACTCGATAACCCCACTCTGGTGTCGCATCCAGCCGGCGAGCGAACTCTATGGCACGCCGGTTTGTTCCCAAAATCAGTATGTACCGGAGATTACGGCCGCGCGCGCGGACGATCTCAAGACAACTTCGAATTAGCACCCTCGACCCTGCCACTAACACTGAAGCACAAATCCAAAATAGGAAGAGAAACCGGGGCGTAATCATGTTGATTCGAAACACCATCGCTACCAGTCCCAGGAAAAGAGCGGCGAGCGTGGTGGCGCAGGTGGCATTTGCAATCACGAAGCGCCGGCGAGCCTGCCGTTGAGATTGATATTGCCCGCAGAGCGAGAAAATGCCGTGCCATGCCAGGAGAATCAGACAAAAAGTCACAAAATTAATCAGCCTCACCCTCACCGACAGGAAAGCAGAAAGCGGTACCCCTCCACCTTGTTGGCGAACTTGTAGAACGGTGACGATTCCGAAAGCCCCAACCATGAGCCCGAGGTTAAACACCTTGAGCATGGCGAGATAGACGCGCCGTTTAGCTGTGTTCATAGTGGGCGATCCGGGATGGAAGATGGAAAGTGCCGGGCAGAAACCGCACCCGTTATCAGAGCCTGCGATAGACAAAGTCTGGAATGGGAAATGTTCTTCGGTTGAGGACTGCGCCTATAACCTCAATGTGAGCCTGGCGCAAGCTCTCCAAACCCTTCCGCGCTGTTTCCCGCCGGGTGGAATCTGCCTGGAGCACTACAACTACCCCGTCTGCAATCCGGCCCAAGGCAATGGCGTCCGCATAAAGATTCAGAGCCGGCGCATCAATCAGAATGAAGTCGAACTCTTCGCGTAATTCTTGCAAGCGTAGTTTAAGGCGGTCGGAATTCAGCAGGCTGGGCGACTCCGGTACCAGGGTTCCTCCAGAGAGTAGCCACAGATTCGATGGTTTCAGTTGCTTCGCGAAACTTCGTATACCACCTTCTCCGATTAGGGAGTCGGCCAAGCCTCTATCGTCGGTAACCCCCAGGAATCCGGGCAGAGAAGGAGTCCGGAAATTCGCGTCTACCAGACAGACCGAGCCGCTGGTATTTGCTGCCAAAGTACGAGCTGCCTCTACACAGATTCGGCTACAACCATCCCCCCGGTCGATTCCCGCGAAGACGATGGCGCGAAAGGGATTCGCGGATTGCCCCAAGAAAATCTGCTGAACAAGTTTGAGGCACTCTTCTTGCGCAACGCGATCGAAATCCGGCGAACCGCGATGGGTGTTGCGGTCCGCCTCGGAGACGGGAGACACAGTTTTGGCGGGCTCTCGACGCGGGGAACTGTCTCGCTGCTCTTCTCTGAGCGCCTGCATCAGCTCGAAATACTTACTCACGCCTGTTTTTCCCCTTCTCGTTCGGCAACTAATGCCCATCCGGAGTCGCCGAGCCGCGTGGCTGGAGGGCGTAAGTCTATTATAAAGGTGCACTTTCACGGGGTAAACCTTAAGATTAAACCACCCAGCGAGGTATCACAGCGACGATTGTACGTTCTTCCGACATCAGCGGCACTGGCCATCGTAATTACTTAGCAAGTCAGCGGCACGCGCATTTCCTCTTCGAGAGGCAGCCAGCAAAAGGATTTTAGCTTGCTCGCAATTCTGAGGCACGGTCGTTCCCTCAATATACAGGCGAGCAAGCTCGACTTCGGCATCGCTATTTTCGTTCTTCACCTGTGCCCAGAGCTGGGCGGGGTCACCTGTCTGCTCTAAGTCCCGTGGTGGGTGCTGCCGGAATTCTTGGGTCGGAGTCGACGAGACGATCTCGGGGCTTCCGGAAGCTTCATCGGCGGAGGTCTCCGGCGCCAATTTTGTGTTTTGTTCGCGTTCGCCGTTGACGCCCGCAAAAGTTGGGCTCGGATGATCGGTTGGCGCCGCGGAAGTAAGCTTGATTGCACCCATCTGCGAAGCCGCGCTGACGGCAAGTAAAGAATGAAGGCGGAGTGCCTCGGGGCTCCACCGGCCGCCAGTGAAACATAGGAGTAGCAACATAACGCCAACCGCAACCCGTCTTCGCCACCAAGGTTCCCGGGCTGGGGTGGGCTTGCTCGCGCGGCCGGGAATCAACTTGCGCTCCGCAGGTTCCTCGTCCCGGTCGTTAGCGCCTTCCACCTCGAAATACAGGTCATGCAGACACTCGCGAACCACTTCCTCCCGAATGCTTTTTTGTTTCAAAACGCAGCCCAATGAAAGGGCATTGAAGCAAATGTTGTTGATGTTTCGAGGAATCCCCTCGCTGTATTTTGCGATCAGCGCCCCAGCCTGCGGCGTGAAAAGCGGCGTCTTGAAGTCATAGCCTGCCACGCGAAGGCGGTGGCGCACATACAGGTGAGTTTCCTCTTCACTGAACGGGTGAAGTCGAGCGCAGATTGACATTCGCTGCCGGAGCTGAAGGAGGTGGGGTGATGCTAGTTTTTCGCGAAGCTGAGGTTGACCCGCAAGAATAATCTGCATCAGCTTGTAACTGGTGGTCTCGAAATTTGACAGCATTCGCAACCACTCAAGAGCGGAGTCTTCAAGATTTTGCGCTTCATCGATTACCACAACAACTCTCCGCCCGTGACGGGCCTCGGCCAATAACACACGGTTCAGCTGTTCGTGCATGCGGCCAGCATCTCCGCCATCGTCAACGACACCAAGATCGCGCAGCAGATCACGCAGCAGGGCTTTCGGGCTGCACAAAGTCTGGAATAGGAACACCGTCCGGGCTGAACCCTCCAGTTGCCTTAGAAGGTGAAACAGGGTCGTGGTTTTACCCATTCCGGGCTTGGCTATGAGGGACATGAAGCCCCGCCGGCTTCGGATTCCGTATGACAAAGAGGCCAATGCTTCGCTGTGACTCGCGCTCAAATAAAGATAGCCCGGGTCGGGCGTCACCCCGAAGGGTTGTTCTTTCAAGTTGTAATAGTCCAAGACCATTCGTGATCGCCTAAGCGGTCTGCTTCGGAACGCTGGCCAGTACCGGAATTCTGAGTACTTCGAGCACTTCCGCTGGAGTGCGCAGCGACGGGTTGAGGTACTCAGCGAGGAACGCCGCCCCCGTACTTAGAAACGCCGCCAGAACCACACCGCAGAGCAATACCAGGATCGGACCAATCAAGGGAAGGATGGGCAAGATCGGTGGAACTGCAATTGCCACATTCGCAATCCGCTTTTCATCCAAAGCATCGGAAGTGCGTTCTTGTTCTCTCTTCGAAAGATAAAGCAAATAGTTTGCTTCGTTGGCCCTGACCTCGCGAATCAGGTCCGCCTGCTTCAGAGCCTTTTGATCCAAGTCCACCATTTGCAGTTGCAAGCCGTGAATGCTGTATTCGAGTGCTCCCGCAGTCGCTTGGTGAAAAGCCAGATCGGCTAGCGTCTTGGCGATGTCTTCTCTCATTAATTCAAAAGTTGGATCCCGATCTGTGGTTTGATTGACGTACTGTTGCTTGGTCGCAGAAACTATGGCAGCCTGCGTTTCGGCGATTTCTTGGTCGGCTTCCTGTACCAGCGGATAGCTTGGTTCATATTTCATCATGAGCTGGGTTTTCTTAATTTCCGCAGCCAGGAGATTAGCCTGCAATTGTTGCAGCAGCGACTGGGCAGAGTCCGTCGACTGTTGAGCCAGAGAGCGGTCAGGGGTAACCTTAATGCGAGCCGTCTCGTCTTCGATTCGGTGTTTGTCTGCCGCAATAACTTGCCGAGCCGATTCGAGAGCGCCGACCGCATCGGCTACGTGCTGGGCCAAGTCTGTCCGTTGCACGTCAGGAGCCGCAACGCCTGTTGTTTTGGTAAAGTCGGCTAGACGCGCCTCCGAGTCTGCAAGGGCTTGCTGATATTTCTGGGTCTCTGTGGCAAAAAACGCGTACGATCCCTGCGGCCGGTGCACGGCGAGATGTCGTGCGAGGTACAACTTACTTAGCGTCTGCAAGACATTGTAGGCAAGCTGCGGGTTGGTCGACTTGTACGTGACTTGAATCAGATTGCTCTTCGACACGGCTGTGATGTCCAATTTGCTGCCTAAATGCTCCGTGGCCCGGGCAATATACCAAGCCTCATCTGCTCCCGGGTGTAAGAAGGCCGTAAATGACTCTCGCTCCCTTTTCTGAAGGTTATTGGCGGCCACGACCCCTTGCAGGAGATCCGGGCTCTTCAATAGCTCAACCTCGGAGCCGATGTCATAGTCTGATACTGAAGGAGACGACGCTTGTCCTTGCGTTGACTGTGACGTAACCGAGGGATCCAGACGCTGCTCATTTACAAGTATTTCCATGCTGGCCTTATGCGTGTTGTTCAGGACGAAGGCGGCCACCACGGTGCCAAGCATAACCCCGCAGAAAGTGAAAGCAAATACTCGCTTGCGGCGGAACAGCGGTGCCAGCAGATCTCGCAGGGTGGGGTCTGATTTCAGTCTCAACACACTCTCCGGGCTTGGCTCAGTCATTTCTTTGATCTCCTAACCACGTCATTGAGCTAAGAGAGTCGTCCCATTAAAGCTCAACCCACTACCCAGACCAAAAGCATAGGGAACATATTTTCTGAAATTAGCGATGAACTTATCAGGTACAAAAACCATGTCGCCGGCCCGAAGGTGGACATCCTCGTTAATGTTGTGTCCGTTTAGTAGTTGCTTTAAGTTGAGCTTCTTGACTTCCACCCAATCGGTGGATATGCGGCGAAGAAGGAACACTTGCGTCTTGGCTGTGGGCAAGAATCCGCCGGCGACGGCAATTCCCTCCGAAACCGTGGTATCGATGCGCAGTGGGTACTGGCCTGGCTTCCCAACCTGTCCATTCACCGTGAATTGCGGGGGTTGGAAGTTTGTAACGTCCACAGACACGATTGGGTTGTGCATTGTCGTCGAGTACGCCTTCGTCAGATTGTCCACAATTTGGGGAATCGTATTTCCCTTGACGTATAGAGTCCCGCCACCATTCGGAAGGGTGATAAAGCCGTCGGGCTGAACAGTCACCGACACAGTTTGGAGTTCAGGAATGAGCGGGAACGAAACCGCCAATATGTCACTGGGCATCACTTGATAACGAGGGTACCGCTCTTGGAAGGATGGCGGGGTCGAATTGTGGGCGCCAAGCGCTTGTGTGGCACTAACCTGGCGCGAATCCGATGGAGTCGTCTGCCCAAAGCTTGGCCCGCACACTGCTATTAGAACCAGAGCCAGCGTACTACCAGATGACTGTAGCCTCAGCATAATCGTCACTCCTGTATTGCTGACTTCGCGTGAAACCTACACTGCAAATGAGCGCCACGTGATCTGTCATTGCAGACTTCGCGATTAAGAACTGAGAGTCTCGAATATCGGAGTCAAGTAAAGCTAAGACATTGCGTGAGACGCTGCTTTCCTTTGGACAGCCAATCATTACATCATTCAGTCTGTTCCGCTGCGAGGTTAGGCACCGGGCTATTCGAATCCCTGATCTCGTGAACCGCCATGCGAGCGGACATAGCTTCGCTACCGTGGGTTAGCAGCCCGCTTTTCCACAAGTCGGCTCCGCACCACGTAGGCCCTCACAAACGAGGGGAGGAAGAGGGCAAGCAAGTAACGGTAGCACCCAATCTACACAAGACTGTTAATAGCTTATGAATGATTGATGAATTGTGTGGATGGAGCGAAAGGGAAAAGGCGCGCGCAGCGAGGCATTTCGCGCCGGCGTTTTCACAAAAATTAACGTTCCGTTCATAGTTCTGTAGCCGTAATCTAACATTACATGGTTTACAGTCGTTGACCAGACGACAAAGGCGACTCGACTCGGTTCGTTGGTTTCATCTCCGTGGGTCTCAATTGTTCTTGCGCAATGGCGTGGCTGTGCTGGGTACAAGCAAACCGTACCGTGGGAGGGTTTGTGCGGCTGTCTTTGCGCAGCACAGGGCTGCGAAAACCAACGGCAAAGTTGAGTGGAACCAGATACAAATCTCCAGGAGCGGAAGATCGCCGGTGTGGGTAGGCTCATGTACGTTAGTGAAGCTAGGAAAAGGTTCGATTATCGAAAGGAGGTTTTACCAACCAGGACACGCATCCCTGTCATCTGCATTGCAGAGCGCGAATCGACTTTCGGAAGACTGGCAATGGACCACTTGGGGCGCGAGGGTTTTGCCGTCCGTACGCTTTCGATAGAGGCTGACGTGATTCAACGGTTGGAGCAACTCCGTCCGTCCTTGGTCATCATTGAAATGACGATGCCGAGGGGACGCGCGCTAGAGTTGTGCCGTGGAATTCGCCGAGTGCAGTCTCTTGCACGGACTGCGGTGACCCTTCTTGCGATTAACGACTCCGAGGAAGAGCGCGTTCTCGGACTGGAGTCTGGTGCGGACGACTACATTGCGAAATCGGCTAGCGGGCGCGAAGTCGTAGCACGAGTGCGGGCTGTGATGCGTCGCGTCGCGCGTGAGGAGCTTCAGTCTGGGATGCCCCACATTGGGCCCCCCCTTATTGATTCTTTGGTCGGAACACCGAGTCCAACGATGCGGATGGGAGACATTGAGATCGATCCTGCTGCCATGAAGATTTCGGTCCGAGGTAGTGACGTCGTGACCACGAACCTGGAGTTTCGCTTGCTCTACTATCTTGCACACAATCAGGCCCGCGTGTTCACCCGCGACCAACTGCTGGACGCGGTTTGGGAGGCCCAACATGTGGAACTGCGCAGTGTCGACGCGTGCGTGCAGCGTCTTCGCCGGAAGATTGAACCGGATCCATTGCGCCCGACCTATCTGAGAACCATACGCGGAGCGGGTTACTGTTTGCAGGCTGCCTAGGCGGAGGTCGCGCGTTGCAATCTCGTCGGCTTCCTTTCTCCCATGACTCCACGGGCCACAAAAGATAAACGCCGCCAGAGAGGCACTGCTGCCATTGGGCAGAGGACCATGCCGGTTCCGCGTCGGTGGACGCTCGCGGCCTGTATCCTGCTTGCCGTGGTGACCGTGTCGTTGTACAGCCCGGTGATTCGGCATCCTTTCACGAACTTCGACGACCCGAATTATGTAACGGAGAACCAGAGGGTTCGGGCAGGCTTAAGCTGGCATACTGTCGCCTGGGCTTTGACTGCAACGGAGCAGGGCAACTGGCATCCTCTAACTTGGATTTCGCACGCTCTCGATTGCCAGTTATATGGGATGGATGCCGGCGGCCATCACGTCAGCAGCGTACTCTTGCATGCTCTCAATGCGGTGTTGCTGTTTTTGCTGTTGGCGCAGGTGACCGGGTTAACGGTACGCAGTGCCTTGGTGGCGGCGCTGTTTGCCCTGCATCCTTTAAACGTGGAATCTGTGGCTTGGATTGCTGAGCGCAAGAACGTCCTTAGTATGTGTTTCTTTCTGCTCGCGCTCGGAGCCTATGGATGGTATGCCCGGCAACCCGATTGGAAACGTTACGCAGGGGTAGCGGTGCTGTTTGCCCTCGGCCTGGCGTCGAAGCCGATGGTGATTACGCTGCCCTTCGTGCTGTTATTGCTGGATTACTGGCCGTTGGGCCGCGTACGGGGATGGGCGGAACCCTCGACGGCTTTTCCTGTTCCGCAGACGACCTGGGCACGGTTGTTGGCGGAAAAGGTGCCACTCCTGGCGCTAGCGATAGCCAGCGCGATCATCACTGTGATCGCTCAGCAATCCAGCCATGCAGTCATACCGTTCAGCGATTTGCCTTTTCAGGCACGTGCGCAAAATGCCCTCTACTCGTATGCGATGTACGTGTTCAAGCTCTTTTGGCCGGTCCGTCTTGCGGTGCTCTATCCGCATCCCCTGGATGGATTGAAGTTCGCGCAGGTCGCCCTCTCCGCGCTCTTCCTGCTCACGGTCAGCGCCTTCGTGTGGCGGGAACGGGTCCGTCGCCCGTATTTGGTGACGGGATGGCTTTGGTTTCTGGGCACGTTGGTGCCAGTAATCGGACTTATTCAAGTGGGTGCGCAAGGAATGGCGGATCGATACGCTTACCTGCCGAGCATTGGTTTGTTTTTGATGCTGGTGTGGAGAGGCTCCGATTGGGCTGAGGAACGCTTCCTGAATCCCCGGATAACCGCGCCAGTCGCTGTAACCGTTTTGGTCGTGTTGGGGGTCCTGACTTTCCGCCAAATCGGCTACTGGCGGAGCAGTTACGACCTCTGGGCGCACACGTTGAAGGTCACCCGCGACAATTTCGTCGCCGATGAGAAAATGGGAGATTGGCTCCTGACGCAAGGCCGGCCCGAGGCTCTGGACTACTACGAGGCCGCGACCAAAATCGCGCCATTGAATCCTGCAATCCACGGGAAACTGGCTTCCGAACTGCAGGATCACGGGGATCTGCAGGGTGCGATACGGGAATACAATATCGTCCTGCGCGCGGATCCCGACGCTGCGATACAGGCCTACACTTACGCCAGCCTCGGTGTCATCTACCGGGAACTGGGGGATTACCCAAAGGCGCGCGAAGCCTCAGAGCGTGCGTTACGCCTCGATTCGGACGCCGTCCATAAGACGATTCGGCAGATTTCGCAGGGAGTCACCGCCAGCCCCGACGCGCCGGGCTATTTCCAGCTTGGACTCTTGCTGGAGGGCGCGGGTCAGGCTACGGAGGCGCGATCAGCTTACAAACAAGCGCTCCGGCTTAACCCGGAATACGACCCAGCACGAAAAGCGTTGGAAACCTTAGGAGCGGGCAAGCAATAGCTGGTTACGTGGTCCATTCTCCCCTGACGCCGGTGCGCCCGAAACATAAGCGCCCGGCAAGCGCGACCACACCTCGTGGCAGGACAAAGAGGTACGGCTGCCCGTGGGCAAAGGACCGGATCGGCTTCGCATTGGTGGAATCTTGCAATCTGCCTCCTGCTAGCCGTGGTGATTCTCTTGCTATGTAGCGAGGACGCGGATACCATCCATCAAGTGCCTCGGTGACGCTCCGAGGCTGTCGCTTTGTAACATTTCTTTAATACTCCGGTCGTTGTTATTTAACAAAGAGAGTCTATCCTCCTAGGATTGTAGTTACGGCCTGATCTTCGTTCCCCTTGTTCGTCATTCACAACCATCAACTCAATCCAATGGAGGAACGTCAATGCATGTCACACGTAGTTTCGCTTCCTTTCTGGTTTTGCTTCTGCTTGGCGCATTCACCGGGCAAGCTTTTTCATCCACAGTCGCCGTCGGCAGCTGCCAATCCATTCTCAATTACGCCACCATTCAAGAGGCCGTAAATGCCGTCCCCGCCGGAGGCACAATTAGGGTTTGCCCTGGCACTTACCATGAACAGGTGGTGATCAACAAGGAACTTACTCTGGAAGGGTATGAGTACGTGTTTGCTGATGCGGTCTTGATTGTCCCTCCCACAACAGGCTTGGTCCAGAACACGACTGATGTGGATACGGGCAATCCCATTGCGGCGCAGCTCCTGGTACAGAATACATCTGGCCCAGTCTCAATCAGCGGTCTCACAGTCGACGGTACAGGGAATCTGGTCGCTACCTGCGGTCTTGACCTGCAAGGAATCCTGTTCCAGAACGCATCGGGTAAGGTGAATCACGTCGCCGTCCGTAACCAAACACCCCAGCCCGGCTACGGAGGTTGCCAGATTGGGGAATCAATCAACGTGCAGACGGCCAGCGGCCAGACGTCCACAGTGACCGTCGAAAATAGTTCAGTTCACAATTACAACAAGAACGGAATTACAGGAAATGATACGGGCACGACGCTGACCGTCACCGGGAATTACGTTCAGGGAGCCGGCGTGGTTCCGGTGCCGGGTGCAGCACAGAACGGCATCCAACTTGGTTTCGGCGCCACGGGAAAAATCATGGCCAACACCGTGATCGACAATATCTATGGGGATCCGACGGTTGCGGCCTCAGCCGATATTTTGCTCTACGACGCCGCAGAAAATGGCGGAATCACGGTCTCCACTAACACAGTCGGCAACAGCCAGATTCCCATCGCCCTTTATACCCTAGGTGACGATGGCGCGAACTTAGGTGATGGCGTCACCGTTACCAGCAACAAGGTTTTTGGCACGTCGACATACGATGCCATCGATGTCTGCACGAACGGTAATACGGTCAAGAGCAACACCATCCTCAATAGCGCTGAGTCCGGCGTGCATTTGGACGGCTCCTGCGGCGCTTCCTTCGGCGGAGCGACAGGCAACAACAACATCGTAACCGGAAATACCATCGTGGAAAGTGCATGCGGCGGCATTCTCTCCGACCCCGGCACAACCGGCAACACCACCACTCCTAACACTTATTACAGCGTGCCAGTCACAATGGCCGGCTTCTGCACCGACCCACAAGCTCAGATACAAGGGCACACTCACGCTAAGGCTGCGCGTAAGTTCAGCCCAGCGAGATAGGCCCGAGCAACACAAAACGTCGCAACGAGAAAAAACGACGGGAATCTGAATTCCAGGTTCCCGACGTCCTGATGAAGCGCCGACTTTGCGTACTTACTGCGGCTGACGAGCGGCGCTGGTAGCTACCGTGAGCATCCGCAGCTCGTGCTCCATCCATTCCAGGTTCGTGCTGTATGGGAAAGCCGCCTTGAACTCGGGTATCGTCTTATAAAAAGCGAAAGCTGTGCCCGGTGGAACCGCCGCACGTAATTTTGCTTTGATCGCCGTGGGTGTGTCGGTCTCAAACGTATTCTGCTGCATGCGGAATTTCTTCGCCTGAATCTTCGGCAGCCAGTCAAGCGTCTCCACGGTCGCCGCTTTCTCTAAGAATTCCGGTTTCAGGTAGTCCGCCCGTTCGTCCTCCGGCACAACGGGAGAAGTTGCGATCCAGTCCGGCCAATCGCCCCATGGATCCAGCACATCGAGCACCTTAATCCGCGGATCGACGGCCGAAGCCAGGATCGCGATGGTGGCTCCGGTGCCTTGTCCGAACATGCCCACCCGGTTCATGTCCAGGTCGCCGCGAGCCTCCAGATAATACAGCACCATTTGCACGTCGTGCGCCGTCGTGCCCAGGCTCTCCTGCAGATCGCTGACGAACCACTCCCGCATCGGCCGGTCGTGATAGCGATGTCCCGTGAGCGCGCAAACAAAGCCCACGGCGGCAAAGCCGTCCTTGGTCAGGGCCGTATCGAAGATTTCATTCTTGTAGGGATCCGTGTCCGTGGGAAAGCCATATAGATTCAAGATCACCGGAGGCTTCTTCACGCCCCTGGGCTTCAGCACATAGACGTCGAGCGGATCGCCCCATCGCCACTGTAACTGGAGCAATTCCAGGGTGTACCCAGGGTGGGAGTCATCGACAAGGTCGACCGGCGAAGCCGGTATCAGATGGCTGCCGCTCAACGAAGGCGTGGTCCAATCCTCGGTCACGTCCTTAAAACGCTTGTCGTTAGGATTCGCGATAGGCGGGGACACCGGCTCTGGCTCTTGAGCGGCGGCCGTAGTAACCAAAGTCGAAGCCAAGCTTAAGAGTGCGATTGAGAAAACGAACGTTCTTACAAATATGAATGACAGCCTGTTGAACATGATCTTTCCCCAGATTCGAAACTTCTCAGCGTAGTAGTTAGCGAAGGCAGCGTCTGGAACGAGAATGTTTACTTCCCGCCATGCGGATATTGTACTGTTCGAGTTCTGCCGACGCAACGTGTTCCGACGTAGGAACATTAGAGAAAAAGAAGGGCGAACCGACTTACGGCCCGCCCTCCTTGCTAGGTTGAACTTCTTGCTTGCGTTACGTCCAGTTACTGCGGTCTCTGGACCGGATCGTAGACCAGGTGGCCATTCACCGTAGCAGCATTCCCAACCAACTGTAACTGTCCTTCAGTGGTGACGCCGATCGTGTCCGGGATGATGAACCCGCCCATGTCGCCGCCGCCCTCTGTTGCTGTGTTCTTAGTTACAGCAGTTCCAAACTTAGTGCCGTTTCCGTCACGCTGTTCGTAGTGCGAGCGCAGCAGCTTGAGCCCGAGGTCAGAGACCGTGGGGCTGCAAGACGGTACCGTAGTTGCGTTGCAGGTTACTGCCGTGTACGGGATGTAGTCGGGAACGGAGCTTACAACGTACGCCTGCGAGGCCTTGACTACCAGCCCGATGTTGGTGTTTGCGGTCCCGGTTGCAATCGTGCGCAGGATATTCCACGCGCGGTAGAGGCCGTTGCGGACGTTCGGGAAAGAGAACCCGTTCGCCCAGATCAAACTTTCCTGGCAGGGGAAATCAGCCCCTTTCGAAGCCAGGCAAGGCGTGTGGAGCGGCAACGTGCCGGCAGGGAAACCGCCCAGCGCCGTCTGCGTGGGCTGGCCGGGATCGAGAGTAGTCGCCGTGTAGGACTGGAAGATCGGATCGACACCGTCCAGTCTGATGTAGCCGTAGTTGTTTGAACCGGCGATCGACTTCACGTTCCCGTAGCTGAAGAACGAGTAGGCAATGCCGTCCTGTGCAGTTTGGTAGGTACCTGGGAAACAGCTGCTGCCCCCGCCATTGTGGGAGCATAGTATCCCTTCCACCACTTCGCCAGTACCAATCCCGCGGTAACGTCCGCCCTTGCCAGTCGGATTGCCGGCAGGGACGCACACGCTCGCCGATGTATTCGGGTTGATAGACAGCGCGGTGAGGGGGTCATTCGCCGTCGTCGCCGTACCCACGGTACCCACGCTGATCGGACCGATATTGGCTTCCTGGCTGATGCCAAGAACTCCAGTGCCGGCGGCCATGCTTGAACCTGTGTAAATGGTCGGATGCCGGAACACGGAGGCTTCGATAGTGTTGTACGTGCCCGAAAGAGACTCACGCAGGAAGATGTTGATTCCGGCCGAGGCCTGGCCGGCGAAGGCGCTGGCATCGCAGGTGTTGCCCGAAAACACCTGTTGAAGTTCTGTATCGGTAGCGTTGGTAAGGCCAGCCAGCGAATCCTGGCGCCCGACCACGAATACGACCGGCTCTCCGCCTATGTCGGTTACCGTGAACGCGGGAGTCGCCGTATCGGTGAAAGGATCCTTACCGCTGATGTTGAACGCGAGAACATTGGCTTGCTGCGTACTGCCAGGCATGCCGCTGAGGAACGGGTTCCCCACGCCATGAGTAGTACCGGCCGGGTAAGTCGCCGGAACGCCTGCGGCGTTGTTAGAGTTGTATCCGAGGCCGTCAAGACCGTCGCTGCCACCACTAGAGTAGGTGCTGGCACCGAGGGCCGAGTTGGCACGCGCTTGGGCAAAGGCTGCATCTTCGGGACGGATGTCCGAAGCTGCCACGCTAACCGTTATTCCATTGTTGAGGAGCGCCTGAATGCTCGCCGGCAGGCTGGTATCGCAAGCTGTGCCGCAAGCGCTGTTGTCCCATACGCTAATCAGGTTAGCGCCAGTGACCGGGGCGGCAGTTGGAAGAACCACGGTGCATGCGGGCCTGGCAAAGTAGCAGCGGTCTCCGACGGCCGAGTCGACTTTGGCAAAAACCCAGACGTTTGGAACCGCGGCGCTATCCCACACTACCCAAGTCGGAGCAAGGTCCTGGACCGGGCTTGTGGGCCGAGTGTCATTCAGATAGGGTTCGTTGGCGCCGCTCTTGGCGCTCGTCCAGTGGAACGTGGGAGAAGTGCAGCCTGTGAGCAAAGAGCTACAGGTTCCTTCTCCTGCGGTGGCGGTGCTGGGAGTGCCGAAAGTGCCCAACGCAGCCGTTTGCCACAGAGCCGACGAACCAGCGATGACTACTTTAAGGGTCTGAGCCTGTGCCAGAGGCACGATGCCCACAATCGCGGTCAGCATGAGCACCGCGAAGATCGTTTTCATACGCGACATAGTTTATTCCTTTCGTAGTTTGGAATATCGGTTTCGAACATCATTATTAGTGGTTGACGTGCGTCGCATCGCCTCAGACAAAGATCATTCTGAAAATCTGGCCGAGCCGATAAACTCATTTGCAAGCCTGATGATGGTTAACTGCGTGACCTTACCCCTACACACGCTGGGCGGCAAAGGTCGTTTTAATTTCAGGTGGAGTGTAATTGTTCACCCGCGGCTGAAGTGTTAAGAGTCTGAGATAAGTTGGTGAAAATTTATTAACAGACGCGAGCTGCAGAATTCTGCAGTTAAGGTTCTTGCGCCACAATGGCAAAGTGATGACGATGAGAGGGATCCCCTTCCGGCGTTTGCGATTCTGCCCCGCCGACGACTTCACCTGTGGAGACGAGCTAGATAGCTTTTCTTAGAAGCCGCCTCGCAATCTCAGGGTTAAGCGGCCTGAGTATACGGGCTGGTCCGCACGGCGAGCATTAAAGTTCGGAGAACAGTTTGTTAAGGAATGGTTACACTCGAATGCTCGGGCGGAGAACGAGTACTCCGCGAAATTTCACATTCTCTTAATGTTTCGAGCCTGACTGGTCATATAGAATCCGCGGTTGCCAAACATCCTGCAAAAACATGTCATCCCGGAGCCATGCGTGTGAAATGGTCTGCACTTTTCTGTTTTTCCCAGTTCGTCAGTGTTCTCACGCTGGTGTTTCTGGGGCTGCCGTTGGGTGTCGCTCAGGAGCAACCACAGACGGCGACGGAGACGGCAGCCATTCACGGGAAGGTGACTGATCGGACGGGCGCCGTCGTGCACGATGCGAAAGCGGTGCTCGCCAGCGCTACCGGCGCGAGACTTGCAATTCCGGTTAATGGCAAGGGCGAATACTCCGTCACCGGATTGCTCCCCGGAACCTACACGTTAACCGTATCGGCAGCCAGATTCTCAGATCGGGCCTTCGCCAACTTCACGCTGACGCCGGGCAAAACTCTGACGCTGGACGCCACCCTGGAGCCGGCGAGCGCCAAACCGGCAGTCGAGGCGGGTGGCGAGGAGCAGGTGGAACAAGGCGCCGCTCCCCGGGCGCACAAAATTGCGGAGGGCAAGGGCGCCATTAATGGCACGGCGACCGATCAAACCCTGGCCGTCGTCGCCGGTGCAAAAGCAGTGCTGACGAATGAAGCGGGCGAGAGATTTGAAACTCAAGCCAATGAAAAGGGAGTTTATTCTTTCACCGGCCTGGCACCGGGGACTTACACGCTAACCGTGGTGGCTCCTAATTTCGCTCCATCGGTTTTTGAACACATCAATCTGACAGCGGGTCTCGAACTAACGCTGGACGCTGCCTTGGAAGCAGCCAAGGCGAGGACCGAAGTGAACGTGGAGTCGAGCGGAGTGGGACAAGTGGAGACCGAGAGCGCCACCGTTTCCGGCACGATTTCAGAAAAGGAAGTAACGTCGATCGGACTCAACGGGCGTAACTTCACCCAGCTCATCGCACTCGCGCCCGGCGTCAGTAATCAGACTGGGCAGGACGAAGCCAAGGTGGGAGTGGTGGGCAGCGTGAAGTACAGCGTGAACGGAGGCCGGGTCGAGTACAACACCTACGAGGTCGATGGCAGCGACGTGCTTAACACCGGATTGAACGGCGCCTCGAGCACGCTCATAATCTACCCCAGCCTGGACGCGATTCAGGAAGTGAAGGTACTTACCTCCAACTACGGCGCTCAGTATGGGCGAACCGCGTCCGGTACAGTGCAGGTCACCACCAAGTCGGGGGCCCCGAAGTGGCACGGAAACCTGTACGACTTCATCCGCAACGAAGCGTTCAACTCGCGCAATTTTTTCGATACCGAGTATACAACTCCGCCTCCCGTCGGGGAAACCTGCTGCGGGCAGACGTTTGGGAACAAAGCTCCGCTCTATCGCCGCCAGGATTTCGGGGGCACGATCGGCGGTCCGCTCTACATTCCCGGGGTTTTCAATACCAAGAAAGACAAGACCTTTTTCTTTTTCTCCGAGGAGTTCCGCCTGGAGAAAACGCCCACGGAGTACAACCAGGCGGTTCCCGGGTTGAAAGAGAGGGGACTTTGCTTGTCACCGTGTGGTCAGGCCTTAACGTCGCAGGGGATTGTGCAAAACCTGCAAGTCAGTCCTAACACTGGAGCGGTTTACCAGGACTTCGATTTTAGTGACGTATGCGCGCCGGGTGGGGCAGCCTTTGCGCGTGCGCAATACCCCGACTGCCCGTCCTTGGGACCGGCGCCCGGCGGACTCCTCACTTCCGCAGCACACTTGGAGGTACCCACCACTGAGGGCACAGCTTTCCGGGGCGTCGATAAGAACGCGATGGCGATCTTGAACTCGAACCTGATCCCGCTGCCCAACGCCCCGTACGGCTGCAACTTCAGCCTGCCGAGTCTCAATGCCGACCGTACTAATCTCGATCCCACCGATCCCAACCATTGTTACAACGCCGCGGTATCTCCGTCCACCTATTGGCGCGAGGAGTTGGTTCACATCGATCAGACGTTAACCAACAAGATCAGGGCGTCGTTTCGATACGCCCACGACTCCTGGGACACGACGGTGCTGGCGCCGCAGTGGGGCATAGTGCGTAGCACCTTTCCGACCGTGCAGAACCGCTTTTTTGGGCCGGGCACAAGCTTGGTGGCGCGCGTGACGGACACGATATCATCCACGCTGCTGAACGATCTGGTCCTCAGCTACGTCAACTCGAGCATCACCTTGACCGATCGGAACGGGCCGGGTGGCGCCCGGTTCCAGCGCAACCCCACGCTGGATCAGCCGCTGGTTACCGACCCATCGGCCCCGGGAATTTGCAATCCGGCACTCAGCGTTGACCCGGCAACTCTGATCCCGGAATGCGCGATCGGCCATATTTTCAATAACGGTTTTGGCGGCAAGATGCCGGGAGTCGCATTTCTGGGTACCAATGCCGCCTACGGAGGTCAAGGCTTTGTGGCCGATCCCTCTTACATGCCATGGGGCCACACTAATCCGACTTACTCTGTACGCGACGACGTGGGCAAAGCGCTCGGCAAACACACGCTGCAATTCGGAACGCAATACGTTTACTCCCAGCGCAATCAAACCAACAATGCCATTGGCGCAGCTTCTGGCGACTTACAAGGCCTGTTGACTTTCAGCAATCTCGCGCACAGTACGGGCAATGCCTTCGCCGATTTCCTGGTCCAAAATCAACTGCAGAATGGGACCGGCCTTACGGCGGGATTCATTCAGAGTTTCACCCAGGATTCGGCGCAGGGCCGCTACTACCAGCGCTACCAGATCGCTGAGCCTTATTTCCAGGACGACTGGAAGGTGACTAAGAAGCTTACCGTGAACCTCGGCTTGCGAATCAGTCTGTTTGGTACCTACCACGAGAAGAATCGCAACGCGTGGAACTGGGAGGCTTCGCGATTCAACGCATCGCGATTTGCGGTTGACCCAGTGTATGGCGAGCTTCTGGATAAAACCGCCGGGGCAACTCCGGTGCCGTTCGACCCCACCACCTTCCAGCTGAATCCGGGCGTGGTGAGCGACTTGGGCCTGGTTCGGTGTGGTTTTAGCGGCACGCCCGCGGGCTGTATGGCAGGGCATCTATTCAATCCCGCGCCCCGTGTAGGTTTTGCCTGGGATCCGTGGGGCGACGGCAAGACCTCAATCCGCGGCGGCTATGGCATCTTCTTTGAGCATGGCACCGGCAACGAGGCCAATACTGGTTCCCTTGAGGCGAGCGCGCCGAACGTGCTCAGTATGACGCAGCCGCTTCCGGTTAACTACCAATGCATCGGCAATGTCGGTTATGGGAATTCGACCAACCCGGAATGCACCAGCCCCTTGGGTGCTAGCCTTGGCGTTTCTCCCCCTCCGTCGGGCTCCGTCTTTCCTCTCGATGTCACCTCAATTCCGACCCATGCGGTTTGGCCCTACGCTCAGCAATGGAGCTTCGGGGTCCAGCGAGAACTGGCCCGAGCGGTTGTGGTCAACCTTGCGTATGTGGGGAGCAAAGGAACGAAGTTGACGGTCGAGCGTCAGCTCAACCAGCTACATCCCTTACCGGCAAACGAGAATCCCTTCGGGCCAAACGAACCGCTGACCATCGCCGACTGCACGATTAACCCGCCGGGAATCACAGCAAATGTTGGCCCGGGAGATGGCGTTACTCCGTTCCTGCTCCAGGATGGGACTCTAGTGACGCCACAGAACCCGGCCTACATGTATTTGCAGGCAGCGTGCACAAATCCAAACATCCCGAACGTCAATTCCCTCCCAGGTCGGCCCTACCCAGGATTGGGAAGAGTTCTCTCGTTGCAGAATGCGGCGAATTCGAGCTATCACGCTCTTCAGGGCACGCTGCGACACACCAGCGGACCGCTCACGGTGGGAATCTCGTATTCTTACAGCCACTCGCTGGACGATTCGTCGGACCGAAGCGACCCGATTCTGGTCAACTCGTATGACCTGCGTGAGAACCGGGCCAGCTCGAGTTTTGACGAGCGCCATCTGCTTAATATCAACTACGTATATCGGCTGCCGCTCAAGGATCTTCCTCGTCGCTTCAACGACTGGGCCAACGAACGGCCACCGCAGGACGCGGCCGCTGCCAAAGCAAACTGTTGCTCAGCGCTGTCGAATATGCTGCTCGATGGCTGGGAACTTTCGGGAGTAACGCTGGTTGCGTCGGGAACGCCGTTCACGGTGATCAACAGCGCCGGCAACACCGGCATTTCCGTTACCGACGATGCCGGCGTATCCAGTGGGCTTGGCGTCGCGGCCTCTTACCCCGACGTAATGAAGGGACAGCAGGCGCCAGGCAGTAATTCTCAAAGCTTTGGCCCGCTCATCGGCAATCCTGCGCAGTTTGTGGCTCCGCGGGGGCTCACCTTCGGGGATGCTGGCAGGAACTTCCTGAATAATCCGAAGCGCACGAATTTCGACATGGCGCTGCTAAAACATTTCAAGATCCGGGAGAGCGGCGAACTTGAGTTCCGTGCTGAGGCTTTTAATGTTCTTAATCACACCCAGTTCCGGATCTACGACCCCGATAACCCGGGCAGCAGCGGAAATAACATCATCAGTTGCTATGCCGGCCCCGTGTATTCCGCCGGGTTTAATGGCAGCGGAGCCAATTGCGTCACCGGCGCTTCCTTTTTGCACCCGCTTAATGCACATCGACCACGCACGATTCAGTTTGGTCTGAAGCTAGGTTTCTAGGACGAGTAACATCATGCCGAGACTGACTAACGATCCGACGCCATGCCGAACGAATCACCCGGCGCTCTCGCACCGGTCTGGCGGAAGGTACGGGAAGGGTCTCTGGTTTTTCCTCCTGGTCGCCGCGATCATGCTTTCGGCGTGCGGGGGCGGCACTTCCAACAGCGCCTCGCCGCTCCCTCCTCCGACGGTTTCTGGCAACTGGCAGTTCAACATGGCGGAGCAGCTCAACCCGGATCCCAACGGACTTTCGTTCACGGGCGGCCTGCAGGGAGGGTTTCTGCTCCAGAACAATGGCATGGTGGCGGGAACGGCGACCTTCTCCTTCTCGCCTGCGCCGTCCGCACTCGATCCGGACCCGACCGTCTGCAACAGCGGATCGGCTGCGATCACCGGTACGATCACCGGCCAGACCGTGAGCCTGACGGCGGTCGCCAATAGTCAGACACTGCTTACGCTTGCCGGAACGCTGAGCCTCGATGGCTCTACGATGACAGGTTCGTATACTTCGACCAACGGCGCAGGTTGCGGGATCGTATCGACCCAGGAATGGAGCGCCTTCCTCGTGGCGCCGCTTACCGGACCGATCCAAGGGAGCTTTCACAGCACGGGCGGCACTGCCGGCCTAAACGAGCAAGATTTCCTGGTGTCGGGATCTCTTACCCAAGCGGCGAATAGCGGAGCCAGCAGCGCGACCGTCACCGGCACTTTGAACTTTGTGAACTCGACAACCGGTCTGAGCGACTATCCTTGCTTCGCTGAGGCGTCAGTTGACGGCTACATTAGCGGGAATACCGTAGTCCTGCAGATAATCGGGGCGGGCACCAACGGACCAAATGTTGGTCAGATTGGCGCGTCGGCGGGATCGGGTCTTCAACCTGTCACCTTCGCCGCTACGCAAGGCGGATACATACTGCATGCAGTGGCTGGAGCAGGATACGCTGTCTATGCGGCAGCCTGCGGCGGCGGTAGCCTTGCAAACCCCGCGGATTTTGGCATCATCTGCCTGGGAGTGAACAGCACAACGGCTTGCCAGCAACCGATCACGCTGGCTCCCTCCGCGCTAATCTTCCCGTCTCAAACTGTGGGCTCGCCGCCGACGACGCAGACCGTCACATTGACAAACACTGCGGGCGCTACCCTGAGCGGTGTCACGTTGATGTTAACCAATAGTGGCGTGGGCAATTTCTCGGAGACGGACACTTGCGGCCTCGGAGCCGTACCTTCGCAGGGCCAGCCTTTCAATCTCAATTCGCAGCAGTCTTGTGTCATTACGATTGGATTTTCTCCGCTCGAAAACTGCGCGGCCGGGACTCTCGCGGCCCAGTGTCTGACAGCGACGCTAGCGGTTACCAGCCCCAGTAACGACGCGATTTTCACGCTGCCCATTACGGGCGGGGTGATGATCAATGAAGCCTCGACTTCTGAACCGGATTTCCGCACAGAGCTGAGGTCCACCGGCCAGAGCGGGAATCCGGCGCAGACCCTGCAACGCTCGGGCACGCGCTTTTTCCAGTACGTCGAACATCATGCAGGAACTTACTAGAGACTCGATGACTAACGCTGTAGTGCTATGCCCGACAAATCGCGAACCGCTCTCGCGCCGGCTTTGTGGCGGGTATGCGCAGAGCCTTTGGGTTTTACTGCTGGCGGGGACGTTTCTGCTTTCGGCGTGTGGAGGGGGCGGCGCTTCCAGCGACCCGCAACCGAGCACAACCCTCTCTGGCAACTGGCAGTTCACTGTGAATGGTAATGACGGCTTTACGAATACACCCGATCTCTCGAGCAGCAGCGGACTGCAGGGCGGGTTTTTGCTGCAGAGCAATGGCTCGGCGGCAGGAGCTTTCGTTTACTCAAATACGTTGGCGGGTAGTGCGCAAGGACCGTGCAACAGTGGATCGGCTCCGGTCACACAAACCAGCAGCCAGCCCGCAACGTTCACGGTGGCGGCCGGCGGACAGACCTATACGCTTACCGTACAAACGGTGAATTCCGATGGCTCCTCTATGTCCGGCAGTTATACTGCCACTCCTGGTCCGACGGTCATGGTGAACGGAACGCCGGTTGTTTGCGGCGAAGGCACGACTGCTTCTGGAGGGCCGCTGCCGTGGACAGCGAAACTTGTGCCACCGCTCACGGGATCGATTACCGGCGGCTTCCACAGCGCCAGCGGTTCCAACTCGGGCTTGGCCAACCAGGATTTTCCGCTGACGGGCACGCTCACCCAGGGAGAGAATATCGGAGCCAGCAACGCGACCGTCACCGGCACTTTGAGTTTTATCGACCCGACAACGCTTCTAAACGATTACCCCTGTATTTCTTCTGGCACTGTTTTCGTCAATGGCCAAATCAGCGGCAACACCGTCGTTCTGCAGCTCATCGGGACGGACGGATCGAATGACGGGCAGATTGGGATTCCGGCCAGCCAGGCCAACAGTCAAACTCCGCCCGTCACCTTCGACTCCACGACCAACGGATACGTTCTCCACTCCGCTGGAACAGGATACCAGGTGAACACGAAGGCATGCGCCGCTCCCAGCCACAATGACGGTGGATACATTTGTCTCGGTGTGAACAGCACAACCGCTTGCCAGCAGCCCATCACGCTCTCTCCAGCCCTCCTGTCCTTCCCGCCTCAACTGCTGGGTTCGACGAACCCGTCGACCCAGACGATCACGCTCACCAACACCCAGCCTTCGGGCTCAGCATCGCTAACCGGTCTGACCTTAGCGTGGACTTCAATATCTGGCGTTTCGGATACCGGCCCGACCGATTTCACCGGCGTACCCAATTTCACGGAGGCAGACACTTGTGTCCCTGGGGAGGTTTTGAAGACAAGCGGGGGTGGGACGACTTTGACTGGGTCGCCTTTCGACCTGCTTCCGGGACAGTCCTGCACTGTCACGGTTTTCGTTGCCCCTCAGGCAAGCTGCACCTGGCTGCCCAACAACGGCGGAACTGCGCCCGCGCAGTGCCCGCTTACTCTGGGCGCCACGCTAACCGTTAACAATGTTCCCAGCGTCGATAGCGATGGGCAGTTTCTCGTGCCCATCACAGGCAGCGGGCTCAGCTTTGTCCAACCCTCCGTTCCCGAACTCGATTTCGGCGCGGAGGCATTCGGCGAAGCCGGCCTTCCGCAGTTGCTGAACCTGACCAACTACGGAGCAACGCCAGTACAGATATTGCCGAAAGGAACATGCGTGACCGCCTTCGGCCAAACGCCCACGCTCCCGCATCCGCTCATGGAAAACAGCCCGGTTGCCGGTCTGCAAGTGGTGAGCAATGCGATCGCGGACCCTAGCCAGTCCACCATCCAGTACAGCTGCGACTCCGATCCCAGCACCTTGCTGCCCAACTTCCAGATATCCTCGGACACTTGCAGCGGAACCTTGCTCCTACCGCAGGCCGCTTGCAGCCTTGCGATTGGGTACGTACCCCAGTCAGCGCACACCGCATTGTTCGGCCTGGATTACTTCCTGGAACTGAACACGGTGCAGTGCCCTGACCCGGTCAATGACCCTCCGTCTCAGTCCAACCCTTGCGAACTCGACGGCGGACGTTTTCCAGTGGAACTAAAAGCAAATCTAGGGAGCCCGCTGAGGATGTTCCCCGCCGCCGGGTTGAGTTTTGGGAATGTGTCATCGGGTAAGTCGAGTGTTCCACAGACGATTACGCTTCTGAATGACCCCGTTCCGAACGCGCCGACCGTGAACTTCGTCGGCAAGTTTGTAGTGACCGGCAGCTTCACGGAAACTGACGATTGTCCCTCTAGGCTGGCTCCAGGTGGCAGTTGCACTCTGACCGTAACTTTCAAACCCAAAGCCGTGGGAAACAATTCAGGAACTATCAGCATTTATTACACGCCGGGGGGAACTACGAGTCCCCAACCTGTGTATCTGCGGGGCACGGGGCAATGACTTCCGCTACCGGGGCGCTCTTTCACATGCGGGAGCTGTTTATGTGGAAGCCCGCAGTGATGTGCGGGATCGGATCCCGTCGCAAGTCATGAAGACGCAAGTCTTCATGAGGCAACTCTAAGGAGGTTGGCAGTGCCAACTAGACGATGGATTCTCTCTCTTCTGCCGGTGGCGATGATTGCGATACTCGCCGGATGCGGCAGCACCAACACTTTCAGTCCCCAGAATCCGCCGCCGCCGCCGGCGCAAACGATCTCCATCGCATTCACCCCCGCACCCACCGGAATAGTGCAGGTTCCAATCAACAGCACAGCGAGTTTCACGGCGACGGTTACGAATGACCCGAGCAATGCGGGAGTGGACTGGTCTCTGTTACCAATAACGTGCCAGACGAACGCGGCCCCGTGCGGCACGCTCAGCTCCCAGTACACCCCGAGCGGGACGCCTGTGACCTATACCCCGCCCACGAGCATTTCTGGAAACAACCTGAACGTGATCATTGCGGCCTTCGCGAAAGCGGATCAAAGCCACAACGCTCTCGCCCAGATCGATGTCACCGCCTTTGGCTCCACCCTAAGCGGCACTTATGTTCTCGAAGCTCAAGGATCTGATTCTGTTTTCAACCCATACCAGTTTGCGGGCCTGATCGTCCTCGACGGCAACGGGAATATCACGGGGGGCCAGCAGACGGTCAACTTTTTCGATCCCAGTTTGAACGCCCAGGTGTCGAACACGGACTCCATCGCCGGAGGCAGCTATTTCCTTGGTCCTGACGGACGTGGAACACTTACCATCAACCCGACAACCCCCTCAGACATTGGCCCAGAGTCTTTTAGTTTCGTATTCCTTTCCAATTCCCAAACGCTGATTACCGCGCTGCCGACATCCACCCTCACTATCTCGGGCACCGGTACCATGGATCTGCAAGACACTAAGTACCAGGCTACTCCCCCGCCGACGCCGCCTCCGGGCGGTTATGCCTTCGTAGTGAACGGCGCTACCAGCGGGGCGCCTCAGGCTTTCGGCGGAATTCTCGACTTTGATTCGTCCAACAACGTGGTACAAAGCGACAGCGTGATGGATGGAATCGTCAGCAATGGATTCGGGGCGGTACCGCCCGTCACCACGAGCACCGCGACACCGTTGGGGTCAGTCTCGAATGCATCCGCCCAATTTGGCGGCGTCATCGCGCTGACTCTGAACGTTCCTTTTGCTAGCGGCGCTGCCCAGTTGGGGTTCACCGGCTATGTTGTGGACGACAACCACATAAAACTGATCGAGAGCGACGGCACCTCCAGCACCGTCGGACTAGCCATGGCCCAAGGCTCTGCCACCGGCACTTTTAGCGACGCGTCGTTATCCGGAACCTACGCGTTCGGTGTCACCGGGGCAGACCTCGACAATGTAAACATCCCGCCGGCCCCGACCACCTTGGCTTCGGCCGGCGTTTTCACCGCAGATGGCGCCGGCGACCTGAGTGGATTCACCGACACGCTTCTCCAGTCAAACACGTACTCAGGCCCGAACCAAACCTGCACTGTGAACGGCGCCGCCCCGGCGGGTGCTCAAGTCAGCGCAACGTTCAATGATGCAACATACTCCGTCGACAAGTCGGGACTCGGCCGCGTCGTCGCGCCTTTAAACAGCCTTTCGCCCCAGCCGGCGTGCAAAGGTTTCGCCTCTCATTTCCTTTTCTATCTCACCGGCAATGGGGCCACGGCTCTGGTTCTCGATGTCGGCAATGCCAACTATCCATTTCTCGGAGCCGGAATAGCTTACCCGCAATCGACTTCTCCAACATTCCCCGACCCCACCCCCAACAACATGTACGGGTTTAGCTTCACCCAGCAGAATGGGTCCGAATATGACGGCACCGCCCAGATGACCGCGAACCCGTCTGCCGCTCCTCCATCCTTGTCTGGTATCGCCGACAACAATGTCGGTGCGGACCAACCGTTTAGCGGCACTTTCACACCCCCACCCCCGGGTTGTTACGTGGGCCCTCTTTCCGACGGTTGTTTCGCGGGCACTTTTTCGAATGTCGACAAAAGTGGCGCATTCATTGGAGCTCCCTCCAACGGCAACACCTACGCATTCACGGCAGATTTTTACATTATTGACGCGGATCACGGCTTCTTCGTTGAAAATGACTTACTGCGGCAACAGACGCCGCAGGTTTCCTTCGGATACTACGCCTGTCGAAACTCGGTAACCGGTCAGCCTACCTGTCCGGCAACTCAGCAATCTGACAAGCGCGGTAGTGTGTTGCGGAAGTAGGCGAGATTGTTCTACCAGATGGAAGGTGGAAGATTCTTGTCGCTTTATTATGAGTGGTGCTGGAAAAACGACGATCTGCAAGTCCGTCCACGCAGAATTCCAGGCCGCAGAATTCCAGGATAACCCGCGACAGTCCGTTAAGTGCCCGATCGGCCAGACGGCGTGTCCTGAATCGGCCGTTCGAGATTGGATATCAGACTGAAGGGCCGCTGACGGCCGCCCGTTCGATCGCGTGCAGAATGGACTATCGCAGAATTCTCCTGGTTCGCAGATCATGGTCGGGTGACCATTTTGCGCTGGCGATTCCAATGGCCACGCTGCAGTTTTCACGGTAGGTTCGCACCATGTCCCAGTCTCCAAACCCAGCCGCGCCGCAGCAGGTGGCGCCTCTGCTTGCGTTAGCCACTACGTTGCTCAGGGCCGGGCGACCAGTCGATGCGATCGCTCCGTTGCGCGAGGCAGCGCTGCTGCAGCCGTCCAATTCCATCATCCAGCACGATCTCGGCCTCGCCTGCCTCGAAGTCGGCCGCGTACCGGATGCCATCGCGGCATTGCAGCGGGCGATCGCCATCAACCCGCGCTACGCCGATGCCTATTTCCGCCTGGGAATCGCCTTGGAGAAGCTGGGCAATATCGGCGGGGCAATCGCCGCGTACGACCGCGCCACTGAACTGCTCCCATCCCTGACCGAGGCATGGTACCGCGCCGGCGCGCTGGTCTTTACACTGGGCCATCGCGACCAGGCGATCGGCTGTTTCCGCCGCGCGGCGGCGACCGGAGGCAATACCAGCTTCGGTCGCCTTGGCAAGGCGCGGGCGCTGCTGATCGAGGATCGCAATCAGGAAGCCGAACTGGTGCTGCGAAAGACGCTGGCGCTCGATCCGCAGAACGCCCTGGCGCATGATCTGCTGGGCAGTCTGCTCTCTGAGTTCGGACGTTTCGACGAGGCCCGCGCATGCTTCCAACGCGCGATCGCGATCGCGCCGCTGCTGGCCGGATGCTACTACGATCTGGTCCGCTGCCGCTGCGTCACGAGCAATGACGACGGTCTGCTGCAACGGATGGAAGCCGCCCTGGCCACGCCGGAGCTGGAAGCGGCGCAACGCCTGCGGCTTCACCTCGCGATCGGCAAGGCGGCGGACGATCTTGGCGACTACGCCTTGGCCATGCAGCATTTCGACGCCGCGGAAGCTGTGCGCCGAGGCTCTGTGCCGTTCGACTCGGCCGCGTTCACCGTCGAGATCGACCGCCTGATTGCGCGCTGCACACCCGAATTGATCGCGCGGGCGTCCCAAGTTGGCAGCTCGGATGCGACTCCGGTCCTGATCCTCGGCATGCCGCGGTCCGGCACAACTCTGGTCGAGCAGATTGTCTCCATGCATCCCGAGGTCGGGGCCGGCGGCGAGTTGAATTTCTGGAACGAGCGCGGGGCGGCATGGCACCGCCCCGATGCTCACGGGAACGCTGCGGCTGGGAACGAGACGCCGGTCGTTCCCACGGAGTTTCAGGCCACGGATTTCCTGGCCAAGGCGGCGGCAGACTATCTCGGCGTGCTGCGCGCGATCGCGCCGAAAGCGGCGCGAGTGACCGACAAGATGCCGTTCAACTTCATCTGGGCCGGGCTGATCCACCTGGCATTCCCGCGCGCGATCATCATCCATTGCCGGCGCGCTGCAGTCGACACGGCGCTGTCGATCCATCAAACTCATTTCCATCCGATCCTGGCGTTTCCGACCGGAGGCGCTGAACTGGTCGCGTATTTCCGCAGCTACCAGCGGATCACCGACCATTGGCGGAGCGTGCTGCCGGCGGATCGCTTCCTCGAGGTCGATTACGAGGACCTGACCAGCGCGCCCGAACCAGTTATCCGGCGCATCATCGCGGCCTGCGGCCTGGCGTGGCATGACGCGTGCCTGCGCCCCGAATCCAATCCGCGGGCGGTGAAGACCCCCAGCAAGTGGCAGACCCGGCAGCCGATCTATCGCACCTCCGTCGCGCGCTGGCGACGCTACGAACCATGGCTGGGGCCCCTGCGCGCGCTCGTCGATGCTAAACAAGATCATGACGAGTCGGAACTGGACGCGGGTACCGCCCGATCCTGATTGGGCCGACGCAAACCATCTCACTGGAAAGACACGAAGACAAAGTCTGCTAACCCAGACTCTGCCTAACGCGGAGCTGCACGCGTCACAATCCTCGAGAAAAAGTCAGCCCCTTTTACAGAATTTTCACCCGATCTTCATAGGCCCGTAATAAGCCCGCAACGATTGCCGATTACTATCGCTGCTCGTATTCCACCACTCCAAATGTCTTTCACCCCAATGTCGTAGGGCCGATCCCGGTTGCGTGATGAAAAAAATCCAAAGAGGAGAACGGTATATGTCCCGAAAAGCATCTCGAAACAAGCCTAGAAACAGGTCTCGGAACAAGTCTCGGATCAACCATCTGAGTCCGCTCGCCGGCGTACTGGCAGCGGGGCTGTGCCTTCCGGGGCTCGCCGCTGGTCAGTCCAAGGAGTACCCGACCTACGTCACCGGCCCGCAGCCGAACGGCTCGTGGGTCGTCGGTGATGGCCAGATCATCACCCCAGCCGGCACCCAAGTCGACCTCGGCATCCGGGTCCGCGCAAAGGCCATTGCGCTGAACCCCACTGCCAAAAGTCATACCGCCGCTGTCCTCACCTTGGGCGCGTCGGAGGCGGTCGAGATATTCGACACCAACACCGGCATTGTCCTGCAGGACTATGCCACGTTTGGATATGATTCGAGCGGCAGCTATAGCGGCATCACCTATTCGGCGGATGGCAAGCACCTGGCATTCAGTCAGGACAGCAGCAATGTTACCATTGCCAACGTCACTCCCGAGGGCCTGCTGGAAGACAACGTCCAGGTCAGCGTGCCGCCGAACAATTCCTTCATCGCCTGCTTTCCGAACAGCGGCGCGGGCGATTATGGCAACGTCTGCGGCGACTTTTATACGCCGAGCACTTCTTATCCCGGCGGCGTCGCACTCTCCAAGGACGGCAAGAGCGCCTACGCCCTGCTCAACCAGAACAACACGCTCACCCAGATCGACCTGACCGCGAACCCGCCGGTGCAGGGTGTGCAGATCCGCGTCGGCAACGCGCCGCACAGCATCGTGATCGCCAGCAACGGCACGACCGCTTACGTCAGCAACGAGGGTGGCCGGGCCGCTACTGAGGCGGACTTCCAGATCTACTCCGCCGGCACTGAAATCGTCGCCGACCCGGTAATTGGCGCCGCGATCACGGGTACCGTATCCGTGGTTGATCTGCCCACGATGACGGTCACGGATACCATCTCGACCGGTGGTCTGCACCCGACAGGGATGGCGTTGTACGGAGACAACCTGTTGGTCGCCAATACCTATAGCGACACCATCTCGGTTATCGACACGGCTACCAACGTGGTGAGGCGGACGATCAACCTTGGGCTGCCGATCGGAGTGCCCGGCGCGGGCCAACCGGCCTATGGCGCCGCGCCGAACTCCATCGCCGTTGATGGCAAGAATGGCATTGCCTACGTCGCGCTTTACAATGCCAACGCGATCGCGGTGGTCGACCTCAGCAAGAACGCGACGAATCCCGTTTTGGGCATGATCCCGGTAGCCTATGCGCCGAGTTCAGTCGTACTGGACGAGGAAAATAACACGCTTATCGTTGCCAACGACAAGGGCATCGGCACGCGTCTTTCGTACGAGTGCGACCATGGCGTCTGCGGCTACAACACCCACCAGGACAATGGCACCGTCAGCATCGTTCCTGTGCCGAATAGCGCGACCTTAGCGACCATGTCGACGAAGGTTTTCCAGAACAACCACTGGGATCTGGCCCAAAATATCGCGTCTGCCAGCGGTGGCAGCCCGAAGACCAAGCCGGTCGCAATCCCGAAAAACATCGGCGATCCATCGCTGATCAAGCACGTGTTCCTGATCGTTCGTGAAAACCGCACCTACGATCAGATCCTGGGCGACGTGGCCGCCGGCGATGGCGACCCCTCGTTGGCGGTGTTCGGCGGTAAGGACACTCCGAACGCGCACCTGCTGGTGCAGCGCTTCCCTCTCTTGGACAATTTCTACAACCCCAGCCGCCAGTCGGCGGACGGTCACCAGTGGATCACCGAGGGCATGGCACCCTACGCTGACGACATTCAGTCGCCGGACTGGGTCCGCAGCTATCCGGGCGGGAACGCCGGCGATGCGCTTGCCTATCAGAACAAGGGCTTCTTCTTCTCGGAGGCCGCGGCCGCCGGTCTGACGGTGAAGATCTACGGCGAATCCGTCGAGAACGATACGTTCCTGCAGCCGAACGGGACGACCAGCGAGCCAAGCTGGACCGACTTTTACAACGACTCGCTGCAATTCGAGGCTGGGCTCGAGCCGACGCTGTACTTTCAGAACACGGTCCAGGCAGAGTCCTCTGTCCCGGCCGTGTATCTGCACCTCATCAAGAACTTCCCGCAGTTCGATCTGGGCATCCCCGACCAGTTCCGCGTCGATCTGTGGGTGCAGGACTTCAACAATGACGTCGCGGCCGGTACCGTACCCACGTTGAGCATCCTGTGGATAATGGACGACCACACCGGCGGCCCGCCGACCCCGGACGCCGAACAGGCCGATAACGACTTGGCCGTTGGGCGCATTATCGACTACATCAGCCACAGTAACGTGTGGCCCACGTCGGCGATCTTCCTGGAGGAAGACGACGCGCAGAACGGCGTCGACCACATCGACGGTCATCGCAGCCCTGGCTATATCGTCAGCCCGTACGCCGTCCAGTATGGATCCACCGACCACACCTACTACACGCAGGTCAACATGACTCGGACGATCGAGCAAATCCTCGGTCTGACGCCTATGAACCAGTTCGACCTCATTGCGTCGCCGATGAGGACGGATTTCGTCAAGGGCACGCCGCCCGCGGAGAACTTCCAACCGTGGACGCACGTGCTGAACCAGGTTCCGCTTGACGAGGGCGTTGGAGGGAACGACGACAACACGAAGGACAGCCCTAAGGTCAAGGGCCTGAGGGCGGCTTGGCTCCAGAAGAAGGCGGAGATTTTCGCCGGCAAACTGACTAAGCCCGACTCCGAAGACCCGGACACGGTCAACCATCTGAACTGGTACATGTCCACCGGGTTTACGAGACCCTATCCCGGCGAGAGCACGGTTCGCCCTCCGAGCGAATTCAACAAACCGGCGCCCACCAAGGCTGATGACGACGACTAAAACACGTTTGGACTGAACAGCCCTCTCCCCGATGACCGGGGAGAGGGTTTTTTGTTCACGAGGGATGAAAAAGGGACTATTATTTCCGGGATCTTAAACGGCTAAACAGGGTTGCTGACTGCCATCTCCGCCTCAGGCCGCATCCGGATTCTCTTCCCGGCTTCTGCGCCGGCCCTGAGGCCGTGTTCATATCCCGCATAAACCGATTCGAACACTGCATCCCACGATGCTGTCATAGCCTGTGTCCGGGCTGCCGCGCGCATGTTCTCTCGTTGCGCGGGCCGCCTCGCCAAGTTCTGGATGCACGCGCAGAACTCGGGAAGATTCCGCGCCACCAAACCGGTTTCGTCGGGCCGAACGATGAACCGCGGACCTCCGCCGTTGGTGACCACGGCGGGTACTCCGGAGGCCAGGGCCTCAAGCACCACGTTGCCATAGGTATCGGTCTGCGACGGGAACGCGAAGACATCCATGTTCGCGTAGGCGCGCGCCAGGGCTTCTCCTCTCAAGACGCCGGCGAAATCAGCGTACTGCATGTTGGCCCGAAGCCAGGGTTCCTCCGCACCTTGGCCGACGACCAGGAAACGGAAATTCGTCAGACCGGCCCGAATCAGGCTCTGCTCCACTTCAACGAGATCACGAATGTTCTTTTCGACGGTCAACCGGCCCACAAAGCCGATCACAAAAGCATTGTCGGCACGATCTCTTCGCCGCGGATCGAACAACTCCGTATCGACTCCGCGATGCATGGGATAACAAGGCTTGCCGGTACCCCTCTCGATCACGTCGATTAGTTCCCGATTCGGAGCAAACAGGACCTGGGCGATGTGATAAAAGCGAAGCGTCGCCCGCAAACTGCCCTGCCGGATCGCGGCACCCAGGCGCTCTCTAAAGACTCGCGGAAGAAAGAACAGCAGCGCCGCCGCTCGCTGTTCCGCGTACTGGTGCACATTGGTGTGCCACGATGCAGCCAGCGGAATACGCAAGCGGTGCGCGACCGCGACCCCGAGTTGTCCCACATCGCTCGGGCCCGTGATGTGCAGAATATCCGGATCGAACTCGCGAACCATCGATTCCACCGCAGGCAGATGGCGCCAGAAAGCCAGGTCGAAGTCGTGCTTCTTGTCGACAGGAAAACCAAATCGTCCTCGCCGGCGAGTGACGCGCAGGGTGGAACCGAGTTTCTGAATCTCGTTTTCAGTTCCTCCATGCACGGTGAGGAACGGCAGCCGCCGGCGCAGCGCAAACGACTCGAACTGGCGGCTGGTGTTCGCCACGCCGTCGATTTCGTCGTAACAGTCGGGGAAGAACGCGACGCGCAAAGCGCGATCGGTCATTGACGTTGCCATTGTCTCTGTCATTGCGCAGCCTCCTGGCGGCCGCCGAAAGCAACGGGCGGCTGCTGTGGCCGGGCGAGAGCCGAACGCACCACTCTTCTGACGGGCGCCTGTTCCAAAAGACGCACGACTGAAAAAAAGTGCCGTATGTAAAACGGCGGCCTCACCCAGAGGGCGGACAGCGGCCGAATCACTCCCGCTTGATCGGGATGAAACACGCGCTCATCCCAGTGACGCGATCCGCTTGAATAGTCGGGATATTCACGAATAACTTCGAGCAGAGTCTGTAGAACCCGCAACGCGTAAGGCTCTTCGTACTGCGGCATGAACAGAATGTGGCTGCGGCGGTCTTTCCGAACCTCGTGCACGAATTCAGTGAAGCTTTCGGCATTGGTCAGATTCAACGTCGCGTTCGGTTCGCAGCCATGCCGGTCGCCGCCCGAGATCACGAGTTGATTGCATGCTTCCGACAGATGCAATACGGCCTGGTTCTCTTCCCAACTCCGGATGCCACTCAACTCCAGAGCGTGCAGATACTCGCCTTGTTCGCAAAGGATCGTCCGAAGCATGCACTCATGCCGCTCGCGCCCAATGCCGGCCAAGTCCCACAGGGGATGGTTCAAGACAATCAATACGTCGGGATTCTCGTTTAGCATTTCCAGCAATTGCCTGAGCTTCCGATCAGGCTTCTCGTCGTCGGGTTGAAGCGTGAATTCGCGCAGGCGTTGCATGATCGATTCCGCACCGCTGCTGGGAAGGTTGTGCACTCCCAAATGGAACGTCGTATCTTTATAAGGAACGGTCCATTCCAGCGATACCGGAACTCGCCGAGCCTCGGGCACCACCCGGAGCAGCATGGGAGCTTCGATATTGTCGTGGTCGGTGATCGAGACCATGCTGGCTAGTCCGAGCTCGCGCTCGATTTGATTCTTTTCCACCTCAAACGCAACCAGTGGCGGGAGCGGCGGCGTCCAGTACGCTTTCAAGAAATCCAACCTTGCCGTCTTGCCCTCGCGGGTAGCGCGTCTGTCCTCGGCCGCCAAAGCTCGCCGCAGCACGGGATTGCGAGCGGCGTACTCCAGGATAAAATACACTCCCTCTTTCGAATGGTTGGTGTGGCTGTGCAGGGAAACGCCCGTGCGATAAGCCCTGGGCGCGCCGGGTTCTTTCCAAAGGCAGGTTACTTTGCGTTGCAAATCGCCTCCTTGTTAACTGCCCGGTAACTAAAGGTGCTGTGGAAAAAATGTCATAAATTCGTTAACGCAAAGTTACGGTTGAAACATTTGTGTGTGAATTTGTTTTTTTAACAACGAATTAATCATGGCCGAAGAGATGTTGCTCCTATACTTCGGCTAATCGAATGAGAAGAGATCCCGTGCCACTCCCGACCGGTCCAGTCCCGAAAGCGCCGCGGTTTGGCGATCTTCTGTGCGGGCTCCTATTGCGTCCGCAGCAACTTTTGCTGCTTTGGAATTGGAAATCGGCGCTGTTGAGCATGATTTTACGCGGGCCAATCTTCTTCGGCGCCGCGGTGCAGCGGGGATGGCGGACTGCAATCGCGGCCTTGTTTACCGAGTCGATTTTCTGCGTATTGAGCGCGGGCTTTTACGGCGCGGTGGTACAGATTCTGAAGGATGCCGAGCCCCAGTGGCTGACGGGCATCTTCCTGACCATAGCGATGCCCGTTACTTTTCAGGTACTGGAGTATTTACTGCATTGGTTCCGGGGCACGCCCCACCTCCGCATTGCCGCGATCGTTTCTTTACTCGTAAGCGCTGTTTCCGCCCTGTTCAACTGGTACGCGATGCGCCGCGGGACCTTGCTGGTAGGTCGCGAAGCTGGCGGTTTCGGAGGAGACCTTCGGCGGTTGCCCCGGCTTCTTCTTGGATTTCTTGCCGTTCTGCCCCGCAAGATCGTTCGGAAATCGCAGTCTCGTGCAAAGTTCAAAGTGGGGATCAATTCCCCCGATCTGTCCAACGAAAGGTAGGTAGCCGAGTGAAGACGATGCACTTGACGAATTCGTGGCATGAGAATTCTGGCGGCATCGCTACCTTTTATCGGGCCTTGATCGTGGAAGCCAACCGCAGACGACAGCCGATTCGGCTAGTGGTGCCGGCCGCGCTCGACCGGATCGAGGAGGTTGGCGAGTTCGGCAGAATCCACCATATTAAGTCGCCGTCTTCGCCGCTGAACCCCGATTACCGCACAATTTATCCGTCGCAGTATCTTTTTCCCGAAAGCAAACTGCAACAGATTCTGGCGGCGGAGCGTCCGGACCTGGTTGAAATCAGCGACAAGTACACCTTGAATTATCTGGGCGCACTACTGCGCCAACGACTCCTGATTGCTGTCGACTTCCGTCCGGTTGTGGTCGGCCTCAGCCAGGAACGCATGGACGACAATTTCAGGGCGTATCTTGGAGACATCCCGTTCTCGCGGGAATTCTGTTCTTTGTACATGAGATGGCTTTATTTTCCTTTTTTCGACCATCACATCGCGAACTCGGCTTATACAGCGTCCGAGCTGCAGCCGGCTGCTCACGGACAGCTGGTGCCCCGAGGAACCTGGGTCCGTCCCATGGGTGTGGACTTAACTCAACTGTCTCCGCAGCGCAGGTCCACAGAACTACGCCGCCGGCTGCTGCAGAATTTCGGATGCTCTGACGAGAGTTGCCTTCTTCTCTATGCAGGCCGTCTCGCGCCGGAGAAGAACCTGCCCTTGTTGTTCGACCTGTTGATCTACCTTTCCAAGAACGGCGCACGCGATTACCGGCTTCTGGTGGCGGGAGATGGGACTGAACGTCGGCGGTGGGAAGAAAAATGTTCACACGACGCGCCCGGAAGAGCCTTGTTTCTTGGACACATCAAAGACAGGGAAGTTCTGGCCGATCTTTACGCAAATTCAGATGTGTTCGTCCATCCCAATCCGCGAGAGCCGTTCGGCATCGCGCCTCTGGAGGCGATGGCTTCGGGACTTCCCCTTGTCGCTCCCAGCACTGGCGGCGTGGCTTCCTATGCGAGTGGGGAGAACGCCTGGATCTCAGAGCCCAACGTCGAGAGTTTTGCCGAGGCGGTCGAGGAATCCGCCACGAATCGGGCGCTCGCGTCTGAAAGGATCAGGAAAGCGCTGGCCACGGCCCGGTTCTATGGTTGGGAATCGGTTGCTTCGTCATTCCTTGATTTGTACGGCGAACTGAGCCAGCCGCCAGCCCCTCAGAACGGCGCGGTCTCCCAGCCTGCTTTCTATTCAAGCCCTGCGGCGGGATTTCGAGCGGTATTCATGCAGGGGGTCTCCAAGTTGGCCGCGAGGAGTTTTCGACTGGGGTTGAGACTCACCGCGCAGTCGCGCTCAGGCGGCAGCAGGCGAGGAGTTCCCGTTCCTGAGGCATGACCATCGCCGCAACATTCGCGCATTGAGAGCAACGGCCTCGGTATTCGGAGCCAATCGGTGCTGGAAAAAAGAGATTCCTGATGAGACCGACGAAGTACAAGCGTATCGTCGTCACCAAACGGGGCCCACCCGAGAATCTCCAGATCATCGAGTGCGACCTGCGGGATCCCTCAGCAAAAGAAGTCCGGGTCAAGGTCCTGGCTACGTGTGTTTGCCTGCCTGACGTGCAGGCGCGCTACGGACTCAGCCCGTTCGCACCCAAGGTGCCCTTCGTGCCGGGCTACGCCATCATCGGCGTCGTCGATGCGGCCGGCCCTGGCGTTACGCAGGCCTCCCCGGGTGCTAAGGTGGCGGCGTATCTGATACTCGGAGGCTATGCCGAGTATGTCTACCTTCATGAACACCAGATCATTCCAGTTCCTCCGTCCCTCAATCCAGCCGAAGCAGTCCCGTTACTGCTGAACTACGTCGTAGCGTACCAAATATTGCATCGCACCGCGAAAGTCAAAGCGGGTCAGAAGGTGCTCATCATCGGCGCGAGCGGCGGGTGCGGGACCGCGTTCTTAGATCTGGGCAGGCTTGCGAACCTCACGATGTATGGGATCGCTTCCAAGAGCAAACACGCGATCCTGGCCGAATACGGCGCAACGCCGATCGACTATCGCACTGATGATTTCGTGGAGGTGATTCGTCGCGCCGAGCCCGGCGGACTCGACGCGGTCTTCGACGGTGTGGGCGGCGATTACGTCGACAGGGCCTTCCCGCTGCTGCGTCGGGGCGGCGTGCTCGTGGGATACGGCAATCCTCTGAGCATGCGCGCCACGCTGCGCCTTCTTGCCAAAATGCTCGTGTTGAACCTGCTGCCGAACGGCAAGAAGGTCAAACCCTATGGCGCATCAGGGTTTTTGCTCTTCAACCGAAAGCCGTTTCTGGAGGACTGGGCTGTTCTCTTCCGACTGCTCCAGGAAGGCAAGATTCGGCCGGTCATCAGTGGCGAGTTTCCGCTACTCGAAGCAGCGCGGGCAAATGCGCTCCTCGAAAGCGGTGAGGTCGTTGGTAATCTCGTCCTGGTGGCGCCCGAACTACTGCCGGCGAGTAGGACAATATAGGCGTCCTCTGGACAAAACCGAACGTGCGGCTGCCATGAGGGCGGCGATCCGGAAATTGGTGACGCCACTACGCAGTGGCGCGTAACGTTAACAAGTTGTAAGTATCATCACGGCACCGAGGTTAGGCCATGGTGTACTGTGGCGGAATCGGGTGCGGGAGGTCAGTTGCACGCGGGAGGCGGGCTTTGGAAAGGATCGAACCAAAGATGACTTCACCTCTAGCCAGTCCATTCATTCTCAATCTGGATAGCCCCCAGGCGACACTCGAACGGGTGGGCGGCAAGGGTGCATCGCTTGCGCGCATGGTGGCGGCTGGCCTGCCCGTTCCGCCCGGCTTCCACATCACCACCGACTCCTATCGGCGCTATGTGGATGAGAACCATATCGGCGATGGGATTCTGTCCGCCGCTGCGCAGGAACAGGTCAACGACATCGCCGCGCTCGATCACGCGTCGGAGCAAATCCAATCGCTCATCGCACAAGGCACGATACCCGGCGACATCGCCGAGATGATACGGCAGTGGTACGGCGAACTTGGCTCCGATGCTGCTGTGGCGGTGCGTTCGTCGGCGACGGCGGAAGATTTGCCGGGCATGTCGTTCGCGGGTCAACTGGAATCCTATCTCAACGTGCGCGGCAGCGATGAGGTGATCGGTGCCGTCAAGCGGTGCTGGGCGTCGCTGTGGACGGCGCGCGCGCTCGGTTACCGTCAGCGACAGGGGATCCGGCCGGAAGACGTCAGCATGGCCGTCGTCGTACAGCGGCTTATTGCGGCGGAAGTCGCAGGCGTGGTCTTCACTGCGAATCCGGTGACGGGCGCGCGCGACGAACTGATGATCAACGCGGCATGGGGTTTGGGCGAGGCGATCGTCAGTGGCCGCGTTACCCCAGACACGATTGTCATGAACAAGCAAACGGGAGCGATTGCATCACAGGAAATCGCCTGCAAAGAAGTCATGACGGTGCGCTCACCCGAAGGCACGCGCGAAGAGCCTGTCCCCGTCGACAAACGCCAACGAGCCGCACTGGAGCCGGCACAAGCCACGGAACTGGCACGGCTGGGCGTGAAGATCGAGCAGCTCTACGGCCAGGCGATGGATATCGAATGGGCCATGTGCGATGGGCGGATCTTCATTGTGCAGGCGCGCCCAGTGACCGCGCTGCCCGAACCACGCGCGGCGCTTGAATGGAAGATACCGCGAGCAGGAGCCAGATACTTTCGACAAAGCGTGGCCGAATTGCTCCCCGAGCCGCTCTCACCACTGTTCGCGACGCTGGCTTTACCGCTGTGGACGGACGCGACGCTGAAGGCGATGTCGGAGGCGATGGGGCTCAAGTCCGACTCGTTTGCGCTGGTGACGATCCACGAGTATGCCTATTACGAATTGGCGTTGAACGCGCGGCAAATGGCCGGGTTTTTTTTCGCCATGGTGATGCGCGGACGCACGCTGGCCAAGTTGCTGCGCACGGCGCGGACGCGCTGGGCCGAGGAAGCGCGCCCGCGCTATGCCAAGGTTGCCGAAGAATGGACCGGGCGCGACCTGGCCGCCACGCCCGCGCTGGACCTGCTCGCCGGCGCCCGTCAGATCGTGGAAGCGGCGGCGAGCTACTACGTGAGCATCCAGCTCGTCCTGGCGGACGTGAATATGAGCGAAGCCATTTTTACAAACGCCTACAACCGCCTCATCAAGCGCAAGAGCGACCCGCCCGCACTGATCTTCTTGCTGGGTTTCGATAGCGCGCCGATCCGCGCGGAGAAGTCGCTCTACGATCTCGCGATGTGGGCGCGCCTCCAGGTTGAACTTGCCGGATACCTTGCGCGGGCGAGCGGCAAGGACATTGCGGCGGCCTACGAATCGCGATCGGCGCCTATAGCCGACGGAGAAAGCTGGTGCGAATTCACCGGACGCCTCGCGGAACATCTGAATCATTTTGGTCACGCCGTCTATGACCTGGATTTCGCCAAGAGTGTCCCCGCCGAAGCACCGGCGTCACTGCTCGAAACGCTCAGATACTTCGTTGCGGGACAAGGCCGCAACCCACACGAGCGGCAGGCGGCGGCAGCGGCGGCGCGGGAGCAGGCCGCCGAATTGTTGCTCGCGCGCCTGAGCGGGCTGCGCCTGCGACTGTTCAAGCGCGTGCTCCCCTGGGCCCAACGTTGGGCGCCGCTGCGCGAGGACTCGCTCGCCGACGTCGGCCTGGGATGGCCGGTGCTGCGCCGCATCTTGCGCGAAGCCGGACGCCGGATGGTTGCGGCGGGCGCAATTGCGGAAAGCGACGACGTGTTCTGGCTGAAGTGGGAAGAACTGGAGGAAGCAGCGCGCTTGCTCGATGCCGGCCAACCCGCGGAGGATTATCGTCGCGCGATAGCGGAGCGGCGTGAGACCTGGCGGCGCGAGCATGGCGTCACGCCGCCGGTCGCGTTGCCGGTTAAGGGGGGCGCCCGGTTCTTCGGCGTGGACTTCAGCCGCTGGATGCCCGCGCGCAGCAGCCAGGCGGAAGGCAGCACCATTCGAGGAATTGGCGCCAGCCCAGGGAGGGTGACCGGCCCAGCCTGTGTGATTCACGGTCCTGAAGAGTTCGACCGGATGAAGCCGGGCGATATTCTCGTCGCCAAAATCACAACGCCGGCGTGGACGCCGCTGTTTGCGATGGCGTCGGGCATCGTTACGGATGTGGGCGGTCCGCTGAGTCACAGTTCGATTGTGGCGCGTGAATACGGCGTGCCCGCCGTGCTGGGAACCGGCGTGGCCACCCACCGCGTCCGCGGCGGGCAGCACATCACGGTGGACGGCGACGGCGGTGTAGTGACATTGGGTGAATGAGATATGTTGCCTCAAGAAGCCGGACCCTGCGCCTCGGCGATAAGGCCGCGCGCCAGGGCGCGAATGCCGAAGTCGAAGCTGCGGTTGCCAAACTCACACGCGTACGATATCGCCTCACGCAGATAGGGAAATTCTCCGGCCGGAAGGCTTCGGTCTAAAGCTTCGATCGCATCGGGGGCGGGCGCGTTGTCTCCTCCGGATGCGATCATTCCCACAAACCCGCGCACTGCGGCGGCAATCGTATTCATCCCCGAAAACGCCTCTGCCGGAGGCAGGCCGGCGTCGCGCAGTATGCCGATCAGCAGCTCGACCGGACGCAGCGCGGCGGCCGTGGCCGGACCGCGCCCGAGCACAATCGGCAGCGCGTGGGAGTGAGCCAACAGAACATCCCGGTAAGCGCGCGCTGCGCGGATCACGCGCTCCTCGGGCGGGTCTGCCGCATGATCGGCGGAGAGATCGATCTCCGCCATGACCGCTTCGACAATGGCGTCGAGCAGCGCCTGCTTGTTGGGAATGTGATAGTAGACGGCCATCGGGTCGACACCCAGCTCGGCGCCCAGCCGTCGCATGGAAAGAGCCTTGAGACCTTCACGATCCACCAGCGCGAGCGCCGTGGCGACAATCCGCTCACGCTGGAGCGGCGACGGTGGCCCGTCACGGCGCTTGCGGGTTCTCTTCTTGATGGCCGGCACAGGATGCGCGCCTCTCGATTTGCTCCATCCGGCTGATACCCGGACCAGATGATTATACATCGTAGAACTGGCAAGTAGCTACAAATAAAAGAGATAAAGAGCTCATTTTCTTAAGGTGAAGGGAAATATCGCGATTCCAGTTGACAAATGTTCTACGTTGTAGAATTATAGACACAGGTTTGATTCTACGTTGTAGAATACACGGAAAGGAAGTCCACCATGCGCATCACGATTCTGAATGGAGAACCGGGAGTCGCCTCGGCCTTCGAGGACTATCTCTCCGAGGTTGCCAGGCGGCTCGCGGCCTCACGCAACGCCGTCACCACTCTCAACCTGCGCGATATTGATCTGAAAGGCTGCTCCGGCTGCTTTGGCTGCTGGGTGAAGACGCCGGGCGAGTGCGTCAAGCGCGACGACAGCGCGCAGATTTGCCGGGCTGCCATCGGCGCTGATCTGCTGCTGCTGGCCTCGCCGATAACAATGGGCTTTACGACTGCGCTGCTCAAGCGCGCCGCCGACCAGATGATCGGTCTGTTGCACCCCGATTTCATGATCGAAGGCGGCGAAGTGCATCATCGTGCGCGCTACTCCCACTATCCAAAGTTCGGACTGCTGTTGGGCGCGGGAAGTGACAGTGACGCCGAAGACATTGAAATCACCACCGCGATGTGGACGCGAATGGCGCGCAACATGAAATCCAGCATGGTCTTCACCGCGGTCTCGGACCGCTCTGCGAAGGAGGTCGCCAATGAAATCGCTCTTGTTGCTTAATGGTTCGCCGCGCGGCGAACGCTCGAACTCGATGAAGATGCTCGCGCGCGTCGCGGAGGGTTGGGAACGTGGAGGGGGCAGCAGGCCGGAGACGTTTCATCTGGCGCGGAAAGCCGATTTTGACCGCGCCGTCGCAGCCTTTGCCGGGACCGATGTCGTGCTGCTAGGCATGCCCCTCTACACCGATTCGATGCCGGGGCTGGTGAAGACTTACATTGAGGCTCTGGTTCCGCGGGTGGCTGTGGCGCGGGAAGGCGGCGTGAACCCGACGCTCGGTTTCCTGGTGCAATCCGGCTTCCCGGAGGCGCTGCACTCGCGCCCGCTGGAGCGCTACCTGGAGAAGCTGGCGCGGCGACTGGGCTCGACCTACGCCGGAACGATTGTGCGCGGCGGGGGCGAGTCGCTGCAGATGATGCCGGACGAGGCCAACAAAAAGCTCTGGGCGCGGCTGCGAGTTCTGGGCGAGCAACTGGCTCGCGCCGGCCGCTTTGGCGAGGAGGAGCTGAAGACAATCGCAGGCACGGAGCGGTTTTCGGCGCTGACGGCGGCGCTCCTCTCATTGGCCGCCAAGCTGCCTGTCGTGCAGTTCTACTGGAATATGAAACTGAAAAAGAATGGCGCGTGGGAGCGCAGGTTCGCGGCGCCCTACGGGCCGGCTTTCCGGCTTTGAAGTTTCCGACCTATCCGCCCTCCCCTTCGGCGGCTGTCGCGTAGCCTGCTGCGGTTGGGGATAATCACCCGTTCGCGGTCCCTTCTTTCCTTTCCCGGCGCGGGTAATGGAGGCTATTCTTTGACCTCCCGCTTGCCGACCAACCCTGAGGAAGATCCATAATCAGTAAAGCCGGAGATTCGAGGTGCGCCAAAATGTCATTGAGAGTCCTGTTCTACTTTGTTTCCATTGCATTTTTCGCGCAATCGCCTGCACAAGTGACTAGGGTGGTCCGCGAAACGCAGGACACGGCCACTGCGGAGTTGCGTGCTCGAATCGAAGCATCTCCCACGCTGCCATTCACAGGCGTGCATTTCGCCGCCCAGCCACCTGGAAATGGGTGGGAATCCGGGTCCGTCTCGGGCGTAGCAGTTGACAGCCAGGGGACGATCTACGAAATACAACGTGGCGAAAAAGCCGACCCGATCGTAGTCCTAGACCTCCACGGAAAGGTCTTACGATCGTGGGGTAAAGGGGACTACAAGATTCCGCACAGCATCCGCATCGATCCTGTGGGCAACGTATGGACTGTGGATGCTGCTGCCTCAACCGTCATCAAGTATTCCCCGCTGGGCAAAAAGATGATGACCATCACTGTAGGGGAGCAACCGGACAACGGTAGCCCATTCGACGGAACCACCGATGTCGGCTTTGGACCGAACGGACGCATCTTCATTACCGATGGGTACGGTAACGCCAGAGTCCTCGAATACACAGTAGAAGGCAAGAGGGTGAAGCAGTGGGGCAAACTCGGCCCGGCCCCTGGAGAGTTTAACCTTCCACATGCAATCCAGATCGACGGTCAAGGGACAATCTACGTGGCTGACCGCGAAAATGGCCGCATTCAGAAGTTCGACCTCAACGGCAACTTCCTCGGCGAAATTGATCATCTTGGACGGACCTATTCGCTCAAACTGACGAACGGAGCGTTGTGGGCCAGCATGGGACCTTTCGATCAACCGCCGGGTGCGCCGGGCTGGGTGGTCAAGCTCGATCCACGGACCGGCAAGATATTGGGTCACCTCGATATCCCAGAGGAGCGCGGCGGACATGCCCTCGAACTGACTCCGTCCGGAGAACCGCTTATCACACTAGGCAACGAACTGCTCTGGTTCAAGGGACAGTGAGTTTTGGCCCATCCAAGCTCCCGCTCCGCTTCAGAGCGGTCAGATATGCGTCGACCAGATGAACGAGTTCTTGCTTAAGCGCAAGAGATCCTAAGGTTCCCTTTCGGGCGGCATCGTGAACCACCCCCTCGATTGCAGAGGAGAGCACTTGCACTCGGACTTCACTGCGCAGATCCGCGCCAGAACGCTCACTCGCCGCGATCAGCTTCGTGTAGAGGTTCCAGTATTCACTCTCGAACTTCTGGTGCAGGGACTTTGAGATTTTTCCGCGCGGAACGTCTTCAAGAAGCACGCGATGAAGCGAGGGATGAACGGAATGCGCTGCGATCATTCCCGAGACCAGCCCTTCGATGCGCGCGCTGCGGGAGGTGTGTTCGTCCGCAATCCGCAGCGCCCCGAGCACATCATCAAAATGACGGCGCAGGATTGCCTCCACCAGCGCCAGCTTGTTCGGAAAATACTGGTACAGGGACCCGATGCTCACGCCGGCCGCCTCGGCCACCGCATTGGTGGTGAACCGCGCCCAACCTTGACGGTCGAGAATGCGAGCCGCGGCCTCCAGAATCGCCTCGACGGTTGCGCGGGCGCGCTCCTGGCGCGGCTCTTTTCTCATTATTCCGCGCGCCCATATGCGAGTAGCCAAGAATGCCTCTCCGTGCAAATATGAGCATAACGCTCGCATTTGTTGAGGTTCTTGTCAAGGGCCCGCGGCGAGCGCTATTCCACCTACAGGAGTGTCCATGACTGCCCTGCCAAGCACCAGTCGAGAAGTTAAATTGGCTGTCCGGCCCGTTGGTCTGCCCGGACCAGAGCACTTCCGCGTGGTTCGGGTCCCGCTGCCCACACCGCAGCAGGGCGAGGCGCTCATTCGAAATCGTTACTTCCGGATCTCAGCCTCGCTCCGCATGATGATCAGCGAAGGGGCTGAACGCGTGGAGGGAGTGCCATTTCCGGCGTTGCGTCCCGGAGATACGCTGTGCGAGGAAACGGTTGGCGAGGTTTTGTCGGCTCCCGCCGGTTCGGGATTGTCGCCCGGCGATAAGGTTCTGCACCATCTGGGATGGCGTGAGTTCGCGGCCGTCCCCGTGCGCGATTGCACCTTGCTCGATGACACGCTGCCTGATGTAGCGGCGCATCTGGGACACGGGTGGACGGCCTACGCGGCCCTGACCCGCGGCGTGCGGATTCTGCCGGGCGATACCGTGTTCGTCACCAGTGCGGCTGGCGCTATCGGTTCGATGGCGGGGCAGATCGCGCGCCTGTTGGGAGCGGGCCGCGTGATCGGCAGCACGAGTTCGCAGGATAAGGCGAAGCGATTGGTTTCAGAGTTGGGCTATGACAGCGCGATAGTCCGTGAGATAGTCCGTGACGAAAAGCCCTTGGCGGCTCAGCTTGCCGAGGTTGCGCCCGATGGGGTGGACGTTTGCCTGGATACGGTGGGCGGCCCGCAATTGCAGGCAGCCGTCAAGGCGGCGCGAACCGGGGCTCGCTTCGTCGTGGTCGGCGCCTTGTCAGGACAGCTCGCCGCTCAAGGCACGGGCAGGACCGCCCCAGTGCAGCTTGATTCGTTTGACCTTCTCCTGAAGAAGATCACCATGCGTGGTTACAGCGCGGATGACGATCCGGAGGTTCGCAGCGAATGGACGCGCCGCTTTGCCGATTGGCTCCGCTCGGGCGACATTCACTTCCCGCATGTGACGATTGACGGCATTGAGGCAGCACCTGGCGCCTTACGAGATGTCATCGAAGGGCGGCATTTCGGGGTCGTACTAGTTGAGGTTTGATTCCTTCCATCGTGAATTGCGCCGGATAAATCTGAGTGAACACAAAGTCCCGAAAAATGAATCGCTCATGACACGGCTCTTCGCGCCGCCGACTGGTGTGGCAAGGGCCGTGGCGCTTCAAGCGTTTCAACGCCGTTATCAGTGCCTCGCCGTAAACCGTCCTCGATACAAGCTCGGAGCAATCCCAAAGCGCAAAAGAGATGTCAAGCCCCCATTTCCCTGCTTTTTCCTCTATGTCATTGAATCGCCAAGGAAAATAAACCCGTCAAATCTGTCGGTGTACCCCCCTCCAACTTGATAAAATAGATATAGAGATCAAAAAAGGTGCGGATTCCTTCCCGCACACTTTTTTGTTAGACATGCAAATTCCCCAGCGCGCCCGCCCCGACAGAGAAACGAGCATGTGAACTTAGATGACCCGATCACCCAAATGTCCGATCTCTCCCCTAACTCCTTATTCCAGAATAC
>Ga0181523_10000109_pt1 | contig 82597 bp, 75 predicted proteins | sample PEATcosm2014_Bin_43_FD_119752 | JGI IMG/M metagenome (GOLD analysis project Ga0181523, IMG submission 119752) | Peatland microbial communities from MTU Mesocosm Facility, Houghton, MI, USA - PEATcosm2014_Bin05_30_metaG | ecosystem: Environmental > Terrestrial > Soil > Wetlands > Peat | place...
GGCATCGGTACCCTGGCGCTGCTTGCCGCCGAGACGCTGGTCGATACCGCCGATGTCATTGGCGCGATGGCGTGCGATGCGCTCCGGGGAACCAACGTCGCTTTCGACGAGCGCATTCAGAAGGCGCGGCCTCATCCCGGACAAATCAAGACTGCCGCGAACCTGCGCCGCCTGCTCGAAGGGAGCGAGATCCGCGAGTCGCATCGCGACTGCGGCCGCGTGCAGGATGCTTATTCGGTGCGCTGCATCCCGCAGGTGCATGGCGCGGTGCGCGACACACTCGCCCATTGCCGTGCGGTCTTTGAGACCGAGACGAACTCGGCCGTCGATAACCCGCTGGTATTCGTAAAGAATCCAAAGGCAATGGACGGCGAGGGCGACGTGCTCTCCGGCGGAAACTTTCACGGCCAGCCGCTCGCGTTCGCGCTCGACTTTCTCGCGATTGCTCTGAGCGCGCTGGCCGGAATCAGCGAGCGGCGGCTGGAACGCATGGTGAACCCCGCGCTCAGTGAAGGCCTGCCGCCATTTCTCGCGCCGGGTGCGGGAATGAATTCGGGCTTCATGATGCCGCAGGTGACCGCGGCCGCGCTGGTGAGCGAGAACAAAGTGCTGGCGCATCCCGCGTCGGTCGATTCGATTACGACGTCGGGCAATAAGGAAGACTTCGTCTCCATGGGCATGACTGCGGCGAACAAGCTGAAAAAAGTGGTCGACAACACGCGCAACACCCTGGCCATCGAGGCCATGGCCGCGGCACAAGCGATTGATTTTCTCGCGCCGCTGAAAACCTCCAAGCTATTGCAGCAGGCGCACGCGTCGATCCGCGCGGTGTGCGCGACCATGGAGAAGGACCGCGCGATGTACCAGGATTTCGCGCGCATTGCGGAGTTGATCGCCAGCGGGAAGTTGGCCGCAGCGGTTCGCTAAGCAGTTTCTGCCGGCGAATGCCAGCCCCTCCTTTAATAACAACAATGTCTATTTCAATGATGGAAATATCTTCGAAAGAGTAGCGCGGCCCGAATGCAGCCTTAGCTGCGCCCATGGTTTCCCGCTCATCGCCGGATCTGTCGCAGCCGGGCTAGTAATGTCGCAAAACAGTGCACAGCCGTCCTGTTGATGGATGTGAACAAAAAAATCACTGACAAACCATTGCTAACCGCGGGAGAACGGGCTAGCATGACGGACATTCTTGCAAACGGGCGGGATCGTCACGGCGTCCCATTCACGCGTGACAATCCCGATCCTTTTCTCAACTCGCACTACCCTCGAAGTTTTGAATAAAGGCGGCGGGCACGCCGTCAGTGTATTGGCTTCTTAACTCGGGCTTTGCCCAATCTTCCAGGGAGGAAGTAATGAACGGAAAGAACAAAACAACAAATGCAGGTGCCACCGTCGAGTGGCTACTAAGTGTCGCAGTTGTGGTTGCGATGAGTTGCGCCCTATTGTCGGCCAGCACCGTGGGCGGCAAAGTGGTTGCGAGCAACACGCCGCGCTACGTTGCGACGGCGAAAAATCTCGGAGCGGAGGATCCGGCCAAGACCATCGAGGTCAGCGTCTGGCTGAATCCGCACAATCGCAGCCAGCTCGATGCGTTGGCAAATCAGCTTTACGACAAAACCTCTCCCAACTATCGTCACTTCCTGAGCCGATCCCAGTTCGCGGCGCGCTTTGCCCCGACCGCCGCGGAAGCCAGGACGGTCCGGCAGTTTTTCGAAGCGCACAACCTGAAAGTGGTGAAGGTCGGCCCCCACAACTTTTTTGTGAGAGCGCGAGGCACCGTGGGTGACGTGGAGTCGGCGTTCCACGTGCAACTGAACAATTACCAGGTCAAAGACAAGGTCCTCCGCGCCAATGACCGGGATCCCTTCATCGACGGCGCGGCCGCGGCGCTGGTGAGGTCGGTTGCCGGTCTGGACACGGGCGTGTTTGAACACCCGGCGATGGCTCGTCCAACTCCTCCGTCCATCTCCAACTCGAAGGCTGCCGTGCTGAGCGCGAGCGTAACGCCAAGTGACAGCGGTTTCTATACCAACAATTGTCTCAATGGTCTGGAAACCGAGACCTTCTCCACCAACGAGGACGGCGAGTTCCCCATCGGGACCTACTCCGGAAATCACTTGAATCTGCAGAGCCTGACCGACCCGGGCTGCGGTTACACGCCGCCAGAAATTCAAACCGCGTACAACCTTAACGGCGTCTACACGGAAGGCTATGACGGCACCGGCCAGACGATCGGAATTATCGACTGGTGCGGTTCTTCTACCATTCAGGACGATGCCAACGCATTCTCCGCATATTTCGGACTGCCGGCGCTGACTTCGTCGAATTTCGCTATCACTTACATCCCGACGGCGAGCTCTTGCATCTCCGCCGATCAGGTAGAAATCAATATTGACGTCGAGTGGGCGCACGCCATTGCTCCCGGCGCCAACATCAACCTGATCGTTCCACCCTCGGCCTATTTCCAGGATATCGACGAGGCGTGGTATATCGCCATAGACAGCGGCTTGGCCAATGTCATCTCCGGCAGCTATGGTGCGGAAGAGTACTATGTCGCTGCGAGCGAGTTGGAGAACGGCAATCTGATTTCCGAGATTGGCGCTGCTCTGGGAATCTCCAGTGACTTTTCCTCTGGCGACGATGGCAACTTCACCTTCGGCTATCCCCAGTACTACCCGGCCTCGGTTAGCTATCCTGCGGACGCCCCCTATGCGACGTCTGTGGGCGGAGTCACCCTGGCGCTGAACGCGGACAACTCGATCGCATGGCAGGCTGGTTGGGGTACTGATGAAGTTCTGCTGGCCGAGACTGGATTCATTCCCGACCCGCCAGAGAGCTTCGGCTTCTATGCGGGTTCGGGCGGAGGCCCGAGCGGTTTCTTTGCCAAACCGTCTTACCAGAAGAAGGTGGCCGGGAAATTCCGTCAAGTCCCGGATATCTCCTGGCTGGCCGATCCCTTCACCGGGGTTGTGATCCTCATATCTGTTCCCGGTCAAGTTCCGGAGCAGATATGGCAAGTCTGGGGAGGCACCAGCGTCGCCTGCCCACAGTTCTCCGGGCTCTGGGCGATCGCGAACCAGGAAGCCCTGGCTGGAGGCGGCGCCGAGCTCGGTCAGGCGGCACCCTATCTTTACTCACTGCCGGCGGGAGCGGTCTACGACATCGTTCCCCAGACCTCAAAGACTAACGTTAAGGCAAGCATACAGGAGTCTGCCACCACCACCACCAAGTACACGGCGGCGGAAGTGGCGTCGGTCACCGGACCATTTGTCTCTGCGATCTGGGACTACCCCTTTTACGAGGACACCGCGCTTGTCATTACCTTCGGCACCGATCCTGGCCTCGAAACCAAGAAGGGCTGGGACGACGTGACCGGCGTGGGAACGCCGAATGCGCAGGCGTTCGCCGATTCCTTCTTCTGAAAATAGCGGCTGGACGATGCTTTGAAAGTTACCCTGCCATCTCCGGATGGCAGGGTTTTTTCTTGGCGAAATCGCACCATGCAACTGGAGTTGTTGCCGCGTGAAGGGGTCGGCACAACTTTACGCGCGGCCTTCAAGGCCCAACTCCTTGGCGATTGCTTTCATGGCTTCGATGCAGAAGGCGATGTGCGCTTCGAGATCCAGACCGAGATCGGCCGCGCCTTGGATGATGTCTTCGCGGTGGACGCCGCGGGCGAAGGCTTTGTCCTTCATTTTTTTTCGGACGGACTTGGCTTCGACTTCGGCGAGCGACTTTCCCGGCTTGACCAGAGCGCAAGCGGTGATGAATCCGGCGAGCTCATCGCAGGCGAAGAGAGTCTTTTCCATCAGCGAGAGGCGCGCGACGCCGCTGTACTCGGCGTGGGACATGATGGCGCGCCGCACTTCTTCGGAGTAGCCGCGTTCTTTCAGAATCTCGGAGCCTTTGTAGGGATGCTCTTCGGCGGTGGGGAATTTTTCGTAATCGAAGTCATGGAGAAGGCCAACCATACCCCACAATTCCTCGTCGGCTCCGGCTCGGCGGGCGTAGGCGCGCATGCATGCTTCGACGGCGAGGGCATGTTTCCGAAGACTTTCCGACTGGGTGAACTCAGTTAGTAAACACCATGCGGTATCGCGCTGATTCATGGTTTCATCCGTGTTTTACGCTGATTTTTGACGCGTGACGACGGTTCTATTTCGATAAGCGCTTTCTTTTCCTACTTTTGTCTTGACTTCACAGGCCCAATCCAGCACATTACTCTCTAGTTGGCTTTGAGAGTAGCCCTGCTCTGGCACTCGCAAAACCTGCATGGCCACTACATTAACCCCCGTGGACTCACGGGAAGTTGTACGCTGCGACCGTTGTCTCTTGGTGCAATTCCGCACATCCAATAGTCTCTGCCGCCGTTGCCATCTGTCATTGGATGAGGACGAGGCCGAGCTAGCCGCTATCACTCCGGTGCCGGAGGTGCTTCCGCTCAGTATCCATTCTAACGGGCGCGGGCATCTGAAGCTGGCCTACTCGATCCGATCGCTGAGGTTGCGCAACGGCTTGAGTCAGCGGCAACTGGCGTTGCGCATGTCGGTACCGCGGACTTACGTCTCGAAAATCGAAAACGAGAAGGCGACGCCCACCCTGTCTTCGCTGGAGCGACTGGCGAAGGCGCTCGAGGTCAGCGTGCCCGATCTGCTCTCCGGTGGTGAACGGAACCGGCAGGAGGAAGTTCGCGAGTTGATGGAGGATCAGTTCGTGGCCGATGTGTTGCCCTATCTGTCCCATCTGAACGGAATGCAGATGTCGAGCATTCTGGCGCAGGTGCGGGACTTGACGGTGCGGCCGCGACGAAGTGCGTAAGAGGAAGTGCGTGAGCTGGTGCTAGCTTTTCGCGAGCCACTGGCGAGACGCGGCAAGCCGCGTCTCTACTAAGATTTTATCCGGGCACACAACCAACTGGACAGCCGGGGCCTTTGGGCTCCGGCTTTTTTGTGGCCCGTGCACGTTGCGCAGGCTGCGCATAACATGCACCGGTTTGCACACTACAGGCAGGCGGTGCGCAACCGTTTGCATGTTACCTTGATATTTTTTGAGGACGCGTTGCTTTCCGCTTGACCCTAGCTGTTGAACAAGCTAACCTCGGCCACACTCCTCGAAAGCAGGGAGAAGATTACTCAGCTAGACTTCTTTGGGAACAGGAAAAAGGCGATGAAAATTTCTCAGATCTGTGCCGTGGTTGTGCTGCTCGTAGTGGGTTCGGTGATGGCCTTCGCCGACGGGATCAACGATCCAAGAATCGTCATTCACGGCGTCAATGGCGGCAGTCCGGAGCACTGCCCAACTCAAGGATGTACGAATGTCGGCATGAATTTCAGCTTCGCCGTGCCCAAGGGCGGCGAAGGTAATCTATTTTTCACCAACGAGAGCGGGAAGAACTGGACGTCGCTGGCGCTGATCGAGACCGGCGAGCCGGCGGCCGACATCACTTGCGTTCAGGGCGTGTTTCTTAACTGCTCGACCAAGACCTTGAAGAACGGCTCGGTAGAAATTCTCCTGTCGGGCGTCAGGGGCGGGCTCAATCCGCACAATGGGATCGCGAATGGTTCGAGCTTCGAAATCAGTTTTGTGTGTGTGGGCGGCTGCTGGATCAACGGAGGATCGCAAGTTGGCGCACACGCGGGAGCGGCTCCGGAGCCGGGAACGGTAGCATTGATGGTGACGGGATTGGGCGCGATCGTTTCCCGCCGCAAGCTGTGGAAGAACCGCCGGAAGGCCTAGCGATTCTTTTTCGAGAACTCGTTCACCAATTGTGAAAACTGCGGCAGGGCCTGGAGCTTCTGAAGCTCGGGATCGGTCCAGGCCTCCTGCGCGGCGTAACCCTTCTCCAATGCCAGCCGCAGCGACTTCAACGCTTCTTCCGGTTTCCCGATCATCGTTTTCACCTGGGCTTCCGAGTACATCAACTGCACATCATTGGGACTGATGGCCCGGGCTTGATTTATGTACTGCACCGCATTCGTTGCATCGCCCTTCTTGGCATAGAGCAGCCCAAGATCACCCATGATGTTGGCCGACCGCGGGTTTACCTGAAGCTCCTGGAAGGCGAGCGAGATTGCTTTGCTGTATGCGGTGGCCGCCTGGTCGGAATGTCCCGACCAGCGGTAAGAGTCACCAAGATTCCCGAGGAGCACTTCGTCGTTCGGCGTCATCGCGACCGCTTTTTCGTACATCTTCGTGGCCTGGTCGTAGTCCTTCTGAAAGAAGTAAGCCGTGCCCAGGTTGGAGTAGGTGGGCGAGTCGGGAGCGAGCGCGAGCGCTTTCTGATATTGCGGAATGGCCTCGCCCCACTTGCCTTGTCGCAGATACACCGAGCCGACGCCTTCATAGCCCATGGGGCTGTCGGGGGCGATATCGATCACCTTCTGAAACTCCGGCAGCGCCTTAAGATTGTCGCCGAGCCCGAAGTAGGCATTGCCGAGGGCCGTGTGATTCAACCAATAATAGTTGTTGGCGGCGACCGCTTTTTGGAAGGCGGCAATGGCTTCGTCGCTTTGACCGCCGCGATTGTAGGCGTCACCCAGATTTCGATAAGCCTCATCCGAGTTCGGCGCCAATTCCAGCGCCCGTTTCAGTTCGGTGACCGCTTCCGTGTTTTTCCCAGTAGCAGAATAGACGCTGCCCAGCGAGAGATGAACTTCGGGCAGGTTGCTCGAGAGCCGCTCGGCCTGCTGCGCGGCCAGCGTGGCCTTTTGCGCCCAGATGCTTTCCTTGGTTTCACCGTACATGCGCAGGCTGGAGTCGGCGAGTCCAGCGAACGCCAGAGCGAAATTAGCGTCCTTGTCGATGGCCTGTTCGAACAACCCGACAGCCTTGCGATAGGCGTCCTGGCTCTGACCGTTGCGCAAGGTGTTTCGCCCTTGCAGATAGAGGTCATAGGCCTTCAGGTTCTCGGTCGGGTGAGCGCCGACGCGGGCTTGCTCTTCGTCGCTCGGCTTGAGCGCAAGCGCCGTGGCCACCGTGCCGTAGATCTGGTCTTCGAGGGCGAGCACATCGCCCGGCGCTCCCGGGAACTCCTGGCTCCAGACGCGCTTGCCGGTGGTGGCATCGTCGAGACTAAGGGTGACACGGAACTTGTCGCTATTGCCCTGCACGCTGCCCTGCAACACCAGGTTGGCGCCCAACTCGCGGGCGAGCTTCGAGAGAGGCAGATCTTTGGTGACCGCCTTCTCAACGGCGTCAGAAGACGCCAGGTGGATTTCCTTCAGCTGAAACAGCTTCGTGGCGAGAGCTTCCTGAATGCCCTCGGCCACGTAGCCCAGAGCCTTCTGGTCGCCGACCTGTCGCAGCGGCAGGATCGCAACGTACTTTCCCTGCTTCAGAGACGGGATGCCTTGCACCACGTCGACGGACGTTCCGGTCCGATTCAGCAGCGTGCGTCCGGTAAGAATTGCCAGCACGATGACCAGCACCGCTCCGGCAATCCACATCCAACTTTTTCCCGGAAGATCGAGGTTGAAGCGCGACGGCCGCACGATCGGATGCGCAATCATCTTCGACAGCATTTCGGCGCTGATGTTGGGGTTGGCTTCCCAAGTCGCCAATTGCTGCAGCAGTTCGACCGCGGAGTGATAACGGTTGGCGGGTTCGCGCTCCAGGCAGCGGCTGACGATCGCGCTCAGTGATCTGGGAACGGAGGCGTCAACGTCGGAAGCAGCCCGCGCGTCCTCGCGCGTTCGCTTCATGAGGCTGGCGATAGCGGTGTCGGCCTCGTAGGGAGCTTTTCCGGTGAGCAGCTCGTAGAAGATCAGTCCAACGCTGAAAATGTCGGAGCGCGGGTCGAGCGTGCTACCCATGGCTTGCTCGGGCGACATGTATTCGAGCGTGCCCACCAGCGCGCCGGTCTGGGTCAGGCCCGATTCGCCAAGCGAGCGCGCCAGGCCGAAGTCCATCACCACGATGCGGCCGTGCTTGTCGCGCATGATGTTCTGCGGCTTCAGGTCGCGATGGATCACGCCTTCGGAGTGCGCGGAATCGAGCGCGCGGCAGACCTGCTCCACCACCGCGATGGCCTCCTTGGGCGAGAACTTTCCTTCGCGACGCAACAGTGTGCGCAGATCCTCGCCGTCGACGTATTCCATGCTGATGAAGCGTATGCCATCGGCCTCGCCCAGGTCGTAAATGCGGACCACGTTCTTGTGCGTGATATTGCGGGAGAGAATGAGCTCTTGCTTGAAGCGCAGCAGAATCGCGGGATCGGTTGCCAGTTCGGGACGAATGACCTTGAGCGCGATCAGCCGGTCAAGTTCGCGGTCGCGAGCCTTATACACGGCGCCCATTCCGCCCTGCCCCAGCACGCTCAGGATTTCGTAGCGTCCACCGAAAAGCACGCCCGGCTGCAGACCCTGAAACACAGAGATGCTGGTCATCGAGGCCGGAGACAGACGGGCGTAGGGAAGCGCTTGCGTCGCGCCCGGAATCGGCGTTCCATGCGGTAAGGTCGCAGCGTCGGAGGCGGGTGCGTTCGAGAGAGGCGGAGGCGTTAGCGCCCCAGCGCCAACCGCATCGGCGGGCAGACGGGTACCCGGCATCGTCGGGCCATCGGAATCATTACTCCTGTAGTAGCGCTCATCCATGAGGATTGCCCGGATTCGGAGAGCCAGCGAGGGAGCGCGCCCCTTTCCGCGACAAAAGGCCACGACAAAGGCAACGTTCGCCTCAGGTTGTCGAGGGGAATTCGAGAACCCAGCACTCCAGTTCAGGAGAGTATACCCCGGAAATGGTTGTGGGGAAACAGCGAACACCCAAAACATAGTGTTTCCTGGGCCTCGGGCGTTTCAGCGAGCGGACCCGAGGGACAATGCCGGGGCCCCTGGATGACGACGCAGAAGATTTTTGGGATGGGGCCGAAGAAGATCGCGCAGTGGCGCTGGTCTGGGGGCCCTAGTTCGTGGTCTGGCAAGGCTCGGCTATAGTCCAAGCGCCGAAGTTCGCGAGCACGTTGCTCCAAGTGGCTGGAACAGCCTGGTTCTCCTCCGTCGGCGCATAAACCCAAATGTACTGCATCAGAGCGCGGTCGTCGGATTTCTCGGGCACCGTCGACCCGGTGCTTCGCGCCGCTTCGTCCACCGTTCTTTGCGCGAGTTCGCCCAGATTGCTCATGAACACACGAGTGGCGGCTGTACGCCCCAAGCATTTTGAGTACTTCTGAGGATCTAACAGGGCAAAACGCACCAAGATCGGCCGGGGGTCGTTCGGCTTCATGTGGTCTTTGAGCGAGTCCCAGTTACCCTTAAAATCCGCATTGTACTCCGGAGCCACGCTGAGTAAGACGTCATGGAGGGTCCTCTCCATAATCGGTGTTTGATTGGGAACTCTCCCGCGATCCAGCTTCCAAACCCACACATCGGTTGATTTATCCGTGAGATTGGGAACAAGATACTCCGGCACGCTGGCCGCTTTGTAGTCCGTTTCGCCGCGGGGCTGAGAGCGGCCCGACCCCAGGAATTTCTCGTCGATGCTCATGAGTCCTCCGAGAACCGATCTGGTGTCGCCATCGGCCAGCATCAACTGACCTGCCATCAGATCGCTCGCCAGGCCGGTCGCGATGCCCTCCTGCGCCGGGTGCGGCCGTCCAGCGATTACGGCAGCCAATTTGCCATTCCAACACTCGTTCCTGGCCTTTTCATCCCTGTCCTTTTTCTTCGTGTCCTTTTCCTGAGCGGCCTTTTCCGTGTCCTTCGAGCATTGCCCGGCAACTTCCTCAAGCTCCCTTTGCCATTTCAGCCATTTGTTCGCCAGGAGGCTGCTCTGGTTCACGGCGCGATCGGGAAGAATCTTGAAGATCAGAATTGCCGTAAGCGCGGCCGACAGAAACCAGGGCAGCGCCGTCCAGAATGCATACCCCTTATGGGGCTTCAACATGTGTCTTAGCTTCGGGAAGAAACGCAGGATGAGCGCAATCGCGACCGCGATGGCCGCGTAGGTGCCAATGATCAGGGTGTCGGGTGTAAAAGCCTCTACAATCAGCGAAACCAGGACCGGCAGGCCGGCCAGCGCCCGGCAGGTTTCCAGAAGCTCAAGATACCACTTATGTCTGACTTCGGAAGGCCGACTGGACGGCGGGTGGTTCGGGGAAGGTGGTATCGGATTTGGCAACGCGTTCATAAGTCATGACGTGGGGCCCGGCTTCCAAGAGGCGTTACTATACCACGCACAGTTACTAAGTCAAGAAAGGCCTTCGATCCGCAAGCCAACCGGTCGGTACGAGCATTTCGTCGATTGCCGCCTGCCGTGCTTAAATGACAAGGTGGGAGCCAATGATTGCGCCGTCCCCGCGCGCGGTCTCCCATCACAGTCTCAGAACGAATTACAAATCCCTCGCTCTGCTTGATTTGATAACAACGGCGCGCGACAAGTCTTAAGCGAGGCAAGAATATCCATCGGAGGAATTTTGGATTTCCAGTTGAACGAAGAGCAACTGCACCTGAAGAAGAGCGTGCGCGAGTTTGCCGAACGCGAGATCGCGCCGAACGTCATGAAGTGGGATGAAGCCTCGGAATTCCCGCTCGCGGCGATCAAGGAACTGGGCAAACTCGGCTTACTGGGTATGATCTTCCCACACGAATACGGTGGCGCCGCCATGGGTTACGTGGAGTACGTCACCGCCATCGCGGAACTCTCTCGCGTGGATGGATCCGTCGGCATTATCGTGGCTGCGCACACGTCCCTGTGCTCGAACCACATTTATCTGGCGGGAAACAAAACGCAGAAGACGAAGTATGTGCCGAAGCTGGCCACCGGCGAGTCCATTGGAGCATGGGGGCTGACTGAACCCTCGGCGGGGTCGGATGCGGGCAGCGCGCGCATGACGGCGAGGCGAGCGAAGGGAGGATGGGTGCTCAACGGCACTAAAACCTTCATCACCAATGGCCGCTATGCCGACGTGGTCGTCGTGCTGGCAGTGACCGATCGCGCGGCCCACACCCACGGGCTTTCTGCCTTCCTGGTGGAGAAGGGCGCCACGGGATTTCGCCCGGGGAAAAAAGAGAACAAACTCGGCCTGCGCGCCAGCGACACTTCGGAGTTGATCTTCGAAGACTGTTTCGTCCCGGAAGAAAATCTGCTGGGCAAGGAAGGCGACGGATTCATCGATGCCATGCGCGTCCTTGACGGCGGGCGCATCTCGATCGCCGCGCTCTCGCTCGGAATGGCTGAGGGCGCATACCGGGCGGCGCTGAAGTATTCCAAAGAGCGGCAGCAATTCGGGAACCCGATCTCGGAATTTCAGGCGATCCAGTGGAAGCTGGCCGACATGGCGACGGAAATCGAAGCGGCAAAGCTTTTGACCTATCGTGCCGCCGCCATGAAAGATGCCGGCATGAAGACCACGCTAGAGTCATCGATGGCCAAGCTCTACGCCAGCGAGGTAGCTGTGAAGTGCGCCAATGAAGGCGTGCAGATCCACGGCGGCTATGGCTTCATCAAGGATTATCCAGCCGAGAAGTTTTATCGCGACGTGAAGCTGTGCACGATTGGCGAAGGAACAAGCGAGATCCAGCGCCTGGTGATTGCGCGGCAGTTGCTCAAGGACTAACATCGGACCCTCCTCGCGCATGTCATCCTGAGCGAAGTATGGCCTTCACGAAGTGAAGGTCATGCGGAGTCGAACGACCCCTACCCGTTGTCTTCACAAAGGCTGCGTCAGGGAGTCCTCCTCGCGACCGCGACCGGAGATTGCGCAGCAACTGCTGAAAAGATTAAAGTTGCTTGCCAAGCCGAACCCCGAGCGGACTGCCATGATCAACGGAGCTCACATCATCGTTTACAGCAAGGACCCGGAAAGCGACCGCGCCTTCTTTCGCGATGTGCTCAAATTTCCCGCGGTCGACGCGGGTCACGGCTGGCTGATCTTTGCGCTTCCGCCCGCGGAAGCTGCCTTTCATCCTTCCGAGAAGAACGACCTGCACGAGCTGTACTTCATGTGTGAGGACCTGAAGGCGACGATGGAATCACTGAAAGAGAAGAAAGTAAAGTGCGGTTCGGTGACAGAGGAGCGCTGGGGCAGTCTGGCCACGATCTTTCTCCCCGGAAGCGGGAAGATCGGGCTCTACCAGCCCAAGCACCCGACTGCGATCGGACGCCAGTAGAGCCGGCGATTGCCGCGTCTCCCCGAGAAGTCAGGTGACCGTTCCATATCTTTCTTGAGCACCAAAGATTTTTCTTGACATACAATACTATATGACATACAGTGTGTGTCGTACACTGTATGTCACAGAGTAATGAAAATCACGATGTCTTCGAAAACCTTCGTCTGGAGCTGCGCCGCGGCTGCCTGAGTCTGGCTGTGCTTTCGCAGCTGCGGACCGAGCGCTATGGTTACACGCTGCGCAAGGCGCTGGCCGAGCAGGGCTTGGAAATCGATGAAGGAACGTTATATCCGCTCCTGCGCCGGCTGGAAAGCCAGGGCCTGCTGACCAGCGTATGGCGGGAGGAAGAGAAGCGGAACAAGCGCTTCTACCGTCTTTCTCCCGAGGGCAAGCTGATGCTCAAGCAGCTGAGCTCCGAGTGGCAAAAGATCAATGCATCGCTCAACGGAATCCTCTAAGGAGTCGACTATGGAACTACTCGATCGTTATCTACACGCCATTGAATTCTGGCTGCCCAAGCGACAGCGGCAGGACATCATCGCAGAATTGTCGGAGGATCTCCGCTCGCAGATCGACGAGAAAGAGAACGAACTCGGCCGCAAGTTGAACGATGCGGAAGTGGAGGCCATTCTCAAGCGCTGCGGTTCGCCGCTCGCGGTGGCCGAACGTTACTTACCGCCGGGACATCTGATCGGGCCGTTATGGTTTCCGCTTTACCGGTTCGTGTTGAAAGTCATGCTGTTCGGCTATGTCGTTCCCTGGCTTCTGGTGTGGATCGGCTTCTTGATCTTCGACCCGGCGTATCGGGCGGCCAATCCCCGTTTTGCGCAGATCCACAATCTTTGGACCCTGTGGCTGACCGTGCTTTATTTTTTCTTCTTCACGACGGCGGCGTTTGCCTTCATCGAAAGAAGCGCCGACGCGCAGGCGAGGTTGCTGGAGGATTGGAACCCGCGCAAACTGCCCCCGGTGCGCGATCCAAATCGCATACCGCGGTTCAATTCCTTGTTTGAAATTGCCGCGATTACAGTCTTCAACGTCTGGTTCGTCAGCTTGTTCTGGCCTCGCCCGGTAATAGATCTTTACCGAGCGCAAATCACGCTGGCTCCTGTGTGGCAAGTCTTTTTTGCGGGCTTTCTGGTTCTGGCGGCGGCCAATACCGCCATTGCAGCCGCGAATCTCTTCCGTCCCTACTGGACGCCGCTGCGCGCCAGCCTGCGACTGCTGTCGGATGGCCTCGGAGGAGCGCTCTTTTGCTGGCTGCTCAAAGCGCAAGTTCTCACTGGAATCAGCACGCCCAGCCTTTCCGCGTCGAAGGCGGCTGAACTGACCAACCTGATCAACCTGTGGATGGCGAAAACGCTGCCCTGGGCCATTGTCTGCGTGGTGGGGATTATTTGCTCCAATGGGTACCGGATCGTGCGCTTGTGGCGCGCCCACCAAGCCGGTACGCCAATAGCGCCGGCGGTGAACGACCTTTCGAATCCGATGGTGAATGGCAACTGAGCGAATGTCGATTGCCGGGCAGTTGCTGGAAGATTAGGATGGCACTGCTATGCCGTGGCGGGAGCCCGGAGGCAGCATGATCGAGAATCAAGAAGTCCTAATCACCCAGGACGAGCGCACCATGGCTACCCTGGCGCACGTCTTGCAAATGGTCGGGTGGTGGATTGCTCCTTTGGTCATTTTCCTGACCCACAGAAAGTCGCGTTTCGTATCGTTTCATGCTCTCTAAGCTCTGCTCTTACAGATCGCCAATCTCATCGTGTTGGCCGGATTCATGGTCCTGTGGATGGTAATGATTTTCGGGATGATCGCGCACCAGAGTGCCGACAAGAACGCTCCCCCTGTCGCCTTCTTTGTCCTGCTGCCCATCGTTTGGCTGGGATTCATGGGTATGTGGACATTTGTTCTGGTTATCTCGATTGTCTACGCTATTAAAGCCGGTCGCGGCGAATGGGCGAATTACCCCCTGATTGGAAGGATCGCCCGGCGGATACTGAATATGGGCCAGGGGGAAGTGACCGCGTCGGCAACCGGGAACTACTGAATCCTCGCTTGGCGGCTCTCGCATTGTTTTAAACTCATAGCTTGGACTCTCGTCCGCAATCTCTGACTTCCCGGCTTCGCTCGGGCGACGCCCGCGCCCTGGCCCGCGCCATTTCTACCGTCGAGAATCGCGCCGAAGGCTGGTCGGATTTGCTCAAGGCACTCTTTGTTCATACGGGCAAGGCGAGAGTCATCGGCATAACCGGCGCGCCCGGAGCAGGCAAGAGCACGCTGGTCGATCAGCTTGCCAAGCACTATCGCAAAGAGAATCAGACGGTCGGAATCATCGCGGTCGACCCAACCAGCCCGTACACGGGCGGGGCGATCTTGGGCGACCGCATTCGCATGCAGGATCACTACAGCGATCCGGGAATTTACATCCGCAGCATGGCGACGCGCGGGTCGCTCGGAGGCCTGGCGCGCGCCACCGCTGATGCGGCCACGGTGCTTGACGCTTCGGGTCGTGACCTGATCATGATCGAGACGGTTGGCGTCGGGCAGGACGAAGTCGACATTGTGCGCTTGGCCGATGTCACCGTCGTGATTCTCGTCCCCGGCATGGGCGATGACGTGCAGACGATCAAAGCGGGGATCATGGAAATCGCCGACGTCTTCGTGATCAACAAGAGCGACCGCGAGGGCGCCGAGCGCGTCGAGCGCGAAATTCGCGCCATGCAATCGCTGGCCGCACGCAACGACCGCTGGATGCCGCCCATCGTCAAGACGGTCGCAACTGACGGCGTGGGTATCAAAGAACTGGCGGAGGCGATTGCCGGCTACGAGGCCTATCTGAAGAGAGAGAACCTGGCGTTCAAGAAGAACGTCGAGAATTGGCAGGAGCGGCTGGTCGAAATGCTGCGCGACGCCATGCTGGAAAAAGCGCGCGAGCAAATGGAGACGGAAGGCGGCAGCCTCGAGCGTTACGCGTCCGACATCGCCGAGCACAAGCGTGACCCGTATTCGCTGGTGGAGGAGATTGTCGGGGCCCTGGCAAGAAACACGTAGGGGCGGACGCCCTCGTCCGCCCGGCGGAGCGAAGCTCCGCAACGTTTTGGCGAGCTTGGCCAGCCTACGTGATCCTTGCCTGGGTCTACGTGTGTGAGGAGCAAACGCATGTTCCAGATTGATCATCTTGGCATCGCAGTAAAGTCGCTGGATGCGGCGAAGTCGATCTACGAGAAGCTCGGGCTGAGCGTTTCTCCCGAGGAAACCGTCGAGCAGGAGAAAGTGCGGCTGGTGATGGTGCCCGTGGGCGACAGCCGGCTGGAGCTGCTGGAACCGACGTCGGACGATTCGACCATTGCCCGCTTCATCGCCAAGCGCGGCGAGGGGCTGCATCATATTTGCATGCGCGTTCCGGATCTGGCGGGGGCAGTTGCGAAATTGCAGAGCGACGGCGTGCGCCTGGTGTCGAATGAGATCAAGACGGGCGCGGGCGGGCATCGGTATGTGTTCGTGCATCCGCAAAGCACATCGGGCGTATTGCTGGAATTAGTGGAAAGCGGCAATTTGTAATTTGTAATTGGTAATTGGAGATTTGAAAAAGCGCAAGTTGGACCTGCAGGTTTTCAAAATTACCAATTACAAATTGCCAATTGCAAATGTCTCAGCTTCTGCTCGCGGTTGATACTTCCGGAAAGCACGGCAGTTTGGCGCTGGCCCGAGTGACGCCGGGTCAAAGCGAAATTGATGTGCTTGAAGTGGTAGCGCTTGCCGGCGGCGCGTTTTCGGCGCAACTGGTGCCGCAGATTGCCGCGCTGCTGGAAAAACACGGGCACAGCAAGAGCGACCTGGGAGCTTTTGCAGTTGCGTCCGGGCCGGGGTCGTTTACGGGATTGCGCGTGGGCTTGGCTGCCATCAAGGCCCTGGCCGAGGCGCTGCGGAAACCAATCGCTGCGGTCTCATTGTTGGAAGCGGTTGCGCGCAGCGGCGCAGCGCGCGAGACGGTTCTCGCCGCACTTGACGCCGGCCGCGGTGACGAGTATGTCGGCGACTACGAACTCGACGCGCAGGTTCCCACGCAAGTCCGCATGCGCAGCGAACGCCTCCTGAGCCGGGAAGAGTTTGTTGCCGAGGCCAGGGGGAAGTCGGTGGTCACCCCCGATGCCCAGTTGGCGGACGCGCTTCGGGCTGCCGGTATCCCAGTCGAACGGATTGAGTATCCGAACAGCGCGATGATCGCCCGGCTAGGTTGGGAGCATCTCCAACGGGGCCAAACCGTTCGTCCCGAGGATCTGGAAGCCAACTACATCCGTCGTTCCGACGCTGAAGTTTTCTCGAAGCCGAAGCCATGAGACCCTCCATGCCCGCGGCCATCCGCTCTGCAGCGTCGAATGATGTGCCCGCGATTCTCGCCATCGAGCGCCCGGCGCCGACTGCAGCCCGCTGGACGCCGGAGCAGTACCGCAAGTTGGTGAGCAGCGGCGTCGTTCTGGTGGCCGAACAGGCAGCCGAGGAAGCGGGCCAGCTTTGCGGATTCGTTTGCGCGCAGGCGGTCGCGGGCGAATGGGAGATCGAGAATGTAGTGGTATCCGCCGAGTTCCTCCGCCAGGGCATCGCCGATAAGCTGATGCGCGCGTTGATTCAGCGTGCGGAGAACGAGGCGGCGTCAGTGATTCTGCTCGAGGTCCGCGAGTCGAACCTGCCCGCCCGCGGACTGTACGAAAAGCACGGATTTCGCGAGGTAGGCCGCCGCCGTGGATATTACCGGGATCCGGTGGAGGAAGCGATTCTGTACGCGCTTCGGTTCGAGCGCTAACCTCGGCCGAAAAAACCGCGAGATTTTGCACCATTTTCGGTGCAACTTTGGGCCCCATGCCTCCTCCAGACGGTGGAAATCTATCTATGAAATCTCATTGATCGCCACCCATCCGTGTGCTACTTTTTAACCGTGCTGTAACAAACAGCAGGAGGTCTAGCAAGGATGCTGACTCCAAGAGAGCAACTCCTGACCGGTCACGACGAGTTCCAGCGGCTGGTTCAGGAGCACTCGCAATACTCCCAGCGGCTGGAATCCCTCACCCAGAAGCGATACCTCACCGAAGACGAAAAACTTGAAGAAGTGCGGCTGAAGAAGCTAAAGCTGCGCCTCAAAGACCAGATGCTGAATCTGGAGCACCAGGTACAACGGCAGTCTGCCTAGATTCGCCGATCAGATCAAGGACCGAGTCATCGGGCCCCAAGGCACGAAAGCATAAGGTTTCGCTGGACCTATGCCTTCCACCGCACGCGTCTAAGCGCCTTTTTTTATTGCAGTTATGTAAAATGTCGGGCGAGGTCCGACAGTGCGTTTGCTGTTGGGACTGGAGATGGCGACAACAGGTTACATCCGTCCTCGGGTCCGCTGCTCAAGCCGCTTCATCCGGACACTTCGCTCAGTCCCGCAAAGCTGGGCGAAATGGAACGCCGCACGACCGAGGTTTTGCAGAATTCACTGTTGCCGGGCCAGAAGGACTCTCTGAAAACGAGACCGGATGGAACTATACTCGACGGACATCATAGAATCTACATTCTTCGCAAGCGCGGCGTTAATGTCGACGCGCTTCCGCGTGAGGTGATCTTGAGAGAGGACTCTTAGCCGATGGGGACGGAACTCTATTGGGTCGGTGGCCCGTGGCCCGGCAAGCTGGCCCTGGCCTCGCGTCCTCGCGGCGGTGACTGGGTGGAGGACGAGATGGCCGACTGGCGCCGCGCTGGAATTGACACCGTGCTTTCCTTGCTCACTCCCGAGGAGGAGCAGGAACTCGATCTCAAACGCGAGGCGCACGAAGCCAGAGCCCAAGGGATGAAATTCGTCTCGTTGTCGATCCCCGATCGTCAGGTGCCGCACTCAGAGTCGGAAGTGTCGGCAGCATTGGATCGCGTCGACGCTGACCTTTCGACGGGTAAGAATGTTGTTGTTCATTGTCGACAGGGAATCGGCCGTACTGGCTTGGTAGCCGCTTGCCTGCTGGTTACCAAAGGCCTGACGCCGGATGCCGCGGTCGACACCCTGAGCGCCGCGCGCGGGAACCCGGTTCCGGAGACTGCCGAGCAACGGCACTGGATCGACCACTACGCCGCAGTTTTAGCGGGCACGAAGTGAACATTCGTTCGTCATTGGTCGTTCGCTGTTGGTGGTTTGCTATTCGCGGTTCGCGCGCCTCTGGGGCGCTTCCCAAGCGAACAGCTAACGACGAACAGCGAACAGGCGGACGACTTACGCCATATAATTACCCTGACTGAATTCCATGGTGCGTGACGGCTATTTCTACGGTGTCGGCTGCCTGCTCGCTGCGGGCGTGATCGCCTGGCTGGCGGCTTGGCCCTACGCTGTCCCGGTGTTGCTGCTGGCCGCTTTCTTTTTGTGGTTTTTCCGCGATCCCGAGCGCCAGATCCCCACGCTTCCTGGAGCCGTCGTTTCTCCCGGCGACGGCAAGGTGACCGATGTTTCGGTGGTGACTTCCGGCGGAGTTTCGCGCAACCGGATCAGCATCTTTCTCAGCGTCTTCGATGTGCACGTGAACCGCGCGCCGATTGCGGGCGTGATCCGCGACGTGCGCTATCAGCGCGGCAAGTTCCTCAACGCCATGAGCGCGCATTCGGCCGAGGAGAATGAGCAGAACATCGTTACCGTGGAAGGCGCGGGCCGTACCGTAATATTCAAGCAGATCGCCGGCCTGATCGCGCGCCGCATCGTTTTCAATTTCAAAGTGGGAGACACGCTGGCCTGCGGCCAGCGGGTTGGGCTCATCAAGTTCGGCTCGCGCGTGGATGTTCTATTCGATCGCGATGCCGCGATCCAGGTGAAGTCCAGCGATCGCGTCAAGGGAGGCGCGACGGTGCTTGCCTTGTTGCCAGTTACACCGCCAGTCGCGCCGCTGGTTCATGCCGGCGCCGCCGGGGAGGCTCACCAAACATGAACATGGAAGAGCTGGAGCCGCGTCGCCGTCAATCGGATCGTCCGCGCGGAAAACTGCGCAAGGGCATGTACATACTGCCGTCGCTATTCACCACGGCGAATATCGCGGCTGGGTTCTACGCGATTCTGCAGACCGTGCATGGTAGCACGGGTGAAGTCTGGCACCTGGACTTCGCCGCCAAGGCCATCGGCTTTGCCGTATTGTTCGACGGTCTGGACGGCCGCATCGCGCGCATGACCAACACCGCCAGCGATTTCGGCAGGGAACTCGATTCCCTGGCCGACGTGATTGCCTTCGGCGTCGCCCCGGCTTTGCTCGCTTGGATGTGGGGCTTCCAGCTGTTGCCCATAACCATTGCTCCCGACTTGCGCCAAAAAATCATAGAACTAGGCTCGGTAGCCTGCTTCGCTTTCCTCATGGCCGGCGCGAGCCGACTGGCCCGCTTCAACATTGCCAAGAATCCGGAGCCCTCGAATCCAGGACGTCCTGGGAAGAAATATTTCGTGGGCATGCCAATTCCGGCCGGCGCCGGAGTAGTCGCGGCGGTCGTCCATTTCTCCGCCGGCGCGCCCGTGACTTCCTGGTGGACGGCGATGAGCTGGCTGATGATGGTCGTCGTGGTTGGTTATCTGATGGTCAGCACCTGGCGTTTCTACAGCTTCAAAGATATCGATTTTCGGTCGCGACGTCCCTTCCGCCTGATTATTCTGATTGCCGTGGTGTTCTCCTCGATCTGGTTCTTTTCCCGGCCCGCGCTTTTCGCCATCGCGATTCTCTACATGGCTTCCGGCGTTCTGTGGCGGCTGCAGTGGATCTTCCATCGCAAGACTCCGCCTGCGCCTCCAGCGTATCGTGAGGCATCTCAGACTCCATGAATCCCATTTCGAAGACCCCCCTTTCGAAATCCGCCGCCTCGCAGGCCGACCTCCGCGGCACCAACCTTTATCGCGTGGCCATTGTCGGCGCGGCCTCGCTCAAGGGAAAAGAGATTGCCGAAATCCTGCGCGAACGGAATTTTCCCGCCGTCGATATCCGCCTGCTCGATGACGACGAGTCTCTCGGCCAACTGGAAGCCGTCGGCGACGAGATGAATTTTATCCAGAGCATCCGTTCGGAACAGTTCGAGCGCGTGGACTTCGCCTTCTTCGCTTTCGACCCGCGCTCGACCCGCAATAACTGGAAGGCGGCGCGCGACCAGGGCGATACCATCGTCGATCTCTCGTACGCGCTGGAAGAGGAACCGGGAGCATCCGTGCGCTCGCCCTGGATCGAGCGCCAGACCGGCCAGCCCATCGCTCCCGAGTTGCAGCCCGGCCCGGTGGTGGCGGCCCATCCCGCGGCCACGGTCCTAGCCCTGCTCGCCTTACGCAGCGCCAAGGCCGGCAAAATCGAACGCGTGATCGCGACCGTCTTTGAGCCGGCGTCCGAGAACGGCCAGAAGGGTATGGATGAACTGCACGAGCAGACGGTCAATCTGCTCTCTTTTCAGGAGCTGCCGAAAAATGTGTTCGACATTCAGGTGGCGTTCAACATGGTGGCGCGCTACGGACAGCGATCCGAATTAGCGCTGGAAGCTGTGTCGCAAAGAATCCGTAACCACTACCGGCGTATTGCCCGCGGAGCCGCCGAACCCGCCTTGCAGGTGCTGCAGGCGCCTGTCTTCCATGGGCATGGCTTTTCGATTTACCTGGAGATGGAGAAGCCAGTTGCGATTGCAGATCTTTCGCAGGCCCTCGCGGGAGAGCACGTAGTGGTGAGCGGCAGCCCCGAAGATACGCCCACCAGCGTAAGCGCCGCCGGGCAGGAAGACATCCTGGTCACGCTCACCATCGACGCCAATCACAAGAACGGCGTGTGGCTCTGGGCAACCACCGACAACCTGCGTGTAGCCGCTTTGACCGCGGTCGAATGCGCCGAGACCATGACCGCATCCCGCCCGCGAGGTCAGATTCAATGACTTGCCGGACGACGATCTGGCGGACAACGATTCGATGGACCGCGAACCGGTGGACGGCCGCAGTGGCGCTCGCCGTGCTCCTGGCCGCGGCGTTCACCGGTTGCGGATACCACCGGGCCGGAAATGCGGCCGCGCTGCCGCAGAACATCCACACCATCGCGATTCCCGGCTTCGTGAGCCACAGCCAGACGTTTCGCATCGAGCAACTGCTGACCGACGCCGTCGTGCGCGAATTCAATGCCCGCACCCAGTACCACGTAATCCATGAAGCGACTGGCGACGCGGACGCGGTGCTGAAGGCGACAGTTTTATCGGCGTCGGCTAACCCGCTCGCTTACGACTCCACCACCGGACGCGCCGTCAGCGCCCTGGTCACCGTGAGCATACAGGTGACGCTGACCGACCGTCAGGGCAAGGTGCTCTTCGAGAATCCTTCCTATCTTTTTCACGATCAGTATGAGCTGTCGCGCGATCTTCCCAGTTTTTTTCAGGAAGATTCGCCGGCCGTCGACCGCCTGTCGCGGGATTTCGCGCGTACCCTGGTAGCCAACATCCTGGAGGCCTACTGATGTTTGAGGACTACTATTACTACTGATGATGCGCGCTTTCAGCCAAGCCGACCGCTTTCTCACCGAGCTCGAGTCGCGCCAGCTGAAGCCGGCCTATGTCTTGGTAGGCGACGAGGCGTTTTTTCGCAAGCGCTGCCGCGACGCCATTCTCGATCACCTGGTCGCTCCCGACTCGCGCGATTTCGGCTTGTTTGAGTTCGATCTCGCCGAAACTTCGCTAAATGAAGTTCTGGATCGCGCCCGCACTCCGTCGCTGATGGCGCCGTTTCAGGTGTTCTTCGTCCGCGGAGTGAAGACTCTGTTTGGCCGCGGATCGAACGAAGAAAAGATCGCCGCCATCGAAGCCTACTGCAAGAATCCCAATCCCGATGCGCTCCTGATTTTTGTTGCCGATCACATCAGCATTCCCGCTGACGCCCGCCGCATGGAGATGACCGACAAGGACCGCTACCAGAAGATCCGCGAAGACCTGGGCCCGTTCTGCGGCATTGTCGAACTGTCTCGCGTGCAAGAGAGTCAAGCCGTCCGCTGGATTGGCGAGTACTGCGCCACGCGCGAAGTCAAGATCGACGCCGACGGCGCCCGCGAGTTAGTAGACGCTCTGGGCGCCGACATGATGATGGTCTCGAACGAACTGGAGAAGCTGATTCTCTACGTCGGCGAAAAGAAACAAATCACACTCGGCGATGTCGAGACCATGGTGCTCGCCGCGAAGCAGCGGTCGCTATATGAGCTGACCGATGCGATTTCCGCCAAAGACCGGGTGCGCGCAATGCAGGTCCTCGATGCGCTGCTTTCGACCGGCGATGGCGAAGAAGCGGCCATCGGCCATCTCTTCATGCTGGCCAAAACTTTTCGCCAGATGCTGGTCATCCTGGAACGCAATGTGCGCGACCAGCGCATGTTGTGGGCGGCCCTGTGGCAGGGCTTTCGCGTGCCGCCGTTCGCCGCCGACGATATCATCCGGCAGGCGCGCCGCTACAAATCGAAACGCGAATTGACGCGAGCGATTAGGCTGGTGGCGAAAGCCGACTTGGCCCTGCGCTCGAATCCTCCCGGCAAGCGACTGATCCTCGAAAAGCTGATTCTGGAGCTGGCGGGAGAAGCCAAACCTGAAACCGCGGGCGGATGGATGCAGGAAGAACTGCCGGTGTAGGCGTCATTTTTAGAATTCTTCCTGATAGGTACGGCCTCGCGGGGCGGTGGAGTCGTGACAGCGTCCGTCAGGTTCAACTCCAGGTTGGGCGGCGAGCGTCGTTTCGGAACATTGTGTTTCGATCATCCACGCTCCCTCTTCTCGGTCGCCGCATGGAGGAAGATGGTCTGTCCGACCGCTAGTCGACCGATGCGAGTGACCGCGCCGTAGATTCCCGCGTGGTTCTGGTTCCGACAAACGACCGCCTTCAGCACTTCTAGCGCCGGACTTGCTGTGTCGGGATCGAGGTTCACCATCGAGCAGCGTTCGTCGCGCATGGTGACGGCGATGGCGGGAGCGTCGTCCCCCTCGCCGAATGACAGCACACCGCCCAACCACTCGTCCTCCTGGAAGGGAACCGATCGCAGTAAGCGAACCACAACATTCGGGCGAAATCGTCGCACGTCCAGGCTCCGCCCTGCCAGTCGTCCGATCTCGCGCACCGTATCGGAGGCGATCACAGAGATACTCGCTTCATCGAAGATGCCATGCTTCAACTGCACCATCTGCACGGGAGCCCCGTACCGGCCTCCGACCTCCGTGGCCAATTCTTCCCCGAAGACAGGCATCTCTTCGCCATCCGGCGTGCGAATATGCGTGGGAAGGTGAAGGTCTCCCGGAGCACCGTCTTTACGAGTATCGCCTTCACGACGCTGCGGGGCAAACAGCACCAGGTCGGGAAGCTTGCTTGCTGTGAGCCACGGCATCCCGCTGCGGTTGTCATCATTAATCCGCCGGAACGCCAGGCGTCGGTCACCCTCGAGGCCGTGCCAGCCCAGGTTGGCGACCTCGAGCCGTTCGCCGCCCATGGACTTCACGGGATACCGGAAGATCGCCTCCACCTGTCCGATTTCTACGAGCATGCTCGATTCGAGTCCGCCCAACAGCGTATCACTGGAACAACCGAGCGCGCTTCGTAAGACGAAACCCAGGACTCACACTCAGGACTAGGATTATGAGTGTAGCAGAGATGTTACGCCAACAATCCCTAGTGCCTATGTGGCGTTGGTGGATGGGCGGACGAGTTCGGGTTCGGCGGACATCCCTAATTCAGTGCAATTCGAAAAACATTTCACCTTCCACTTCGACTGGTTCGTCGAGCACCAAAAACGGGCGAAAACGATATTTGCGCACCGCTTCTACCGCCGGGCCGCGTACTTCTGCGGGACCGTCCTCCGCGTCGGCCTGAATCACGCGTCCATCCTTCCCGACCACAAATTTCACAGAGACTTTGCCATGTGCGCCTCGGGGGTAAGCCGGCATCGCAGTTGAAATCAGGTAATCGCGCATCAGAATATCCGAAGAAATGGAAACGCGTTCAGCGAGCGGGCGCGCGCTTCCCGTAGGTGGCTTGAGAAGAGAATCATCGATCTGAGCAATCGACTCCAGTTCTTCAACGTGTATTTTGAGAAAGGCTTTCCCCGCGTGAGTGACCTCGATGTCGAGCGGCACGTAACGACCCTGAAACAGAACAAAATTACTGTAGAATGTCTCATCCCAGCCGCTGCCGCGTGTATATCTTAGGAGCACAGTGCCGGGCTCAAAACAGAACTTGGGTAAGCCGTTATCCGAGATGGTCACGTCGGTTCGTCGAAGAATAATGCAGGGAAGCTTGGAAGACCCGAATTGCCAGTTGATCTTGTCGAGACGAACATTGGGCTGATCCCGAAGCGCAAGGTACAAAGGTTGAAGTGCCTCGCTGCGTATCTGCATTTCAGCCCATGCGGGCCAGCGCTGGTCGCCACTGCGATAGAGTCCAGATTCGGTCGCAACATCTGTTTGGTTCAAAGTGTCTCCGGCATAGATGCGTCGATATTTTCTGGAGCCAACATAGAACTCCTCGAAGGTCCCGCTATGGATGTTGTCGCCATCTTCATCAAATTGATCCCAAGTGAGCTTGACGCGCCACGGCTTTGTTGAGGGAACGACTAAGCCATTCATTGCCGTGGCGAGCTTAAGAATTTCTGCTGGACTGTGAGGCACTGGCGTGGTCTGAGCGATGGCCCTTGTAACCGGCGCCAAAACCGTGGGGCTCGGCGACGGAGAATTGGATACAGACTGCGCAACAACGTCTTGCAGCAGGAAGGCGAGAACGAAGAGCAATGAGACTCGTTTTAGCGACCGCATGCGAAGCAGTGTACATCACACGGGCAGCTGATTCTTGTAATCAGATGGGGTCACACCACCTACTCCCTCCGCCGGACGCAACCCACCCGACTGCCAGACGCAGACTCCGAATGCCAGCCCCACGCGAGAATAATACTTCTACCCCTTGGCCTCGGCCACTGCCCGCCGCAACTCCTCAACCTCCGGGAAATTCGGCTTAAGCCTCACCACGCGGTCCAGTTGTTGCTTCGCCAGCGCCGCCTGGCCATTCTTGGCGTAAGCCAGTCCCAGGTGGTAGTTGTAGAGCGCGTTATCCGGCTCCTTCTTCACCGCTTCCTTGAACAGGTTAATCGCGGACGTATAGACGTGCTTGTGGTAGAAAGCCCAGCCCAGCGTGTCGGCTGAGTTCGGATTATCGGGAAGCTGGCGCCGCGCCGTCTGCGCCATCGCGAAGGCAACGTCCACATTGCCGCCCTGTTGCAGCATTACATAGGCCAAATTGTTCGAGGCCACCGGATTGTCGGACTGAATATCAAGCGCCTTCTGGTATTGCTGCCTGGCATGGTCCCAATCCTGCTTGTTCATGTAGATGCCACCCGCCAGCAGGTAGAAAGCAATCTCCTTGGGATTGGTTTTAGATCCATCGAGATAAGTTTGCAGCGCCTGATCGGTGTTGCCGCGCTCACTTTGCACCACGCCGAGCTTAACCCGCGCTTCGCTATTCCTGTTATCCAAGTCGGAGGCTTGTTTGAACTCCGCTTCCGCCTCGGCTAGATCTTTTTTCTGTTCCGCCAGAAGCTGGCCCAGCATGATGTGAAACCCGGCGTTTTTCGGATAGCTGGCCAACTGTGTCTTCGCCGCAGCGATGGCCTTGTCCGGCTCCTTCTGCACCAGGTCTACGTTGAGCACGCCGCCCAGCGCTTCGGTCGAATTCGGATCCTGATCCAGCGCCTGTTGGTACGCTTTTTGCGCGTCAGCATACTGGCCCTGCGCCATCCGCAGGTTGCCCAGTTGAACATAGGCGGCAGGATTGTTGGGCTCTTTTTCCAGCGACCGGTGAATAAACTCATCCGCCGTTGCGTACTGCTTGCGATCGATATCCGCCACCGCGCGCAGCAGGTAGCCATCGGGAGCTGCCGGCTGCAAGGCGATGATCTGGTCCGCTTCCTGCGCCAGGCCCGACGCGTCGCTGCGATGGATGGCCACGCCCGCCAGCGCCCGGTGCGCCTCCACAATGCCTGGTTGCAGCCGGACCGCATCGTGCCACTCGGCTTCTGCCCGGTTGGTGTTGCCCATTTGGTCGAATGCCAATCCCTGCTGGTAATGCGCCACGGCGTTATCGGGATCGTTCTTCAACACGGCCTGCAGCGTATTGACCGCGTCGCTGGCCTTGCCGCTGCGAATCTCGATCTCGCCCTTGAAAATCTGGGTGTCCTGGTCGTCCGGCTTCGCCTTCACCACTTCGTCATTCAACTTGCGAGCCTCGTCGACCCGGTCTTTCAGAATCAGCAGCTGAATGTAATTCTTCTTGACCACCAGATCCTTCGGATGTTCGCGATACAGCGAGGCGTACTCGTCTGTGGCTTTGTCGAGCTGGTTATTGGAAAAATAGAAATCGCCGAGCATGCGGTAGCCCACCGAATCGCTCGGAAAATCTTTCTTCGATTGGCGCAGGAAGTCCTCGGCTTGGCCCGGCTTGTTTTCCGCCAGGTACAGGCCGGCCAGAGAGAGCCTGGGGTTGGGATCGTCCGCTGCCGCTGCAATCGCCCGCCGGAAGTACTGCTCGGCCTCGGGAAAGCGCCCGCGAGTCTGGTAGAAGTCCCCGAGCGACACCAGCGCATTCGCCGACTTGGGACTCAGTTCGACCGCCTTCTTAAAACTCGCCTCCGCCGCATCCCATTGCTGCCCGCGCATCTGGAGCAGGGCCAGACTCAGATAAGAGTCGGTGCGGGCGGGATCCAGTTGCAGCGCCTTCTGCATGTCCCCGAGCGCGGCTCCGGTGTTATTCGTAGCGGCGTAGTAGTTGGCCCGTGCGACATAGACGTCGGGGTTGTTAGGCTGCTTCTGCGCGAGCAGGTCCAGATGCTCCTTCGCGTCGCTGAACTGACGGGCCATGACCAACAGGTTGGCCAAGTCAATGTGCGCCGCATAGTAGTCCGGCTGGATTTGGACGGTTGTCAGCAGTTCCTGGACGGCGGTTCGCCCGTCCCCCAGTTTTATCGCCGCCAGCGCCAGCTTGTAGTGGGCGTCGGCGAAACGCGTATCCACCTGGATCGCGTTCTCGAACTGAATCTCGGCCTCCCGGTATTGGCCTTTGTCGAAGTAGCGCTGGCCGCTCTCCAGGTATTTCTGCTTGCGGACGTTCGGATCCCGCGAGCAGCCGGTCAGCAATCCCGCCAGCAAGCAGACCGCCGTTATTGCATACCGCAATCTCGACCCCTTAGCAATACGCATATCTATTAACGCCTCGCGTTGCGCAAACTTTGTCTTATCAGTGCCCGGCCGCACCAAGGTACTCGCTTGGGTGCAAGCCGAAAAGGTACCGCCGCTATTATCGCAAACTTGAACAACCGCCAGAGCCAGATTAGCCCAGCCATTCAGCATACGCTCGTGTACAGGCGCTTTGGTAATCTGCCCCAACCGCCCGCGCAGTGGCATAGTTGAAGAGCTATGACCCACTTCCCCCAATCCGATGCCAGCCGGCGTTCTCCCCGAGTAAAACTCAATGGATCGGTCGCGGCCGCGGTGATGGCCGAAGGCGGCCAGCGGACGCGCGCAAAACTACAATCCATTTCCATCAACGGCGGCTTGCTGCAGTTGCAGCACGAGCTTTCCGCCGGAGACTTTGTCGAAATCGCCTTCCACACCCGATCCGGCCCCATCTGCGGCATGGCCGAAATGCTGCAACCGACGCGCAAGTTCCAGAGCGCGTGTCTGCAGCCTTTCCGCTTCATTGCCCTCGGCGACGACGACCACCGCAAGCTGCGCATGGCCCTCGATTCCGCCCTGGACCGCAGTTTCCTGGACCCCGGCTCCGAGCGCCCTCAAACGCGAGCCGGCCTCTAAAGGCCCGGGATTGTGAGCTCGGATTTCGACCGCATCCTTACCTGCAGGCTCCGCTTCTCGCTATACTGAGTTCTACCAGGATGCGGAGAACCTCGGGCTTCGTATCAGGGCATCGCTTTAGCGATGCCGGAAGCGCCCGAAATCAGAAGCCCCTTCAGGGGCTGCACGTCGAGAATCGACCTCTTCCGCACACTGCTCCGAAATGACTAGCCAGACCATCACCCACTCCGCCGAGGAGACCATCGCTTTCGGCCGCGCCCTCGCCGCCGAACTGTCTCCTCCTCTTATAGTGCTGCTCCGCGGCGACCTCGGGGCGGGGAAGACGACCTTGGTGAAGGGCATCGCCGAAGGCTTCGAAGCCGCGCGCGCCGAGGACGTGAGCAGCCCCACCTTCACGCTCATCCACGAATACCGCGGACCCCGCGCCACTCTCTACCACATTGACCTTTACCGCATCGATACCGAGCGCGACCTGGAGACGCTCGGCCTGGACGACCTGCTCGCCCCCAACTGCATCTTACTGATAGAGTGGGGAGAGAAGTTCCCTCGCCTCGAACGCGATCGGAACGTCAAAATTACATTGGAGCAGGCGGGGGAAACCGAGCGCAGAATCCAAGTGACCACCCGCTGAAATCTCAGGATTTACCGAGTCTGACATACTACAGAATTGCGGAGTCTGCTTGCCGAGAGTGGATTGCAAGCAGTGGATCGCCAACATCGCCTCGGCGCATCTCAATCAATTGAACTTGGAGCCATCATCAACTTGAAACTAAGCTACTCCGCACTTGCAGGCCTACTGACCGCGTCGATATTGTCCTTTGCGACTTTTTGCGCGGGTCAGAGCGCGCCACAGGCTCAAACATCGGACCCTGCCCAATCCGCCCAGCAGCCCGCGGCCGGTCCTCCAAAGCAGGACAAACCCGGAGACCAACCGTCTGCCCAGAGTAATTCTCAGGATCCAAACAGCCCAGTCCACGAAGATACAGAGAAGAAGAACGATCGGATGTTTTACGTGATGCCGAACTACTTGACGGTAGATGGTCAGTCGCAAGTCCCGCCGGTCTCCTGGAAAGAGAAGTTCGCCATGGCAGCGAAGGGTTCCTTCGACCCATATGAATTCACGATCATCGGTATTGTGGCGGGCATCCGCCAGGCGGAAAACTCTGATGAGGAGTTTGGACAGGGAATGAAGGGATATGCGAAGCGCTATGGAGCGGCTTTCGCCGATCAGGTGGATGGCAATGTCATGGTGGGCGGCCTCTACCCCACGATCCTCAAAATAGATCCGCGTTATTATCGATTGGGCAGGGGCCGCTTTGTGCACCGCTTTGGCTATGCCGTCAGCCGTGTTCTCATCGCCCGAAAAGACTCCGGCGGCCGTATGTTCAACATTCCCGAGTTTGCGGGCAATGCAACGGCGATCGCCATTTCCAATGTCTATTATCCCGCCGACGATCGGAACGCTCTGGCGAATTTCAACAACTGGGGAGTGCAGATGGGCCTAGATGCCTTCGGGAATGAGCTGAAGGAGTTTTGGCCCGATATTCATGGCTATTTGCAGAGGAGACACGCCCGCCACCTGCAAAAAGTGATCAATTGACTTTTGCAATCCGGATTCACACTTACCAGTTTCCTCCCGCTGGCGTGCATCCAAACTCCGGTTCTAACAATCCAAGCTTTTAAGATTCGGCAGGAATCGCCTGAAAAACAGGGCGGATACGGCCCGAAAGGGAAAATACGGATGTGGGGGGAGATTTGAAGACGGTTCGATCGTTTTGCATGGCGGTAGCGCTGGCGGGGACGCTGGGAAGTGCGTCGGTTCAAGCCCAAGGCCCAACGAGTGCGGCAGAACAATCCCAAGAAGCAACAGCGCGGCGGGGGCTGGACAATGTTTCGCTGCTTGCCTCGGACCCTCAGCAATCGAGCACAACAACAGATGGAAAGCCCCCTCTGCCAGACGCGCCGACACCCAACGTCAGCCCCGCGGAACCAGGTAATCCCGACGAACAGTATGGCAAACAACCCAAGAGAATTCTGGGGATCATCCCAAATTATCGTGCAGTCAGCGCCAACACTCATTTACCGCCGCAGAGTTTCAAGAATAATCTCTGGCTGGCGACCCAGGATACGTTCGACTACTCCGATTTCATTTTCGTGGGAGCGCTCGCGGGAGTTGCGATGGCCGGTAAATCGCAGCCGTCCTTTGGGCAAGGTGCTGAGGGCTTCGGCAAATACTATTGGCACGTTTTTGTCGACGGCGGCATTGAGAACTACATGACGGAAGCGATCGTGCCGGCGGCGACGAGAGAAGACCCGAGATACTACACCCTGGGCAAAGGCGGATTCGTTAAGCGGACCGGTTATGCGGTAAGCCGGTTGTTCGTCACGAAAACCAACGCGGGAAACAGCACCTTCAATTTGTCGGAGGTCGTGGGCGCCGGAGCGGCCGCGGGCATCGGCAATGCGTATTATCCCGCAGAATCCAACCCCTTCGTGAAAACCTATCAACGTTGGGGAACGCAGGTGGGCTTGGACGGCGTGTTCAATGTGTTAAAAGAGTTCTGGCCGGACATTGATCACGCCATATTTCGGGGAAAATACTAATCCCCGATACAAGACATCATGACCCACGATGTTTCAATCGGGCAACTACACCGGCACCTCGTCCCGTTATCCTTCATCCAATGAAATGATGACCCTTAGAACCGAAGCAAGTATCCGGAAAGCAGCCGAGCCAGATCTGGAAGTGGGCTTGATCTGCGCCGATCGCGACGGCAATCGCATTCGCATTGACCGCATTGACCATGACAATCATGCAGAATGCAGCGCCGGAACCGTCTCCTACCATTTTCTGAACGACGAACTGCGTGTCCAGGAAGGCATTCAGCAGCGCTCCATCGAGCAATTCCTGGCGGAAGGCTGGTACCTGGCAGCCGCAGGAAGATCGCTGTAGCAGGTTGCTCGGCTTTCAGACCGCCTCATGCGCCGCATACCGCACCAGCGCCAGCGTCGTGAGATCGTTATGCGTGGGAGCTGTCAGGGTGAACTGCCGAGTCGCCTTCAGCATGCTCAGGCAGAGATCGTGCGCGCTGAGCAGGGCCGCGTCCTGGAAAGCTCGCTTCGCCCCGTCCAGTCCAAATTCCGCGTTTTCGCAATCTCCATCCTCGCAGTCCGCTTCGACAAACCCGCGCGTGACCACTACCAGAGCCGAACCGGGCGCAAGGTGACAGGTGGCCGCACTCTGCGTGGTGTGCGAGAACAAGCCCAGCGGCAGCCCGGTGGCCTCGAGCAGCGTGATTCCCGTCTGGTCGCGAAGCAGCCCCGGAGTGTGCCCGGCATTGGCATAGCAAACCGTCCCCAGATCTTCGTTATAGCAACCGATGAACGCCGGACAACTGCGCAGGCCTCCGCCCATCACAGTGCGGTTCATCTCATGGCACAGTTCGATCATGGCGGTGTTTTCGTTGAAATCTTCTCCAGCAAAAAATTCGGGCCCAAGCGTTCGGAATGTCTTCTGCACGGCGATCAGGATTTCGCGCGTGTCCGCCCGCAGCCCGGCAATGTCGAGCAGCACGAACAGCATGCGGGACGGTCCCACTCGTAGAAATTCATAGAAGTCGCCAGCCACGCGTTGTCCGGTGTACATGGCGGCAATCTCGGCGTGACGCAGCACGGGCACATCGCAATGGATCGGGTCGGTGAGAGGCAGCGCGGCTGCGCTCTCCGGGGAAACGGAACCCCAGACCAACGAGCGCCATAACCGCGTCGAGAGCGGCCTCGATTCCCCAACGTGAGTCCTCTGAGTCATAGCGCAGCTCCAGAAACACTAGCGCCAGTCGCCAGGGGAAAGGTCGATATCTGCCGCAAAAAGATAGCGAAGCGAAGAGTACGCATCTGCCAGAGTAATCGGCAGATTGACGTCGATGCTTTACTGGAACTGTTTCGGTGCGTTTCAGTGCGAATGTCCGCGGCCCCCCCAAAGAGCGCCCTTTTCAGAACCCAAGCTCAGAACCCCATGATGTTGTATCCGCAATCCACGTAGATGATTTCGCCAGTGATGCCCGAACTCGCGTCGGAGGCCAGAAACACGCCGGTGCTGCCCACTTCGCTCACCTCGACATTGCGCTGCAGAGGCGCGCGCTCGGCGTGGCCTTTCAGCATGTCTCCCAGGCCGGAGATGCCGCGCGCCGCGAGTGTTTTGATCGGTCCAGCGGAAATGGCGTTGACCCGAATCTTCTTCCGGCCCAGATCGTGAGCCAGATAGCGCACGGCGCACTCCAGCGCGGCCTTGGCGACGCCCATCACGTTGTAGTTAGGCACAACTTTTTCCGCCCCGTAATAAGTCATGGTGATGACGCTGCCCCCGTCTTCCATCAGAGGCGCCGCGGCCCGGCAAACCGCGATCAGCGAATACACGCTAACGTCATGCGCGATGCGGAAGCCTTCCCGAGTCGTGTTGACGAAGTCGCCCTTCAGCTCTTCCGGCGGCGCGAATGCCACGCTGTGCACCAGCACATGTAGTTTGCCGTAGCGCTCTTTGAGTTTCTCGAACAGGCCGGCAATCGCGGCATCGCTCGAAACGTCGCACATGAATCCTTCCGCGCCCGGCAGCGCGGCAATCAGGTCTTTAGCCTCCAGCTCCAGCCGTTCGTTCTGATAAGTGATGGCGAGGTTCGCCCCCGCCGCGTGCAGTCCTTGCGCAATTGCCCAGGCGATCGAGCGCTTATTCGCCACTCCAAAGACGACGGCCGTTCGGCCCTTCAAGTCCTCAAACATGAATTAAAAGCCCCCAGTGCGAAGCTAATAAGGATAGCAGGGCCGCTCAGGAATGAAGTCCCCTCGTGTCCTCTGCGACCCTGTGGTGAAGCCTTTGCGCGGCGAGCAGCTACTCCGCAGCCGCAGCCGCAGCCGCAGCGCGCCGCGCTCTCACCGGCCAGCAGGCACTCCCAAACGCGCACGCATATACCGCCGCGATCGCGCCAAACCCCGCCGCCAGGCTGATCCGCGATGCGATCCAGCCCACGGTCAGCCCCAGTGCCACCTGCAGAAAAGTCCCAAAGAAATAAAAAGTGTTCTGCACCCGTCCCATGAAATGCGGCGGCACCTGCTCCATCAGGCTGGTATTCATGGCCACCCCGCTGATGCCCCGCGCCGACCCCATCAGCCCATAAAGCAGCACGGCAATCGCCAGCCGCGGCGAGAACGGCGAAAGCGCCATGGTAAAAGTAAGCAGCAGCATGGAAATCGCAATCGAGCGGCGTGACCCCAAGCGCGCCATCAGCGCCGGAACATAAAGCACGCTAAGGAACGCGCCCACGCCCCATCCCCCGTTGAGCCATCCGTAGCCGACGGCGCCCGTGTGGAAAACGCGGTCGCTGAGCGGGGCCGTGACCACCACCCCCGTAGTCATCGCGCCCAGAAACAGACCCCAGCTCGTGCCCAGAAAAACCACGCTCGGATGCTCGCGCAGAAAGACCAGCCCTTCGCGCATCTCGCGCAGGAAGCGTGCGAAAGCGGTTTCCGCCGCCTCCAGATCGTGCCGGAGTTCGACCGCCCGCGGCACCACATGCCGCCCCTGCCGCACCGCGAAGTAGCAGGCAAAAGAGACGACGTAAGTGCTCACGTCGATGAGCAGCACCCCGCCGAGGCCAATGTGTTCATAGACAAATCCCACGATGGCGCCGGCAATCAGCCATCCTCCCTGAATTCCCGCCAGCAGAAACGTATTCGACTGCACGAACTCGCCCTCGGGCGTCAGTTCCTGAATCAGCGCCGTGATCGTAGGCCAGAACATCCAGAAGCCCGCCGCCACCAGCGTGTTCATCAGGTAAAGTTCCCACACCTGCACGCGGTGCAGAAACGCCAGCACCGTGACCGCAAGAATAATGATGGCGCGAGCCGCATCCAGCATCATCACCAGCCGCCGCCGGTCTTCGCGATCGATGATGACGCCCGTGAAAGGCAGCATCAGCATGGCCGGAATCGTTTGCAGCGCCGCAAATGTGCCCAATGCCATCTCAGAATGAGTGCGCTGCAAGATCGTCCAAGCCACCGCGGCGGAATTCATCCCGCTCCCCAGCATGGAGATCAGGTTCGCCGCAAAAACAAATCGCAGCGAGCGCTTTTGCAGAATGGAGCGCATCATTCGAATCTAACATGGAGTGCTCTTGGCTCTCGGCAGTCAGTTGTCAGTTACCGATGCCGACTGCTTGTTGGAGGGCTTTAAGATTTGCCATGGTAAGCGAAGCACCTGCTATCCGCGGAAGAACTTCGGAGAATCTGGCAAGAACTTCATCGAAATAGGCAAGCGGCCCAAGGTTCAGAAAACTATGCTTAGGCTTGCGGTGCCCTTGAGACCGACGGAATTCCGCAGCATAGGAGAAACAATGCAGAAGCGCAAACTTGGAAATTATAACTTGGAAGTTTCGGCTCTTGGCTTAGGCTGCATGGGAATGAGCTTTTCCTACGGTCCTCCCAAAGACAAGCGGGAGATGACCTCACTTCTCCATGCCGCCGTGGAACGCGGTATCACATTCTTTGACACCGCCGAAGTCTACGGCCCGTTCACGAACGAGGAACTCGTGGGCGAAGCCCTCGCTCCGTTTCGCGGGAAGGTGGTGATCGCCACCAAGTTTGGATTCGACCTGAGTGGCAGCGATCATCGGCCAGGAGCGGCGGGTCTGAATAGCCGGCCCGAGCATATCAAGGAGGCTGTCGAAGGCTCGCTCAATCGGCTCAAGGTCGAGACCATCGACCTGCTCTATCAGCATCGGGTTGACCCGAACGTGCCAATCGAAGACGTGGCCGGCGCGGTGAAGGAACTGATTCATGCAGGCAAGGTCAAGCACTTCGGGCTTTCCGAGGCAGGAGCAAAGACGATTCGTCGCGCACATGCTGTCCAGCCGATCACCGCTCTTCAGAGCGAATATTCGCTGTGGACAAGAACTCCCGAGAAGGATGTGATACCAACCCTCGAGGAGCTCGGGATCGGTTTCGTGCCGTACAGCCCGCTGGGCAAGGGATTCCTGACGGGAGCGATCAACGAAAGCACGAAATTTAACAGTACCGACTTCCGCAGCACTCTCCCTCGCTTTACACCGGAGGCTCTCAAGGCGAACCAGGCGCTGATTGACCTGCTCGGCAGCATTGGGAAGCGGAAGAAAGCGACTCCTGCTCAGATCGCACTCGCTTGGCTGCTCGCGCAAAAGCCATGGATAGCTCCGATCCCGGGCACGACGAAACTAAACCGCCTCGAAGAGAACATCGGAGCGGCGGCAGTCGAGTTAACCGCCGATGACCTCCGCGATATCGATAGCGCGGCCTCAAAGATCAAAGTGGAAGGCGCTCGATATCCGGAAAAACTCGAGAAGATGACCGGACTCTGAAAGGTGAGTGCATGTACAAGGCAAAGGCTTATTCCGCTACTAGTGCGACATCGCCGCTGGCCTCCACCACGATCGCGCGGCGCGATCCAACCGAACACGACGTTCAGATTGAAATCCTGTTCTGCGGCATCTGTCACTCCGACCTCCACCAAGTTCGCAACGAGTGGAAGGACGCGATGCCCACCGTCTACCCTTGCGTTCCCGGCCATGAAATCGTCGGCCGGGTGATCAAGGTGGGCTCCGCGGTCTCCAAGTTCAAACCCGGCGACCTCGCCGCAGTGGGCTGCATGGTCGACTCGGACCGCACCTGCCCCGAGTGCAAGGCGGGCCTTGAGCAGTTCTGCCCGAACTTCACCCTCACCTATAACTTTCCCGACAAGCATTTGGGAGGTGTAACCTACGGCGGCTATTCCGACAGCATCGTCGTCGATGAACACTTCGTGTTGCGCGTCCCCTCGAATCTCAGCCTCGCCGGAACAGGTCCTTTGCTTTGCGCCGGCATCACAACCTACTCGCCCATGCGCCACTGGGGCGTTTCCAAGGGCAAGAAAGCCGGCGTAGTCGGTCTGGGTGGACTGGGCCACATGGGCGTGAAGTTTGCCCACGCGCTCGGAGCCCACGTGGTTGTCTTCACGACTTCACCGAAAAAGAAGGAAGACGCGCTCCGCCTCGGAGCCGATGAGGTCGTCATCTCGCGCAATGCGGACGAAATGCAAAAGCACGTCGGCAGCTTCGACTTCATTCTCGACGCTGTCTCCGCTGACCACGACATCAACGCATACATCAATCTCTTGCGCCGCGATGGCAACCTCACGCTTGTCGGCGCGCCCTCGAAGCCGCTTGCGGTTTCGGCATTCGGTCTGATCATGGCCCGCCGCAGCCTCTCCGGCTCGCCCATCGGCGGTATCCCCGAAACCCAGGAGTGCTCGACTTCTGCGGGCAGCACAACATCACCTCCGATGTCGAAGTGATCCCCATCCAGAAGGTTAACGAAGCTTACGAGAGACTGCTCAAGTCCGATGTGAAGTACCGCTTCTCTATCGACATGGCTTCTCTCAAGTTATAGAGGTGAATCAAAAGGATGTCTGAAAATGGAAATCAGAAGAGTTGGCACGCAACCTTCCGCCAAGGGTCCGGCGGAGTGGTTCACTGGCACGGTGCGGATTGATCCGCTCTTTCAGGCACCCGACCCGGCGCTTGTTCAAGGCGCCAGCGTAACCTTCGAGCCGGGCGCGCGAACTGCTTGGCACACGCATCCGCTCGGCCAGACGCTGATCGTAACCGCCGGCTGCGGTTGGGTACAGCGATGGGGCGGGCCGGTTGAGGGAATCCACCCGGGTGATGTGATCTGGTTTGCGCCTGGGGAGAAGCACTGGCACGGGGCTACGCCGACGACTGCGATGACGCACATCGCCATTCAGGAAAAGAAGGATGGAAAGGTGGTCGACTGGATGGAGAAGGTCAGCGACGAACAATACCGCGATTCTTAGACTAATTGGGTGCCCCACGCTTCCCGCGTCTTTTTGCGGGAGGGCGGGGGTTTTGACTTCCCGACGACGTTGGACGAAGCCAGACAAGGAGTCAAAATCCCCACCCTGTCGCAAAATGCGCGACTAGGGTGGGGCAACCCTGAAGGAAGGAATACACATGCCGACCAGGAACGATGCTCTAAAAGACCGCCTTTCCCGATCTCGCGAAATTGACATCACTGTGACCGGCAGAAAGTCGGGACGCGCCATCTCAATTCCGGTTTGGTTCGTATGGGAGGACGAGAAGCTTTACCTCCTGCCGGTGCAGGGGTCGGACACACAGTGGTACAAGAATGTGCGCAACAACCCGACGATTAGGATCGGTGTGCGGGGCGCAGAGGCTGAAGTCAAGGCTGTTCTTGTCACCGACGCCACACAGGTGTCGTCCGTGATTGAGAAATTCCGCGCCAAGTACGGGGCCGGCGACGTGAAAAAGTACTATTCGAAGTTCGACGTCGCTGTTATAGCCCACATGCAATGAGCGCTACAATAATCGTAAAAGAGGTATTTTCGAAGCGGTGAGGACCGACGGCAAACCTGCACTTGCGTGGCGGGCAGACAAGCTTGCTCGCCCAGACGAACCCGACACGGCTACGTTGGCCCGTTTAATTGCCGCCTATGCTCCTCACGACGGCAGTTTTGAGCTGCGCATCCCTGGCTTGCACGCCAGCCGGTTTTCACGAATCAACAGGGAATGCGTGCATGCACTCCGGGTTCCGTCCTTGTGCATCGTCGCCCAAGGAGCGAAGAGCGTCATCGTGGGGGACGAGGTCTACGAGTATGACGCGTCGCGCATGATCGTGTTCTCCGTGGCTCTGCCCGTAGCTGCGCAGATCACGCAAGCCAGCCATTCCGAGCCCTACCTCGCTCTGAAGCTGGATCTCGACCCGCACAAGATTGCCGAACTGGTCTTGAAGGTATATCCGCGTGGTCTGCCTCCGGTGCAAGAGAGGAGCGCGGTCTACATCACTCCGGTCGACGCGAACATTGTTGACGCCGCCACGAGATTAATGGACTGTCTAGCACTGCCCGGAGACGCTCAGTTGCTCGCCCCACTTGTGATCGATGAGATTTTGATCCGGCTCCTACGCAGCCCCATTGGTGTTCGCGTGGCTCAAATGGGCTTTGCAGAATCTAACGTCCACCGCGTTGCGAAGGCCATCTCCTGGGTACGCGCCAACTTCTCTCAACCCATGAAGGTCGAAGACCTGGCCGGGCTGGTGCACATGAGTGTCTCGTCTTTCCACGAGCATTTTAAGTCCGTCACTTCGATGAGCCCACTGCACTATCAAAAGGTGCTGCGACTCCAGGAGGCGAGGCGTCTCATGTTGTCGACAATGATGGACGCGGGTACCGCGAGTCAGCGCGTGGGCTATCTAAGCCCTTCGCAGTTCAGTAGAGAATACAGCCGCTTCTTCGGGAGCGCGCCGACCAAGGATATCGCCAGATTGCGTCAAGAGACTGGACTCTGGGCCTGACCCTCGGGAGTCATTGGCGAAGACAGGCAATTTCACCCCAACCCTGATGGTGAACCGAAGCTGACGGCTGACAGCCAAAAGCCAGCAGCCGCCCTAATTCTCGCTCTCCACCGGCTTAGCCTTCGGAGCCGGCAGCGCCTTCGCGGGCTTACCCGGCGCCCCCGGCGAGGCCGGCGGAATCGGCGGAGCCGGAGGAACCACGGCGACCGTCCCTTTGCGAATCTCGATCGTTCCCTTGTCGCAGTTCATCACCAGCCGCGGGCCGTTGGTTCCGATCGAACCGCTGGCGCTCGATTGGTTGTCTTTATTGGAGACTTTGATCTCGTCGAAGTCGCTCTGGATCTCTCCTTCATGGGTGCGAGCCTCGACTTTGACCGCCGTATTCGGCGGAATCGAAACCTGCACGTCGCCTTTGCGGTTATCGATCTGAATATTCCCGGGCTTATGCAGTCCGACTTCGACCGTCCCGTTTTCGTCTTCCAGACGCAGATCGCCCGACAAGCCTTCGAGCGCGATGTCTTTCGAGCGCGTCGTCAGATGCATCGGTCCGTACAAGGAGTCGGCGCGCAGGTCGCCCGAATCCAGGTCCAGCCGGCCATCCAGCCGCGAAAATTCCATTTCCGTGCGCGACGAGTGGAAACTCACCGCCTTGCTGACTCGAACCAGGCGCACGCTTTCCTGAAACTCTCCATTCAGGTGAACCGCGCCATCCACATCTTCCACCGCAACTTCGTTTGCCTTCCCCTGAATGGTCACGTCGCCCTTCACATGTCCCACCCGGACGGAACTGTCGTCCAGAGTCAGCGTGACGTTTCCCGTGTGATCGTTGATGTTGACTTCGCCGCGATGGTGATTGACCTCAACCTTGCCGGACATGCCCGCGATGGTCAAGTCGCCTCGGCCCGAGGTGATCACCAGCGCGGTGTTGACCGGCACATAAATATCCATGTCGGTGGTCACGCCCTTGTCGCCGGCGCCCTGGGTGTTGGCGTTGAGCGTGATGACCTTGTCGGCGACCGTGATCTGCGGCTTGGTCTTGCTGTTGTATTTTTCGGCGTCCGCCTCATCGTCCGCGCGGACTTTCTTGCGTATCGACACTTTCATGGTTTTGTCGTTCGCCTTGAAGTCCGCGACATTGAAGGTAATCGTGCCGCGGTCGTCGTTCACGTGCAGCGTGCTGCCCGGGGGGATGTCCTGGCTCAGTTCGTCGCTGTAATCGAAGCTGGACCCGCCAAAAATCTCGTCCAGTCCTTCGTTATCTCCCAGCTGGATGTGCTCCCCGAGGCCTTTCCAATCCACGCGTGACGCCTGGGTTGCAATCAGTCCAGCCGAGATCAGAAACAGCATCAGGAAAACGCCCCCAGCGCCAATGCCACGCGGAGGCAGGCCTGCGCGCTTGGCTTGTTCGTATTCGATCAGCTTCAGCACCCCCCACAGGATCAGCAGCAAAGGCCAGTAGTGGGCGAACAGCGATCCCAGGTGGTGGATATCCATGATCCCCATCGTCCCCATCAGGAACAGGATTCCCATCAGGATTAGCACGACGGGCCCGGCAATCGAACGCTGCGGGACACGCGGAGGGATTGGCGGAATGGGCGGAATCGGTGGAATGATTGGGTTAGCCACGGTTCACCTCACTGGTTGGTGGAACTGGCGGAACGGGTGGAACCGGCGGCGCCGGAGGAATCGGGCCTCCCGGAAAGTTCGGGCTTGGCGAGAACGGAATGTGTCCTTCCGCCGATGCCGTGCTCTGAAACAGCTTCACGCCGCCGATTACCAGCAGCAGGACGGGCCAGGATTTGTGCCAAAAGCTGACTCCGCCCAGGCTCTCAAACAGAAAGAGAAATCCCAGCGTAACCAGCACGGCCGGCCCCATCATGCGGCGAGCGCGGCAGCGGGTGCATTGGCAACGGCTGAGAATCCCGGCATAACCCGGATATTTGGCCGCCATTCTGGTGCGGCGCCTGGCAGATGCGTACGAATCCCCGGTAAGCTCCCCGGCCAGCCCCCAGTTGCGCGCGAACATCCAGCCGCCCAACGCGATCAGGATGATCGGCCAGAAGCGGTCAAGACCAAGTTCCAGGCCCATCGTACTCAGCAGGAACAGCACGCCGAGCAGGATGAGCACGATCGCCCCCAGAGGAATCTTACTGGTCTCGATCTTGGACCCCCCGCCAAAAGTTGCCGCCAAGCCGAACGGATCCGGTATCGGCTGCGCCGTCTGGATCGCCCTGGCCGAGCGCACCGCGTCAATCACTTGGTAGATCCAAAAGAAGGCGATGCCGAAGCCACAGATATAACCCAGAGCTTCACTGTGCCCGTTGTCGCTGGCGTTGGCCCCGATGGCGAGCAGGGCCATGATCGCCAGATGCGCCAGTCCCTTGGCATATTGCCCGGTGTAAACCGCACCCACGCCGAAGGGAAAGAATCCAGCAAGAATTCCGGCCACGGCTGGGTTGGGACCACTGCTGCTTGCCGGAGGAGGCGGCGGTAGTATAGGAGGAATATGCCCGGACGCTGGCGGAGGGAACGTGGTCGCGGAGAAGCCGCCCGAAACGAATCCCGCCGTCCCCGAAGGAACGCCTTCCATCTTCGCCCCCAGGCAGTCCTCGCAGTAGATCACGCCCCGCACTGGACGTGTACAGTTCGCGCACAGTGCCTTTCCACAAGTGCGGCAATAGGCCACGGCTGACACATCAGCATGATTGGCGCAGTTCATACAAACCTCCGATCTGTGGTCACCGTCACGGCAGATGGAGCATTCTCCACCCCATCACGCAAAACTGGCGTGATGGGGGCCCCGGTCCCGAGCGCCGCTAACACCGGCTGGTTGTATTCCTGGGAGTAGTTGCGATCCTGTCTCTGCTCTGGTTGCCCACTGGTGTTGTTCTTTCGATTTTCTTTCTGCCGCTGAGGAGCGGGCTCGGCGGGAGTGTTGGCCCGCTTCAGCTCGCGCACCTTCGATTCGATCTCGTACACGAACCGGATATTGTCGTAGTACTTCACCACTTTGATTTGCGCGTCGTTGTAAGCATGGCGCAAGGCGGCCGGCCGCAGCGAGATCTTGGCCACATCCGCGGGCTTGAATCCCGCCACGTTCAGGGCCAGCGAAAATGAGAAGAAGATCATCCCAAACGACATCGCAAACCGCGGCTGCCGCACAAAGGCTACCACCGGTCTGAAATAGGAAGCGGAGAAGGAATCCCACCACTCCCGCGCCCGCTCGCCGAAGGGAGTCGTTCTGCCGTTGCGCGTCGCTGCCAGCGTCCGCGTGCTGATGACTCCGCTGGTGGCCGCCAGTATGTTGTACACCAAATGCGGCGGAGGTTCGACTTGCTCCAGCGACCGCAGCCACCGCTGCCCCGCCTGCACGTCCGCCAGCAACGGACCGCAAATCGCGCAGGTGCGCCGGTGAGCCTCGAAGCTCTCCTGGCGCGCCGCACTCAACCGCCCGTCACCATCAATAGCATCGCTGAGGAGCGCTTCGAATTCGGTGCACTCGACCCCGTGTTTCGTTTCATCTGGCATTCACATCACCTGCCTATAGGTACGTTGTAGGAGGCGCGCAAGTTCCGCTCGTCCCCGGTTAATTCGTGACTTGACGGTCCCCTCCGGAACCCTCAAAGCCGTGGCGATTTCCCGATAGTCCATGTCCTGCAGATCCCTCAAAATCACCGCCTCCCGCAGTTCCGGAGACAGCTTCTGCAAAGCCAAATGCACCATTTCCCGCGTCTCCCGGCTCTCCACCGCGGCATCCGGACGCTGCCCCCGGTCGGCGATCTGCTCGCTGAGCGGCTGCGCATCTTCGCGCTCGGGAGGCGCCGAATCCAAAGAATCCGTGATCCGGTCACCCTTCGACTTCCGGAAATGATCCACCAGCAGATTGCGAGTAATGGTGGTGACCCAGGTCATGAACGCGCCCTTACCGGCGTCATAGGTATTCAGGGTGCGATACATCTTGATAAAGACCTCCTGGGTGAGGTCCTGCGCGTTGTCGGAATCACCCGCAAACCGGTAGCAGACGTTGAAAATCCGCCGGTGATAGCGCTGCACAATCTCTTCCCAAGCCGCGGCATCGCCCCCAACGCAGCGGCGAACCAGCAATCCGACAACCTGGGCTTCTTCCAAAACCAGACTCCCCGAACGACCGCCTGACTGCCCGGCAGGCTTGCTGAAAAACAAAGATTCGTATCAGGGTATCGCTTTAGCGATACCGTAAGTTCGTCCAAATCAGAAGCCCCTTTAGGGGCTATGCGCCGACTGTCCGCCGCTGACCTGCCTTCAACATCACAGAAGAGATACGTTTCTGTAGGGCAAGAAGTTCCCTGAAATCATGGAGCTAGCGATTGTAGCAGGAGAATAGGCAGGCAACGGGCGGAACGCGCCGACCGTATGAAGTTCCCTACCTCAAGTCAACTCTCACAAAACTGACGCCCTCAGGCCGCGAATTGCCCATCAACCCGGCCAGCCGGTCTGGAGCCTTCGATTTCAGGTAGCGATCGAAGAACGCGACGCTATAAACGTCGATAATGTCCTGATAGCGCTTGTTCAGATCCGTCCAGGCGAGGTGTCCCGCGCCATCAAGCTCCACGAAGTACTTGGGAGCCGAGGAAAGATCGTAAGCGCCGCCCGCGCGTTTGACGATCGGAGTTTCGCCCAGGTCGAGCGTGCCTCCCTGATACATAACAGGAACGTTCAAGTGCCCCAGATCCCCCTTCAAAACATAGGGACTGCAATGTGGCGACAGTGCCAGAACCGCCTTGATGCGCCCATCCTTCCATGAAGGCCATCCGCCCGCCAGGCCCAGCGCCGTGTAGCCGCCCAGGGAATGTCCGGCAATGCCCACGTGTTCCCGATCAATCGGGACACCCTGAAACGACGGCTCGCGCAGCACCGCGTCCAGAACGCTCTCGATGTCGGCGTCGCGATCTTTATACGTGGCGTCGCTCCATTCCGACGCATCGCGGAAAGGTTCCTGCGGCTTCTGCGCGAGCATTTTTCCCGGATACCACGGCCCCTTCGCCGTGCCGCAAGTCGCATCCTTGTGATTGGGAGCAAGCACCAGGTATCCAGCCCGAGCCAGCGCCTGCATCAGAAAGACCGATTGCGTGTTGCATCCGCTGTAACCGTGCGAGAACAGAACGACGGGATAGCCGTTTGCAGGTGCGGCTCCGGCCGGTTTCCACAGCGCAACGTCGCGTTCAGCAACGGCCACGTGCAGAACATTGCCCGCCAAAACGTGCCCGAGCCCTCGCAACAGAAAGACGGCAGCCACGCAGCACGCCAGAATCGCAATCGTTCGAAATACCAGCGTCTTCGAAGCTGTCTTGAATATTGTCATTGCAAGTCGTTATATCCGTTCGAAGGCCGGGCATCAACACGGATTTTTCCGTTCAGCTACGAGGCTCTTGCCGCAGCCAACGCCAGCATCCTCCATTACAAGACTGTCTGCTAATCTTTACCCATGAGCACCGAACCGACGACTTCCGAACCAGCGGCCGCAGTAGCAACAAAAGACCGCAGAGAACCTGCCTACCTCTTCTCCGAGAAGCAGGTTGCGGAAAAAAGTGAACTCGCCCGGCGTTTTCTGGACACCCGCACCCGTCAGAATGAAAACGTCCACAAAGCCGACAACTTTCTCGTCAAGCGCTTTTACAACGGATCACAACACCTACCTGGACGGCGCCCTGCCGGCGAAATACAAGGAATTGATGGGCGTGGTGGCCTCCGCCAGCTTGCGTTGCGACGACTGCATTTACTACCACGCGATTCAGTCCTATCGCCTGGGCGCAACTCGCGCCGAGCAGGAAGAAGCCATCAACGTGGCCCTGGTGGTAGGCGGCAGCATAGTGATTCCGCACATGCGGCGGGCGTACGAATTGCTGACGGAACTCTACAGCTGAAGTGGACGATGCGTTCGTGACTTCCACTAGAACGCGTCGATCCCCGTCACGCTGGTCCCGATGATCAGCGTGTGGATATCATGCGTGCCCTCGTAGGTCTTTACGCTTTCGAGGTTCATAAGATGACGCATGATGGGATAATCGTCGGCCACGCCGTTTGCCCCCAGAATATCTCGCGACATCCGCGCGCACTCGAGCGCCATCCAGACGTTATTCCTCTTGGCCATCGAGACGTGCTGGTGCTGCACTTTTCCGGTGTCTTTCAGACGGCCGACCTGCAGCACGAGTAACTGCGCCTTGGTGATTTCGCTGATCATCCAGGCGAGTTTCTCCTGCACGAGCTGATGCGAGGCGATGGGCTGATCGCGGAATTGTTTCCGCAACAGCGAATACTGCAAAGCGCAGTCGTAACAAGCCATCGCTGCGCCAACCGCTCCCCAGGCGATTCCATAGCGCGCCTGGTTCAGGCACATCAGCGGAGACTTCAATCCGCGCGATCCCGGCAACAGGTTCGACTCGGGGATCCGCACATCCTGCAGCGACAAACCCGACGTCACCGAAGCGCGCAGCGACCATTTCCCGTGAATGTCAACGGCTTTGAATCCAGGACGGTTGGTCTCGACCAGAAACCCGCGTATCGTATCCCCTTTGCCGTCGCCTTCATCTTCATTTTGGGAACTAACCTTGGCCCAGATCACGGCCACGTCGGCGATGCTGCCGGACGTGATCCACATCTTTTCGCCGTTCAGCACATATTCTTTTCCAACCTTGCGAGCGCGCGTCCTCATTCCCCCCGGATTCGATCCAAAATCCGGCTCGGTTAATCCGAAGCAGCCGAGCTTCTCGCCTTTCTGCAGCGCCGGCAGCCAGGTGTTTTTCTGGTCATCTGACCCAAACGTGTAAATCGGATACATGACCAGCGCCGACTGCACGCTGACGAACGAGCGCACGCCGGAATCTCCGCGTTCCAGTTCCTGCGTGACCAGCCCGTATTCGACGTTCGACATGCCGGCGCAGCCGTAGCCGTCGAGCGAGGCGCCGAAGAATCCGAGATCGGCCATCGGCTTCACCAGTTCGCGCGGGAAGCGGCCGGCGCGGTTGCATTCCTCGATGATCGGGACGAGATTGTCTTCGATGAAATGGCGCGCCGTGTCGCGCACCAGGCGCTCGTCGTCGCTCAGCAACGTGTCGAAGTCGATGAAGTCCACACCACGGAATTTGATGGCCGGCATTAGCTCTCACCCCACACGTGCAGCAGCTAGCAAACCATTCAAGCTAGCAGAGCGGCGAGGAAGTCGGCAACGTGAAGAAGTGTCAGCCTCCTAATCTGTTTTCATTAGAGACACCGCTTCCCGCCAACCGATAATATGGCGCAACTCAGGGTTGCAGGCTCTTGTGGGGGCCGCTCAAGTCTGTCATGTTTTCTACCGGGACTTCTGTGAATCGAGTGCTGTCGCTGCTGATCGCCTTTCTTGTGGTGTCGGCGATCTACCTTTACGCGTTCCCGCAAGCAAATGTGTTGTATGCCGGAGTGGTGCTGCTGCACGCGGTTGCCGGAGTCGTGGCCTCGATCTGGCTGGTGCTCTGGCTGGTGCGCTCTCTTAAATTGCGCCAGGGTGAGCCGCTGGTTCGCTTTGGGATGGCTCTCCTGTTCATGGGCGCGATCCCAGGACTGGCGCTGATTTATACCGGAGCGTTGCGTACGGAGTGGCCGCTCGTCTACGTTCATCTCGGCTTGAGCTTTCTCGGCGCCGGCCTGATCGCCGCCGCCCGAGTGGGGAGTCGCGGATGGCTGTCCCGTCACGCCGCTCTTCGCGTTGCAGCCGTGCTCGCCATTCTGGCAGTGCTGGCGCCTGCGGCTCGCTACCTCCGCGAAACTCGCTGGACCCAGCATGGACGCATTGAAAATCCCGCCTTGCCACCCCTCACCATGAACGGCGAAGGCGATGGTCCCACCGGCCCATTTTTTCCCAGTTCCGCGCAGGTGTATGGCCGAGAAAAAATTCCCAGCAAGTTCTTTATGGAATCGGATTCCTGCAAGCGCTGTCACGAGGATATTTACAACCAGTGGAACAGCTCGGCCCATCATTTTTCGTCGTTCAACAATCAGTGGTATCGCAAGTCGATCGAGTATATGCAGGACACGATTGGCACCAAGCCTTCCAAGTGGTGCGGGGGATGCCATGACCCGGCCGTGCTCTACGCTGGCAAGATGGATACGCCCATCAAACAGATCGTGCATACGCCCGAAGCTCAAGCTGGACTCGGCTGCATGATGTGCCACTCTATCGCCGACGTAAAAAGCACGATGGGGCAAGCCGATTTTTATCTCGAGTATCCCAAGCTGCACGAACTCGCGGCCAGCAAGAACCCGCTGGTTCGCGCGCTGCACGATTTCATGATCAAGCTGAATCCGGAGCCGCACCGCCGCGTGTTCCTCAAGCCCTTCATGAAGCAACAGACGGCGCAGTTCTGCTCCTCCTGCCACAAGGTGCACCTCGACGTGCCGGTGAATCACTACCGCTGGTTCCGCGGCTTCAACGAGTACGACAACTGGCAGGCCAGCGGCGTCTCCGGCGAGGGCGCGCGCTCGTTCTACTACCCGGCCAAGCCGCAGCAGTGCGCCGACTGCCACATGCCGCTTGAACGCTCGAACGATATGGGGAATGTTGACGGCAAAGTGCACTCTCATCGTTTCCCCGGCGCTAATACCGCGCTGCCCACGGCCAACGAAGATGCCGCGCAGTTGAAGGCTACCGAAGACTTCCTGACCAGCGGGGCTCTGACGGTGGACATTTTTGCGCTCTCGCCTGCGAGCGCCGGGTTGAAGACAGCGCCATTAAAAGCGGCAGCGGTCGCGCAACAGGAGCTCGCAACCACCTTTGCCGTGGGAGAAGAAGCGGAAACAAAAATCGCGCCCGGCTCCAACGCCGAGGCCACGCCTGTCACCGCGCCTCTCAATCGCGTGCAGCCCGCCGTCCGCCGCGGCGACACTGTCCGCGTGGATGTCGTGGTGCGCACCAAGCGCATCGGACATTTCTTTCCCGGCGGCACCGTCGACGCCTACGATACCTGGCTCGAACTCAAAGGTGTCGACGACAAAGGCCAGACGATTTTCTGGAGCGGCATGGTCGAGGACAACGGCAAGGGCCCGGTCGAAAAGGGCGCGCACTTCTATCGCTCGCTGCAGGTGGATGCGCACGGCAATCCGATCAACAAGCGCAATGCCTGGTCCACGCGCGCGGTCGTGTACGTGCGGCTGATCCCGCCCGGAGCTGCTGACACCGTGCATTTCCGCATGAAGATCCCCGAGAAGACGGGCAGCAAAATTACTTTGACGGCGCGCCTGTGCTATCGCAAATTCGCGTGGTTTAACACGCAGTTTGCGTTTGCGGGCGAGCGCGAAAAAGAACGCGACAGCAATCCAGCAAGGTCCGGCGCGCCACTGGCTTCAGCTGGGCAAGCCCTGGTTACAGCCGATTACGACGATGCAAAAATGGCGTTCACCGCGTCTCTTCACGGAGTTTCCGCAAAGTCGGAGAAAATTCCCGACCTGCCGATCGTCGCAGTCGCGGAAAACGAAGTGGCTCTGGATGTTTTGCCCCCCAGTGCCCCAGCGCCCAAGCCCAAAACTCAGCTAGCGAAAGAAGACTGGCAGCGCTGGAACGATTACGGCATCGGTCTGCTGCTGCAAGGCGATCTAAAGGCGGCGCAGGCTGCCTTCGAAAAAGTCACCGAGGCCGATCCGCAGAATCCCGACGGCTGGGTGAACATCGGACGCGCCGCCCTGCAGGAAGGCGACGTTGCGCGCGCCCGCATCGTTCTTGAGAAAGCGCTGGCGATCGACCCGACGCTGGCGCGAACGAATTTCTTCTATGGATCGCTCATGAAATCCACTGGAGATTACGATCAAGCCGCCGCGCGCTTCCAAATTGTGCTCGCCCAATATCCCCGCGACCGCGTGGCGCTGAACAATCTTGGGCGCGTCCTGTTTCTGCAGAGGAAGTATGTGGACGCAGTGAAGGTGCTGCAGCAGGTGCTCGCCGTCGATCCAGAGGATTTGCAGGCGCACTACAACCTCATGCTCTGCTACAACGGTCTCGGCGACGAAAAGATGTCCAAAGAGCACCAGGCGCGCTACCTGCGCTTCAAGGCCGACGAATCTGCGCAGGCCATCACCGGTCCCTATCGCCAACTGAATCCCGAAGACAACAATGAACGCCAAAGCATCCACGAGCACACGTCAGTCCCGCTGCCCATCTTCACGACCCACGTAGTGACGGGCGCCCTCGTCCGTCCAGCCGGGCAAAGTCCGGCAGCCCGTGTGGGGACCGGCGTCCCGCCCGTCCAGGCCGAGCGCAAATCGGCAGCAGCCCGCGCCACCACGACTCCCGGGGCCCAAAGATAATGCGTCCTTCGAACAAAAACCCTCTCCCTGCATTCCTCCGTGCTTCCGTGTCTCCGTGGTTAATCGCCCTGTCGCTAGTCGCAGCCGCCCAAGCGCAAACCATCACCTTCCGCGACATCACCGCCCAAGCCGGCATCCACTTCACCCACAATAATGGCACCTTCGGGAAAAAGTGGCTTCCGGAAACCATGGGCCCCGGCTGCGCCTTCATCGATTACGACAATGACGGTTTCCCCGACATCGTCCTCGTCAACGGCCAGGACTGGCCCGGCCATCCCAAAAGCGGCGCGACCACGTTGAAGCTCTACCACAACAACCACGACGGCACCTTCACGGACGTGACGCGGCAGTCGGGCCTCGGCATTTCACTTTTTGGAATGGGCGTCGCGGTTGGCGACTACGACAACGACGGCTTCGACGACATTTTCATTACCGCCGTCGGCCAGAGCCATCTCTTCCACAACAACGGCAACGGCACCTTCACCGACGTCACCAAATCCGCGGGACTCTGGGGCCCGCACGAGTTTTCAACCGGAGCCGCCTGGGTCGATTACGATCGCGACGGCAAACTCGATCTCGTCGTCGCGAACTATGTGCAGTGGTCCGAGCAGACCGACCTTTATTGCACGCTCGACGGCTCGCAGAAGTCTTACTGCACGCCAGAATCGTATAAAGGAACGTCGGCCCGCCTCTGGCACAACCTCGGCAACGGTAAGTTCGAGGACGCTACCAAGCAGGCCGGCCTCTACGATCCCACTTCAAAGGGCCTCGGCGTCGCCATTCTCGACTACAACAACGACGGCTGGCCCGACATCCTGATCGCCAACGACACGCAACCCAACAAGCTTTATCTAAATAAAGGGAACGGCACCTTCGAAGAGCACGCCGTTTCCGCCGGCATCGGATTCAGCGAAGATGGCGTTGCCCGCGCCGGCATGGGCGTCGACGCCGTCGATTACGACCGCTCCGGCAGCGCCAGCCTGGTCATTACGAATTTTTCCAACCAGATGCTCTCGCTCTACCACAACGAAGGCAACGGCCTGTTCGTGGATGAAGCTGCGCGCTCCGAGGTCGGCCGCGCTACGCTCCTCACGCTCGGCTTCGGCTGCTTCTTCTTCGACTACGATAACGACGGCTGGCAGGACATCTTCGTCGCCGACGGCCACATCGAAGACCAGATCGAGACGGTGCAGAAACGCGTCAGCTACGCCGAGGTGCCGCACTTATTCCGTAATCTGGGCAACGGCAAGTTTGAGGAAGTCACAAATAGAGTTGGAAGCGCGTTCGCCGCTCCGAAAGTCGCGCGGGGCGCCGCCTACGCCGACATCAACAATGACGGAGCTCTCGACATCTTGCTCACGACCAACGGCGGCCCGGTGCATCTCTACCTCAACCAGGGTGGCACGAACCAGAGCCTGCGCATAAAACTCTCCGGGACAAGATCCAACCGCGACGGCATCGGTGCCGTCGTCCGCGTTAGCGCTGGGGGCGACAAGCAGTGGCTCACCATGAAGAGCGGCTCCAGCTATCTCTCGCAGAGCGAACTGGTGCTGACCTTTGGCATGGGATCGAAAACCCGAACCGACACGGTTGAAATCGACTGGCCCAGCGGGCAGGTCGACAAGCTCTCAAACATTGCGACCGGGCAGACCATTACCATTCAGGAAGCGAAAGGCGTAATCGCCGAGCGGCCTTACGGCAAGAAATAATTCGCAGTCCTCTAGCCATCTTGGCATTCAGATAGAATTGTTTCCAAACTACAATGACCAAGACGCTCAGCATTGCCCTCGTCTCTATATTTCTTCTCGCCCTGCTTGCCGCTAGCGGGTCCTCCACCAATCCCCAGGAAGCGGCGCGCCTCAACAACATCGGCGTCGCTTACATGAACCAGCAGCTCTTTGAAAAAGGTCTGAAGACGTTTGAAGCGGCGGAGGCCAATGATCCCTCGTTACGGGTGGCGACCGTCAATCGCGGAGTGGCGCTGCTCAACCTGCAGCGCGGCGCCGAAGCCAAGGCGCTGCTTGAAAATGAAGTAAAGAACAATCCCAAGGATGCCCACGCCTGGTACAACCTCGGCCTCTATTACAAAAGCTCGGCCGATGCCGGTTCTGCCATCGACGCGTTCCGCCGGGTTACTGAAATCGATCCGGGAGACGCCGATACCTGGTATTTCCTCGGATCGACTTACGCGCAACTGAAGCAATTTCCGGAAGCGATCGACGCGCTTGGGCACGCATTAAAGATCGACCCGCGCCACGCTTCCGCCGAGTTCGGACTGGCGCGCGCCTACCAGCAGTTCGGGCAAGCCGATCCGGCCCACGAGGCGATGAAGAAATTCCAGTACATCACGCAGAACAAGCTGGGCTCGCCCATCAGCCTGTCGTACGGCGAACAGGGAAAGTATTCGCGCGCGGAAGATTCGCCGATGGCGGTGGAGAAAGTTCCGGCGGCGATTCCGGTGAAGTTTGTGGACGTGACGCAGCAGGCGGGGTTGGCTTTTCAACCATCCCCAATGTCAACGACCTATCTTGGCTCCGGTGCGTGCTTTCTAGACTATGACAACGACGGCAAGATCGACATCTTGCTCGCGGATAACGGCGCGCACGGGGCAATCTCGCTGTATCACAATCTGGGAAACGGAAAGTTTGAGGATGTTACCAAGAGCGCTCTGGGGAACGATGCAAACGCTCACGCCATCGGATGCACCATAGGCGACTACGACAATGATGGTTTTCAGGATATAGCATTCACCTCCAGTTTTTCGGGACTAAGGCTGCTCCACAATGAAAAGAACGGCACGTTCAAGGATGTTCCGGGTGTAGGTCCCCGAACTGGAGGGGGGATTGGTTCAGGAATTCCCGGCAGGGAAAAGAGGGAGGGCATTCCACTATCTCAAGCGCAAGTCGAGGCAGGGCCCGCAATACCTGCGCCGCTCGGCCCTCCCCTGATTTCTGAAGTGCCCATCGGCGTGACTTTTCTAGACTATGACCACGACGGAGACCTTGACCTCTACGTTACGCAGTCGACGCTGGTAGAGGAACCGGAGTCAAAGGACGACATGTGGACGGAGAAAGTGCCCTCCAGTGGTAGCAATTTGCTGTGGCGCAATAACGGAAACGGAACTTTCACTGATGTGGCGAGCTCAGTTGGTGTAACAGGTAACACAACGAGCATCGCAGCGGTTGGCACCGACTACAACAATGACCGAGCCGTAGACATAGTTCTCACCGGTGGGCCAAGGGGAGCGACAGTCTTCGAGAATCCGCGCGAGGGGATGTTCCAAGTCAAAGAGTTATGGCCTGAACGTGGACCGACGCGGGCGACCGGGGTCGCCGTCCTTGACTTCGATCACGACGGATGGATGGACCTCGCTTTTACTCACAGCGTCAGTCCGGGTCTTACGCTGTGGCGCAACAATCGCGGCAAGTCTTTCGATCAAGTAAAGCTGCCCGAGACGAACTGGGTCCGCGGCTACGGCGTCGCCGCCATCGACTACGACAACGACGGCTGGGTCGATCTCGTCGCGGTTGGCGAGACGAAAGACGGGAAGGGTGAAGTCCGCCTCTTCCGCAATCTTGGCCCTGACGGATGGAAGGATGTCACCGTCGAAACCGGCCTCGACAAAATTCAGCTCAAGGAACCGCGCGCCATCATCGTCGGAGACTACGACAACGACGGCGCTGCCGATCTTCTGATCACGCAAAACCACGGACCCGCCGTGCTGCTCCACAACGAAGGCGGCAACAAGAACAACTCGCTACGCCTCGCGCTCAAGGGCCTGAACGATAACAAGAGCGCCATCGGCACGAAGGTCGAAGTCTTCTCCGATGGTATCCGTCAGAAATTTGAAGTCTACGGCTCGTCCGGCTATCTCGGACAGAACTCGCCCTACCTGACCATCGGCCTCGGACTAGCCAAAGAAGCCGATGTCGTCCGCCTGACGTGGCCGACCGGAGTGCTGCAGGATGAAATCGCGGTCGCCGCCAACACGCCGCAAAACATTCAGGAACTCGACCGCCGCGGCAGTTCCTGTCCGACGCTCTTCGCATGGGATGGCACGCATTACGAACTCGTAGGCGATATGCTCGGCGCAGGCGTCGTAGGACACTGGATCGCGGCGGATAAGGGCAACGTTGAACGCAACATTGCGCGGCCCACCGAATCCATCAAGCTCGACCGTGCCGCGCTCCGCGAAAAAGACGGCAAGCTGAGTTTCCGCTTCATGGAGCCGCTCGAAGAATCCGTTTACCTCGATCAGGTGCAATTGCTCGCCGTCGATCATCCCGCCGATGTCGATGTCTATCCCAACGAATATTTTGCCAGCAATCCGCCGTACCCGTCGTTCAAGGTCGTGTTCAGCAATAAGAATGACGCGCGTCCACCCGCCGGTGCGTGGGACGAGCACGGGCACAATGTGCTCCCCGATTTGCTCGCGCATCGCTATTTCGGCGATTTCAAAGTGCTTTCGTTCCAGGGATTCACCGAGCCGCACAGCCTGGAGCTTGATCTCGGCGAGCCCTATCGCGGCGGTCCGCTGTGGCTGCTGCTGCATGGCGAGATCGAATACTACTCGGCGACCAGCATGTACGCCGCCGACCAAGCGCACTTGCGGCCGTTCGCGCCGTATGTCGAAGCGCTAGTTGCGGGAAGCGACGGGAAGACAAAATGGGTGCGCGTGGTCGATGACATGGGATTTCCCGCCGGCGGAGCGCGTACCATGACCACCGATCTTACCGGCAAACTTCCGCCGGGCACGCAGCGTATTCGCATTACCACGAATCTGCAGATCTACTGGGACAACATCCTGATCAGCCGGACGAGCCAGCATCAAAGCGCCCGCCAGACGCCCGTGCCGCTCGTGCGCGCCGACCTGAATTTCCACGGATTCCCGCTGAAGATCGAAGACCAGCCGCCGGGCAACGTGAAATACATCTACGAAAAGGCCAGCGCCACCGGCCCATACACGCGTCCCGCGGGCGCGTACACGCGCTATGGCGACGTGCGGCCGCTGCTCGAATCGGTCGACGATAAGTTTGTCGTCTTCGGATCGGGCGATGAAGTTGCGCTCGATTTCGATCCGGCGAAGTTGCCCGCGCTGCCGCGCGGCTGGGTGCGCGACTATTTCTTCATTGCCAACGGATATGAAAAAGATATGGATTTCTACGCCTATCACGGCGACACGGTTGAGCCGCTCCCATTTCGCGACATGGGCGCCTACCCGTATCCTGGCCAGTCTTTCCCCTCTGACGCCGAGCACCTGAATTACTTGCTCGAATACAACACCAGGTTCATGTCGGGGAATGAGGCCAGCGGGTATTCGTTTCAGTACCCAAAGTAAAATAAGCTGCCGTCGGAGCGGGGCGAAGCACCTGTGTATTCCAGCGGCGCAAGCGATTGTGAACGTTCAGCGCTGAATTTCTGGCTTTGACGAGAACTAGGCAAGAATCGTTTTAATGCGGTATTTTTTCGTTGACAGAATATTACTTCCGTATAGAATTCGAGAGGAATTTTGTGGAACTGCGGCGGGTGCGCTTCATTTGCGAACCCGCGAGCCACGGTTACCCTTCCCCGAACCCCGTTATCTCCGCAGGATAATGGGGTCTTATTTTGAGAACGTGAATGAGTTCTACGGCCAATCCGCCCGTTAATGCCCCGCGCCTGAGGCGCTCGCTAACGCTCTGGGACCTGATCATGTACGGCATCATTGTGATCCAGCCCACGGCGCCCATGCCCGCGTATGGAGTCTTCAGCAACGCCGGCCAGGGCCACGTGGTTACTTCGATTCTGATCGCGATGGTCGCCATGGTGTTCACCGCCATGAGTTATGGCCGCATGGCGCGGGTGTATCCCAGCGCTGGTTCGGCTTACACGTATGTGGGCCGCGAACTGCATTCCTCGCTCGGCTATGTCACCGGATGGAGCATGACGATGGATTACATTCTCAATCCGCTGATCTGCACCATCTGGTGCGCCAAGGCGATGGCCGATTTGTTGAGTGGCACCCGCTTGCAGATTCCCTATCCTGGATTGCTTTGGCCTTTGTTTTTTGCCGGGTTGTTTACCGCGCTCAATCTGCGGGGCGTCCAGACCTCGGCGCGCATTAACAAGACCCTCTGCGCCATTATGGGCGCTGTCATTCTCGCGTTTTTCTGGTACACGGTCCGATACATTTTCCATCTGCCGCAGTATCCGGAAGCCTTTTTTCTGCGCCCGTTCTATAATCCGCAGACCTTCACCGTGAACCGCGTGTTTCACGGCACTTCGGTTGCCGTGCTCACTTACATCGGCTTCGATGGCATCTCGACTTTGTCGGAGGAGGTCGAGAATCCCAAGAAGAATATTTTTATTGCGACGGTGCTGGTCTGTGTAATCACGGGATTTCTCGCTGCCGCCGAGGTTTACGGCGCTCAATTGCTGAGTTTCCACCGATTCGGGACGGACTTCGGTGTCTTCTCGCAATTTGGCGATGAGAACGTATTCAGCCACGTCGCCGGCATTGCGGGCGGTGTTCTCATGACCAAGGTCATTAGCTTGACTCTTCTGGTCGCTACCGTCGGTTCCGGCATGGGATCGCAACTGGGCGCGGCGCGCCTGCTGTACGGCATGGGACGCAGCAACGCCATCCCTAAGAAATTCTTTGGGGCCATCCATCCGAAGACCCGCATTCCCGCTAACAACGTGATGTTTGTCGGCGCGATTGCACTGATAGGGGCCTTCCTCATCACCTACGACAACGGGGCGGAGTTGCTCAACTTCGGTGCCCTGATCGCATTCATGGGCGTGAATCTGGCGTCGCTTACGCACTACTACATCCGGGGCAACGATCGCTCCATCTGGCAATTGATTGTGCCGGTCCTCGGCTTCTTGATTTGCTTCTTCATTTGGATACACCTCTCGCTTTTGGCGAAGATCGTGGGTTCCATCTGGATGGTTTCCGGAATCGCCTACGGCGCCGTGAAGACGCGTGGCTTCCGCGGAGACCTGGTCAACTTCGACCTGCCCCCGGACGAATAAGAGGGTTTTGTCATCCTTCGCTTCGCTCAGGATGACAATTAATTAGAAATTCACTCCACGTTCCAGCCGCTGATTTCGATTTCAGGCTTCGCCGTTCCCAACGCGCTGGTGCGACACGTTGCAGTGATCTCCCGCTTCTCACCGGGCAGCAGAGAGATGTAGTTGTCCTGCCAGACGACCGGCAGTATTTCCTCGCCGCCTTTGCCCTTGTCGAGTTTCAGGCGTACGAAAAACGCCAGCGTTCTGCCGGGATTCTCCAACAGGACGTGAGTTACCGCGTCTTCGCCATTGCTACTGAGCTCGCTGCGGCTCGATACATTCAGCTTTACCTTTGGCAGCTGTGCGAGTGACGTGTAGTCCGCATACGACGCGGTTGGAGTCATGTACCAGTTTGACTTTGTCCAGTCAAGCGTTTCCGGTTTCGTCGAGAGCCAATAAAAGTTCGACCCGACCGGCTTGCCGCTGCTATCGGTGACACGAAGATCCAGGAAGTACGCCGGCGACAGCCCCGCGATCTGCGGCAGCTCAAACACGTTCGCCGTGCTGTCGGCGGCCGCATCGAGCGCAATGTCCCTGGAAAACTTCTGCGTTCCATCCACATTGAACACGCGCACCGCCAGCTTCAGTCCTTTGGCGTCCACATATTGGCTGCTCACCAGCCACACCGAGTGATCGTCGTACCCATAAATGGGGTCGAGCGCCTGCAGCGCTTTCTTCGCGCCGAAATACCCGCCGCCCGGCCGCAAATAGTAGTCGTAGAGATGCCAGATCATCGAAGGCCAGGCGTTGTTCAGCATCCACTGGATGACGCCCGTCGAAGTGTACTTGTTGCGGCTGTACGCCTCGTACATGGCGCGCACGCCTTCATACGTCATGAGCTGAGATTTGCGGGTGAAGTCTTCCGCGCTGCCCGCCTTTCCGTAGCGCGCATTCAACGCATCGGTAAACACCTGCAGGGTCTTGAAGGCGCCCCCGCCCGCGTGGAAATTCCAGTACTCATCGACTGGCCCATCCACGGTCCAGATATGTTCTTTCGGAATCATGCGCTCGACACTCTCGATCGGCGGAACCGCCGGCCCCATACTGGTTTCGGAGTTGAAGCCGTAGGCGCCGCCACATCCGCCGGCGTTGCATGACTTTTCGTCCGTGTGAAGATGCGGATCCGCCATCCAGTACGAAGGCGCCACGTATTCATAAGGTCCGCTCATCTTCACGCCGCTCTCGCCGGTTAACGTGGTCGGCTTCGACGTGGCCGAAGACACGACCGGATTTGGCCACCGCAGGTCGGTTTCAATCCTCACATACATCTCTTCCACGTCTGGTGGCGGAGGATTGTCGCTGCCATTCAGCCACATCAGCATGCTCGGATGGCCCCGCAGCCGGTAAATCTGATCGCGCAACGAGGTCTTCGCGATCTCGAAGTCCTCGTCTTTCCAGCTTCCCCAGTGCTCCCAAAAATCGCAGCAGCACCATCCCGCCATCACCAGGATGCCCTGCTGGTCGGCCATTTCAAAGAATTCGTCAGTCTCGAGTTTGCCTTCCAGCCGGACCGTGTTCAGTCCCATGTCGCGCACGTAGCGGAACTCGTCGGCGAGCCGCTCCGAGTTCTCGCGCAGCATCATGTCGGGTGTCCAGCCACCGCCGCGAATCAGCAGGTTCTTGCCGTTGATCTTGAACAGGCGTTTGAAGCGCTCCGGCGCCTGCTCGGCGACTTCGGATGTGATCTCGCGAATGCCGAACTTCGTGTGGGACACGTCGGAGACCTCTCCGTTCTCCTCAAACGAAAGATGGAGATCGTACAGGTTCGGCGTTCCCATCTGCGCCGGCCACCACAGCCGCGGATTGCTCAGGTTGAGCTGCGGATACCGATCCGGCGAGAAAACCACGTCTTTAGACTCTCCCGCCGCCAGTTCTACCGGCTGCGCGAATTCGATATTTTCGATTCTGCCTTTCAGCGTCCCTTTTACCGCGTGATCGCTGGCATTCTTCAGTTGCGCCGTAACTGTCAAGTGGGCTGTGCCGGCACTAGCATTGCTCGCGGGCGAATCCACCTTTGAGAGTACTGTCGGATACCGCAGCGCGACCGGGCCGCTGGTTGTCAAATACACCTCGCGCCACAGCCCCATGTTCTTGTCGGGCGGCGACGGATTCCAGTCCACGAACGTGATCGCCAGACTCTTCTCGGTCGGCGCCCACACCTGCACCGCGAGCACGTTCGTCCCAGGCTTGACGGCGGAAGTAACGCCGAACTCGTAGGTCCGCCATGCGCCGGCGACTTCGTTCGAGTTGGCGATCTGCTTTCCGTTGAGAAAAATGTTGGCGCGATAGTTGATGCCGCGGAAGTTCAGCCACAGGGTCTTTCCGGCGAACCCGTTGACGTTAGGCAGCGTGAATTCCTTGCGGTACCACCAGGAAACCGCGTAGGGACTGTCGGGCGGCATTGGAATATTGGAAAAATTGGCGCCGATGGGATAGCCGACCCCCGGGTACTGCCGCAAATTCATGGCGTAAAAAGGATCGGGCAGCAGGCCGCTCTTCACTTGCGCGGCCACCACCGTCGTCGGAACGTCCGCCTGGATCCAGTCGCTGGCCTCAAATGAAGCGCTGGCGATGGCTTCGCCCGTCCCGGTGACCTTCGCGGAAGACTGCAGCACCCATCCCTCGCGCAAGGGGAGCGTCAGGGCGGTAGCCGGCTGGACGCTGGGCTGAGCGGCTGCAGCCGACAGCAAGAAAAAGGGGATCAAGAGCCGGAATGTTTTCATGAAAGCGTCCTTTCGATGAAAAGATGGAAAGCCGCGGCGCATTCTGCCGGAGCCACCTTACGTTCATAGCATCTTTATTAATTCGATTCAATAGGGCATTTCCGCGAAATACTGGTGAAGCGCGCGGAGACGTCTTTCATGAATTGTCATCGCGGATGACAAGGTCTGGTGGCATTGAACAGCGCGGGGTTCGTTTTCGCCACGACCTGCTTCCTCGATGGCTAGTTTATAATCATAAATTCTGGCTTCCAGCGTGGAGCAACCTGACGGAGTTAGCAACGGAGTTATCTAAATATGATTCGACAGCTTCAAAATGCAGGGCCAACCGTGAAGATCATTCTCGGCGCGCTCCTCGTGCTCATCTGTGCCTCGATGGCGATCACGCTCATTCCCGGCGGGATCGGCACCAGCTTCGGTATTGGCGCGCCTCCGGCGGGCGTTCTGGCCACGGTTGGCGACCAGCAAGTGACCGTGACCGAGGTCCAGCATGAGGCCCGGGCGATGCTCCAGCAGCAGTTTCCTCGCGGCGGAGCTCAAGCCAGCGCGCTGCTGCCTTATTTTGCCAGTCAGGCCGCCGAGCAACTTATCGACGAAAAGGCTCTGGTTGACGAGGCGCACCGCATGGGGCTACGCGCCAGCGACGACGAATTGCGCGACGAACTGCAGCACGGGCAACTTGGCCCCACGCTCTTTCCCGACGGCAAGTTCGTTGGGCAGGAGGAATACGAGAATTTCGCCCAGCGCGTTGACATGACGGTCCCGCAGTTGGAAGCGCGAGTGAAACAGGAGGTCCTTCTCCGCAAGTTGCGCGCCCTGGTTTCAAGCAGCGCCTTTGTGGGAGACGCCGAAGTCCGCGACGAATTCACCCGCCGCAGCACCAAGGTGAAATTCGACTACGCCGTGATCACCGAGGCCGACATCCTGAAGGGGCTGCACCCCACCGACGAGGAACTCAAGGCGTTTTACGAACGCAACAAAGCGACCTACAACAACTCCATCCCCGAGAAGCGGCAGATCAAGTACGTCGTCGTGGACAGCGCAAACATTGCGGCGGCCGCGACCGTTACCGATCAGGATTTGCAGGCCTACTACAATCAGCATCGCGACGAGTACCGCGTGCCCGAGCAGGTGAAGGTCAGCCACATTCTGTTCAAGACTCCTCTTCCTGCAGCCGGCGCCAAGGAAGATGAGAAAGCTGTTGCCGATGTGCGCGCGAAGGCCGAAGGTGTGTTGAAGGAAGTTAAGGCGGGCGAAGACTTTGCCAAGCTCGCGGAAAAGTACTCGGACGATCCCGGCAGCGCCAAGAGCGGAGGCGAACTCGGCTGGATCGGCCGCGGCCGCACTGTGCCTGAGTTCGAGAAGGCCGCCTTTTCACTCGGCAAAGGACAAACCAGCGATCTGGTCAAGAGCAGTTACGGCTTCCATATCATCCGTGTTGAAGACAAGCAGGATGCTCGTCTCAAGTCGCTTGCCGAGGTGAAGGGCGAGATCGAAGAGAAAGTGAAACAGCAGAAAACGACGCGGGCCACCGAGGCGGCAGCCGATGCCTTGCTCAGCCATGCGCGGACGGATGGATTCGACGCGGCCGCCGCTGCCAAAGGTCAGACGGCAGTCACCACCGAGTTCTTCGGACGAACCGATAACTTGCCCGGCCTGGCGGCGAATCCCCAGTTTATGGATGCGGTCTTCAACGAATCCGAGAAGGCCCCGCCCGATATGGTGCAGGTCCCACAAGGCTACGTGGATTTCCAGTTGCTCGCCATTAAGCCCCCGGCCACGCCCACGTTTGAGGAGATTCGTGCGAAGGTTGAGAGCCAGTTCAAGAACGAGCGCGCCGCCTTTCTGCTGCAACAGAAGACGCAGGAACTCTCCGACCGCGCTAAGGCGGCGCACGATTTGAAGAAAGTCGCTAAGGAACTGGGGGCGGCCGTAAAGACGAGCGACATGGTTGCGCCTGATGGACAAGTGCCGGATATCGGTTCGATGGCTAATCAGAGTGCGATCTTCGCGCTGAAGCCGGGTGAGATCAGCGGACCGATCACCGCCGGAGGCAATGGCGTGGTCGCTCAACTTCTCGAAAAACAACCGCCGACGGAGCAGGAATTCGCCGAGAAGAAGGACGGGATCCGGCAATCGCTTCTCGAAGCTAAGCAAAACGATTTGTTCGGGCTGTTCGTTACGAACCTGCGCAAGGACATGGAAAAGTCTCACCGGCTCAAGGTCAATCAGGAGGAGATGAAAAACCTGACCCGCCAAGCTGGGCAAGAAGGCGAGTAACGATTTTCAGCGGGGCCAGTTGATTTCCCTACAGAGGAACACCTGAGAGTTACGAGTTGTGGGCTGCGAACCAACCACTGAGAACTGAAAGCTGACAACTGAGAACTGATTCTGAATGTCATTCCCGCGCGCCAGCGGAATCCTGCTTCATCCCACCTCGCTGCCTTCACGCGGCGGGATCGGCGACTTTGGTCCGTCGGCGTACGCCTTCGCGGATTTTCTCGCGTCCGCGCGGCAGGGTCTATGGCAGGTGCTGCCTCTCGGCCCGCTCGGCTTCGGGGACTCGCCCTATTCCTCCACTTCGGCCTTTGCCGGAAATCCGCTGCTGATTAGTCTGGAGCGGCTCGCCGATCGCGGCTGGATTGACCACGCTCAGGTGGACGCTCTTTCCGGCGAGGTCGAGGCCGTGGATTACCCCGCGGTTTTTCACGAAAAGCTGCCGCTGCTGTTTGAAGCGGCGCGAAACTTCGTGCGTTCCGCCGCACCGAAGGCCCGCTCGCGTTACCAAAGCTTCTGCCAGCAAAACCAATGGTGGCTCGATGACTTCGTTCTCTTCGATGGCTTGCGCGCGCGTTACTGGCTGGAAAGCTGGAACCGCTGGCCGCGAAAACTGGCTCATCGCGATCCGGCGGCGATCGAGAAAGCGCGGACGCAAATGCTCGACGATCTCGATGTCCGCCGCGCCGTGCAGTTCTTTTTCTACGAACAGTGGCAGGCGCTGCGAGCCTATTGCGCGCTGCATTCCATTCGCGTCGTGGGCGACATGGCGATCTTCGTAAATTTCGACAGCGCCGATGTTTGGACCCATCCCGATCTGTTTCGCCTGGACTCGGACCTCGATCCTGAGGTCATCGCCGGCGTGCCTCCGGATTTTTTCAGTAAAGACGGCCAGCGCTGGGGTAATCCTCTTTATAAATGGGACGTGATGAGAGAGCAGGGATATTCCTGGTGGATCGATCGGATGCGCTGGCTCACAAGCAATTTTGACTACATCCGCCTCGATCATTTCCGCGGGTTTTCGCAGTTCTGGGAGATCCCGGCAAGCGAACCCACCGCGATTCATGGCCGCTGGGTCGACGGTCCCAAAGACGATTTATTCGTCAAGCTGCGCGAGGCCCTGGGCGGCCTTCCATTTTTCGCCGAGGATCTTGGATACATCACGCCCGACGTGCATGCCCTTCGCGAAAGCCTGAAGATTCCCGGCATGGCCGTGCTGCAATTTGGCTTTGGCAATGCCGGCGCCCACACTCATCTGCCGCACACGTTCACCACCGAGAAAGTGGTCTACACCGGCACGCACGACAACGACACGTTGCTCGGCTGGTGGGAATCGGGCGCAACCAAATACGAGCGCGAGCAGGTGGAAGCCTACCTCGGACGATGTGAAGACGGCATCAATTGGGAGATGATTCGCGCCGCTTCCGATTCCGTCGCCAGTATCAGCGTAGTGCCGCTGCAGGATGCGCTGGGACTGGGCAGCGAGGCGCGCATGAATGTGCCCAGCCGCGCACGAGGGAATTGGCGCTGGCGTTTTGCCGCCGAGTTGCTGCGCCCGGAGCTGGCGGAAAAACTCGCCACTCTCGCCGAAGTTTCCGACCGGCTTCCGCAACCCTTGCCGGCTCCCGCGAATGAAGAATGGGTGGCCTGAGTAGTGTATCCTCGCTAGCGAAGTAAATTAATCGAACTTTCTGGAGTACGCTGCCGTGACCGAGCCCATCGTTCGCGCCCATGCCGTCGAAAAGTTCTACGAGCAGCCGGATGGAAATCGCATTGAAGTTATTGCGCCCGTTGATCTCGACGTAGAGCCGGGCAAAATTATCACGCTGCTCGGTCCCTCCGGCTGCGGCAAGTCCACGCTGCTGCGGATTCTGACCGGTCTCAGCAAGCCTTCGTCAGGCGAAGTCCTGTGGCATGGGCAACCGATTTCGTCGCAGAACGCGAGCGTGGCCATCGTCTTCCAGAGTTTTGCTTTGTTCCCCTGGCTGACCGTGCTCGACAACGTCGAAGCTCCGCTCGAAGCTCGCGGAGTGCCCGCCCTAGAGCGTCACAAACGCGCGTTGCGTATTCTCGATACCGTTGGCCTCGATGGCTTCGAGAGCGCCTATCCAAAGGAGCTTTCCGGCGGCATGAAACAGCGCGTCGGCTTCGCGCGCGCCCTGGTGGTGGAGCCCGAAGTCCTGTTCATGGATGAGCCCTTTTCAGCGCTCGATGTGCTCACGGCTGAGAACCTGCGCAATGAATTGCTCGAACTCTGGTTGAGCAAGAAGATGCCGACCAGCGCCATTTTCATCGTCACGCACAATATCGAAGAAGCGGTGCTGCTGGCAGATCGCGTGATCGTGCTGGCAAGAAATCCGGCGTGGGTGCGCGCCGATTTCCCCATCGAACTCGCTCACCCCCGTGATCGCAAATCGCCGCGCTTTGTCGAACTGGTGGACTACATCTACAAGATCATGACGCAGCCCGAACTCGCGCTGGTTGTGCCCGACGCTGCCGCGGCCGCGCAGAAGCCTATTCGTCAGAAGTATCAGATGCTTCCGCACGCGCGCGTCGGTGGCATCGCCGGCCTGCTCGAACTGCTGCAGGACCGCGGCGGCAAGGAATATCTTCATCGTCTCGGCGAAGTCCTCATCATGGACACGGAAGACCTGCTCCCGATCGTCGAGGCTTCGGTGCTGCTCGGATTCGCCGCATTGAAAGAAGGCGATGTCCAGATCGCCCCCGAGGGCACTGCCTTCGCGGAAGCCGACATTCTCACTCGCAAGATTCTTTTCCGGCAGGCTGCGCTTACGCATGTCACGATCCTGCAGCAGATCGACCGCGTCCTGCACGCGAAAACGGATCACTCCATTTCGCAGGAGTTTTTCTACGACATCCTCGACGAGCATTTCACCCAGGATGAGGTGGAGCGGCAATTCGACACGGCCATGAACTGGGGCCGCTACGCTGAGATTTTCGACTTCGATCGGGAATCGCACCGGCTGATCCTCGCCGAGCCCGCCGGAGAGCCGCATCCGCCGACTACGACTCCGGTGCAGTTGTGAAGCGTCCAGACCGAATCGCCTTTCGGCCACTGGTGCGCATTTGGTCGGTGCTGCCGCGTCCCAGCGCGGCAAGCCTGCCCGACCTCATCATGTTCTCCGGCGGGCTGGCACTTTTCTATGGCATCGTGCAGGTGGGACACAACTGGCTAGGTTCCTTCACTCCGCATGTAGAAATCAGCCGCAGCCTCGGCGCCCTCCCGGTCTATGCCGGATACTCGCTGCTGCGCATCGCGCTGGCCTATGCACTGAGCCTGCTCTTCGCCGTCACCTACGGATACATCGCCGCCTACCGTCCGCGCGCCGAACTTTTCATGATTCCGCTGCTCGACGTTCTGCAATCTATTCCGGTGTTGAGCTTTCTTCCCGGTGTGATGCTGGCCATGGCGGCGCTTTTCCCGGGGCGTCAACTGGGCGTCGAGTTGGGCGCGGTCCTGCTCATTTTCACCGGACAGGTCTGGAATATGGCCTTCAGCTTTTATGCTTCGCTGAAAAGTATTCCGCGCGAAATGCGGGAAGCGGCCACTATCTACCGTTTCAACTGGTGGCAGCGTTTTCTCCAGATCGAACTGCCCTTCTCCACCATCGGCCTCGTCTGGAATTCAATGATGTCGGTCGCCGGGGCATGGTTTTTCCTGATGGCCTGCGAGCAATTCGGAGACTTTCGCCTCCCCGGCCTTGGCTCTTATCTCCAGGCGGCTGCCGATGACGGCGACACGCGCTCCATTCTCCTCGGCATTCTCACCATGGTGGCTGTGATTGTGCTGATCGATCAGTTTGTGTGGCGTCCGGTGATCGCGTGGGCAGAAAAATTCAAAATGGAGCAAGTCGAGAGTGCGAGCGCGCCCACTTCCTGGGTGCTCGATTTTCTCCGGCGTTCGCGCGGCGTTGCGTTCTTCCGTAAGCGCGTAGTTCGCCCCCTCCGCGAACGGACGATTCACTACTTTGCGCCCCGGCGTGAGGTTCGCCCCGAATCGGCGGGCGAAAACAAAGCGATTTTGTGGCTTTGGCGCGCGGTCGGAACGGTGGCTCTCTGTGCGATCGGCTACGCCGTAGTGCGGGTCGTGATGATTTTGACCGGACTGCGCGCTTCCGAATTCCGCCAAATCGGTTTGGGCCTCGGGGCGACCTTCCTGCGCGTGAATCTTACGCTTCTGCTCGGCGCCCTTTGGACCATCCCGGTAGGCGTCGCCATCGGATTCAACCCGCGCCTGGCGCGCATCGCGCAACCGCTGGCGCAGATTGCCGCCTCGGTTCCAGCTACGGCGGTGTTCCCGGTGGTGATGCTGGTCCTGATCCGCTTCGGCGGAGGTTTGGGATTTGGTTCGATCGTTCTGCTGCTGCTGGGCACGCAGTGGTACATTCTGTTTAACGTGATCGCCGGCGCCATTGCTCTGCCCACCGATCTGAAAGAAGCCGCCAGCGTTTTCGGCATCCGCGGCTGGGAGCGTTGGCGCAAACTCATTCTGCCCGGAATTTTTCCTTTTCTCATCACCGGGATGATCACGGCCTCCGGCGGCGCGTGGAACGTCAGCATCGTTGCCGAATATGCCCATCTCAAAGGCCGGACTTATTCGACCCTGGGCATCGGCGCCATGATTTCCGCAGCCACCGACGCCAAGAATTTCGATCTTCTGCTCGCCAGCACCATCGCCTTGGCCGCCGTGGTAGTCACCACCAATCGTCTGGTTTGGCGGCGCCTCTATCGTCTCGCCGAGACGCGCTTCAAACTCGAGGCTTGAGAACTTGTCGCTGTGACTCTTATCACTGCCCTTAAGGACATTTCTCACATCTTCAAATAGTTACTAAGAGAATACTTATTCACGAACCGTTAACCGTCTCTTCATGAAGGTGCAAACAAGGCAAGGCGAGAATCAGCTATGCCTAAGTTGCCGATCGTGGATGACGAAGAGCAAAGTGTGCTAACCGAGCCGCCGCTTCTGGCTGGGCTTCCGGGATTCGCCGGAAAATTCATTCCCATGGAGCAGGCACGCGAACTGTATAAGCGCGTGCGCTTGGCCCCGCGGGGCTTTCGGCTGGAAGCGCTGCTGGCGGAAATGAAGGTAAAGCTCGCCGTCCAGCCCGCCGACCTCGAGCGCATCCCGATCAAAGGCCCTCTGGTGGCCGTGGCCAACCATCCTTTTGGAGTGCTCGACGGCGCGGCTCTGGCGGTGCTCCTGTTGCGCGCGCGTCCTGACGTCAAGATATTGACTAACTCGCTGCTCGAAGGCATCCCCGAACTGCACGAGCACTGCATTTTCGTGGACCCATTTCACACTCCGTCTTCGGCGGACAAGAATGTGAAACCCCTCAAGCAGGCGTTGGAATGGCTGCGACAGGGCGGAGCGCTTGCCGTGTTTCCTGCCGGCGAAGTTTCGCAGTGGAATGTCCGCGTGGCGCAGGTTACCGATCCCGCGTGGAACACGGTGGCCGCTCGCCTGGTGCGCAAGACCGGAGCCAGCGCGCTCCCCGTATATTTCTGCGGCCGCAACAGCGTGACGTTCCAGTTGCTCGGTTTGATTAATCCGCGGCTCCGGACGCTTTTCCTCTTGCAGGAGTTTCTGCAGCAGCGCGAGAAAAACGTGCAGATTCGGATCGGCGGCGCGATCCCATCCGAGTTTATCGCCAACCTCGACAGCGACGAGGAGGCTACGGAGTATCTTCGCCTGCGAACTTATCTGCTGTCGTATCGCGGCAAGAAGACGATCTCGCTGCCCACCAAGATGCGTGCCGCACTGCCGCGCAAGGCACAGGAGCCGATCGCTTCCGAGGTTCCATCGCGATTCGTGGTCAACGATATTGAGGATCTGGCGGCCGAGCGTCTGCTCGTCGAAAACGCGGATTTCGCCGTGTACGCCGCGCGCGCTTCTGAGCTTCCGCACGCGCTCGATGAGCTCGGCCGCCTCCGCGAGATTACCTTCCGCGCCGCTGGCGAAGGCACCGGACGCAGCGCCGATCTCGATCAGTTCGACGCCTATTACTGGCACCTGCTGCTCTGGAACAAGGAGAAACAGGAATTGGCCGGTGCTTACCGCGCCGGCAATACCGATGAGATTATTCGCGCCCACGGCGTCAAGGGCCTGTATACCAACACCGTGTTCCGCTACGACGAACAACTGTTCTTGAAAATTGGCTCCGCACTCGAATTGGGCCGCTCCTTTGTGCGCCCCGAGTATCAGCGTCAGTACGCTCCGCTGCTTTTGCTATGGAAGGGGATCGCGCGTTTTGTGGCGGCGCATCCCGAGACTCCAGTTCTGTTTGGAGCCGTCAGCATCAGCAACGAGTACAGCAGCATGTCGCGCGAGATGATTGTCCGCTATTTTGAGCAGCGCAGATTTAAAGATGAAGACGGGCGCGATTTTGCCGACCTGATTCACGCGCGCACTCCCTTCCGCGCTCCCAAGCTTCGCCGCTGGGATTGCGGCGCCATCTGCAGCGCGTTGCGCGATCTGGACGAACTTGCCGAGCCCATCTCCGACGTGGAAGAAGATGGTAAGGGGTTGCCCATCCTGCTCAAGCAGTACGCGAAGGTGGGAGGCAGGCTGGTGGGGTTCAACCTCGACCGCAAATTCTCCGACGTGGTCGATGGCTTGATGATCGTCGACTTGCGCCAGACCGATCGTTCGGTGCTGGAGCGCTATATGGGCAAGGAAGGCTTCGCCGGATTTCGCCAGTTCCACCAACTGGACTAAAGCGCTCGCGTCGCTCATTACTCCTGCTTGTAGAGACGGGGCATGCCCCGTCTTCTTTGCGACGGGAGACGCGGCAAGCCGCGTCTCTACGGGAAATCAAAAACACCGCCTTTGCTAAATCCGCCCGCCTGTTGAACAATGAATGGTTGACCATGGCCGCGGCGGACGCTTCCTATTCCACTGGCGCGCCAGACGAAACGCAAGGAGCCTTCATGCCCGCAACCGGAGAACTTATCCGCCTCATGAATTACATCGACGACATCGCCACCACTCTGCGCCGCATCAGCGCCAGCATTCCGGCGATGACCAAGGAGGAATGCGCCCGTCTCGGCGAATATATCCGCAAGTCCGAACCGAGCTATGAGAGCGTGGTTCAGCACCTTGAGCAGGCGGGCAGGGATAAAGAGAAAGACCAGGCGGCCAAAGAGTGACTGAAGTCCGCACGGTTGCGGTGATCGGCGCCGGGATCATGGGCCGCGGCATCGCGCACGCTGCCGCTCTCGGCGGCTACCGCACCATTCTCGAAGACCTGCTCCCGAACGCCCTGCGCAAGGCCGAGACGGAAATCCGCGCCAATCTCGCCCAAGCCGTCGAACTCGGCAAGGTCGAGGCCGCTGACGCCGATGCGGCTTTTTCCCGCCTGGAGTATGCCGGTTCGGTCGACGAGGCCGCGCGTGAGGCTGATCTTGTCATCGAGGCCGTTCCCGAGGAAATGGAATCGAAGATCGAAATCTTTACCATGCTCGACAAGATCTGCCGTCCCTCGACCATTCTGGCCTCGAACACTTCCTCGCTCAGCGTGACCGAGATCGCGAGCGTGACTTATCGCGCCAAGAAATGCGTGGGCATGCACTTTTTCAATCCCGTGCACAAGATGAAGCTGCTCGAAATTGTGCGCGCGCTGGAAACCGATGACGAAACGCTGAGCGCCGTCGTCGAAGCCGGCAAGCGCATGCGCAAGGAAGTTGTGGTGATTAAAGAGTCGCCAGGCTTCATCACCAGCCGCATCAACGCCATGATCGGCAATGAAGCTTTCTACATGCTCCAGGAAGGCGTCGCCAGCGCCCAGGACATCGACAAGGCGCTCAAGCTCGGTCTGAATCATCCCATGGGACCGTTCGAACTCGTGGATCTCGTTGGTCTCGACACTCGCCTTCACGTTCTCGAATACCTGCACAAGACTCTCGGGGAGAAATTTCGCCCGTGTCCGCTGCTGGCGCAATACGTGAAAGCTGGAAGGCTCGGCCGCAAATCCGGGCGGGGAGTGTTTGAGTATCCGGAATCACCGACCAACTCCTCAAAGACCTAAGAGTCGCTGGTTTGTCCCGTTTTTCCTGCTGGTAACTCGCGAAGCGGAGCATCTGGATTGCCGGGAGAATGGTCGCAGCATCTTCCTTTGGCAAAAGGGAGTGGACCACCGTTCAGTGACCTGGATCATGGGTGCGCTCTCTGAACGAGGGCCGCTGCAGAATTCGCCGCGAGATCCGACGTGGAAGAAGGCCGCGGAATCCTATCCGTTCAATAAGCGATGGTGGGCGGGCGCTGCCAAGTGATAGGCAAAACAAATACAATCAACTGTTTACAATCTGTTGACTCATCAAGATGAGTCATTTAGACTAATCATATGGCTAAGCGATTGCAGGTGATTTTGCAGGATCACGACTACCGGGAAATCCAGCTCGTGGCGCGGTCACGACACATGTCGATTGCGGAGTGGGTTCGTCAAGCGCTCGCGCTGGCGCGCCGCCGCGAGCCTCTGGGCGGAGTCGGCAAGAAGCTTGAAGTTATCCGCGCCGCCACGCGAAACGACTATCCGGCAAGTGACATCGGCAGCATGTTGACAGAGATCGAGAAGGGATACGTTACGGATGAGCAGCCGTGATTCTGGTTGACTCGAACATTCCGATGTATCTCGTGGGTGCGCCCCATCCACACAAGAGCGACGCGCAGCAATGGCTCGAGAAATTGGTCAGCGACCGCCAGCGCCTGGTTACAGATGCCGAGGTGCTTCAGGAAATCCTGCACCGCTACGTTGCCATCAATCGCCGCGATGCCATCCAGCCGGCGTTCGACGCGCTGCTCGGAATTGTCGATGAAGTGTTGCCGGTTGGTCGGGGCATCGCCGAGCGTGCGAAAGAGATTGTCCTCGGGTACCGGCAGTTGTCTGCCCGTGACGCCGTCCATCTCGCCGTCATGGAGCATCACGGAATCGAGCGCATCTTGACGTTCGACGCAGGGTTCGACGTGTTCCCAGGGATTACGCGCCTGTCATAGCCGACCGAGAAGACGTCGGCTCGCTCCGAACCGACGTCCCATCGGGAATGGAACCAGTGGCACTCAAGTCCTACTGATTGATATCCTGCTTCGCCTCCAACCGCTTCACTAAGCCATCCACATAGCTCTTCTGGTTGTCCGGAGCTCCGGCCAGCGCCAGTTTCATCTCTTTCGCGGCGTCGTCAAACTTGCCTTGTGAACAGTAGATCCGAGCCAAGCCCGAATGCACGAACCACTGGTCGGGATGTTTCTTCGCGTTTTCGCGGAAGATCGCGAAGGCTTCTTCACTGCGCTTTTCAGCCTGCAACTGGCGACCGTATAAGTGGATCTGCAGTGGGCTGGCGAGGTCCAGCGCCTTTTTCTGCGCGGTGGCGGCCTCTTCCTTGCGATTGAGCGCGGTCAGTACCTTTGACTTAGTGTCCTCATTGTCGAAGCGATCTTCGTTTTCGATGGACTTATTGGAATAGGTCAGCGCATCATCCAGAGCGATCTTTTCCGTGAGCAGATAATTGGCCGCGTCGTCCCAGCTTATCCACGTGTACTGTGAAAGATTACGAAGCTGTTTCTTGAGGCTTGCCTCGACCACGTCGTGCACGTCGACCGAAACCTTGAAGGGGACGGCGATCTTCTCCCACTCCAGTTCAACCACGGCCGAATCCGGGTGTAACTCGTCGAAGTCGTAGGTCAGCGCGTTATGCATATCCGCCGCCTTGGGCTTGACCGCCACGCGGAGCGCGTCTTCTTTTTCGTCGTAGGTGAAAGCTCCCCAGGAAGTCGAGTTCTTCGAAAAGATGATCGTCCATTCATCGGCGTTCGGGATCATATGCAACCCGTAGGTTCCCTTGTCTAGCGGCTTGCCTTCGATCTCGACCGGATCGCTGAAGGTGATCGTCGTGTTTTCATTCGCTCCCGCGCGCCACACCTTGCCGTAGGGAACCAGGCCATCCCAAACCTTGCGATCGTTCACCAGCGGGCGGTGATAACTGATCGTGATATCGGTGATGCCGATGCGTTGTGAAATCTGCGCCCGCTGGCTCTGCCGGGGCAGGTCAAGGACAAACGATTGCGCCGGGCTCACGCCCGACATGGCTGCCAGCGGCAGGCAGAACAAGAACCCTCGCAAAACTGCTCGAAACATGGTGATGCCTCCTCATTCAGCGTTCAATCTTCGATAAAGGATTTGGGCGGACCGAGTTCAGCGCAGCAACCACAACGACCCGAGGCCCCAGCCCGATTGCGCACTTAGACGTGTTCCAAAGCGATATGTGAGCAGGAGCCGAAAACTCAGCCGTCCCCGCTGCTCCTCGTATGTTATATTTCTTTCCAATCTGTACAGGAGGAACTATGCGCCCACTTGGTGTCACTCTGGTCGGTCTCTATCAAGTTCTGCGCGGCTTAATCGGACTGCTGTTTGGACTTTCCGTCCTGTTATTCACAGGACTGGCCGCCAAACTGGCTTCCCTGGCCGCCGAAGGCAACGCCATCGGACGCATTGTGCACGGTTTCGGCCACGCCGCCGGCCTGGTCATCATAGTTTTTGCGGTTGTGCACATGCTCGCCGGCTATGGCGTTCTGCAGATGCAGAACTGGGGACGCCTGGTCACGCTCCTGTTTTCCGCGCTGGGGCTTGTGCTGGTTCTCCCCTTCGCTGTCCACGCGAATATTCCTTCCGTGCTCTTTGGGGTGATTGACGCGGTTTGCATCTTCTATCTGGCCATGCCTCCGGTCCGGCGTGCCTTCCATGCCGAAGGCAATCCGATACGAATGGCGGCGTAAGCCAGCGCATTTTTCGGCCGCGTTGAGCCCATAACTGGGTAGCATCCTTAATGTTTTGTCGTCGAGACGCTTGCCGCATCTCGCTCCTCGACGTGAGTACAATGAATCCGTGTCAGGCCCTCTACAGAGAGTTCTCGATCACTTGCGGCTCTACGAGCACCCGCTGCTCGCTTTTTCCGCGCGCGAGAATAACGGCGTTATCGAAGTTCTCATCGATCTGAGGAACTCCGCCGTTCCAGTCCATACCTACGTATTCCCGATTCATCCGCGCGACCTCGATCATCCCCAATTTGCCTGGCATCTGCAGCGCCAGCTCTATGACGCATTGCACGACTATTTCATCGAAATGTTTACCCGCACTCCGCAGGATCGCGTCGTCCCCGGCAGTCCGATGCCTGGCGGAGAGGGAAACCAGGGGAGCTAGCATTGTCCGTCCCGTTGTCCGTCCAATTGTCCGTGCGGGAACGAATCGAGAGTGAAATCCGCCAGCGCGGCCCCATTCCGTTTTCGCGCTACATGGAGATATGTCTCTACGATCCCGCCAGCGGATACTATTCGCGCCGCGCCGAACAATTCGGCAAGGCGGGAGACTTCTATACCTCGAGCGACGTTCATGCCGTCTTCGGACGGCTACTGGCGCGGCAGTTTGACGAGATATGGCGAGCGCTCGACCGCCCTCCTGAAATCGAAATCCTCGAACTTGGCCCGGGCCGCGGCTTGTTTGCCCGCGACGTGCTCGATTGGTCGAACAAGAAATTCCCCGACTTCTTCGCCGCCCTCACTTACACGTTGCAGGAAACATCGCCCGCATTGCGTGCGAAACTGCAGGTGGCCCTGCGGGAGCATCTTGACGCCGGCAGAGCCGCAGTCCCGGAAGGACAACTCACCGGCCCGTGCCGCACCCTCGCACCGGAGACCCCTCTCATCGTTTTCGCTAACGAATTCTTCGACGCTCTCCCGGTGGAAATTCTCGGGACTGCAGGTAAACTCCACATCGCGCTTGAAGACAAGCGCCTGCGCGAAGCCTGGCTTCCGCCGCTCGACGAAGATCTAGAATTCCTCGACCGCTACGGCGTCCATCCCGAAGCCAACGAGCGCATTGAAGTGCCCATCGCCGCGCAGCAGTGGGCGCAGCAGATCGTGAAGTCGATCCCCTACGGGTTGCTGCTGATTATCGACTACGGCTACACGCGCAACCAGCAACTCGCGGGCCGCCACCGCGGTACGCTCATGGCGTATCGCCATCACTCCGCCAGCCCCGACCCCTACCAGGCTCCCGGCGAACAAGACCTCACCGCCCACGTCAATTTCACCGCGCTCGCCGCGGCCTGCGAGCAAGCCGGTATGAAGTGCGAAAAGCTCCTTACGCAAGCGCAATTTCTGATGGGCATTGGCGAGAACAACCAGTTTGCCGACGCCTTCGAAGATTGCCGCATCCCGCAAGAACGCGCCAAAGTAGCCTTCCAACTCAAACATCTGGTCACGCCCGCCGGCATGGGAGAGAATTTTCAAGTGCTGATCGCCAGCCGTGCGATAGACCCCAAGAAAATAGCTGCGCTCCGTGGCCTGAGCTTCGGGAGTAATTATTAGCTGACAATTCATAGTTTTAGCGGCAGAGTGTTGCGCTCTGAAGATTCCCAGGTATTCGACCTCAAAAAAAACTTAGATATCTATTGACACAAACAGGTTTGTAATGCAAACTAGACTGCATGAACGATAATCTTGAAAACTACATGCACCGCGCCCACCGTTACCGCAATATCGACGGGACCGGCGAAATTTACGTGGGATTTATCTTTCTGGGCTTTGTCCTAACGGGCTACCTTCAGGCTATCCTGCCGACGCATTCGATGTGGAGGCACGGGTTTGCCGGTACACTGTTCATGTGCACGGTCCTACTGTCGGCGATGGCTTTTGGCCACTGGGGCGTCTGTCGCACAATTAAAAAGCACATCACCTGGCCACGCACCGGGTATGTCGCCTACGGGCATAGCGGAAGGAGTTTGTGGTCGATCATTGTCGCAATGCTCGTTAGTGTCATCGCGGTGATTTGTTTTGCCAACCTGGAGCGGGTCGCGCGGAACTACCATGCGATGAGTCTTGGACGAGCGGGTTGGATGGCCCTCAACGTGGCGGCGTATGCATTTTGGGTCTTTGCCGTAAGCAAGGAACACCCGTGGAAATGGCTGGTAGTCGTCTTTATGGCGCTGGGGCTTTTTGGGATTGCTTTCATCGTTCCCCGCGGTGATTTCGAATCGAGGCGGCCTGAAATGTGGTTCCTTTGTCTTACCTGGCTTGCCTCCGGAGGGGCCACCTTATACTCGTACATTCGGCATACACAACCGCCCGCCCCGGAGTCGGAATGAAGGAGCAACTGCGGGCCATTTCCGAACTGGACCGGGTCATCCATGAACCGGGGCGGCTGATGATCGTTGCTCTGCTTGGCGCGGTAAAGGAATGCGACTTCCTCTACCTGATGCACGAAACCGAGATGAGCAAGGGCAATCTCTCCAGCCATCTCGCCCGATTGGAGGAGGCGGGCTACGTCGAGATTGAGAAGACATATCGCGGTAAAGTGCCCCAGACCCTGTTGCGGCTGACGCGCGCGGGCCGCGCAGCGTTTGACCAGTATCGCAAGGAGTTGAAGGCCGCGTTTTGAGGAAACTGTCGATTCGATCGAAAGGCAAGGAACCAATTTGGAACAAATTCAACACACTATAAGGAGATTGTTATGAAACGCTTGTTGTTTGTTGTTGGCCTGGTATTCGTGTTTACCTGGACTTGTATTGCTCAGACAAGCACCGACGACTCTCCGGTTACCAAGGCGGATGTCGAAAGATATTTTCAGGTCACCAAATCTCACGACATGATGAAGAAGATGATGGCGTCGATGACGCAAAGTTTGCACCAGTTGATGCACGAGCAATACTTGAAGCACAAAGACGAACTACCCGCCGACTACGAATCAAAGATGACTGCAGACATGGATAGAATGTTCGAGAATATGCCCATGGATGAAATGATGCAGGCCATGGTTCCGGCCTACCAAAAGCACCTGACCAAGGGCGACATCGACAACCTGGTCGCGCTCTACTCCACGCCTACCGGTGAAAAATTGTTGCGCGAGATGCCCGCCATGTTGGCAGAGGCGATGCAGGACATGATGCCGATCATGACCGAATACGTGGATAACGTCCAGCAAACGCTGCTGAAAAAAACTGAGGCCATGATCGCCGAGTCTAAGAAGCCGTCTTCCGCCACGGCTCCCGCGGTTCACAATTAGGGCGTTGAACCAGGCGCCCGCCGGATAACTGATGGAACAGGTACCAAAGGTGTGCACCATTTTCGTTGCTATTTAACATTCCTGAAATATCTGTGCAGTACACTACAGTAGAGATGAGCGCGCCTCGGGTATCTCGCTTTGCGCTGCCCCTGCAGGTCGCTGCCGTGTGTTACCGGCGGGTGAATTCGCATGCCGAGTTTCTGCTGGTACACACCAACGGCGGCGGCAAATGGACGTTTCCTAAGGGAGCCCCCGAACCCCGCCTCTCGCACAGTCAGGCCGCCGCGCGCGAAGCCAAAGAGGAAGCGGGCGCCATCGGCGTCATCGAGCCTCGCCATTTCCACATTTACGTTCACTCCAAGGGCGTTTTCTGGCAGGAGGGCGGCGTGCAGGAATACGTGGTCAAAGCTTTCTTGATGGATGTCCGCCAGACTCGGCGTCCCGAGGAAGACGACCGCGATCCCACCTGGTTCGACGCAGAGAAAGCTCGGGTCGTGCTAGCTAAGGGCCGCGAAGTCAAATATGCCCACGAACTCCAGACTGTGATCGACCGCGCGCTAGAGCACCTGGGTGTGGCACGCATGGCCGCGGCCCGCTAGCGCTTGTGTGGGGACGGGCCTCCCGCCCGTCCAGCCGAAGCTTGGGAACGTTGAAGGGCGGCCTTCCCTTTCGCCCGCACTTAGCCGGTCTTCAATCCGACGGCCGCTGCCAGTTTCGCCTGCCGCGCGTCGAAAGTCCAAAAATGCTCGGCCTTCAGCTCCAGGGCCGAAGCGACGTGCAGAGTGTCGAGTGTGCGGACCCCCAGCCGCGCCGCGTGCCGGTGGGCCAACTCCGCGCAGACTTCAAATGCGCGATCGGGCAGCGGCGCCTCGCGCCATAGATTCTGGCCGCGATGCTCATGGAACCGCTGTAGCAGGCGGTCAGCCTCGTTGCGTGAAATCGCCTTGCGGAATACGTGTTGTTCTATGGCGTGCGCCCACTCGGCCACGTGCAGGGGCGTCATCCACAACGACGGCCGCGACCTGAGCCGACGCTCGACCTCCGATGTGTGCCCATCAGGAAGATAGAGGGAAACGAAAAAGGAGGTATCAGCGTAGGTAGTCGCGGCGACGGTTGTCAACGGAGCCTCAATAGCGACCGCGTTCTTCAGTCACCACATCGGCTCCGGGCAAAATGCGGTCGCCAAAAAGTTCCTTGCGAGAGGCCGCGAAATCCGGCCAGTCGCCGCGCTGCGGGGGCGATCCTTCGGGAACAATACGGGCAATCACCTCGTCTCGCTCGCGGAGTTCCACAGTCTTGCCGGCACGCAGCCAGGCCTTCAGCCGCTTGGTGTCGCGAAGCTGGCGAATGTTCACGCTGGGCATATTAAGATTGTGCCACAATGCGTGACACATTGTCAAAGCGTGCCTTTACTGAGTACGGACAACTGAAAGCCGACAGCTGACAGCAGCGGCCGTTCGCGTCCGTTATATTGAATAGAGACACCCATGATCCAACTCTCCGGCGCCGGCAAGCGCTATGGCCACAAGCTCTTGTTCGAGAATGCCGACTGGCTGATTACGCCAGAATCCCGCATTGGCCTGGTTGGAGCCAACGGCACCGGCAAGTCGACCATCATGAAAATCCTTGCCGGCAGCGAATCGCTCGACTACGGCGCCATCTCGCGCGCCAAAGGCATTTCCATCGGATACCTCCCGCAGGACGGCCTCACGCTCACCGGCCAAACCGTTTTCGCCGAGTGCCTGTCCGTGTTTGCCGAACTCCATGCCATCGAAAAGGAAATGGAGTCGCTCACCCGCAGCATGTCGGAACTCGACCACGAAGGCCCGGAATACTCGAATGTCGCCGACCGTTACCAGAAACTCGAACACGAATTCGTCGCCCGCGACGGCTACACGCTCGAAGCCCAGGTAGGTCAAGTTCTGACCGGTCTTGGTTTTCATCGCGACGACTGGACGCGCCGGACCGAAGAATTCTCCGGCGGCTGGCAGATGCGCATCGCCCTGGCCAAGCTTCTTCTGCAGAAGCCAAACCTGCTGCTGCTCGACGAGCCCACCAACCACCTCGACCTCGAAGCCCGCAACTGGCTGGAAGAGTACCTGAGCAGCTATCCCTACGCGTTCGTCCTCATCTCGCACGACCGCTACTTTCTCGACATCACCGTCAAACGCATCGTCGAAATCTGGAACAAGCGGATGCACTTCTACGCCGGCAACTACGACCAGTACCTGGCCGGAAAGACGGCGCGCAAGGAGCAGCTCGAATCCGCTTACAAAACCCAGCACGACCGCATCGAGCAGCTCGAAGTATTTATCAACCGCTTCCGCTATACGGCCACCAAGGCCAAGCAGGTTCAGAGCCGCATTAAAGAACTTGAAAGGATGGAGCGGATCGAGATTCCGGAAGAAGAGAAGACGGTGCACTTTTCCTTTCCACAGCCGAAGCCGAGCGGGCGCATCGTCGCCGAGTTCGCCAACGTCGCCAAGAGTTACGGCGAGCGCGGCATTGACGAACACAAGGTCTTTGATAAAGCCAACTTCATGATCGAGCGCGGCGAACGCGTCGCGCTGGTCGGAGTCAACGGAGCAGGGAAGTCAACGCTGATTAAACTGTTGGCCGGTCAGGAGCCACTTACCGCCGGCGAATACAAACTCGGCCACAACGTCGAGCCGGATTATTTCGCGCAGGACCAATACAAGGAACTCGATCCTGAGGCTCGCATTCTCGACGACCTTGGCGAACTCTCGGGCGCCTCCACGCAAACCCAGCTACGCAGCCTGCTCGGCTGTTTTCTTTTTTCCGGCGACGATGTTTTCAAGCGCATCGGCGTTCTTTCCGGAGGCGAGCGCAATCGCTACGCCCTGCTCAAAATGCTGCTGCACCCCGCCAACTTCCTGCTGCTCGACGAGCCCACCAACCATCTCGACCTGCGCGCGAAAGACGTCCTACTTGAGGCCCTGATGAAATACACGGGCACGGTCGTCTTCGTTTCGCACGATCGCTATTTCATCGACAAGCTGGCCACGCGCGTGTTCGAAATCGGCGATGGCAAAGTGGAAATCTATCCGGGAAATTACGAAGATTATCTCTGGCGGAAGCAGGCACAAGGACGAGCCGCGGCTGTCACAGAAATACAAAGGCCGCCCTTACCCTCGCCTGCGCCCGTAAATGGAGAAAAGTCTTCCGCCGTAGAGACGCGGCTTGCCGCGTCTCCCGCCGCCGAAGCCGCCGACCCCAAAGCCAAGCGCCTGAACCCGATCAAGCGCCAGCAAATGGAAGACCGCCTGCGCGAAATCGAAGAAGAGATTGCCCGCGCCGAAGCCGCGATTGCCCTCTGTGAATCCCAACTCCAGACCTTCGTAAGCGCCGAAGAAACCCAACGCCAGACCCAGGAACTCGCTCGCCATAAGAGCGAAATGCAGAGCCTGATGAAGGAATGGGAACACCTTTCGCAGACCATAGGGTCCTAACTAAGCGGGTAGCGGATTTCGGGATCGTGGTATTTAGCGAGAACGAGCAAGAACAATGCGCTGAACGAGACAACGAAAAAAATGTCAAGTTCAAAGAGGAAACTCATCTCCCCACGTAGGCCGGGCTCGAGTACTGCCGTGCCAGGATTCGACGGGTCATAGTACACGGCCACCGCTTTCCCGACGGGGTAATTGTCAATCACCTTCTGCCATGCGTCCTCGACGGCCAAATGCACACGGGTGAATGAGAGGCGAGTCCCGTTGTATTCGGTGTTTCCAACCTTGTATCGATACTGAATGTCGCCGTAATACCCTTTCATCCCCTTGAAGTATCCAACCTGAAGCCGCGAGACCGTGATTACGCCTTTCGCAGTTGGCCACTGCAGGCTATTTCGTGCGCGGAGGTATTGGGGCAGAGCGGCGCATGTGGCTGCGACGAGAACTCCCAATCCCCACAGCGACACCCTGCGTGTCAATCGCAGCGGCGTCTGACCAAATCCAGGTCGAGTCATTTGCGTCATCTTATGAGCATTTGTTTCCGAGAGAGCAACTCCCTTGCCGCCTCCCTCACGCCGTCGCCGCGCGCCCAAACGGGCCGGCCCGCACATGTTTGCTGGTTTGGGGTTATTGGATCCTTGAGTAAATCGATTTCCGCAGCGTGTGATACAAGATCGACCTTTTGGAAGCTTGCCTTGGCTTGCGACTGAGTTCAAACCATTCCCGCGAGAAAACGTCCAGCTTGTCCCAGTATATCTACAGTTTATCCCGCCGCCACTATTTTCAAGGAGTCCCCGTATTGATCATTGCCCAACTCGAACATGTGATCCCCTTCGTCGGGGTGGTCAAGGTGGATAGAACTCCGACCTTTCCCGATTTGGACAAAGTCTGTGTCATCGTCACCGTTGTTGGAGGCTCGGTAATCGGCTGCGATACCGACCAGAGAGACTGCATTGAATTCTCGGATGTGACCCAGGCGTTCCAGGTTACGGCGTATGGCGTGCCCAACGTGAAGTCCATCGTCAGGGTGCCGGTGGTTGCATTGTAGGTGAGCGCGTCTTTGAGGGAGCAGGTCGTCGTCGGCTTTCCGCAGATGCCGCCTGCGCAGGCTACGCTAATGGTGTAGTTCAACGTGTCGTTATCCAACGCGCTATAGGCGATCACCACATAGCTGCCGTCTGCTGTCGGAGTGAATTCCGCTTGTGCCGTGAATTCATTGGCTGCCGTATCGGTGCATTGAAAGCCGACAACTGCCGTCCCGCCCGGTTGATAGACGCTGAAGCAGAGGTTCTGGGGATAGGCGCCGGAGGTCATGGTTGCTGAGACCTCATAGGTGCCGGTGGTCGTTCCGTAGACGGTATATGCGTGCTGGGCGCTCGGCGGGGTTATAGCGCCGCTTACGACCGTCCCAAGAGTCAACGCTGTGCCGTCGGCGGGTGCAGGACTGATTCGCTCCAGTGAGATGCCATAGTCGATGGACGCATTCTTGGTCTCGTACACCACGATCGTGTAAACGCCAGCGAGCGTCAGTTTCGGAATGAGCACGGCAGCGAAATTATTGGCCGCGGAATCGCTGCAGGTCCAAATGACGAGATTGCCGTTTGGATCGTTCAAGTTCATGCAAACGTTGTTGGGATACTCGGCATTGGTCGTGCCAGCGACCATCTTCCACGTATCGCCCACACTAGCGTTGAACGTAAACGTATCCAGATCGGATGCCGTGTTAAGAACACACTTCGTACCAAAGTAGGTTTCGCCAGAAACGATGGCGGCATGGCCGGGTTCTGTCGGGCAATTCTTGCTCGTATTCGCCCACAACGAACTGGGTATCAGAAACATGGCGAAAAGAAGAAGTCCGAGGCCCCTGCGGAAATTTGATGAGAATTGAAACTGCTCTTTCCAGTTCCCCTCAACCCGAACCCCTGAAGCATGTCCTCTATAGAGCATTTTGCACCTCTTGTTTCCCTGGTTTATCCAGTTTATTGGCTCTCATGGACGCGGAACCGCGTTCAAAATCACCCCCGGCAGGCACGTTGACCATGAGCGGAGGAAAACGCGCAAGCAGCGTTGCCTCGGTCGCCAGTTTAGTCAGTTCCAGCCTCCTGACCCCTCAGGACGGCTAACTTAGCATGGGATGACGCTTACTCCAAGGGCTCTGAGCGAAAATTGATATGAACTCGGTATGAAATCGGGGCCGATTTCAGTGGTTCTTGAAAAGGAGTTGTTTTTCGGATTTAGGGAACAAGCTTACCGACGGGGACGAACTCGGATTTGCACCCCACCAGGCATCGGACCTTGCGGAAAGCGGCCTGTTCATCCGCGCTAAGGGGATGCGCATCTTTACCGTTTTCATAGAACCGCGCATGGGCGCTGCGAAATCCGTCACCGCCTGCAAAGGCTGCAATCAGACGAAAATTCTTGTCGAATTCGTACCAGACGGGACAACCCGGGGGGGCCATGCACTCCAACACCGTAAGTCGAACGATGCCACCCTCGACTGTGGGCTCGGTGGCCATATTGTACTGGAACAATGCTCGGTTCAAATCACTCCGTGGAAACAACAGTCGCAACCGCTCCTGAGCGACCCCCATGCCGTGGATTTGAAACCCCGGCCGTACCTCGGTGGAGGCGCCCAACACCCGGTCAGAATCAAGCACCACCAATGTCGCTTGATGATCATACTCACTGATTCCCGTGGCAATAATCTCCTCTCTGCCATCGCCATCCAGGTCGGCCAGCACCATGGAAGTCAAGCCCCCAGAATGCCAGTACTCAGAAATTATCTTGCCATTGGAATCCAGGATCGCGATCTGGCTGGGCCACCAGGGTTGATGCTGACTTTCGACGACGATTCGGGGAGGTCTCGTGGCCGTTGCCTTGAGTACACCCAGGGCAAAAGTCCTGTATGTAGCCGGACTCCCCGCGAGCTCCGGCAATTCTCTTCCGGGCGTCCAACGCCATTTCTCTTTGCCGCGATCGGAATAACAGATCAGCGTCGACGAGTGCGGCAACAGTGGAGTGGAGGCGGGGGAATAAACGAAAAGAACGCTGGAATGGCCTTTGCCCTCCAGATCCCCGATCCAGATGCGGTTAGCCAGACCCAGCGCATAGTACCAATCGGGCCCGAATCCTTCGGGAAACGTCTTTCTCCAGAGTTCCTTTCCCTCCCCATTCATAATCGTCAGCGTCGAACTGTCCAGCCTTCCAAACTTGGGCTGATCATGCACCGACAGAACTCGGATGGAAATGTAGGCCACGATGGCAAGCGCAGCGATCGTGCCAACTATCTTCAGCGTTAAACGAGGATTCACTTGCGAACCGGGGCCGCGGTTCTCGATCCTTCCCCGAGGCTTGGCCACGATCCAACACCGCTCCTGCGTGTCATCGACAGCGGTTACCGAACGATTTGGAAGGCTAATCGTGATGGGGTCAGCCTTGCCTTCCGCGTTGTAATAGGACTCAAGCGCATGCCGGAGCCGATTCATCTCTGTGGCTACGTCTGCGGATCGTTTTGTCCGGGTCTCCTCTGGCCATAGTTCTCTGATCACTAAGTCCGGGTTCAGCATGGCCTGCGAATTGATATTCTTAAACAGAAGTTCCAGCAGCTTTCTGAGCTGACTCTTGCGTGCGAAGGTATCGCTGCGCAGGATTCTGTCGATCTGGTTGCTGAGGGCGGTCGGATCCATGTGGCTCAGCGGATGGGAACGGAGCGATGGCAGGGATGATAGCATGCCACGTGAAAGAACTTTTCCGGCGGTCGAGTCGCGCCGCTCTATCCGCCCTGCTTCAACTCGGTGAGCACTTGCCTTGCAATTTCCTTGAGCGTTTCGAAAACGCCCACACCCTGGAAGGCTACCGCCTCCACCACCGGCTCGTTTTTCTTGCGTAGTTCATGGGAGAGCGCGTCCACGGTCAACACATTCGGCAGGTCGCGCTTATTCAGTTGCAGGACGTAGGGAATCTTGTTGAAGTCGTAGCCGTGTTCTTGCAGGTTCGACATCAGGTTGTCGAGCGCTTCGACGTTGGCGTCCTGGCGCTCCTGCTGGGAATCGGCCACGAACACGATGCCGTCCACGCCGCGCAGGATCAGCTTGCGGCTGGCGTCGTAAAAAACCTGTCCTGGAACCGTATAGAGGTGAATGCGCGTCTTAAAGCCTCGCACCGAACCCAGATCGAGCGGCAGGAAATCGAAGAACAGGGTTCGATCGGTCTCGGTAGCGAGCGAGATCATCTTGCCTTTCTGCTGTTCGGCTGTTTTCTGGAAGATGAACTGCAGATTCGTCGTCTTGCCGCCCAACCCGGCGCCGTAGTAGACGATCTTGCAGTTGATCTCGCGTGCTGCGAAGTTGATGAAACTCAAA
>Ga0181523_10000110_pt1 | contig 82514 bp, 57 predicted proteins | sample PEATcosm2014_Bin_43_FD_119752 | JGI IMG/M metagenome (GOLD analysis project Ga0181523, IMG submission 119752) | Peatland microbial communities from MTU Mesocosm Facility, Houghton, MI, USA - PEATcosm2014_Bin05_30_metaG | ecosystem: Environmental > Terrestrial > Soil > Wetlands > Peat | place...
GCGAATGGCGTCTGACCCGTGAGCGCAGAGCCAGGCCCCCCCGCCCCTGGATTGAACAAGGGAGCGTTGTGTTCCGACGCTCCCAGTGCTTGATTGATGATGGATAATGGATCGGTAAAACCGGCTTCTTATAAGCGCCTGTTCTACAACCCGCCGCCCGCAGCTTCCTGCTTGACCTGCGACTCAGTCTGGTCGGCCGCCGCCTGCTGGTCTTGCAGAGTCTTCTCCGCCGTGGTATCCGGCGCCGGAGGCGGTACATCCGAGGCCGTGGTGGTGGCGTCAGGCCCTTTCGGAATGCCGCCCGTACCCTGCTTCTTTGCCAATTCGCCCAAACCGCTGTTGAGTTGTTCGTCGAAGTGGTTTTGCATCTCCTGCAAGTCGTCCACGTTGACGGCAACCGTTTGTCCGGCCGCGCAATCCGACTTCTTGCTCGCCGAAACGCTGGCGGTCACCGTATTGTCCGAATCCGGAGTGTCGGTGAGCCGCGTAATCACGTCACCCCCGCTCAACCCACATTCCTGGCCGTTCGCCACCACGGAGAGATCGTTGTCCACGACAAACGTGCGCCTCGCTGGATCCAGTGCCGGCGGAACTTCCTCGCTGGCATTCGCCGGCGCCGGCGCTTGCCCGCCAGACCCGCCACCCTGCGCCGCTTGTGCCTGTTGCGCGGCCAACTGCGCTTTCACTTCATCGACGATGGCCTGCTTGACTTCGGGAGTCAGCGTGGGCGCGTTCGAGGCCGCTGGAGCAGGAGCATCTCCCCCGCCTCCGCCGCCATCGCCCGCTGCCGCGTCCGCAACCGCCTCTTGCCGGGCCGCATACGCCGACTGCAACTCAGCCGCAATCAGATAGTCCGTCAGCCAGAATGCCGGCGAAGCATAGTAGGGATAAGGCGTGAACCAGCCGCCGTAGAAGCCATACCACGGCGCTCCTCCCCAACCCCAAGCTCCAACGCCCCAGTAAACCGGCGCTCCCCAAGGCTGATAGCCCCATGCATAAAATCCGGGGTGGTACCAGTAGCCGGGATGGTAGCCGTAATAGTTATGACCATGCCAGTAGTAGCCGCGATACACGCCCGTCCGATAGTGGCCGTGGTCATAGTAGGTGCGCGAATAATAAGAGTGCCCGCCGCGCGTCACATAGGCGCGCTGCACGTATCCACCATGCCGCCCCGTGTTAACGACGCGTGCTCCGTTGTGCATTCCCACGACTGTGCGCCCGCCGCGGGCGCCATGCTGAATCTGCATGCCGTTGCGGTTGACCGAACGAATCTGGCCACTCTTACTGAAAGTCGCCTTGCCGCCGCCCTTCAGCGCAACGGTCCTGCTCCCTGCTGCCTGATGCGCACCGGCTGCAGTATGCGCGCCGCCTGCACCACCCCTGCCGGCGTTCGCTGTACCACCTCTATTGCCGCCCGCTGCTCCACCCCTGTTGCCGCCAGCCGCACCAGCCCTACTGGCGTTTGCTCCACCCGGTCCGCGGTTGGTTGAACCCGTCATGCCACGATTGCCGGCCGCTCCGCCGGTCCCGCGGCTGGCCGAACCCGTCGTGCCGCGATTGCTGGCCGCTCCGCCAGGCCCGCGGTTGGCCGAACCCGTCGTGCCGCGATTGCTGGCTGCTCCGCCAGGCCCGCGGTTGGCCGAACCCGCCGCGCCACGATTACTTGTCGCTCCGCCCGCGTGCTGCGCCGGGGCGGCATGTTGCGCTGGGGCTGCATGCGCCGGAGCGGCGTGCTGCGCTGGAGCCGCATGGGCGGCCGGAGCGGCGTGGGCCGGGGCTGAGGGCTTTGGCGGTCCACCGCTCTTACTCGCAGCGGAAGCGACCGCGGTCACGGTGAGAAGAATCAGTAAGAGGGACCATTTCGGCAGAAGGTTCTTTCCAAGGTTGCTCGAATTCATAAACGCTCCTATGAGATGCGCAGCTCTTTCATACATCCACCAGCGGACGCCGAGCGGTCAGAAAAATTTCGCCAGCCCGCAATCCCGCTCAGGGTTTCTTCGACCAGAACTTCCAGGTCCGAGTGCCGTAGGGAAGGGGCGGGCACCGGCCTTCGCGAAGTATCGCCAATTTCACACCTGTTTCGACACCGTGTCAAGCGCGCGGCTGCGAATTTACATTTGTTCATGCGAGGCGAATCGAAGGCCGCGCTTCCCCGGCGCGCCAAGTTTTGCCCCGGGACTGCCGATTTTCTCGCCAGTTGCGATTTTGTTGACTACTTGTTTACCTGCGCCTGACAACACCTTCTTCCCCGTTTCGTAAGCTGCCCTCAGTACAACGAAAATTGGAGGCAAGCTGTGAAACGCAAAACATTTGAACGCAAATCCGGGAACCGCAAATCGCTGCTCCCCGTTATTCTGGGCTTGGTTTTTTGCTTCGGCGTCATGAGCGCTGTGGCGCAGACCAATTCCTATCAGCAGACCAATCTGGTTTCCGACATGGCCGGTGTAGCCAATAACACCGACCAAAAGCTGATCAATCCCTGGGGGATCTCCTTCTTCCCCGGCCAGCCTTTCTGGATCGCCGACAATAAAAGCGGCTACTCGACCATTTACGACGCCAATGGAGTTGCGCAGTCGCCTTCTCCCGTCCTGATCCCCGCGCCCTCCGGCGACGCCTCGCCTGCCACTCCCACGGGCACGGTGATCAATCAGACCGATGGCTTCAAGGTCAACGGCTTTCCCAGCCAGTTTCTCTTCGACACCGAGGACGGAACCATCTCCGGCTGGTATCTCTCGGGCAATGCGATTCTCGTCGTCAATCGTGCCTCGACCGGCGCTGTTTACAGCGGCCTCGCGATGATCACCAATGCCACGGGATCGTTCCTGCTGGCCACTAACTTCAATAGTGGACAAATCGAGGTCTTCGACAGCAATTTCAACCTGGTGACGCTCACCGGATCGTTCACCGATCCCACGCTGCCCGCCGGCTACGCTCCGTTTGGAATTCAACCGATTGGCAGCCAGGTCTTCGTGACCTACGCGTTGCAGAATGCGGCCAAGAACGGGGCGACCGCCGGCGCAGGAAATGGCTACGTCAGCGTATTCGACGTAAATGGAAACTTCGTCAATCGCTTCGCTTCCACCGGTACCTTGAATGCGCCCTGGGGAATCGTGCAGGCTTCGGCCAACTTCGGCTCATTCAGCAACGACATTCTCATCGGCAATTTTGGCGACGGCACCATCAACGCCTTCGACGCCAACGGCAACTTCCTCGGCCAACTCGAAGACCAGACCGGCGCAGTCATTTCGAACGGAGCGCTCTGGGGACTGGTTTTCGGCGCGGGGGGAACCGGCGATCCTAATACGCTCTACTTCACTGCCGGTTTCGCCGATGGAGGTCACGGCTTGTTCGGCGCGCTGGCAGCCGCCACTGTAGGAACCCAGACCTTCTCGCTCGGCGCATCGCCGCAATCCGGCACCGTTGCCGCCGGTGGGTCCATGAACTTCACGCTCACGGTTACGCCCGCCAACGGCTTCGCCAATCTGGTGACCTTTTCGTGCGTGGCTCCCACGGGAATCACCTGCGCCTTCAATCCAACTTCGGTGACTCCCGCGGGAGGCGCGGTGACCACCACTCTGACCGCGACCGCTTCGTCGACTACGCCGCCTTATGGCGCAGCTAAAACGATGGGGATGGCATTCACCGGACTCGGCGTATTCGGTTGCTTCTTCTTCGCTGCCGGCGCGGGTGCGAATCGGCGGCGCTTGTTCTCGCTGTTGCTCGGCGGGTTCGCCAGCCTTCTCGTCGCCGGAACGCTCCTCGCTTCGACCGGATGCGGCAGCTCGGCCAGCAGCCAGACGAATCCCGCGCCTGCCTCCGTCGTGGTGACCGCACAATCGGGCGCTCTGACGCAGATGACCACGATTAGCCTCACGGTGCAGTAAACACAAAGTTTTACGGTCGTCGATCGACTTTAAGGGGGGAGATCGATTGAAGGGAAGCGGAGCCGTTCGACGGCTTCGCTTTTCTTTTTGCGCGCAAGATGCAGCCAATCCAGCGTCGGGGACCATGGGGGACTTTAGCCACCTCATGGTCACCTCCAAGTGTAACTTCGGTAATTGGGGAGCGTCCCGTCGTCCGCCGATGGCACTGTTAGACGGTGATGTCAGCCCATTGGCACTTTCGGTCCGCACTTCTGGCTCTCTTGGCGCTTCTGGCGTCATCTGCCTTGACTTCCGCGTCGGCGGCCGACGACGCAAACTACTCCGCTGGCCTGCCCACGTATCGCAGTACCGTCTCTGAAGTCCGGATCACATTCTTCGCCACCGACGAGAACAATCATGCGCTCGAAACCCTGACGAAGGCGGACTTTGCCGTAGTCGACAACGAACTTGTCGTGCGCAATTTTCGCAGCTTCACCCATTCGGATGAAACCGCGCTCGACATAGTGGCGCTGGTCGACCTGAGCGAATCGGTCGCTCCACGCCTTCGAGTCGCCATGAACGCTGTGCTGCAGTTAGTTGCCCGCGAGCAGTCGATTCCCAGCGACAACATTGCCGTGCTGTCTTTTGGAGGAACAAACGAAGGAAATTTCGAAGGAACGTCCGGTGGAATTCGTCCCGCCATCCTGTGCTCGAGCGGTTGCGGCGCTTCCGGCTCCGTCGGCAGGCTTCTGGCGGTGAGGAGCGGCGGCACTACGCCGCTGTTCGACGCTTTGATATTCGCAGCCGATTTCATCGCGCATCATCGCCGTGCCGGGGCCCGGCCGGTCATTATTCTTTTCTCCGACGGCAACGACACCATCAGCCTGCATTCTTCGCGCGACGCGCTGCAGGCGCTGCTGGACGGGGACGCCCTGATCTACTCCGTCGATATGGGAACTTCCGGGAACCACGCTTCGAACCGCGCTTCGAGTTATGCGTCGGACGAAACGCCGGGCAGCGCGTTTCTGCGGCAAGTCTCGGAGGCTACGGGCGGGCGCTATTTCTCTTTCTCCTCGTCCCAGCAAGATGGCGCCGCCGCGGTGCTGGACGCGGTGCTCGACGATCTGCGCGCCTCCTACGTGGTGTCCTACGATCTGCCCAATCATCGGGATGGATTTCATGCTCTTCGCCTTCTGCCCACCCACAACCTCAACCTCACCTTCCACAGCCGAAATGGCTACTTCTATGAACCGAGCGGTCATTGATGGTAACTGCCGACGGGGAACTGCCGATTGGAAATTGCCGATTGAAGACTGCCGATTGGAGACTTATGAAATTCGCATCGCTCTTGACTCTTGTACTGATACTGACACTGGCATCGGCTGGCGCTTCCCTCGCCTGGGCCGCGCCGATCGGCATCTATCAACATGGAACCGTGGTTCGTATGCGCATGGGCGACTGCCTGCTCGCGCACCACGGCTTCGTCAGCGCGTTCGGCCCGCCGCCGGCCGCAACCGCCGAGGAAAGCTGCCCGGAGTACACGCTGGTGACCGATAAGGTCGTGTTTGTGATCGTGGGCAAGTCCTCCAATCAACTGGTGCCGCTCGCGGAAATCATCGACTTCCGTTTCCAGAACAAGGAACTGGCAGTGCGCGTGGATGATGCTCGAAAAGAATCCAAATTCGCCATCAAGGAAATGACGCTGCGCTCGCAGTGGGACCTCATCCAGAAGCATATCGAGGATGAACTCAATGACTCGGCGCATCATGCCGTCGACACATCGCTGATGCTGAGGAGCCGGCAATAGTGTGCGCCTGCTGATGCGTGAGGCCATAGGACCAAAAGCCTGAACCGCGGAGGGCGCTGAGAACGCTGAGGTAACGACAGTTGGAATCTCTTCCGGTTGGGCGGCGGTTCAGGAATATTTCAGCCGGAGCATTACAAATCTGGCATAAGTGAACCGGAACCAAAGCTGCGATTGACGGAAAACACTCCGAGCGCCAGACTGAAAGGCCATGGCAAAGCTTCGAGTTGGCATCCTCTTTGGCGGACGCAGCGGCGAGCATGAAGTGTCGTTGCTCTCGGCAGCGTCGGTTCTGAACGCAATCGATAAAACGAAATATGAAGTGGTGCCCATCGGCATCACGAAAGACGGCCGCTGGCTCACGGCGGAACACGCGGAACGTTTGCTGAAGGGCAAAATCGAAGACGGCGGGGGCGCCCGCGCCACACATGCTACGCAGCTTCGGGCGGGCGATCCCGAGGCGACTCCAGGAGCGGCAGTACTGGCCACGGGCGAGTCAGTGGTCGTCCCTCCGGAACCGGCGCGGCACGACGCGGGCCTCGCGCCCTTCCAGACCGATGCTGCGGCGCTCCGTCGTGCCTCCGACCGCGCCATCAACGTCGACATAATTTTCCCCGTACTGCACGGAACCTTCGGCGAAGACGGTACGATCCAGGGTCTGCTCGAACTGGCCGACATCGCCTACGTCGGAGCAGGCGTGCTCGGCTCTTCCGCGGGCATGGATAAAGACATCATGAAGTCTTTATTTCGCGCCGCCGGGTTGCCAATCGTGAAGCACGTGACCGTGTTGCGCGGCCAATTCGAGCGCGCGCCGAAGAAGGTGCAGAAGCTGGTCGAGAGCAAGCTGAAGTATCCCGTATTCGTGAAGCCGGCGAATCTGGGATCGTCGGTAGGAATCTCGAAGGCGCACGATGCGAAGGAACTCGGTCCGGCCATCGCCGAAGCGGCGAAGTTCGATCGCAAGATTGTGATTGAGGAAGGCGTCGGCGGAAAGAAGAACAAGGCGCGCGAGATCGAGTGTGCCGTGCTCGGCAACGACGATCCGAAAGCTTCGGTCGCGGGAGAAATCGTTCCCTGCAAGGAGTTCTACGACTACGACGCCAAGTATCTGGTCGAAGGTTCCGAAGGGGTAATCCCTGCGAAAATAACGAGCGCGGAAATGAAAACCGTGCAGAGACTAGCCATCGCGGCGTTTCAAGCGGTCGATTGCACCGGCCTGGCGCGCGTCGATTTTCTGATGGACCCGAAATCGCGCAAGATTTTCGTCAACGAGATCAACACCATGCCCGGTTTCACCGCCATCAGCATGTATCCCAAGCTGTGGGCCGCGACCGGAGTGCCGTATCCGGAGCTGATTGATCGCCTGATTCAACTCGGCATCGAACGGCACGAGGACAAGAAGCGGAATCAATACAGCCGGTGAGTGCGTGCGTAAGAGCCGTCTTCGGAGATAATTCCGGAAATCGTGCTCTATGGGTACCTGCTCTATGGGTACTTGACATCCTTGAGCCAACCGCCGCAAAATATCGAAAAATCGGGGAAAATGGACCAGTTTCTCTCAAGAGTCAAATAGTCGACAAGTTTATGACGCTTAGCCGGTCGTCGCAGTCGCACCAGAAGAAAGTCAGTCCCGAACGGTGCAAGCATCCGCAAGTGCAGATCGTTTCACGCGATGAAGAGACCGAATATGTGGAGTGCCAGGAATGTGGCGACGTTTTCGAGTCCAGTGAATTTCGGGACATGGCGATCGAGGAGAAGAAAGAACCGGACGAAGAGTGAGCCGCGCTGGAACGCGCTTCGCTTAATTGCGATCACGATCCCGGTGGCCTGATCCGATCACCGGATTTTAATCACCAGGTTTTGCGCCGCATCCACCCAGAATTTCTTTCCCGGCAGAATCACCGTAGTCGCGCTGTATTCGGCGATCACTGCCGGTCCACTCATTGATCGGCCGGGAAAAAGGGCTCCCCGTTCAAACACGGGAGTGGTCACGAACTTGTCCTGAAAGAACACGGGCGCGCGCTCCACAGGCGCGACGCGGGTCGACGGCTTTGGCGTGGCTTGCTGCCGCGCGACTTTAGATTCGGATTGGGACTGCGGCTGCGGCGTGCGCAAACTCGCGCGCAGACGCAGCGTAACCAGCTCAATCTCCCGTCCCGGGTGATGATAGCCGTAACGGCGCTGATGCTCTTCATGGAAGCGGGCGGTGACATTGTCCTCATCCCTATCATCCCTGTCCCGGGCGGGCACGTTGAGTTCGTAGCCTTGGCCGCGATAGCGCAGGTCAAGACTCCTTTCATAATGCAGCGCGCCACGCCACCGTTCCGCGCAGAATTCTTTCTGCGCCGCCGCTTCCAGCTTGCGAAATTCCTTCTCCAGTTTCGCCCACGGTACTCCTTGGCGCGCCGCTCGCCCTACTGCAGGCCTTGGGCGATCGGCAAACCGCCAGAGCAGCGTGCGCGAATAATCCTTGACTACATCGCTGACCAGGATTCCAAACGCCGAAAGCGCGCCCGGCCGCCCCGGAATCATCACCGTCGGGATCGCCAGCGCTTCCGCCAGTTCGCAGGCGTGGAGGCCTCCCGCGCCTCCGAATGCCACCAGCGTAAATTCGCGCGGATCATATCCGCGTTCGATGGATACCACGCGCAAAGCCCGTTCCATGTTCGCATTCACTACGCGCACGACACCGGCGGAGAACTGCTCCAGGGTCAGGCGGGAACCTTGTTTCTTCAGCCATTCCGACGTAATCCGCCGCGTTCTTTCTACGTCGAGCGTGAATTCGCCGCCTAGAAAACGGTTGGGACGCAGGCGCCCCATCAGCAAGTTGGCGTCCGTCACCGTGGGTTCGGCTCCGCGGCCGTAGCAGATCGGTCCCGGATCGGCGCCCGCCGATTCTGGTCCCACACGCAGCGCGCCGCCCGCATCGAAGCGAGCCAGCGATCCACCACCGGCGCCGACGGTGTGAATCTCCAACATCGGAACTCCCACCGGAAGACCCGCCACTTCTGACTGGCCGCCGGCTCGAACCTCGCCCTGCACTGCCGCCACGTCGGTTGAGGTTCCTCCCATGTCGAAAGAGAGAATTTTCCGGAACCCGCTGCGGGCGGCCATTGCCGCGGCTCCCACTAACCCGCCAGCCGGGCCCGACAAGACGGTGCGCACCGGTTCGCGCGCCGCCGACTCCAGTGCCGTGATCCCGCCGCTCGATTGCATGACGAAGATTCGCGGCTTGTGCCGCTTTCGCACCGCGCCGGAACTGCTTCCCGATTCTTCGGCGCGCTCCGCCAGTTTTTCCATGTAGCTCTGCATGAGGGGCTGCAGATAGGCGTTCACCACGACCGTGCTGGTGCGTTCGTATTCCCGGAACTCCGGCAGAATCTCATGAGACACAGAGAGCGGCTTGCCGAGGTCTTTCACAGCGTCGGTCACGGTTGCTTCGTTCTCCGGGTTGGCGAAGGAGAACAGGAGCGAAATGGCGATGGCTTCCGGATCGGCAACCCGCACCGCCTCGCGTATTCGCGTCAGCTCGGCTTCCGGCGGCCGCTCCAGAACTCGGCCCTCGGCATCCGTCCGCTCCTTGACGCCGAATCGCAGTTCTCGCAAGACAAGCGGCGGAATTCGATCAAAGAAGAAGTCATACAGGCGAGGACGCGCCTGCCGTCCAATCTCGATGACGTCTTCAAATCCCGCCGTCGTAATCAGCGCGACCCGAGCGCCTTTTCTCTGCAGCAGGGCGTTGGTGCCGACCGTCGTACCGTGCAGCAGAGTGAGCGCGGCTCCGGCGATGTTCTTTCTTGCAGCTTCGCCGGGCTTTTTTGTAACTTCGCCAATCTTTCTCAGAGCTCCGGCAATCGCGCGCGATGGATCGTCCGGCGTCGAGAACACCTTCAGAGTTTTGAGCGCGTCGCCCTCCAGCCATACGCAGTCTGTGAACGTGCCTCCGGTGTCGATTGCGATGCGGATTTCGGGACGGAGTGCGGGATGCGGTGCGCGAGCCATGAACATGGAAGACTACCACCGCTCACGTCACGCAGTAGCGGCGGAGAGGTTGCGGCCCGGCGTTTCGCGACAGCCGCATCGCATTACTTGACATACTGTGTATTGCATAGTATATTGCATATCTATGTCAGTGTCAGCGACTCCAGGCAAGGCCGTTCCCGAGCCCAGCGATAAGTGGGAAGTACAGGTCCGCAAAGGCAGTCTTGAGCTGGCCATTCTGGCGGTGCTCTGGCAGGGAAGGCTGTACGGGCTGGAAATTCTGCGGCGGCTGGCGGAGGGTTCCGCGCTCATCGTTCCCGAAGGCACGGTGTACCCATTGCTGAACCGGTTAAAGGCGGAAGGACTGCTCGCTTCGGAGTGGGTTGAAGCCGACGCCGGGCATCCCCGCAAGTATTACAAGCTAACCGCCAGCGGCCGCCGCCGCGCCGTAGAGATGGCGGAATTCTGGTCCACATTTTCCGCCAATCTGGATGGCTTGCTTGCGCCGCTCCGGCCCGCCCAGCTTAGAAAAGAGGAACGCCGATGACTGAAGTCAGCCTCGCCCCAAGCGCACAGAGAAAGATCGACAAATATTTGCAAGACCTAAGTTCCGCTCTCCGCACTCTTCCTAGCGAACAGGCAAGCGACCTCGTGAAGGAATTGCGCAGCCATATTGTCGAAAAGGCAACCTTGAGCGGGGATCTGACGCCTGCCGTCGTCGACTCGGTATTGACCGACTTGGGCCGTCCCGAAGATCTGGCTAGCCTGTACCTGACCGATGATCTGCAGGTGCGGGCGCTGGCGAGCCGTTCGCCGCTCCTGATACTTCGCAGCCTGTTTCGCTGGGCAAGCATCAGTTTCGGCGGCTTCTTCGTTCTGATAGGTTCGCTTCTCGGCTATTTCCTGGCAGCGTCACTGGTCGCCTGCGCGCTTTTGAAGCCAATTCATCCGCTCACCGCCGGACTGTGGCTGATTCCGAACGGAGCAGACTACGAAATCAGCATCCGACTTGGATTCGGCTCCGTGCCACCCGGCGGCAGAGACCTCCTGGGCTGGTGGATCGTCCCGATCGGCATGGCAGTCGGTTGTGGTCTTTTTTTTCTCACCGCGCGCTTTGGGCTGTGGAGCATTCGCCGTCTCCGCCGCACGAGCCCCATCGGCACGCGCTGAAGTCAGGAGCAGGAAATCAGCGAAAGAGGAAGTGAGGAGCGGAATTCGCCATGGACACTTCAAACCAGAGAGATAGCGCAGCCACCGCCGTTAGCGAAACCCGTCAGCCGGAAACAAAGGGCGCGCCAAAAGGTTGGCGTCAGAGCAAATGGCTGGCGCTGGTCGAGTTGGCAATCGTGGCTCTGATCTTTGTCGCCGGCCACTATCACCTGATCTACTTCAGTAACACCCCGTATTTGCTGCTCTTGGGGTGGATCTCGCTGCGGCTGCGCAAATTAAGGTGGCGAGACGTCGGATTTACTCGCAATCGAAGCTGGGCGCGCACTCTGGCGCTGGGTATTGGAGCGGGAATCGTCCTCGAGATTATCGAGCTCTTTGTCACGCAACCTTTTCTGACCCGCCTGCTGCGCAAGCCGCCAGACCTGGCTGACTTTCGATTCCTTACGGGAAACATCAAATACACTCTGGCCGGGCTCGCCTTAGTGTGGACGCTCGCCGCATTCGGAGAAGAGCTCGTGTGGCGCGGGTACGTGATGAACCGTGTGGCGGACTTGGGCAACAGAACTCGCCTCGCGTGGTTCTGCAGTCTGATCGTCGTGCATGCCGCGTTCGGATTCGCTCATTCTTACCAAGGGATCACCGGAGTAATCCAGGAAGGCTTCTCCGGACTGTTGCTGGGAGTGATCTATCTCCGCACAGGAAAGAATCTCTCGGTGCCCATCATCGCCCACGGCGTTTCTGACACCCTGGACCTTCTGCTGATCTTCCTCGGCAAATTCCCCGGTCTTTAACCGCCGCCGTGCGCGAAACAAATCCGCCTTACCACCCCAACTGCCGTATTCTGAAGCAGTGCACGGGAGAACCTGGAAAGCGTGGCTGGTTCCCGGCGGCTTGTTATTGGCGCTGGCGGCGGCGCTCGTCCGCAGTTCTCTGTTTGTTCAGGTCGCGCCCTCGCTGTCCTTCTACTATGTTGGCGTGTTCGCTGGCGGATTGCTTCTGGCCTGGCGTTTCAATTCCAGCCGCGTGCTGTTTTCGTTGCTGGTTCTGCTGCTTGCGCATCGCGCGGTCGAGTTCTTCGCCGCTGGCCAGGTGCTTGCTGGATCCGTGCACGCCGGACCCGGGCGCATGGCCGTGGCGCTTGCCGCCCTGCTGATCCCGCTGAACTTCATCGTGTTCGCTTCGATGCGCGAGCGCGGCTTGATCATTGCAGGAGTCGCGCCGCGCTTTGGATTGCTGTTCCTCGAATCGGTTGTCTTCGCGGTTCTGTGCCGGCCGGAAAACAGCCCCGGCAGTCAGCATCCTTCCGGCGCGACCCCGATTCCGCTCTGGATTCTGTTGAGCTTTGTGGCTGCCGCAGTGGTGTTCGTCCGGCGTTTTTTTCAAACTCGCAAGCCGATCGAGCCCGGCTTTGTGTGGTCTGTGGCCGCGGTTTTCATGTGGCTCGAATTTGCCCCGGTCGGCAAAATGGCGGACGCCTATGTGGCCACGGCCGCCCTGATCCTCGGCGCCTCGCTGGTCGAGACTTCCTACGTGCTCGCCTACCACGACGAACTCACCGGCATTCGCGGACGGCGCGCTTTCAACGAATCCCTGCTTTCGCTCGATCAGCAATATGCCATCGCCATCGTCGACATCGACCATTTCAAAAAGTTCAACGACACCTATGGCCACGAGGTTGGCGACCAGGTGCTGTGCATGGTGGCCTCGCGGCTGACGCAAGTCGGTGGCGACGGCCAAGCTTTCCGCTGCGGGGGGGAAGAGTTCGCCATTGTCTTTCGAGGGCCATCCGCCAAAGATGCGTTCGAGCATCTGGATGCGCTACGCCTGGTCATCGAGAAATCCACGTTTCAGGTGCGTGGCTCGGAGAGAAGAGCCGCGCGAAGCGCCGAGATAGGAAACGATCGCCGAGCCGGGACAGCTGAGCCGGATCGCAGAAAATCCGCGAAAAAGAAAAGCGCCTCCGCGAATCCTAACCAGTCGCCCGATCGTCTATCGGTGACGGTTAGCATCGGAGTGGCCGAGCCGAGTACGCGCTACCGGCAGCCCGAGCAGGTGATCCAGGCCGCCGACCAGGCTCTGTATCGCGCCAAGCATAATGGGAGGAACCGCGTGGAACTGGCGTCCACAGCCCCGCTTCGGCTGGCCGGAGGCAAGCGCGCCAGAGCGTCGAGGCTCTGAGAACTGGCGGTAGGATCGCAAACGCCAAGGTGGCAAGAATCGCAAGGCGCGCATGGTGATCCGCTGCGCCGATGCTGCGGGCATCAACCCGAAGCCCCCAGTGGTAAACTATAATTCACAAACGCCGGAGAGGTGGCCGAGAGGCTGAAGGCGGCGGTTTGCTAAACCGTTATACGGGCTAACACCTGTATCGAGGGTTCGAATCCCTCCCTCTCCGCCAGTTCTATCCTGTTGTAAACACATCCCTTAGTGCACGCCCCATTTAGTTTGTGCCGTTTTTGTGCCATCAACCCGGCCACGAGAGTGCGTTTCGAAATGTACATCGCCTGGTGTACACTATAATCGTTGGCAAAGAAAACAACGTCCACGAATTCTATGGAAATCACGCTTTTAAGAGGCACTCAGATGATTGCGAGCACAAGGCGGACCGAGCGTACCGCCGCTGCACTTGCCGCATGATGCTGGAGTGGTTCGACAAGGTTGGAGTTAGATGCAGAGAATAACACCAGTTTGGAAGCCAATCTGGAACTGCGGGACGATTTCAGCCTTTCATGGACACCAAATGACGGTCCGCATTTAAGGAATCCTATTGCGCCAGACGGTAGAGATCCACGCCGCCATTATAATTGGGCACATAGATTTGGCCTCCGTCAATCACCGGAGGATCAAACTTGTTGTACAGAAACTGGACGCCCCACCGTTGCGAGTCCCATAAGACCTTTAGCGATCCATCCGCGGCGAGGTGTACGGCGTCGTAGACGAGCAGGCGGCCGTTCACTACCCGAGCATTTGCATCACCGTATGGGATGGTGCAGACAAGGATCGCTGAGTTCGGATCCGCTCCATTGCTTGATCCGGAACAAAATCCGCCCGGCATTCCTCCCGGAGGATTCCCCCGCACGTCCGCGCTCGCATATTCGTTGCTTTGTGCGATATAAGTTAGATTTCCCGTCGAACTGACTGCCCATTTGTGCAATTGCGAATTCTCACCCCAGGCGAAAATCGTCCACGATTGCAGCGTCGGGTCAAAAAACTGCACGGGCGTCATGTGGAGATGTGCGGTGTCACCCCATGGAAAGAAGTTCAATGTAGCGGGATCTGTTGGACAGGGATCAACCGGCCCCGGACTCATGGTCAGCCAGACAGGAGGCGCTGCGAGTTTTGCACAGTTCGCTTTAGGGTTCTTGAGGTCTGCAAGGGTCGTTCCGCCAAGGCTCGCGGTTTTGATCGGATAGGCGATTCCGTCCTTTCCGGCGGCAACGCAGACGCCAATCGAGAAGATGCAGGCCGGACCAGCCGATCCCCAATCTTCATCCGCCCAATTGCCCGAGGCCATCTCCGGGTAGACGAGGAGAGTCGGGGTGCCTCGGTCGCTGACCATCGGCACCAGTTTTGCATTCTTCAGCGGGATACTCATGCCGCCACCAACAGGCTTAATCGCTTCGGAGGGAGCGCTTACTCCCGCCAGCTTCACGGCCGGCTTGGCCGTCTGCCCTGATCTGGCGAAGTCAGTCCATGGCGTCCAGTGGTCTACCACCTGCAGCGTGGCAGGGACTCCTCCAACAGGAGGCGTGTACTTGAGTTTGAGGAACGACTCGCCCCACTGACTCACACCGTCAAAGTCCCCATTTCCAGTGATGAGGTAGAGGTAGCCTTGTGCGTCTGCCGCCACGCCTTGCCCAGCCATCCATACGCCAGCACCCTCGGCGGCTGTCAGCGCTAGCATCGCGCTCACCGTGTTGCTTGCCACATCGAAGGCAAAGCAATAGCCGGAAGCAACACCCGATTGAGTTTCGTTGATCGTCCCCGAGCACCCCAATACGGTTTTCACACCGTTGACATTCGTCTCCACGAGAGAGGATCGCTGTTTGCGCATGGCCGCGTTAAAGTCTTGTGTTCCACTCTTTCCCTGAATCAGCACCGGTGGAACTACGAGACTTCCATCCGTCACCCTCAGCACGAACATATAGTAACGTGCCGTTTGCGGGTTGCCGGTGTTGTCTGGCGAAACCCAGCAGACCTGATAGAGACGCTGTGTGTCTGCATCGATCACTCCCGTGGAGAGGCAGCCCCAAAATTGATTGATTAGCTTGGAGTCGATTCTTGTCGATCCAGTTACTGGCATCCCGAGCGCAACTTGCCAGATGCCGGAGCCATCGTGCGCGTCAACTCCACGCACTACGTTAGCCATCGAGGGAAGCACCATCACATCGCGGGTTCCTGTCGCGGTCTTCACATTCGGCAAGATGAGGGGCTGCGCTTCCATGCCCCGCGCATCCCCGATTACTGGAATAATGATCGCTCGGACAATCCCTTTAGACTCCACTGACCCCTGCGTCAGTTGAGTCTCGTGCTGATTCCAACCGCTTCTTGAGTTATCCGCAGAGCGGGTGAGCCACGGCACCATGGCTGGTTGGGACACGCAGTTCTCAGTGACCGCGAAAAGAAATGTACAGATGAGAAGGCATACCTGACAGACCTTCATGTGTCCTCCTATAGGTGGTCAGATAGCGAATCGGATGACACGGTAATTAAACTGACCAATGATCGTCCGCGCTGATACGGATGTTCAACCCGTCGTGGACCATTGCAAGCCCAATTGGTGTTGCCAGAAGATATCACAAGGCTAAACGCAGTTCAACGGGCCAGAGATTGGTTCCCTTAGGTCAGCATCTGGGAGGCGAGGTTTCGCGGAAGCTCGCTTGCATTTCATCTCCGCGAAGCCCGTTTCTGGACTGCGAGGACGAAGCGCTGAAGGGCTCCGGGATTACTTTCGCACCGCCGACGTTCAGAGTTGTCGAATCCCGTGGGCCTCTATGAATTAAGACCCGGTGTCTTCATCCTGGAAACAAGAATTTCCCCTCGCGCAACGGCCTTTACTGGGCTTCGAGCCAGAAGCGGCCACATCCAGCGCGAACGGCAGTCATACAAGACAAGAGCCCGCCCTAAGCCGGAAGCGGACACCGCCCGGTGATGCTAGAATTGCCGTGCAATGAACAGCGAGACTCGCCGTCTCAACAAGCTCAAAGACACGAGCCATAATCTCGCCAAGCGGTACAGACTCTCCCAGGCAGCGCTCAAGATCATTGAAAAAGCCGGGAAGATTCACGGGCAGCAAAGCCGCGCAATTCAGATTGCGGTCGAGCTGTTATGGGAGAAAGTCGGATGGGCGGTGCCAGACAGCGTAATGTTCCCTATCCTTGATTCCCCACTCACCGCCAGGACCTACAAACTCCCGCCTCGAACCGTCTCGCTCATTGAGGCTCTCTCGCATGAGTACGGGACGCAAGGCAAGGTCCTAGCCGCCGTTGCCTACATGCTGTCCAAGCCGGACCCGCGTGCGGGACGCACTCCTGCGCCGCTCCCGCCGCCATACAAGATTATCGATGACCGAGGCGAGACAGCAGAGACGATGGCTCGCAAGGTTGAGCAAGAGTTAAGGGCATTGACCAAGAGAAAGCATAGAAAGAAATCGAAGTAAGATTGAATACGAGACGATTCCGTGGCGACATTCAAACAGAGGGGTCAACTACGAGCCAGGTTCCCCCGTTTCCAGGTCGCTGATGTTATATCCGCGAACGGACTCGCTGAGCTTTCATGATCGGCAAACAGTTTGTTGGCAGGAGAACGGGAAAAGCGTGCTGCCGAAATCTCCACAACGAGGCGAGCAAATGGGCAGGCATGTACCGGCTTATTCATAGCGCAATGCCTCAATCGGATCGAGACGTGACGCGCGTATTGCTGGAATCATGCCGCTGACCAACCCTACGAGCGCCAGGATGCTGGTAGAAACTAACACGGTGACGGGTGAAATTATGAGTCGAATGTCGCCCATCTCTCCATGCTTGGCCAGAGCGCTGTAAAGCGTGAGTTTCCCGACAGACATGGAGATGAGGTAGGCGAGAACAATGCCCAAAAGACCGCCCAAAAAGGTGATCGCCAGCGCTTCAGATAAAAACTGCACCAGGATATCGAGGCGGCGGGCGCCCATCGCCTTCTCTACGCCGATCTCGCGCGTTCGTTCGGTCACGCTCACCAGCATGATGTTCATGAGGCCCACGCCGCCAATACCCAGAGTAAGAGCGCCAATGAAGGCAAGCAGCACCTGTAGAGCCATAGTAATGATGCGGAATTGCGAGAGCTGCTCCATCAGGCTGAAAACAAACAGAGCCCGCTTATCGTCGGGACGGAAATTGTGTTGTGCTGCCAGCGTGTTGCGAACCGATTTCTCGACGCCCGCATACTCGTAGCCGAGAAAATCCAGCCAGATCATATCGATATAGTGCGTGTCGCGGAAGTCGCTCAAAGTTGGGAAGGGGATGTAGACAACGCGGTTGATACTGTTCTCGGTGCCTTCCTGGGGCTTCGGCTTAAGGACGCCGATCACCTCGTAGGGAATGCCACTGATGCGAATCCTCTCTCCCAGTGCGAAGCGGCCGGAGAATAGCTTTTCTTTCGCCTCCGAACCCAGCACACAAACACGCGCCCGCAACTGCATTTCTTCGGCACCGTAGAAACGACCGGCATCCAGTTGCAGGTTCTGGATTTCCTGGAGCTCAGGATTGCCCGCATGAACCGTCCAGGTATAAGAACGCCCTTCGTAGCCGACTAGCGAGTCGTAGAACGATTCCGGAGTTATGCGGGTCACTTCCGGCACATTGGTCACAACCCGATCAATGTCATCGTTGGTCAAGCGAATACTGGTGCCGGCCTTGTTCCCTCCGGCCTGCATCGACGTGCGCCCGCCCGCAATGCCCATGGCCTGAATGCTGGCAAAGCTCCTGAAGATGTTGACGATCGCCTCCGAAAAACCCGTGCCATAGGCCAGCAACAGCACCACCGTGGCGATTCCCCAAGCCATCCCCAGCATGGTAAGCGCACTTCGCTGGCGGTTGTGCCGGAGCGATCCGTAGGCTTCCAATAGCACGTCTTTCGGCCGGATCATTCGTTGCTCCTTACTCCTGACGAAGCGCTTCCACGGGCTGGAGCAAGGCCGCCCGCCGCGCGGGATAGAGTCCGGCGATAATGCCAGCCAAGGCAAGGCTTCCCATGGCGAGGACAGCAGACGCTGGGTAGATGTGAGGCAGTTCGAATCCATCCATCGGAGGAACAAGCCCGAAAAGCCTGGTGGCCGCATAGGCTCCGCCCCAGCCAATGGCGCCGCTGATTCCAGTAAGCATCAGCCCTTCCAAAAAGAACTGGAACAAGATACTGCGTCTGGTAGCGCCCAAAGCCTTGCGCAGCCCGATCTCGCGGGTGCGCTCGGTTACCGACACCAGCATGATGTTGACAACTCCGATGGCGCCCAGGCCGAGTGTGACCAGGCCGATAGCTCCCAAGAACGTATCCATGGCATCGGAGATTTTGCCGACCATCTCGGCGTTGGCGATGGAGTCCCAATCGTCAAACGCATCGGGCGTTTCTGGATCGAAGTTGTGATTTCTCGCAATGATGCTGCGGACGGCTTTCTTGGCTTCCTCGTGGCGCTGCCGTGTAATCGGTTGGTAGGCTACATATTTGATCGCCTTCGCGTTACCTTCGCCCTTCAGCGGGAAATAAATAGCCATGGTGGTGAAAGGCATGATCAGGCGCATGTTCTGATCGTTGTTGTTCCCGTGACCGATCTTCTCAATGGTTCCAATCACCTGGAACGGCACGCCATTGATCAGGAGCGTGCTGCCTACGGCCGGCCGGCCAGGGAACAGTATGCGCACGAATTCGCTTCCGATCACGCAGACGTTGTGGCGCCCGAGTTCGTCACCCCAATCCAAATAGCGACCCTGAGCGATGGGCATATAGCGAATGCCATAGAACTGCGGCTCGGCGCCATCGACGTAGCCGTTGCTGCTGCCATACTCGCTTACCAGGCGAAGGTCGCCGCGATAGATTACCGGCGTGGCATTGCGGACAAAGCTCGACTGGCGAATATCCAGGTAGTCCTGGTAGTTCAGGTAGTACTGGCGGGACGAAAGCTGGCTGCCGCCCACCGCCGGCACCCGGCCATCGAAAATCTGCATGTAGTCTTCGCCGAAGCTCGCCAGACTCTTGTCGGTTCCGGCGCGAAAACCCTCTCCTAGTCCAACCAGGAGCAGCAGCGAACCCACGCCCCAGGCAATGCCAAACATGGTGAGGAAGGAGCGAAGTTTGTGCGTCCATATGGCACGCAAGACCTGGCCGAAGCTGTCGACAAATCGCCGCATATCCTAAGCTACGAATATTAGACGCACAAAGTTCCACCACGGTAAGCACAACTCCCTGTTTCCTTGCGCTCTGCACATAGGGCGCCTTTTAACAGCCGGGCGGTAATCACCGGGCAGCTAGTGGGGATCTGGATTCACTTTGCTTGCCCGCTTGATCTAAACAATAGTCGCCAAGACGCGGGGCATCAGCCTACGGCGGACCCGCATCCCCCGTCGAGTTATTATCTGGGGGACGTTGCTTCCACAGTTCCAAAGTTGGAAATTCGGGAAACGAGGCATCTGCGATGAGAACAGTTTCTGTACTAGTCTTGGTCCTTTGCATTGCTCAGCTCTCCCTGGCGCAGGTGGATCCGCGCTGGAAGCCAAACGATCCAGATCGCCCGTTGCCCCCGGTGATTGAGCCCGGAACGGCGAGCACGCAGGATGCGCCGGGGCGTCCTCCATCCGATGCCATTGTATTGTTCGGTGGCAAGGATCTTTTCCAGTGGGCGGGCGAAGATGGTCAGCCAGCGCAGTGGAAAGTGGCGGATGGCTACGTAGAAGTGGTACCCCATAGCGGCTACATCCATACCCGCCAGCCGTTCGGTGACTGCCAATTGCATGTGGAGTTCGCCGAGCCGGCGCCTCCGGTTGGCGAGGATCAGGGACGCGGCAATAGTGGCGTGTTTTTGATGGGCCTCTACGAAATCCAAGTGCTGGATTCGTATCGGAACAAAACCTATGCCGACGGGCAAGCCTCGGCGGTGTATGGGCAATTCCCCCCACAGGTGAATGCCTCACGGGCGCCGGGACAGTGGCAGACGTATGACATCATTTTTCATGGTCCGCGTTTTGACAGAGACAGCAAGGTGTTGCGCCCGGCGCGGGTAACTGTGCTGCACAATGGAGTGCTGGCGCAGGACAACGTGGAGTTGTCGGGCCCCACGGGCCACCATGTGCGGCCTCCCTACCAGCCAACGCCGGGCAAGTTGCCACTTAGCCTGCAGGATCACGGCAACCCCGTGCGCTTCCGGAATATTTGGATTCGTGAGCTGGGCGAGGGGCAGTAAGGTCAAGCCCTCCGTCAGCCCAGCAGGCCCAGAAGGATTGATATAGACTTGCTCGGGCGATGCTGGTTGGTCGCCAATCGACCCCGGCGCACTTTCAGTGTGCCGCCCCGCTACACTGGAGGGACAGATGGCGTGCGGCCAACGCAGGGCTGAAATACGCGCATGGCCGTCTGCGCGGCGCCACAACTACGGAGCAGAAGAGATGAGAGTGATTCGCCCGCTTTTTGCCGTGATCTTGGCTGCGCTTTGCCCGCTCGCCGTCATCGCTCAGCCGTCGCACCCTTTGCTGCAGCGCCCAACGTTCAACGGCAATTTGATTGTCTTCTCTTACGCTGGCGATTTGTGGACCGTGGACCGCAATGGCGGCCACGCCTCTCGCCTGACAACCGGAACCGGCATTGAGACCGACCCCGTCTTCTCGCCCGATGGCAGCATGATCGCCTTCACCGGCGAATACGACGGCAATACAGATGTCTTTGTCGTTCCGGCAATCGGCGGAGTTCCGAAGCGCCTCACCTATCATCCGGCGGCGGATTTCGCCGTGGGTTGGACGGCAGATGGAAAGTCGGTGATCTTCCGGTCAAACCGCGAAAGCGGCAGCCCGCGCTATACGAAGCTGTTCAAGGTCGCGTTGAATGGCGGGCTAGCCACCGCGCTGCCGCTGCCGATGGCCTTCTCCGGCAAGTTTTCCGCGGACGGAAAATATTTTGCCTACTCGCCGGTGGGTGGCGCCTCGCCCTTCAACTATTCCTCCTATGTTGCCTGGAGAAACTACCGCGGCGGATTGGCCAGCTCGGTGTGGATTGCGGACATGGCGACGCTGTACGTGGTGAAGGTCCCACGGGAACGGTCGAATGACTTCAATCCGGTCTGGGTAGACAAGCAGGTCTATTTTCTTTCCGACCGCAACGGGCCGATATCGCTCTTTCGCTTCGACCCGGCGACGAAGTCTGTGACCGAAGTGGTGAAGAACGACGGCGCGGATATTCGTTCTGCGAGCGCGGGTCCGGGCGGCATCGTCTACGACCGGTTCGGCGAGCTCTTTCTGTACGACACGGCGAGCGGCCAGACACGCCCGATCAGCGTGGACGTGAGCGCGGACCTGCCGGAGGTGCGGGCGCGCATTTCGCCGGCCGATCGCGATATTCAGAACTATGGCATCTCGCCCACCGGGCTGCGCGCGGTCTTTGAGGCGCATGGCGACATCCTCACCGTCCCCGCAAAAGAAAGCGCGACGCGGGATATCACCAGTACTCCGGGAGTGATGGAGCGCGAGCCGGCATGGTCGCCGGATGGGCAGAGCATTGCGTATTTCTCCGATGAGTCGGGCCAGTATGCGCTGCACATCAGCAGCCAGACCGGCGCCGGTGAAGTGAAGAAGTTTCCGCTGGCGAACGAGGCGACGTATTATTTCCAGCCGAGATGGTCGCCAGACTCAAAGCTGATCGCCTTCCACGACAACAAGATGGAGATCTGGCTCCTGGACACGGTGACGGGAAAGGCTACGGTCATCGACAAAGCCGTTGTCGACGACGGAGACTACGACGCATCCTGGTCGCCGGACTCAAAATGGCTCGCGTACACGCAGGCGGTCTCGAACCGGTTCCATGCGCTGTTCCTGTACTCGGTCACCTCGGGCAAGAGCACGCGGATCACCGATGGCACGAGCGATGTTCGCTCCCCTGCGTTTGACCGGGGCGGGCAGTATCTCTACTTCACGGAAAGCACGAATTACGGCACGTCCACGAGCGGGCTGGACATGAGCAGCGACGCTTTCAGCGTGACGCGCAGCGTATACGGGCTGGCGCTGGCGGAGGATACGGTTTCTCCGATTGCGCCAGAAAGTGAAGACGAGAAGGCGCCTAACGCCAAGGACGCGAAGGAAAAGGACGCGAAGGACAAGAAGGACTCTAGCGACGAGCACGCCGACAAGGAAAAATCCGATACGGCAAAGAAATCGGATGAGGCAGGCAAGCAGGAAAAAACGGAAAAAGCTGAGAAGGCGAAGCCGGTGAAGATCGATCTCGAACATCTGGAGGATCGCGCCGTCGCGCTTCCGCTGCCTCCAAGCGGTTATACAGGGTTGGCGGCGGGCAAGGAAGGAACGCTTTATCTGCTGGAAGGTGGGGGAAGATTCGCGGCGGAGCGCGGCCAGACGCTGACCCGTTTCGTGCTGAAGACGAAGAAGTCGGAGAAGCTGGCCGATCACATCGCCGGATTCGATCTTTCATTCGACGGGGAAAAGATGCTGCTGGAAATAGGACACGAGGAGTCGGAAGCCGGGCCGGCGGCCGGCGGTGCAGCCCCGACGTTTGTCATCGCTCCCGCCGATGCGCCCGTCAAACCGGGCGAGGGAAAGCTCGACCTGTCGAAGATGGAAGTCCGCGTGGATCCGCGTGCCGAGTGGCGGCAAATGTTTCACGAGATATGGCAGATCGAGCGCAGCTTCTTCTACGATCCGCACTATCACGGCGTGGACACGGTTGCACAAGAAGCGAAGTACAGGCCCTATCTGGACGAAGTGGGTTCGCGCAGCGATCTGAATTATCTTTTCCAGGAGATGCTTGGCGACTTCTCGATCGGCCATCTGCGCGGCACGGGAGGAACAATTCCCCACCCGCATCGCGTGCCGGGAGGTTTGCTGGGCGCCGACTACGAGATCGTCAACGGGCGGTATCGGATAGAACGGATCTACACGGGCGAGCACTGGAATCCGAAGGCGCATGCGCCGCTGGCGGAACCAGGAGTGAAAGTCGCGGAAGGAAATTTCATCCTTGCTGTCGGTGGCCGGGACCTGACCGGCTCGGATGACATTCAGCGTTTGCTGGAGGGCACGGCGGGAACGCAGGTGGTGCTGAAGATCGCCACCGACGCGAGCGGCAAAGGCGCGCACGATGTTACGGTGACGCCGATTGCCGATGATCTCAGTCTGCGCAACCTGGCGTGGATCGAGGCGAACCGGCGCAAGGTGCAGGAGCTCAGCGGCGGAAAGCTGGCTTACGTGTATCTGCCAGACACGGGGATGGGCGGCCTGACGAACTTCAACCGCTACTACTTCGCGCAGCTCGACAAGCAGGGGGCGGTGATTGACGAGCGCTTCAACAGCGGCGGGCAGGCGGCGGACTACATTATCCACGCCATGCAGCGCACGCTGATGAGCTGGTGGGCTCCGCGCTACGGAGCGATCTACCGCACTCCGCAGGCCTCGGTGCTAGGGACCAAAGGTGATGATCACCAATGAATTTTCCGGCTCGGGCGGCGACGCGATGCCGTGGTACTTCCGGGAAGCGAAACTGGGCCCACTGGTCGGCAAGCGCACCTGGGGTGGACTGGTCGGAATCGGCGGCATCCCCGTACTGATGGACGGCGGCCAGGTCACTTCACCCAGCTTTGGATTCTTCAATCCGCAGGGTCAATGGGATGTGGAGAACCACGGCGTGCAGCCGGATTACGAAGTGGACATGGAACCGAAGCCGGTCAGCGAGGGTCACGATCCGCAGCTTGAAAAGGCTGTGAGTCTGGCGCTCGACGAACTGGCGAAGCACCCGGCGCCGGAACCGCAAAAGCCGGAGTATCCAAACTACAACCGACCCGGGGCGCAATAATTCGAGAGCGTGTGTGGCGGCTCAGCCCCCGTGACCTGCAACTCTGGAACCGCGGAAAAAACGTCCCCTGCGGTGCATGGCCATGTCTTCGCATTCGTTGGTAAAGTCCGCCTACGCCTAGAACTTCAGTCCGACGGCGCTGCTGAGGAATGCGGCGACGGGGGACATCTTGCGGCAGGCGGCTGCAAAGATCGACATGAACCTGGAGCCGCAGACTTGATCGTCGGTGAAGTCCACCGCGGCGCCAAGATCGCGAAGCTTGAGGTCTTCGACGAATTCGTGATGGGCAGGAAAGCCGCGCGGGGGGCGCGTGAGTTTGCCGGCATCGTCCCAGTTGAGGAGTTTGTGGACAGCTCTCCATTCCTCGGGGCGTGACATGATGGCGTTGCGGACTTTGAGCAGGGTCGGCGGCTCGGGATGCCATAGGCCGCACGCGGCGAAACAGCCACCGGGCTCAAGATGGAGATAAAAGCCCGGAGAATGAACGTCCTTGCCTCGGTGTGAGAAGCGCATGGCGACGTGAGCCTTGTAGGGACGCTTGTCGTAAGAGAACCGGGTGTCGCGATAGATGCGAAATAGTGAGCCGCGCGACGGGCTGGGATCGGCGATGAGATGAGGCGAAATTTCGTATAGCGGCGCGGCGAAGTCGCCGATAAAGCGCAGGGCCGGCTGTCGCACGTGGGCTTCGTATTCGTCCTTGCGGGCCAGGAACCAGTCGCGATTGTTATTGCGCTTGAGGCGCACGAGAAAGCGGAAGAGTTCAGCGGTGAAGTAAACAGGCATCGGAGATAAGGTAAGAAAGGCTTGAGGAAAAGTAAAGGGCAACAGCTTCGCTGCCGCCTGAGTGAGCCGAGAGAATCTACTGAAGCTTCTGAGTTGCTGCCACCTGCGTCCTGCTCGCGATAGCGACCTTACGAAGCATGTAATACAAAGTTGCCAGCCCGGCTATGAATAGAAGCACGAAAAGCAAAATGATTCCCCACTGCGGCGCAACCGGCAGTTGATTGGGATTGAAGTAGGGCGCGAGCGCGAGGGTTCGCAGCACGTCGCGCATCACAACCATAACTGCCACGGTCAGCAAGCCGCAGCTTACGCCGATCAGCAATTGCCGCTTCGGAGACTTGTGAGCTTTCGCCATGATGAGATGCGCAACCGCAGCGAGCGGCAGAAGCAGTCCGATCCCCAACAATGCGGTCGCGAATCCATTGCCGCCTACAAAAGCCAATCGCACCGGACCGGGCAACTTCACCAAGAACCAAAACCCCACACCGAAATTGAGCAGCGTGGTGCCCGTAAACAGCAAGGATCCCTGTTCGATGAGCCACTGGCGATAGCCGTCTTCCCGCTGGCGCAGACCGAGCACTACTAACCCGAGTCCGAAAACCGCCAAAGCGCCTAACACAAAATGAAGATACCGGGGCAGAAGGGAAGGTTCCGACCAGTTCAGGTTCCAGCCGTTGGCATGGCTGTGATAAAGGTCGAGCCAGCGCTCGGGCGCCAGCATCAGAGTGAAGTTATTGCTGTAGACGAAGGCAATGGACGCAAGCAGCAACAACGCCAGAGCCAGAACTACTGTGGTCTTGCCCTTTTGCTCATGCGCCTTCATGGAAAAGAAGTAGATGCCGTAGTACGCGAGAACAACCATGCCAATAATGGCCAGCCACGGCACCCCGATCAGGATCGAACTGGCGTAGAGGAATTGCCCATACATCACCTGAAGGAACAGCAACGGCGCCACGCCCAGGGTGATGGTAAAAGCAAAAATCGAGGGCAGGAGACAACCGAGATCGCCCGCCAGCCGCGCGGAAAATGCCGAACTCTTGCGCCGCAAGGTGCAGGCCAGGGCGACGGCTGTGCCTCCCAACAGGCAGTTCATGAACAGGACGTGGAGAAAGAACGTAAGCAGGAGCAGCGTGCGCAGAAGCCAGACTGGCGCCGGCAACGGCATGGGATCGGGATACGGAATAGGCAAGTTCATGACGATGAATCCTTCCTCCGGCTACTGGCGACTACTGGTTGGATTGCTCAAATAGACGGCTAATGCGTGACCTTCGGCGTCCGTACCGGTAAAAGGCGGCATGTCGGGATTGATGTCGCTTAGCGTTCCAAGCATCCCGGCGATTGCTTCGGGATCCGTTCCCTTCAAGTCCAGCGGACGCCGCCGACCGCCGACGCTGTGACACATGGCGCAATGGATCGCGAACACCTGCTGCCCGATTTCTTTGTCATTCGCGCCGGAGGGCGTTGCAGGCGCCAGCGAGGCCAGATAGCTGCCCAAGGCTGCGCGGTCATGCGCATCGCCGGTGAACGGCGGCATCGTCTCGCGAACTACCGGCAGGTGCAGCAGGATCTCGCCGGCAAATTTCGCATCCCATCCGCGGGTGAATTTGCGCATCCCCCGATAGCCGTCGACAGAATGACAAGAGCCGCACTCCAGCGCAAAAAGTTGTCGGCCATACTTACTTGGGTCGGCAGCGTTGCCTTCGACCCACGGCGAAGTTTTGGCGACACCACTCGCGGCGATAGCCTCCACCTGTCCGATCCTGATGTCGTTGGCATAGATGTAGCTGTTGATTACGTAGGGATAGCGGCTGAACTCGCGCAAGTATTCGCCTGAACCCATGACGCCAATCCCGGCAACCAGCAGCACGGCCACAACTACCGGGTTCATCATCCTCGGCCGGAGTAGCGCGAACACTAGCGCAAGTGCCAGCGCCACGCCGGCACAAACGACCCCTCCGAGCAGGGCATGATGGACCGCTGGGAACACTCCGCTGAAATACGCTCGCGAATAGGCAGGGAAGTCGTGGAAGTACCAGCGGCCCAAGGGAAGCAGAAGCACAATCCCCAGCACCAGCCACCAGCCCGCCCAACGCACAACGCGTTCCCGCAAAGGAGAAGATTCCCACATCGCGGTCACCAGCCCGAAGATACCCGCAAGAGCAACGGCCATTGTGGTACGAATCCACAACGAGGGCCAGTACGTGGGATTGAAGAAGCCGTCCCAGAACTTCCCGGTTTCAAGCCAGCGGCCGGGCGTGAGCATGTAGGTGATAATGCCGTTGATCACGACCAGGCTCGCCCAGGCGGCGACGAAGTAGATCCAGCCGACGATGAGATGCGTTTGCCGGTCCAGGGTGTCCCAGTGGTAGGCGTAGATGAGAGCGGCAGCGATTTCGACGAAAAAGAAGACCCATTCGATCGCCCATCCCCAAACGAAGGTGTGAATGAGTGAAGAAGTCGCTTCCGGGCTGACCAATCCGATGGTGAACCAGATGCCCACGCCGGTGACCGCGCCAAGAACCACGGTGAGCAGCGCGAAGAACTTGGAATGATGCCGGACGTATCCCAGCAACTCCAAATCATTTTGTGAATAGGCGCGACGCTCGGTCAGTACAAGGTATGCGCCGCCGCCGATCGCGAAATGAGAGATGAAGACGTGAAGCACGGCCACAGCCGCGATCAGCAGTCCGCCAGGAAATCCAAGCTGCCAAACGGGATAGTTCATTCGGTCCCCCGTGTCGCGCTTGAGTATAAGGGATGTTCATTCCGCAGGCCGTGACAAGGCTCACCCGAGCGCGTGAGCCTTGCGTGCATGACGCCCGCACAGCATCCCGCCCTAGTTCTTCTTCGACTTCCCCTTCGCGTCGTCGTTGCCTGGCGCATCTCCCAGAAAGTGCCGCACCTTGCCGACGACGGTGAACGGCTTGCCCGCGCGCTCGATGGTCAGCTTGCGTTCCTGGTCCGGAGAGCCTTGGAGCAGAGACCAGACTTGCCCCAGGGTGAGGTCGGCAACAGGGTTGTCACCGACGGCGACGAGATGATCGCCGGCTTGCACGTCAGAAACCGAAGGCATGCCGTCGAAGTCGGCGACGCCCGTGATGGCGAAGCCAGTGTCGCCTTCAGGCCGAAGGATGAGGCCGACGACGTCGAAGTCGGGGAACCTAGTGGTACGCCCAATATCGAAATAAACCGTCGAGTGGGCATAGTCGAGACCGACGCGGTAGTTCATCAGGGCTTCCGAACTGACGAGGCCCGCGGTGCCGAAGCCGGGTCGCTCTTCGTAGTGGGTAATCCGATCCTTGGGAAGATCAGCCACAGCTACATCGGTGAGGAAGAGCGGACCGTATTGCACGCGGTCCACGCGCATCAGCTTCCACTTTGGCTCATCAACCAGTTCTCCCGTGTTGAACGGGCCGAGGGCTCCCGTCATGTGCGGCCAGTTGGGGTGGGCGTTGGAGAGCTTGTCGAATAGTTCGCCTGAAAGGAAGTTCACGGAAGCGCCCAAGTCGAGGCCGAGCTCGTAGTTCTTGTTTTCAATCTTGCTGGGGATTTGGATGAGGAAATTGTCGGCGTTGACCAGCATCTTGCTCTTGATGCCGTTGAATTTCAGGCTGCCCGGCCGGCCGATGGTGAACTCACGGTCGGGGAAACTGACGATCACGTCGTAGTTGCGCAGGACGGTCGAGGGGATGTTGATTTCGGCGCTCATCCCGGGGGCAAGCGCTGGCGTGCCGGCCGGGATTTTTACCGCTCCCATTGGGGATAGGGAAATTTTCATTCGGCCGATTAGAATTTCGAGCGCTACGACCTGCGATGGCGGCGTCCCTGAACAGAGTTGGCCGTTGCAAATGACACTGAGTCCCATCAAACCAGCGACACGCGAGTTCATGTAGAGATCGGGATTGCCGTTGTCGACCCAGCCGCGGACGCGCTCGGTCGAGCCGTCGGGAAGCGGGAGGTCTACATCGATCACGATGCGGCCTTGGTCGAGCGTGATGGGAACAGTGACGAATTCGCGCTGAGACGGGGACGTAAGTTTGGGTGCGTTTTGTGCGAGGACGCCCGCGCTAAGAATGATAAGCACGACGAGGGTTCCCGCAGATCGCATAAAGAGATTGTAGCGGGGTCGAAGGAACGCCGCCCGAGGTGAAGTCTAATACAATGTTTTCGCACGGAGCAGGCGAAGCTCAAATGAAACCGCATCCCGAACTGACGGTTGCCTATTGGACGATCGCGGGAGCCTTCCCCGGCGCCGAACGCGAGTACAGCCCGTTTGACTTCAAGGACAGAGTAGAGGCCGCGGCTCGCGCGGGATTCAGCGGCATGGGGATATGGCATGCGGATCTCGACCATATCCTCAAGCGCAGAACCCTGAAAGAGATGAAGCAGATCCTCGACGACAATGGAATGAGGCACACGGAAGTCGAATTTCTGACGGATTGGTTTCTCGCAGGCGAGCGAAAGAAACAGTCAGATGTGCGGAAAAAGAAGCTGCTGAAAGCGGCCGAGGCGTTGCAGGCCAAACAGGTGAAGGTCGGGGATTTTTATCGGAGGAAGTGCTCCATGCCTCGGCTCATCGACTCATTCGCGGCTTTGTGCGCGGAGGCAGCCGAACATGGAACGAGGATCGCCTTCGAGCCCATGGCGGTTTCCATGGTTCATACTCTCAAGGACGTATTGACCTTGGTCGAGGGCGCAGCGGCCAAGAATGGCGGCATCATTCTCGATCTCTGGCATGTTCTGAATCTGGGCATCTCTTACGAGGAAGTTAGCCGCATCCCCGTGCAGTATGTCTTTGGCGCTGAGGTCAATGATGGCACTTTCAAAGCTCGGCGTTCCAAAGCGCCGGCTGGCGCTCACCGGGAACCCGTGGTGAATCGAAGATTCTGCGGCGAAGGGGAGTTCGACATCCGCGGCTTTATCGAGTCGGTGCAAAGAACGGGCTACACCGGCCCCTGGGGTGTTGAGGTCTTCTCGGAGGATCTGTTGACCACACCCATGGAAGAGCTGGTCACACGGGCTTTCAATACCACCATGCCCCAGTTTCTTAGCCGGCTCGTTCGTTGACTGGCGGATGCCGCGTCTTTAAGATGAGAGCAACGGGGGAAGCCACGCACTTCTGATTTAACGAATGATCGGCCAGAACATCTCTCACTACCGCATCGTCGAGAAGCTCGGGGGCGGGGGAATGGGTGTGGTTTACAAGGCCGAGGACACGCGGCTGCATCGCTTCGTCGCGCTCAAGTTCTTGCCCAGGGAAGTTGCCCGGGACCCGCAGGCGCTCGCCCGTTTTCTATTCGAAGCGCAAGCCGCATCCGCGCTGAATCACCCCAATATTTGCACCATTCACGACCTTGGCGAGCAGGACGACGAAGCCTTCATCGCCATGGAGTTCCTGGACGGAATGCCCCTGTCGTATCGCATTGCGGGGCGGCCGCTGCCCATGGAAGTCCTGTTGCCGCTCGCCATCGAGATCGCCGATGCTCTCGACGCCGCCCACAAGCATGGCATCATTCACCGCGATATTAAGCCGGCAAACATTTTTGTCACCAAGCGTGGCGACGCCAAGATTCTGGACTTCGGCCTGGCAAAGCTCGCCATGGGGAACGAATCCAGTGTCAGTGGCAATACCTTCGGGGGCATCACACACTCGCCCGAGGATCTCACTCGCCCCGGCTACGCGGTGGGAACCACGCACTACATGTCGCCGGAGCAGGCGTTGGGCCAGCCGCTGGACGCTCGTACCGACCTGTTCTCTTTCGGTGTCGTGCTCTATGAGATGGCGACCGGAGTCGTGCCTTTCCAGGGACCGACGACCGCCGCGTTCTTCGACTCCCTCATTCACAGCGCGCCGGAGTGGCCTCTGCGCTACAACCCTGCAACTCCTTCCGAAATTGAACGCATCGTGAGGAAGGCCCTGGAGAAAGACCCTAAGCTGCGCTATCAAAGCGCGGCCGAGATGCGGGCCGATCTGCAGCGTCTGAGCCGGGAAGTAGAGCCGGGATCAGTCCTGAGTCCAGGGTCGGCCCTGACGTCGCCGGATTCGAAGGAAAGAATCCGCTCTCTCTTCACTACACCTGTCCCGCTTGCTAAGCCCCAACCCAAGATAGGCCTCGCGGCTTGGCTGGGGATGGGTCTGGTTGCGATCATAGCATTGGTGGCCATCGTCTTCTTTATAAGATCGCCCGAGTCCCCGCCGGTGGTGATTTCGTCGGTGCAGATTACCAACGACGGCACATCGAAGCGCTCTCTGGTTACCGACGGCACGCGGCTGTACTTTTCCGAACATCTAAGCGGGCACTCGGTCCTGATGCAGGTTTCGGCCTCCGGCGGCGAAACTGCTCCCCTGCCAACCTCGCTGGCGAGCGCCGACATCTACGATTTCTACCCGGGGACTTCTGAGTTGCTGGTGAAAGGCGTGGCCGATGGTTCAGAGACGGAGTGGCCGGTCTGGGTGTTGCCGCTCCCCGCAGGCTCGCCCCGGCCCGTCGGAAGCATCGTCGCGCACGCCGCCACCTGGGCGCCCGACGGCCAGCATATCGTTTTTGCCACGAAGTCAACTTTGTACGCATGCAATCAAGACGGATCCGATGCGCGGGAACTCGTCACCGTAACCGGAGTTCCTTTTGCGCCGCGATTTTCTCCCGATGGCCGCCGCTTGCGCTTCACCATCCGCGACACCAACCAGCGCACTTCTTCATTGTGGGAGGTTTCGGCCGATGGCAAGGGTTTGCACCCGGTGTTGCCGGACTGGAACAAGCCCGCGCAAGAGTCTGACGGAACTTGGACGCCCCGTGGCGACTACTTCCTATTTGAATCGACTCGCGAACACAGCCAGAACATCTGGGCCCTGCGCGAGGGTGCGTCATGGTTCAGCAAAGCAACGTCTCGCAAGGCCAGCGCGGAGCCGGCGCAACTGACCGTGGCGCCGCTCATGTTCAGTAATCCGACTCCAAGCGTGGATGGAAAGAAGCTGTTCGTGATTGGTGAGCAGCGCCGCTTCGACTTGGTCCGCGTGGATGGCAAGTCGCAGTTCTCCATCTACCTGCCCGGCGTATCGGCGGGCGAGGCCGATATCATGCGCAATGGCGAGTGGATCGCTTACGTGGCGCATCCTGAACTCACGTTGTGGCGCAGCAAACCCGACGGAAGTTCCCGAACCCAGCTCACCTATGCGCCGATGCAGGCGCATATTCCCCGTTGGTCGCCGGATGGAACCCAGATCGCGTTCATGGCATCGCGTCCGGGAAAACCCTGGAAGATCTTCGTGATGCCCGCCGAGGGTGGCACACCGCGTGAAGTGACCGCCGGAGACCGCAATCAGGGCGATCCGACCTGGACTCCAAAAGGCGATGCCATCGTGTTCGCGGGAATGCCCTGGCTGGAATACGGGAACGCAACCGGCCCCAACATTCACATCGTCGACTTGAAGACGTCGCAAATCTCCGATGTGCCGGGCTCGGAAAACCTTTTCAGTCCCCGCTGTTCGCCGGATGGGAGTTACGTTGCCGCCCTCTCAGCGGACTCCTCCAAGCTGATGCTCTACGACATCGAAAAGAAGAGTTGGGCCGAGCTCGCAGTGTCGCTGTTCGGTTTCGAGAACTGGTCGCACGATGGAAAGTATCTGTACGCGGAAGATTATTCCGGCAAAACCGACGACGGCGTGCGCGTGAGCGTGGCCAATGGCAAAGTGGAACGGTTGCTCAATCTGAAGGAGATTCCGCGCGGCTTCGATCCGTGGGAGTTCTGGGTCGGGCTGGCGCCCGATGACTCGCTGCTCCTGATGCGGGATAGAAGCACGCAGGAGATTTACAGCCTGGATGTGCGTTTTCCCTAGCGCCTGGGCGATGGTTTGAAGGCAGTTCACCACGCGAGTTGGCCAACTTCGAAATATGAAATCGATTGTTCATAGCGCATTTGTACTTTTGTTGTTGGGAGTATTTGCCGGAACGCCGCCTGCTCATGCCGAGACCGGCTCCGATGCCTGGCTGCGTTATGCGCGCTTGGACTCCGAAGCCGCCGCACGTTACAAGTCACTGCCTGCGGCCACGGTGGCGCTGGGTGACTCAGCCGTGATCACGACGGCGCAAAACGAACTGGTGCGTGGGGTGAAGGGCATGCTGGGCAGAACCCTCCGAAGTGGATCGGGTATCCCCACCGAGAGCGCCATCATCATCGGAACGGTCGAACAGGTCCGAAACATCGCGCCGGCTTTTGCCGCGAGCGAAAGCCTGCGGGGAGATGGCTTTTGGTTGACTTCCGCGCCCGTGCACGGTTTCAAATGCGTCATCATCACTGGAGCCACCGACCGCGGCGTCCTCTACGGCGTGTTCGCGTTCCTGAGCAAGATTGCGCAGCAGGAGAGCGTCTCCGCCTTGAATGAAGTGCAGCAACCGTCCGCGCCGGTGAGGTGGGCGAACCAATGGGACAACCTTGACGGCAGCATCGAACGCGGCTACGGCGGACGCTCCGTTTTTTTCGAAAATGGGAGCGTGCGGGCGGACCTTACGCGCGCTTCAGAATATGCGCGGCTGCTGGCGTCGATCGGCATCAACGGCTGCAATGTGAACAACGTCAATGCCAATTTGCACATCCTCGACGCCGATTTCATTCCCCAGCTAGCCCGCATTGCGCAGGCGTTTCGTCCGTGGGGTGTGCAACTCGGAGTGTCGGTCGACCTCAGCATGCCGAAAACCGTAGGTGGCCTGGACACGTTCGATCCGCTGGATGCGCGCGTCGCCGAGTGGTGGCAGAAGAAATTCGACGAAGTTTATCGCGCCATCCCGGATTTTGGCGGCGTGGTCGTCAAAGCAGACTCAGAAGGGCGCCTCGGTCCTTCGGTGTACGGGCGTACCCCCGCTGACGCCGCCAACGTCATTGCGCGCGCCCTTAAGCCGCATGGCGGCATCGTTTTCTACCGCGCCTTCGTCTACAACCACCATCTTGACTGGACCAATCTGAAAAACGACCGGGCGAGGGCCGCTTACGACATCTTCCATCCGCTCGACGGCAAATTTGATGACAACGTAATTATCCAAATCAAGTATGGTCCCATCGACTTTCAGGTGCGCGAGCCCGTATCGCCCTTATTTGGCGGCCTCGAACACACGAACGCGGGAATCGAGCTGCAGATCGCACAGGAATACACCGGCCAGCAACGGCATACGTGTTTCCTCGTCCCCATGTGGAAGGAGATTCTGGATTTTGACCTGCGCGTGAACGGCCGCTCCACAACCGTGAAGGAGATTGTTGCGGGCCGCAGTTTCCATCGCCCCGCCGGCGGATACATTGGCGTAGTCAACGTCGGCCTCGACAGGAACTGGCTGGGGAATCACCTGGCACTGGCCAATTTGTACGGATTCGGAAGGCTGGCGTGGAATCCGAACCTGTCTTCAAAGGCCGTCGTTGAGGAATGGACCCGACTCACATTTGGCAACGCTCCCGCCGTGATGCAGACGGTTTCCCAGATTCAATTGGCTTCGTGGAAAGTCTATGAGAGCTACACCGGCGTGCTTGGCGTGCAAACCCTGACCAACATTTTGGGGAGCCATTATGGTCCAGGCCCGGAGTCGCAGGAACGCAACGGCTGGGGCCAATGGATTCGCGCCGACAAGGACGGAGTCGGCATGGACCGCAGCGTGGCAACCGGTACAGGCTTTGTCGGGCAATATTCTCCGGCGGTGCAGAAGCTCTATGAACCGCTCGCGAGCACGCCGGACGAGCTCGTCTTGTTTTTCCACCATCTGCCGTACACATACAAGTTGCACTCCGGAAACACGGTGATCCAAACCATCTACGATTCGCATTACGATGGCGCGGAGCGAACGAGGCAGTTCGTTTCTGAATGGAAGGCTCTCCGTGGCCGTGTGGATGACGCTCGCTACGACGACGTGTTGGCGCAACTCACCTACCAGTCGGGGCATGCGATCGTGTGGCGTGACGCGATCGACGACTGGTTCTATCGCATCTCGGGCGTGCCCGACGCGAAGGGGCGCGTGGGAAACCATCCTCATCGGATCGAGGCCGAATCCATGGAGCTGCAAGGGTATGTCCCCGTGGACGTGACTCCATGGGAGGGTGCCTCCGGCAGCAAAGCAGTTGAGTGTACTCAGACGACAAAACCGTGCGTAGCGAAGCTTCGATTTGATGACTCCCCAGGCTGGTACGAGGTTGACGTTCAATACTTCGACCAGAACAACGGCGTTTCCAAGTATCAGGTGTTTGTCGGGGACCAGTTAGTCGATGAATGGGTTGCGGATGGGCGATTCCCCGCGACCCAGCCTAACGGGGACTCTTCAACTCGACGGAGTATTCCGGGCGTCGCGTTGCGTCCGGGAGACGAATTGCGTATTGAGGGCTTTCCGGATGGAGCAGAGAGAGCGCCGCTCGATTACGTGGAGATTCACCGGGTTCTAAGCCGCTAACGCCTTCTGCCCCGAACGCCTTCGCGCCCTCTACAGTTTCTCCGGAGAAGGCACGCCCGCAACCGCATACTCCCCCTTCATCGCATTCCACCGGATCCGCAGAACTTCCACGAACATTCGCATTCCGTCCCGAAAAGGATGCAGCCGAGTGCCTTCGCTATGCGCCCACAAAACCGGAACCTCTTCGACCCGCAAGCCGGCGCGGCGCGCCAGAAACAGAATTTCCGGATCGAATCCCCAGCGTTCGATTCTCTGCAGAGGAAAGATGCGTTGCGCGGCGTCGCGCCGAAAAGCTTTGAATCCACACTGCGTGTCGGCGAAATGCAGACCTAGAATCAACCGTAGCGCCAGATTAAAGATCCGTCCAAATGCCTGCCGGTACAGTGGCTGCCGTTCGGTCTGCAGCTCCGGCATCAGCCAGCGCGATCCGATCGCGATGTCGGCGCCTCGGCCAATCGCGTCGAACAGCTTCTGCGCTTCCGTCACCGGCGAAGAAAGATCGGCATCCGTGAACAGGCAAACGTCGCCGCGCGCATGCAGCATCCCATTGCGCACGCTATAGCCTTTGCCGCGGTTTCCGGGATTCTCCAGGAGCAGAACCTGCGGATGCGATTTGCCGTATTCGCGCGCGATTTGCGCCGTGTCGTCGCTCGATCCGTCGTTGACAACCAGAATTTCCGCGTCCCAGTTCTGTTCCCGCGTATAGCGGAGAAGCTCATCGAGCGTAGGCCGGATGCGTACGCTCTCGTTATAGGCGGGAATGACGATGGAGAAAGTCAACTTTTCATCCGTGGATCTTGGAGAAATCGGGTGATCGGGCGATCGGGTCATCGGGTGATTGAAAGTCAAAGGCTCTGGCATTTGAATTTAGATGGCCCGATGATCCGATCACCCGATTTTCACGCCACCTGCCGCCGCTTGTCGAGCATGTTGAAGAACTCCGCGACCAACTCCTCGTCCCAGAGCCCGCTTTTCGCCTCGGCGCGCATCGTCACCGCGGCCTGCTCGTGTGCGAGCGCCGGCTTATACGGACGCGCCGTGCGCAACGCATCGTAGATATCCACCACCTGCAGAATCCGCGGCAGCAGCGGGATCTCGCCCGCCCGCAGCCCGTCCGGATAGCCGCTGCCGTCCGAGTGCTCGTGATGATGGCGAATGATCGGAAGCACCAGCCGCAGCGACTTCAGCGGACGGCAAATTGTCTCGCCGGTCGCCGGATGCCGCTTCATGATCTCCCACTCCGCCGCCGTCAGATTGCTGCCTTTCTTGAGGATTTCATCCGGCACCGCAATCTTTCCCAGGTCATGCAGGTAGCCGCCGCGCTGCAGGGCCACGAGGCTCTCTTCGTCGAGCAAGAGAAAGCGCCCCAGATCGGTGGCATAGCTCGCCAGTCGCTCACAGTGGCCTTCGGTGTAAGGGTCGCGCGCCTCCACGCTCAGACCGAGGGAACAAAGCACCGAATCCGCCGTCTCCAGTTCGTCGGTGAACTCCTTCAACTTCAGCAACGAACTCACACGCGCAAACAATTCCTCGGAACAGATCGGCTTGGTCAGAAACTCGTCGGCGCCCGCTTCAATCCCCTTGAGCCGGTCTTCTCGATCGCTCAGCCCGGTAATCATTATGATCGGAATCAGCCGCGTCTTGGAGTCCTCTTTAAGTTCGCGGCACAGTTCGTAGCCGCTTTTGCCGGGCATGATCACATCCAGCAAAATCAGGTCCGGAGCCTCGCGCTGAATTTCCGCCTCCGCCTCCGCCGCGCTCTGCACCGCGACCGCCGGATAGCCGCGGGTCGCCAGCATCTCCTTCAGCAACGCCCCATTCACCACATTGTCTTCGACCACCAGAATCGATTGCTTCCGGCGGCCCACCAGCAGATCGCCCATACCCGCATAAGAGTTCGAATGCAGAGCAGGGGTTGTCCGGCGCGGTCCTGGGGGAAGACTCATGACTTTACCTTGCTCAATTCACCGCGAGATTGCAAACTCTGCCTAGCCTCGCACTTGTGCGCGTTGAACTGCTGCTGCACTCCCGCCTGCCCGAGTTGACGAGGGTCCGCGGAGAACTCCATATTGCACGCTTCACAAACTCCCCGCGACGCGACGTTGCTGACTCGTTTCAAGACCCGAAGACTGCGCTTGGCCATGACCCCAGTTTCCCACACCCCCACAATCCGCGCCACTCCCGGAAAACCTACTCCCGGAGAACCGAGGCGCCCCGTCGCGCTCTTATCCAAATCAACGTCTCGCGGTTTTCGCGATGTGGGAGACTGGCCGGAAAACCGAACATCTTCCCTGTTCAACCGTCATAGCGCCGCCGCCAGCGTCCGTGCCAGTCTGCCATCATGCTGCGGAAACTACTACTAATAGTCAGTGCGCTCTGCCTCTTGTGGAGCAATTGCGCCGCCGTCCCGAAACCGCATGTCATCACGTTTGGAAAATGGATTTCCGCCAAGTGGCCCAACGCCACCGCACAGAAGCTGCTCGACCTGAAAGTGCGTCCGCTGCTTGTGGATACCCGGCTCAAGGAATACACCACCGGAACTCCGCACGAACTGACCGACCGCCTGTTCGTAGTCCGCCGCGCCTTCCGCGTGAACGATGCGCTGCCCACTGATAATGCCAGCGCCAATTCCAAGTCCAACGCCCCGCGCTGGCAATGGCAGCGTGGAGGCTGGCTGCTAGTCGACCGCCTCACCGGACGAGTCTCCCAACTCAACCTGCCCGAGTTCGATCCCTTCTATTCGACCGCAAGCTGGTATCGCGACTACATCGCCTACTGCGGAGTCTCCGAAGACGGCAAGAAACTCTACGCGGTAGTCGCCCAGGTGGGACGCCGCAAGCCCATCCTGAAAAAAGAAGCAGGCGAACCAGCGGGAGGCGACGATCCCGACTCTGAGTGTCCGCCCCCAGTCTGGGAGCGCACCCCCATGCGAGTGACCTTCCAGCCCGGCGACAAACAGAAGCTGGTCTTCTCCATAAGAAGCCGCGTAGTCGACGTAGTCAACGACACCGAAGAACCAGAAGAGTAGCCGCCCTGCACAATTCAATGTGCCGCGAGAGCTGATAAGGTTGAGTGGGATGCCCGCTAGGATGAGCAAAACTCGGGTGGGACTTTCAGTCTTCATTATTGTGATCGTGGTTTTGTTTTCCTATCACAAATTGATGAGATATTTTCTTGAGTCTGATCACAATGTTTCCTCTGCTCTTTCCACAGCCAAGACAGAAGCGCTGCCGCTCATCGATGCCCTGGAAGAATTCCACCGCGCACGAGGTTTTTATCCCAGATCGATCAAGCAGTTACCAAGGAATCCTCTGTGGGGAAAATATTTATACCAAATTAACGATCTCAATGCCGTGTATCAGTCTTTGGATTGCCAGAAAAGAGTGCGAGATTTAATGGGATGGCAAACCGCAGAAAAAAGGCAGAAGATGCTTGAAACCAAGAACGAATGCATTTTGGGCTATTCGCAATTTGTCATCAAATCTCAAGTACAGCCCGCACCGCTGCACCTCTATGCTTTTGTCATCTTTGAATCGACAAATCCACAATGGGATGTCGACTGGTGTAACCATTCCGGCGAGGGCCGGAACTTCTGTGCTGACGATTTAGAGAAACTGCAAGACGAGAACAGGCAGTAATTCCAGAGTTCCATCCTGCTGATTGGGAAAGCGTGAGAACTGCTGCAACTAATCTCCCGCAGCCTCGACCGCAGGAAGCTCTTCCGCCGCAGCCCGCTTCGAGACTTTCGCGCTCGTCACCAGCACCACCGAAGCCACGATGATCGCGCTCCCCAACATGATGTAACGGTCGATGCGCTCGTGCAGCACCAGCCATCCCAGAAACAGCGCGACCACGGGATTGACATAAGCGTAAGTAGAAACCTTCGAGGTCGGAACGTGCTGCAGCAGCCAGATGTAGGCGGTGTAGCCGACGATGGAACCGAATACCACCAGATACAGAATCGCGGCCACTCCGCGGAAAGTCCACGTCACGTTGGACGGCTTCTCGACCAGCAGCGCGAAAATCAGATTCGCAATCCCCGCGAAAGTCACCTGCCACGAAATAGCGCTGAACGGGTCGGTCGCCGCCGTCTGCCACTTTTTCGAGAGCACGGAACCGAACGCCCAACTGAGGGATCCGAGTTGCAGCCCGAGCGACCACCAGAGTTCACGGTGGCCAAGCGCATTGGGATGCCCCACGCCAGACGAAAGATCGGGCCAGATCAGCACCACGACTCCGGCGATTCCGATCGCGAGGCCAATCTTGCCGCGCCGCGAGATGTGATGATCGCCCAGCAGCAGACTGTCGAGCACCAGAAACCATAGCGGCGTTACCGCAATCAGCAGGGCCGAGAGGCCGGTGGGAACGATCCGCTCCGCGTACGAAAGCGTGAGATTGCCGCCCATCAACAGCAGAATGCCGACGGCCGCCAGATGGCCAAGCTGACCCGCCGAAAAACGAATACGGCGTCCAGTCAGCGCACAGTAAGCGAGCATCAGCGTGCCCGCGATCAAAAAGCGCGCCGCGCACATGGTGCCAGGAGGAATCTGCTCGACCGCGATGCCGATGCCCAGATAAGTCGAGCCCCAGAAAACATAGACGAGCCCGAAGGCAAGAATGATCTTCCACCGGCTCGCGGACGCAGCAACGCTCATGAGAGTAGGAGTGCGAAAAATTCAGAATATCAGAGTGCAGCAGCGGCAAAGAGGCTACGAGCTGCGGGCTTCGAGCTACGAGCGGCAGCAATTATCGGATCTGGGGATTTTGTCTGCTCGCAGCCCGTGGCTCGAAGCTCGTAGCCGATTTTCACGCCGCCGACCACATCCCCATCTCGGCGAGGATTTTGCCGGCCGCTTCGGCGCCGGACCGAACACAGTCGGGGACGCCGATGCCGTTATAACCGTTGCCCGCGAGCGCCAGTCCGGGGAGTTTCTGGCGGAGCGCCTCGATGCGCTGCAAGCGTTCCAGATGGCCGACCGTATATTGCGCCATCGAGGACTTCCATTTGTAGACGCGCGCAAACAGAGGTCCGGCATTGAGGGAGATAATCTGGCGCAGTTCGCGGCGAACGATCTGCAGAATTTCTTCTTCGCTGCTGTCGAGGATCTGTTCGTCGCGGGCGCCGCCGAGAAAGCAGCGGACGAGAGCGCGATTGTCCGGCGCGCGATGAGGAAATTTGTTGTGGACAAAAGTGGCCGCGAGCATACGATGGCCTTCACTGCGCGGCACCAGAAATCCGAAGCCCGGCGGCAGCGAGCGGCGCACCTTTTCGTCGTAACCGAGCGTGACCGTCACCGATGAGCTGTACGCGATCTCACTTAACTCGCGGGACAGGTTCTCATCCGCGCTTTGTAACACGGCCGCGGCGACGTGCGCCGGGGTCGCGACGATCACTGCGTCGAATTGATCGCTCTGGTATCCGGCGCTAACAATCCAGCTGTCATCCTCCCGAATCACCGATTGCACGAGCGAAGACGTCTTCAACGAGTTCGCATCCAGGCGCGCGACCAAGGCATCGACCATCTGTTGCATGCCATCTTTGAGCGAAGTGAACAGCGGACGCGTCGGGACGTTCGCCGCCGCGCCCATTTTCTTACGAGCTTCCTTACGACCTTCGAGCATGCCGCGGCCCAGGCTGCCGTGCTTCGATTCCATGGCGGCAAAGCGGGGCAACACGGCGCGCACGCTCAAATCCGTTGCTTCGCCGCCATAAACTCCGGAGAGCAGGGGATCGGCGAGCAACTCAACCATCTCGGCACCATAATGGCGTTTCACCATTTCAGCAACCGATTCGTCCTCGGGGGCCTGGTTTGGCGTATGAACACGCGGCGGATGAAACCATTCAGCAGCCATGCGTATTTTTGTGCGCAAGGAAAAAAGCGGCGAGAGCACGGTCGGCATGATTTTAGTCGGCACCATGAACATGAGCCCATCGGGCATCACCCGCAGCTTTCCCCTGGCCACGATGTAGGTCTTGCGCTCCGAGTCGTTCGAGCCGATGAGTTGATCGCCCAACTCAATTTTGGCGCAGAGGTCGGCCGCCCAGGGTTTCTCGGTGAGAAACGAATCGGGTCCGGCCTCAACCAGACAGCCATCGACGCGGTCGGTGACGAGCACACCGCCGAGGCGCGGGCTGGCCTCAAATAAAACGTAGCGGACGTCCGTGCCGGACTGGCGCTTCTCTTCGATCACGTACGCGGCCGAGAGTCCGGAGATTCCGCCGCCGATGATGGCAATGTGTTTCATGGTGTGTTGCGAGCCGCGAGCTACGGGCTTCGAGCGACCTGAATTCGCTCTTTAGCTTTTGGCTCTTGGCTAAATGCCCAGCGCTTTCACGCGGCTGCCGACCACTTCCGCCAGGGCTGCCGTCAACGTTCCTGAGCCGTTCAACGATTCGGCTCGCCACAGGCGCATGCCTTCTTTTTCCGCGAACTTATTGAAGAAGATATCAATATCGTAAAGCACTTCGACGTGATCGCACAGAAATCCGATAGGCTGCAGGAAGACACCGCGATGGCCTTTCACTTTCAGACTCCTGATCGTTTCCTCAACGGTGGGGCCGATCCACGGGCCGCCGAACATACCCTGACTCTGGAAGGCGAAGGTCCAGTCATCCGCTGACAGGTCCGCCTCTTGCGCCACCAGTTGGGCGGTTTCCTTGGATTGCTTCTCGTAGGGATCGCCTTCAGTAACTGTGCGCTGCGGGACGCTGTGCGCGGTGAAGATTACCGGCAGCTTGGCTCCGTTTTCGGCGTTGGCTTTTTCCCAGCCCGCCCGCAGCTTTTCGGCGAACGCTTTGGCGAGCAGCGGATGATCGTGCCACTCCTCGACGAAGTCCAACCTGAAAGGAAGATTTCCATCGCCGCTGGCGTCGTTACGAATCGCGCTACGGTAGAGTCCGACGCTGGTGCGCGAATTCTGCGGCGCGAGACAGATGGCGATGACGCGCTCGTAATGCTGACTAGCGATCGCTTTCACCGCATCGGCGATGAAGGGCTTCCAGTTGCGCATGCCCACGAAGACCGGCATCTTCGACGACTGCGAAAGTTGATCGGCTTGCAGAAGAGTCCAGCACGGAAGCGGCGAAAAACCGATCAGCGAATAGCGATGGCGGATCTCTTCGACCACCGCTGGCGGCAGCGGCCGTCCGCCGGTGACATAACTTAGAAACTCCGGAACCTGATCGGGGTTCTCGGGACTGCCGTGGGCCAGCAGTAGCACCGCGGCTTTCGCGGACAGTGTCGAAGGCTTCTGGGATGCGGCAAACGAACTCATATGATGAGCGCAATAGCACTGACCAGCGAGGCTTAGAGGGCAGGTCGTCATTTCCTGGAGTCCGTCTTCAATGCGTCTTGCGCTCTTTCTGCGGCTTCGCCTTGAACTCCGCCGAGTGCTCGCGGATGAAATCGCAGAGCGCTTTCACATTCGCCACCGGAGTCTCGGGCAGAATGCCGTGGCCGAGATTGAAGATGTGGCCGGGACGTCCGCCGGCTCGCCGCAAGATATCTCCAGCGCGAGCCTTGAGTTCTTTCCCATCGGCGAAGAGCAGCACGGGATCGAGATTGCCCTGCACAGCGCCTTTGAAACCAAGGCTTTGCCATCCGGCATCGAGCGGAATTCGCCAGTCCAGGCCAATGACTTCGGCGCCGGTTTCCTGCATCGACGGAAGAAGCGTCGAGCTGTCGGCGCCGAAATAGATGACGGGCACGCTGGTCTTTTTTGGGCCGCTATTCTGCAGGCGTTTTACCAGGTCCGTCGCGTGCGGCAGAACGTAGCGGCGATAATCTTCGACGGTCAGGCAGCCCACCCAGCTATCGAAAATCTGTATGGCGTCGGCGCCGGCGCGCACTTGCTCGGCGGAATACTCAGCGGTCACCGCGACCAGCTTCTTCATCAGTTCATTCCACGCGGCGGGCGCGGAGTACATCATCTTCTTGGTGAAGACATAGTTACGCGAGCCTCCACCTTCGATCATGTAGCTGGCGAGCGTGAAGGGCGCTCCGCAAAATCCGATGACAGGCAAAGTGTCGCCGAAGTGCTTGCACACCAGCCTCACGGCTTCAGAAACATAGCCGAGGTCGGCGGCACGATCGGTGCGCAGGTGGGCAACGTCTTCGGGAGTGCGCACCGGTTTTTCGATCTTTGGACCCTCGCCAGCGGCGAAGTGAAAGGGCAGTCCCATGACTTCGAGCGGGAGAAGCAGATCGGCAAAGATGATGGCCGCATCGACTTTGAGAATCTCGGCAGCTTCAATGGTGACCTGGGCCGCGACCTCCGGCTTCTTGCAAATCTCGATCAGCGAATATTGCTTGCGGATGGCGCGGTACTCAGCCATATAGCGCCCAGCCTGGCGCATGAACCAGACTGGAGTCCGTTCGGTGGCCTGAGCCTTGGCGGCGCGAATAAATAGAGAGTTTTCGGCAGACATGAATCTTCTAATTTAGCATCTTCGCGCGCAGCGTGGCCGGATCGGGCTTGCCTATTTGCAATTGAGAAGTGGCCCGGTTTTCGAGCATTTAGGTTTCGAAGGTGATTTCTTTCCATTACCAGTCGTCGGAGTGTTTAGCGACTCGCGTACGGAATCGAATCGCGCTTACTCTCTGGGCCGCTCTGCAGACATGGCTAGCCATTCACGAGCGACTGGCTGCAGATTGCAGTACGCCTCCCACGCGGAGCGCGCCCACGCCTCGATTGCCCGCCCATAGCGAATGGGGTCATCGATTCCGAAAACGTCGGCGATCGTCAGATTCCCGCGAACGGCGGGCAACTCCGGCTTGGGCAATTGCGGATTGGTACTCAACCAATGTTGAAGCAACTTCAGCGTGTTCAAATCGTTATTCTGTTCCAAGGCCACACACAACCCGCACAGGTGGGCAGCGAGCGATTTTGACGATTCCACATATGACGAATGCTGCACGCAGTACGTGTCCACCGCCAGGCGATGATATTTCCAATAGAGGGCGGGCTGTTCGAAATCGCGCGCCAGCAGGGCGTCGCGCAGCGCGGCACAGTTTGGCTGTCCAGGTTCCGCGCACATTCCGCATTCTGGGCAGATTCCTCCGTCGACGGCCAAATCGCGTGCCTTCACAAGATCAGTATAATTTCGGCTGCCACCTGGTCGCGAGAGCGGCTTCCCCGACCAACCCGTCTCCGTCTTCCGGCTATAATGGCACCCTTCTAGCTAAAGGAGCCACATGCGACCGTTCGCCGCGATTGTGCTGATCTTTACCCTGGTGATTCCATCTTTGTCTCTCGGCGCCGACCAAGTCGGCTCAAGTCAAACTGCGCTGGCCGGGTACTCGCCGCGCGCCAGTCAGAGCGAGCGCGAGTGGGAGGCGAAGTTCCGGGCCATCCCCGATCCTGCGAACTTGCGGGAATACATGCGGCGGCTGAGCGCGCGTCCGCATCATGTCGGCTCTCCTTACGATAAGGACAATGCCGAATGGATTCTGGCTCACTTCAAGGAATGGGGATTGGACGCGCACATCGAAAGGTTCGACGTTCTGTTTCCGACTCCCAAAGTTCGCCTGCTGGAGATGCTTGCGCCGACCAAGTTCACGGCCAAGCTTGAGGAGCCTGCGCTAGCGGTGGATCCGACGTCGAATCAGAAGGCGGAACAGTTGCCGACGTACAACGCCTACTCGATCGATGGCGACGTCACCGGGCCGCTGGTGTTTGTGAATTACGGCTTGCCCGAGGACTACGAGAAGCTCGACCGGCTGGGCATTTCGGTGAAGGGCGCGATTGTAATCGCCAAGTACTATCACAGTTGGCGGGGCGTGAAACCGAAAGTTGCCGCCGAGCACGGAGCCATTGGCTGCCTCATCTACTCCGAGCCGCAGGACGACGGCTACACGCGCGACAACGTATTTCCGGCGGGGCCGATGCGTCCTGCGGATGGAGTGCAGCGCGGCAGCGTCATGGATTTTGCTTCCAATAGTCCGGGTGATCCGCTGACGCCGGGGATCGGCGCGACGCCCGATGCCAAGCGGTTGCCGCTGAAGGAGGCGAAGAGCATCACGAAAATTCCGGTGCTGCCGATTTCTTACGGCGACGCGCAGCCCTTGCTGGCCGCGCTGGCGGGGCCGATGGCGCCGAACGAGTGGCGAGGGTCGCTTCCGATTCCGTACCACGTGGGACCGGGGCCGGCGCAGGTTCATCTGAAAGTTGCATTCAATTGGGACATCAAGCCAGTCTACGATGTGATCGCGAAGATTCCGGGCAGCGTGGCTCCGGACGAGTGGATCATCCGCGGCAATCATCATGACGCGTGGGTGAATGGAGCCGAGGATCCTATCTCAGCCCAGGTTTCTCTGCTGGAAGAAGCGCGTTCGCTGAGTCTGTTGCTGAAGCAGGGATGGAAGCCGCGGCGCACGATCATCTACGCGGCGTGGGATGGCGAAGAGCCCATGCTGCTGGGGTCGACCGAATGGGTGGAAACCCATGCCGATGAGTTGCGCGAGCATGCCGCCGTCTACATCAACACTGACGGCAACGACCGCGGCGTTCTGACCATGAACGGCTCGCACAGCCTGGAGCAATTCATCAATGGAGTTGCGCGCGACATCGAAGATCCGGAAACCAAGATGACGGTGTGGCAGCGAGCGCAGCTGAATCAGATCGCCGCAGCAAAATCCGCGGACGATCGGAAGGAATTGCGGCAGCGGGCCGATCTGCGAATCGGAGCGTTGGGATCGGGGACCGATTTCACGGCATTCATCGATCATGTGGGCGTTGCCACGCTGGACATGGGATACGGCGGCGAAGACGAAGAGGGGATCTATCACTCCATTTACGACGACTTCTATTGGTACACGCATTTTTCCGATACTGATTTCGTTTATGGGCGAGCCCTGGCGCAAACCGTGGGAACGTCGGTGATGCGATTGGCGGACGCTGAAGTGCTACCTTTCGACTTCGTGGATTTCGCCGACACGGTGGAGATGTACACGAAGAACCTGGAGAAACTGTTGGCCGAGAAGCAAGAAGAGATTCGCGAGCGCAATCAGGAACTGGACGAGGGAATGTTCAAAGCGACGCTTGACCCACGGCGTCCTACGGTTGCGCCGGCGCGGGAAGAAGTTCCGCCGCACCTGAACTTCGCACCAATGCAGAACGCGGTGGACGCTCTGACTCGCAGCGCCAAGCACTACCGGCAAGCGCTGTCACAGAAGCAGGCAAGTTTAGGAGACGATGCGTTCGCGGCAAAGCTCGGCACTCTGAATCGAGAGCTGATCGAGAGCGAGCGCCGGCTCACCAATGCCGACGGATTGCCGCGGCGTCCGTGGTACAAGCATCTGCTGTATGCTCCGGGCGTTTACTCGGGCTATGGAGTGAAGACGGTTCCGGGAGTGCGCGAGGGGATTGAACAGAAGCGGTATGCGGAGGCGGAGCAGGAGATCGTGCGCGTCGCTAAGGCGTTGGAGGACGAGTCGGCGCTAATCGAGTCGGCGGCTCGGGAGTTGGAGTCGGCAGGAAAATAGCCAATTGCGCCCGGGTGCTGGTGTGGTTTATGAAGCGACCGATTGTTCCGCGGAAACTTCGGGAGTGATCACGGGTTCCGCCTTGGTTCGCAAGTACGCATCGACGCTCGCGGCTGTCTTGCGGCCCTCGGCAATTGCCCACACGACTAACGACTGTCCGCGCCGCATATCTCCCGCCGCGAAGACTCCCGGCACCGACGACATGTTGTTCTGGTCCGTGGCCACATTGCCGCGCGGATCGAGTTTCACTCCCAACTGATCGATCATTCCATTTCGCACCGGTCCCATAAAGCCCATGGCGATCAGCACCAGATCGGCCTCCATCGTGAATTCTGTACCGGGAATGGGCTCAAACTTCGGCGGCGCGCCTACGCGCACGGCGTGCAGTTGCTGAACGGAATTGGAGCCAGTGAATTTTGTAGTCGCGAGACTCCAGTCGCGCACTCCGCCTTCTTCATGTGCGCCTTCGGTGCGCAGTTGCATCGGCCAGAGGGGCCAGGGCGTCAGCGGCGAGCGCTCGTCGGGAGGCTTCGGCATGATCTCGAACTGGTGCACGGAGAGCGGCTTTTGCCGATGGCAGGTGCCGAGGCAATCGGCGCCGGTATCGCCGCCTCCGATAATGACCACGCGCTTGCCGGTCGCCAAAATTCCTGTTTCGGCCTCGATGGCGTCGCCCAGACAGCGCCGGTTCTGCTGCGGCAAGAACTCCATTGCGAAATGGATTCCTTGCAGCTCGCGTCCGGGAACGTTCAGATCGCGTGGCCACTCCGCTCCGCCGGCGAGAACGATCGCATCGAAGTCGTGCCGCAGATCCTCGACCGCGACATTTTTGCCAACCTCTGCGCCAGTGACAAATTTCACGCCCTCAGCGGACATCTGTTCCAGTCGGCGGTCAATGACCTGCTTCTCCATCTTGAATTCGGGGATGCCATAGCGCAGCAGGCCGCCGATGCGGTCCGCTTTTTCATAGACGGTTACGGAGTGTCCCGCGCGGCACAACTGCTGGGCCGCGGCTAATCCTGCTGGCCCTGAACCTACGACCGCTACTTTTTTCCCGGTGCGGACTTTGGGCGGCTCGGGATGGATCCAGCCTTCGGCAAACCCGCGCTCCACGATGTTTTTCTCGATTTGCTTGATCGTCACCGGAGGCTGATTGATCCCGAGCACGCAAGACGCTTCGCACGGCGCCGGACAAATCCGCCCGGTAAACTCCGGAAAGTTGTTGGTCGCGTGCAATTGGCGAACCGCCTCTTTCCAGCGTCCGTGATAAACCAGATCATTCCAATCGGGAATCAGATTGTTGACGGGACATCCGGTCTGGCAAAAAGGCACGCCACAGTCCATACAGCGCGCGCCCTGGGTGCGAAGGTTGGCCTCGGGGAAATCGAGATAGATCTCGAACCAGTCGTTGACGCGCTCAGTCACCGGACGTCGCGGGGCAAGCTCGCGTTGGTATTCCAGGAAGCCCGTGTCCTTACCCATGCTGTACCTGCTCGGCCGAGACCAGAACGTCGGCGGGCGGACTCGGGATATAAGGCTGGCGCCTGCGGCTTACTCCGAGCACGCGCTTGTGTTCGTGCGGGAAGACTTTGATGAACCGGGATAGCGCCTCAGACCAATTGTCGAGAATCCAAGCGGCGCGCGGGCTGCCGGTCAGCGCCAGATGCCGCGCGATCAGATCCTTGACAAGATTTATTTCGACTAGCTGGTCTCCGGCGAGTTGCCCGTCCTGCGCTTCGAAAAGTGGCTCGAGATCGACCGAGTCCAAGTTGCAGCGCTTTTCGGTGAAGTCTCCGCGCTCGTCAAAAACGTAGGCGACGCCGCCACTCATGCCGGCGGCAAAGTTTCTCCCACAGGCTCCCAGCACCACCACCAAGCCCTTGGTCATGTATTCGCAGCCGTGGTCGCCGACTCCTTCGACCACTGCGGTCGCTCCGGAGTTGCGAACCGCAAAGCGCTCGCCCGCAACCCCGTTGAAAAACGCTTCGCCGCTGGTGGCGCCGTAGAGGGCAACGTTGCCGATCAGAATATTCTCTTCGGGGGCGAAACCGGAGCGTCGCGGCGGATAAACAACCAATCGTCCGCCAGACAGGCCTTTGCCGACATAATCGTTGGCGTCGCCCTCGAGCGTGAGCGTGACTCCCTTGGCCAGGAACGCGCCCAGGCTCTGGCCCGCCGAGCCTTCGAGCTGAATTCGGATTGTGTCGTCGGGCAGGCCCGCGGACCCGTGGCGGCGGGCGATCGCTCCGCTCAGCATGGTTCCGACGGAGCGGTGAACGTTGCGCACCGGCAGTTTGATCTCAACCGGCACCAGGGCTTCGAGCGCAGCCTGCGATTCGGCAAGCAGTTGATGATCGAGCGCCTGCTCCAAGCCATGGTCTTGCGCCTGCACACAGTGCCGCGCTACGCGCGACGGCATGGACGGATCATGGAGAATGGCCGACAGATCCAGGCCTCGCGCCTTCCAATGATCGACGGCTGGCTGCACGTCGAGCATGTCGACGCGTCCGACCATCTCGTCCATGCGGCGGAAACCAAGGTCGGCCATGTACTTCCGCACTTGCTCCGCCAGAAAGAAGAAGAAGTTGACCACGTGCTCCGGCTGTCCTTGAAATCGCTTGCGCAGCACGGGATCCTGCGTGGCAATGCCCACCGAGAAAGTATTGAGATGGCACTTGCGCATCATGACGCAGCCCATCGCAACCAGCGGCATGGTGGCGAAACCGAATTCTTCGGCGCCGAGCAGCGCCGCGATCGCGACATCGCGGCCGGTCTGCAGTTTGCCGTCCGTCTGCACGCGGATCCGGCTGCGCAGATCGTTCAACAACAGCACCTGCTGCGTTTCCGCTAGCCCGAGTTCCCAGGGAATGCCGGCGTGCTTGATCGAACTCAGCGGCGAAGCTCCCGTGCCTCCGCTATCCCCGCTGATCAGAACCACATCTGCGTGCGCCTTGGCAACGCCCGCCGCCACCGTGCCCACTCCAATTTCCGCCACCAACTTGACGGCGATGCGAGCTTGCGGATTCACATTTTTCAGGTCGTAGATCAGTTGCGCCAAATCTTCGATGGAATAGATATCGTGGTGAGGCGGGGGCGAGATCAAGCCCACGCCGGGGATGGAATGACGCAGGCGCGCGATAACCTCATCGACTTTATGCCCAGGAAGCTGGCCGCCTTCACCTGGCTTTGCGCCTTGCGCCATCTTGATCTGTAACTCATCCGCATTGACGAGATAGTTGGCAGTAACTCCAAAGCGCGCCGACGCGACCTGCTTTACCGCGCTTCGCCGTAGGTCTCCATTCGCATCGCGCTTGTAGCGCTCTTCATCTTCGCCGCCTTCGCCGGTATTGGACTTACCGCCGATGCGGTTCATGGCGATGGCCAGAGTCTCGTGCGCTTCTTTGCTGATCGAGCCGAATGACATCGCTCCCGTGTTGAAACGCTTCACGATCTCTTTGGCTGGCTCCACTTCTTCGAGCCGAACTGGCTTAGCGCTCTTCTTCAACTTCATTAAGCTCCGCAGCGTAGCCAGATTGCTGCTTTGGTTGTCGATCAGGTCGGTGTATTCCTGGAAAGTCTGGAAGCTATCCTGCCGCACGGCCTGCTGCAGCTTGCCGATGGTCAGCGGGTTCAGCAAGTGATACTCGCCGTTGACGCGCTGGTGATAAGTTCCTCCCACTGCGAGTTCGGTTTCAGACTCGGTCAGGGGGCGGAATGCGTGCTCGTGCTTCAGTTGCGCTTCACGAACGATCACTTCGAGGCCAATGCCATTCAACCGCGACGTCGTCCCGGCAAAATAAGAATCGACCAGTTCCTTGTTCAGTCCGATGGCTTCGAAGACCTGCGCTCCCTGGTAGCTCTGTAAGGTCGAGATACCCATCTTCGAGAAAGTCTTCAATAGACCCTTATTCACCGCCTTGATGAAGTGCTTCACGGCTAGCTCGGGAGTTATTCCGTCCGCTAACTCGCCACGCCGCGCCAGACTTTCCACGCTCTCCAATGCCAGATATGGATTGATGGCGCTTGCCCCATAGCCGCTGAGCAGCGCGAAGTGCATGACCTCGCGCGGTTCGCCCGATTCCGTAATCAGAGCGACCTGGGTGCGCGTTTCCTCCTGGACCAGCAAGTTATGCACAGCGGCCAGCGCCAGCAGGCTGGGGATGGGAGCGTAATCCTTGTTTACGCCCCGATCGGAAAGAATCAGCAGGGTGTAGCCTGCTTTTCCCGCGAGCGAGGCGCGCTGGCACAACTCTTCGAGCGCGCGCTTCAGTCCCGCTTCGCCTTCGCTGGCGCGGAAGAGCGCGGGCAGCGTAATGGCCAGCAGGTCTCCGGTGGAGACGCGGCGCAATTTTTCCAGTTCGATGTTAGTCAGCAGGGGATGGGCCAGCTTCAGCATGTGACAGTTCTCGGGCTCTTCCGAGAGAATGTTGCGCTCGCTCCCGATGTAACTGGTGAGCGACATCACGATCTCTTCGCGAATCGGGTCAATGGGAGGATTGGTAACCTGCGCGAAGAGCTGCTTGAAGTAGTTGAACAGGGACTGCGGCCGGTCGGAAAGACAAGCCAGCGGCGTATCCGTTCCCATGGAGCCCACCGGCTCCTGGCCCTTCGAAGCCATGGGACCGAGAATCATGCGCAGATCTTCGTCGCTATAGCCGAACGCGCGCTGCCGGCGAAGAAGCGTTTCGGTATCCGGATGATGCATGCGGGTGGGTGTCGGCAACTGATCGATGGTGATCTGATTGTCTTTGAGCCACTGCGCGTAGGGCTGCCGCGACGCCAGCCGGTGCTTGATTTCCTTGTCGGGGACAATGCGGCCTTCGACCGTATCCACCAGAAACATTTTCCCCGGCTGCAGGCGCCCTTTCATCTTCACCTGTTCCGCGGGGACGTCGAGCACACCCGCCTCGGAGGCCATGACGACGAGATCATCATGCGTCACCAGGTAGCGTCCCGGCCGCAAGCCGTTGCGGTCGAGGATGGCGCCGATGACTCTGCCGTCGGTAAACGCGATGGCCGCCGGGCCATCCCACGGTTCCATCAGGCACGCGTGATATTCGTAAAAGGCGCGCTTGTCGGGGTTCATGTGCGGATTCCCGGCCCAGGCTTCCGGAATCAGCATGGCCATGGCGTGCGGCAGGCTGCGCCCTCCCTGCAACAAAAGCTCGACCGCGTTGTCAAAGTTCGCGGAATCGCTGCCATCCGGCGCAATGATGGGAAAGAGTCTTTTCAGGTCTTCTCCAAACAGAGGAGATTGCAGAACCGACTGGCGGGCGTGCATCCAGGCAACATTGCCCTTGAGCGTATTGATCTCGCCATTGTGCGCAATATAGCGATAGGGATGCGCCCGCTGCCAACTAGGAAACGTGTTGGTCGAAAAGCGCTGGTGTACCAGACACAACGCGCTGGTCACATCGGGATCGGAAAGCTCCTTGTAGAAATTCGTGATCTGCGGGGCGAGCAGCAGACCCTTGTAAACGATGGTCCGGCAGGAGAGCGAAGGGATGTGGAACACATTCGCATCCGGGATGCCGGAGGCCGCCATTTCACTCTCGGCCCGCTTGCGCACCACATAGAGCTTCCGTTCAAAGGCGTCTTCATCGGTCAGGGCTCCGCAGCCCACGAATATCTGCTGGATGTAAGGCTGCGAACCTCGCGCCACGCGGCCAATGGCGGACGCGAAGCAGGGCGTATCGCGCCAGCCGATTACCGTCAGGCCCTCTTCGCGCACGATGCGTTCCAGAATTCCTTCACACTGCAGGCGCTCATGTTTCTCCACCGGCAGGAATGTCATGCCCACGCCATAAGCGCCGGGCAGAGGCAATTCGAACCCTAACTTGCTACACTCCCGCACAAAGAACTGGTGCGGGATCTGGAGCAGGATGCCGGCGCCATCGCCGGTGTCGGGATCGCATCCGCAGGCCCCGCGGTGCGTCAGGTTGAGCAGCACCTGGATTCCCTGGCTTACGATTTCGTGGCTCTTGTGGCCGCGGACACTGGCCACGAATCCGATCCCGCAGGCGTCATGCTCTTGCACAGGATCGTATAGACCCTGAGCGGGTGGCAGGCCGTTCGTCTTTTGTAGACGCGTCATCGTCGTCATCACGGGGCACGTTTTGCAGCATCGCCGGCGCTGGCGGCGCACTCCGCAGCTTGCGGATCGGATGTTCTTGAGTGGGGACTTCGCCCGCCAAGGCGACGGGGGGTGTCGCATACCTCGGCTCAGGAACACACTTCTGTAAACTCTTACATACTGCCAGGCCGCCGGCAATGTACAATTCAGAATTTCGATGCAACCGATGCAAATTTCGGGATTTCGCGGTTCCGGGGCGAACTCAACCTTATATCCCGCCGGACCTGCGGCGTCCGTTATAATCCCGGCATAAACTCAATGGACTTCGATCAGCTCATCACGTTTCTGGAAGTTGCCAAGCAAGGCAGTTTTTCGCGCGCGGGAGAGAAGGTTTTCCGCTCCCAGTCGGCAGTCAGCGCCCAAATCCGCCAGTTGGAGCAGGAGTATGGCGACCGGCTGCTCGACCGCTCGGGCAAGACTGTGAAACTGACCCCGGCCGGACAAGTGCTCTTTGACTACGCCGAACGGCTGAAACTGCTGCGCGAGGAATCGCTGATGGCAGTGGCCGACCATAGCAGCACGCCCCGCGGCACGCTTCGTGTCGGCGCTAACGAGGCCACCTGCCTGTACGTTCTCCCCGAGGTGTTTGCGGAATATTGCCGGCGCTACCCGCCCGTACAGATCAACATTTACCGGAATTTCAGCTACAAGATCACCGAAAAGTTGGAGAACGGCTCCATCGAGGTGGGTTTTCTCACTTTACCCATCCAGTCTCCGAGCCTGGTCATCCGCCCTATCTTCCGCGATAAGCTGATGTTGATGGTGAGCCCGCGCAATCCGCTGGCCAAGCATAAAACGGCGGCCATCCGCGATGTCGTCAAGCATCCCCTGCTGCTGCCTAAGACGGGCCACACCCGAAGGCTCCTAGACAAGCTGTTCCGCCCTTATCGCGACGAGTTGCAGGTGCGAATGGAACTGCCCAGCATCGGCATAATCAAGAGCTTCGTGGCAGCCGACATCGGAGTGTCTGTCATCAGCGCGTCGTTCGCCCGGGATGAAGTAGCGTCCGGCAGAGTCAAGCTGATCGATCTGGAGGACGTGGAGCTTTTCCGCGAACTGGGATTGGCCTACCGCCGCGACCGAACCCTTTCCTGCGCTTCGACTGCGTTCATCGATATCCTGCGCCAATTGACCATGTCGGCGAAAAAGGCGCATCCTCCCGCTCAGGCATGAGCGGCCTGGCTTCATGGACTAACCTCATCGATTGCCCGCTCTGATTGACCTCACTGATTCACCTCATTGATTCACTTCGGCGATCAGCAGTCCGAAAGGTTCGAGGCTAACCTCGCTTCCTTTCGCAGAAGCCTGGGGCGACGCGATCAGGGTCCTCAAGACCGCCCGGCCAAATCCCTCTGGCGACAGGTCGAAGGTTGCCTTTTGCGGAGCGGCCGACATGTTCAGCGCTACCAGCACGGCTTTTCCCTTGTAGCTGCGCAGGTAGGACATCACGTTGGGGTCGTCCTGGTTGAGCGCGATGTAACTGCCTTCGAGTAAGGCTTGGTTCGTGTGGCGCAGCACGAGAACTTTCTTGTAGAGGTTCAAAACCGAGTTGGGATCCTTCGACTCCGTCGCCACGTTGTGCGTCTGGTAGCTGGGCGGCACCGGAAGCCACGGAGTTTTCTTGCTGAAGCCGGCGTTGGGCGAGGTGTTCCACTGCATCGGCGTGCGTTCGCCGTCGCGGCCTTTTTCCGCCGGCCATCCGGTGCGGCCGATCGGGTCTTTCACGTCTTCCTTGCGGGTCGGATCGTTGTTCTCCATGCCGATTTCTTCGCCGTAATACATGATGGGCGTGCCGCGCAGCGTCAGGTAGAAAGCGCCCATCAGCTTGGCGATGGCGTCGTTGTTCTTGCCGTCTCCGTAGCGGTTGTAGGAGCGGACGATATCGTGATTGCTGATCACGAATACGGGCCAGCCGTGGGCCCCATCGACGGCCGCGATCTGGCGCCGGAATTCAGGCGGAGAGAGTTTGTTGACCATGGTGAACATGAAGTCCATAGGCAATTGGAGCTCGTTGCCGCCCTGGCCGTAGTACTGGTCGAGCTCGGCGACATCCGAAGTCCAGGTCTCGCCAATGAGCACCGCGTCCGACTCGTCGGCCACCTTGCGCAGCTTCTGCAGTTCGGCGTGAACCTCGGGAAACTTTGTGTTGTATTTGTTCTCCAGGTTGGGATCGCCTTGCTTGTTGGTGCCAGGGAGAACGGGATTGTCGCGCAGTTCGGGATCTTCAAACAGCGTGTCAACCGCATCGAGGCGGAAGCCGGAAACGCCGCGCTTGTACCACCAGCGCGTGGTGTCGAGCATCACCTTTTCGACCGCTGGATTGCGCCAGTTCAGGTCCGGCTGCTGCGCGTAGAAAAAGTGATAGTAGTACTGGTCAGTGGTGGAGTCGAGCGTCCAAGCCGGGCCGCCGAAAATTGAGATCCAGTTATTCGGAGGCTGGCCCGGCGCCTTGCCATCGCGCCAAATGTACCAGTCGCGATGCGGCGCGGTGCGGGAAGATTTCGAATCCAGAAACCACGGGTGCTGGTCGGAGGTGTGGTTTGGCACAAAATCCATAATGATGCGGACGTGGTGCTTCTGGCCCTCGGCAACCATGCGATCGAAGTCGTCGAGCGTTCCGTACATGGGGTCGATGTTTCGATAGTCGGCAACGTCGTAGCCGAAATCGATCTGCGGCGAGGGATAGCAGGGGGTGATCCAGATGGCATCCACGCCCAGTTCATGCAGGTAGCTCATTTTGGAGCCGATCCCCTTGAGGTCGCCGACGCCGTCGTTATTGCTGTCCGCAAAGCTGCGGGGATAGATTTCGTAAAACACGGCGTGCTGCCACCACTGATGGCCTTCCGCATCGACGGGTTTGGCTTGAGCGGCGGCGAAAACAGAACAAAACAACGTCAACAGCAGCGGCAGGACCAATGACGGCAAAATCGGCGATGGCAAGGACAAGGATGAGGACAAGGACAACGACCGTAACGACCGTCTCGGCATAGTTTTTCTCTCCTGAGAAAACATAAAGCGGAAGTCGAAAGCTAGCAAGTGGATACGCTGGTTGGCCGCGCCGCCGGTTCGCGATCGAAGTCATGCTCGCAGATCGATGAACGGATGGTCGCTTTTTATCCGAAACTCCGCAGTCGAAACGGGGTTAGAATACTTCAATCCAGGAGGTATTCCGTGACTCCCATTTCCAGCCCCTCTTGGAGCCGGTTTTTCGAGGAATTCCACTGCCCGGGATGTGGCGCACAAGTGGCCTATCGCTCCCGCCCTCGCGGCTTCTTTGAAAAACATGCGCTTCCGTTTTTGTTATTGCAACCGGTCCGCTGTGGGAGGTGCTATCACCGGAGCTACGTGTGGTGCGCCGTTCCGGCGCTCGAACGAGTTCCGCCCGATCGTAAGCAGGCACAAAATCAAGCGTCAAGCAGTTCGAACGCCGATGGCCGCGTTGCATAGGGGAGCGTAGCGCGTCTATACTGCCCTTAGTGAAGCCCGGCGCGGTGCAATCCGTTTGCCCGGGTGCGGGAGGCTGTCTTCAGCAGTACTGGGTTTCGAATACGAGCTGCCCAGAGCCAAGCGGCGGATCATGGGTTCGCCGGCTTTGCCAAGCGCGCGGCTGCGACTTTATTCTTCACGTTTTTTCCCGCCGATTGCCGCATTTGCGGTTTCCCACTGCTTAGAGTTTCCCGGCTTCCCGTTTGTGAGACCTGTCTGCTCGCGCTTCGACCGCTGCGCGGTTCGTACTGCACAGTCTGCGGAGAAGCCTTGCACATACCGAGCGACATCGGCGACGGGGAAACGCGGTGTCTGCTTTGCCAGCGCGCGGATCCTCCGTTCGAGCGGGCGGTTGCTTACGGCAGTTACGACAGCACATTGCGCGACCTGATTCACCTGCTCAAGTTCCAGCAGGTTCGTCCCGCGGCGGCAGTTCTGGGGCGCATGCTGGCCGAGACGATTGCCAACCTGGAGCAAACGATGCCGGCCGGAACGATTTTGGTGGTTCCGGTTCCGCTGCACAGGCGCAAGCGAGCCCAGCGCGGATTCAACCAGGCAGAGACCATCGCGCGGGGCACCCTCAAGCAACTGTCGCATCCGAGGAGGTTTGCTCTGTGCTCGGGAGTCCTGGTGCGCCGCCGCGAGACGGGAAGCCAGATTGGCCTGACTCGTCACCAGCGGCGCGAGAACCTGCGCGGCGCTTTTGCGGTGAGCGATCCAACGCGAATATTGAACCGCGACATCTTATTGGTCGATGACGTATATACCACGGGGACCACGGCCTCCGAGTGCGCTCGCGTTCTTCGCCGCGCAGGAGCGGCCCGGGTGTGGGTGGCGACAGTGGCGCGCACTTTGAAGATCTCCGATGTCGTCTCGTTGGCGGGAAGTCTGGTAGGGCGCCGGCCAGAGGATCCGTCGGAAGAAGGGAGTGAAGATCGGCTGGGCGTGGCGGCTCACGGTTAGAAACTATGTCGTTGCGATTGCACAATTTCGCCAGCAGCATGCGGCCTCATCTTCCCGGGTCGATGCTCGCCTCCGGCCTGCATCAGGAAAATGATGGCTACGCGCTGCATCAACCCGTGCTGGTGCTGAACGCCTCCTACGAGCCGATCAACGTTTGTGCCGCGCGCCGTGCGATCGTGCTGGTGCTGAAGGGCGTCGCCATGACCGAAGAAGAAAATGGACACTTCCTGCACGCCGCTCGCGTGGCCATGCGCGTGCCCTCGGTGATCCGTTTGTTGGAGTATCGCCGCATTCCGCACCAGTCGCGGGCGCTGTCGCGTAAGAACATTCTGCTGCGTGACCGCAACACCTGCCAGTATTGCAGCACCACGCTTCCCTCCAGCGAACTTACGCTGGACCACGTAATTCCCCGCTCGCGCGGCGGCCTCTCCACTTGGGAGAACCTCGTCGCCTGCTGCCATCCCTGCAATCGCCGCAAAGGCAACCAACTTCCTCACGAAGCGAACATGAGGCCTGCGCGCGAACCCCGGTCGTTCAATCTTCACACCAGCCGCCACATTATGCGGCTGATGGGGCACTCGGACGATAAGTGGAGAAAGTATCTGTTCTACTAAGGCAGGTTTCAAGGTTTCAGAGTTTCAGAGGCTGCAAGGAGGCGGAAGATGGCGGGAGAGCGTTCTTTTGCCACACGCACTTTGAGGGTAGCCGGCTTTGGTCTGCTGGCATTCGCGATCACGACTCTCGCCGGCGGCATCTGGAGCGTCCTGCTTATCATTAATCTTAGAAGCAGCCCTGCAGTGCCTTGGTCCGTTCCCGCGATGGCGCTTCTGCTGTGGCTGGCATGGAGCTACCTGGGCGGGAGAGGATGGCCGCGCAGTACTTCCGAAGCGCGACGCAGCTATCTGCGGGCGAACCGAAGGTCCGGCCGGACGTACCTGTGGGCGTGGTTCGCCGGAATTCTGTCGGTGGTTGCGCTGGCCGGCTACTGGATCGTGCTGTTCCGATTGGTCAAAATGCCACTCAACGCGTTCTCGGACATGTCGAGTTATCCCCGGATTACTGTGGCGCTCATGATTCTGATGGGCTCGGTGGTTGCTCCTTTGATGGAGGAGGCGGGCTTTCGCGGATACTTCCAGGTTGCTCTTGAACGCGAGTTTCGCGGCCCGGCCGCAGTCGCGATCTCATCTGTTGTGTTTGCGCTTGCGCACGGCCCGACTCAGGGCTTCCTGTGGCCGAAACTTCTTTTCTACTTTCTGGTGGGTGTCGCGTTCGGTGCAACAGCTTACCTTACCAATTCGATCCTGCCCGCCATCCCGGTTCATGTTGTGGGTCTCCTGATCTTCTTCACTTCGATCTGGCCCCGCGACGCCGCGCGACGGCTGGTTTGGAGTAGTGGGACCGACAACTGGTTTTGGATCGACGTGGCCCAAGCGATCGCGTTTACCGTGCTCGCAATTTGGGCCTTTCAAAGGCTGGATAGAGTGAGTAGTCAAGACACGTCCACGGAAACGAACCCATCTCTGAAACCTTGAAACCTGGCTCTACTGCGGCTTCGGCGGCTCCGCCGTCGGTTGCTCTCCAGGCTTCGGCTCCGTCTTCTGCACTTCCTGGCCTTCGTATGTGATCTTCGACTTCGATCCGAAGCGCCGGTAGTTCATGTATTTGACAATCTCGCGAATCTTCACGCCGCCCATGGCAAACTGCAGAGTGTCTTCGGCGCGCGTATAGGTGGGGAACCAATATTGGCCGTCAATCTGCTCGCGCCAGGTAGTGAACTTGGGGAACAGATTTTCCTGGCCTCTCTTCCCCGGATGGAGATCGGGCACAGTCTTGCCATAAGTCTCCACGATCTGAAAGTCGCGGTCGTCTACCCAGATCCGCCCCTGGAAATAGCGTTTCCCTTTCACAATCTGCTTGGGCAAAATGTCGAAAACATAGGTGTTGAGTTCATCCTGTTTTTGCTGGCCGATGTACATAATGTCGTACTCCCCGACTTCATCCGAGGTCAGCACGAAGGGGAGGCGGTTCTCGATGTCGTCGAGGTCCTCCTGGGTCATCATGATTCGTGTCAGCGTGGTCTGCGGCGCATAGACTACGTTCTTGAACTTGCGTCCCTTGTCATCGAAAGTTACATCGAACGTATATTGGTAGGTGCCATCGATGGTGTCGCCATCGAGCGTCATCACCTTCACATCCTGCCGGTAGGTGTACTGCTCGCGTGCCTCCTTGAACTCTTTCTCCTTGGCGGCGAAGCGCTTGACGATTTCGTCGACCGTGATCCCCTTGGGCGCGGATTTGTCGAGAGGTCCTTCCTGTGCGCGCGCCAGTTGCGGCAGCATTACGATGGCCAACATGACGATAGGCAACAAGACGCTAAACAGGGTTGCCACGGATAAAAACAAAGGGATTGTCAACCGCGCAGGCCGGAGACGGAATCTCATAGACCCTATTCTAACGAAAGGGAGCACAGAAAAGTTAACAACAGCTCCCACCCCCAGGGCCGCCGTGCAAACGGCCCTTCGGAGGGGGTGGAAGACTGCAGTTCTGCCTACTTGATTCGATGCGGCAAACGTCGGAAGGTTTGCCGGATTTACTTTTCTTTACTTTGCCGCTTCGTTTCTTTACTTTCGCGTGAATTCCGCATGGCCCTGGCCATCGCCCACTCGACGAATCCCGGAAATAACTGGTACAGCTTTATTACGGGAATCATAGTCCAGGGCACGACGACCTCACGCTTTCTCTTGCGATAACCGCGATAGGCCGCTTGCGCCACTCGCTCTGCCGTGATGCCTTGAACCGATTGTGGGCGGACGGTGCCCTGACGGCTGGCCACCACGTGCTCGCCGAAATCGGTGCGCACGTAGCCGGGGCAGACGGTGAGCACGTTGATGTGGTCGCGTTGCAACTCCAGCCGGGCGCCTTTGCCGAGAGCGTTCAGGGCGAATTTGCTGGCCGAGTACAGGGCCATAAACGGCACCGGAATGTGTCCCGCAACGCTGGAGATGTTAATAATGGTCCCGCCGCCCTCCTCGCGCATGGCGGGTATTACGGCCTGCAGGCAGGCGATCACGCCGAAGAAATTGGTTTCGAACAACTCGCGGCAGGCCGACGCTTCCATGTCGGCAACCGAATCGCGGATGCCCACGCCCGCGTTATTGACCCACACGTCCACGCGATCGAAGTGGTGCAACGTAAGAGCGAGCGCGCGGTCGACATCTTCGCGATTGCGCACATCGCTGGCCAGGGCGAGCGTGCGGTCGGTGTGGCCAACCCGGTGCCGGGCGCCCTCAGCCCGGCTGGCATCGCGCGACAGCAACACGACGCTAGCCCCTGCGTCGGCAAAAACCTTGGCAATGGCTTCCCCAATTCCCATGGAAGCACCGGTAACAACCACGACTTTCCCGTCCATTTCCATGGCGACTCTTGTATCGCGTGGAAGGCGGCAAGTCAAACCGCAGCTCTTAGTCATCAACTTTCAGCTCTCAGTAAATACCAATGACCAATCAGTTTTACTGAAAGCTGACAGCTGAGAGCTGATAGCTTCCTCAGTGGCGTAAAATCGTCTCCATTGGAGGCGCCTTGAGTTCGCTTTTGCCCATTTTTCCGCTCGAACTGGTGCTGCTTCCCGGCGTTCCGCTGCCGCTGCATATCTTCGAGCCGCGGTATAAGGAGATGATCGCGGAATGCCTGGAACAGAAAAAGCCGTTCGGAGTGGTGCGAGCCTCTTCCAACGGAGTCGCCGACATAGGTTGCACGGCCGAGATCATGTCCGTTACCAAGAAGTATGACGATGGCCGCATGGACATCCTGACGCGCGGGGTCGAGCGCTTTGAGGTGATCCAGGTCAACGAAGACCGCTCGTTCTTGCAAGCCGAGATTTCGGTGGTGCAGGACGAAGACGAAGACGAACCCGGCAAGCCGGCAACCGAGATAGTGACGCAGGCGGTGCGGTTGCACGCCGAGATCGCGAAACTCGCCGGGACAGAACCCTCCGGGCCAGAAGAGCATGGCGGCAATCTTTCCTTCTTGCTCGCGGGATCGCTGCCGCTCGATCTCGACTTCAAGCAGAGCCTGCTCTCGACGCTGTCGGAAGTAAAACGTCTGGAGGCGGTGGTCGGCTATCTCGAAGCTGTTCTGCCCGGCCTGCGGCGGGCGTCGAAGGCGCGGTGGAACTGAACACAGCTCTCAGCTCTCAGTTGTCGGTTAAATCAGCTTTTACTGATAACTGAGAACTGATAACTGACGGCGCTCCCCGGCGGTATAATCCGCATAAGGCTTTTCCCAGTGGGGGTAGTTCCTGCCATGAGTGTTGCCCGTTCGCTCGGCGAGTTGCGCCATAGTTCTTTCACTGCACAGCGTCTCGGTCGTCGCCGGGTCAAAGACGAACTGCGCGAGAACCTGATGTTACGGCTGCGCGAGGGCAGCGCGATATTTCCGGGCATCGTGGGCTACGACGACACGGTGGTGCCGCAGATCGTGAATGCGATTCTCTCGCGGCATAATTTTATTCTGCTGGGGCTGCGCGGACAGGCGAAGAGCCGCATCTTGCGGGCGCTGACCGCGCTGCTTGATCCGCAGATGCCGTACGTCGCGGGCTGCGAGATTCACGACAATCCCTACGCTCCCATCTGCCGGCGCTGCCGCGAACTCGTGGCGAAAGAAGGAGACGCCACGCCCATTGCGTGGCTGACGCCCGAGCACCGCTACGTCGAAAAGCTGGCCACACCCGATGTAACGATCGCCGACCTGATCGGAGATATCGATCCCATCAAAGCGGCGCGCGGCGGGCACGAACTGTCTAGCGAGTTCACCGTGCACTACGGATTACTGCCTCGCGCCAATCGCGGGATTTTTGCGATTAACGAGTTGCCTGATCTCGCGGGCAAGATTCAGGTGGGACTGTTCAACATCATGCAGGAAGGCGACGTGCAGATTAAGGGATATCCGATCCGGCTGCCGCTTGATGTCGCCATTGTGTTCAGCGCGAACCCTGAGGATTACACGGCGCGCGGGAAGATCATTACGCCGCTGAAGGATCGCATAGGGTCGGAGATTCGCACCCACTATCCGGCGACGGTGGAAGAAGGGATCGCGATTACCGCGCAGGAAGCCTGGATTGATCGCAGGATTGATCTCAACAACGATCGCGAGAATGACCGCGACGGCTCGCGGCTGCATATTCCGAAGTACGTGCAGGAAGTGATCGAGCGCATCGCCTTCGCGGCGCGGGACGATAAGAAGATCGACAAGCGGTCGGGAGTAAGCCAGCGGCTTCCGATTTCGGCGATCGAGAATGTGATTTCGAATGCCGAGCGGCGCGCGCTGACGCATCGGGAGAAATTTGTTGTGCCGCGGATCAGCGACATCTACGCGGCGCTGCCGGCAATCACCGGCAAGCTGGAACTGGAGTACGAGGGCGAAATGAAGGGCGCGGATCACGTGAGCCGCGAGTTGATCCGGACGGCGATTGCAAAGACGTTTGATACCTATCTTCACGGATCAAACCTGAGTCAGGTGGTGCAGTGGTTCGATCTGGGCGGAGAGATTCAACTCGGCGACAATGCCGCAGCCGAGGACGTGCTGGCGGGCCTGAGCCAGATTCAGGGGCTGATGGAAAAACTCGGCAAGCTGAACGTCGGCCCGAAAGACAGCGCGGAGAAGCAGGTATCGGCGGCGGAGTTCGTCCTGGAAGGACTGCACGCGCACAAGAAAATCGGACGCAACGAAGAGCGCGTGTTTACCGCGGGCGAGAAGCCAATGAAAGTCGCGGAGAAGCAGCCAACGTTTGAACGGGACGAGCCGGGGTTTGGACGGAAGAGAGGGTTTAATTAGCCATCAGCCGTCAGCTTTCAGCCATCAGTAAAAACGTTCTCAAGTCCGAAGCAAGACCGCTGCGAGTAGCAAACAGATTTCAACAGGTTTAACTGAAAGCTGACAACTGACAGCTGATAGCTGCTTTTATGAAACGCATCCGCTACAGCAAATACGTTCCCGACCCCGCCGGCGACATGAGCATGGAGGACCTGCTCAGCGCGCTGTCGGACTATTTTCTGCAGAGCGGGTTCAATGACAATTTCTGGTACGAACTGCCGGACGGCGAGCAGACGCTGGACGATTTGCGGCGGGCGCTCGAACAGGCGCTGCTCGACGGCGAGATGTTCGATGAAGAAATGCGCGACCGGCTGCAGCAGATGCAAATGGAGGGCGAACTCGAAGAGCTGATCGAGAAGCTGATCGAGCGCATGCAGCAGGAAGACTACATCTCAATCGATCAGCCGCATGATCCAGCGAAGCAATCGAGCGTGGGCGGGCAGGTCGGCGACGCTCAGCAGGCGAAGTTCGAGATCACCGACAAGAGCCTCGACTTCCTGGGATTCAAGGCGCTGCGCGATCTGCTGGGGTCGCTGGGCAAGTCAAGCTTTGGACGTCATGACACGCGCGACATGGCGACCGGCATCGAAGCGAGCGGCGCGTCGAAGCCGTATGAGTTTGGTGACGCCCTGAATCTCGATATCACGGCGACGCTTTCGAGCGCGATCCAGCGCGAAGGGCTCGGTCTCCCTCTGAATCTCGAATACCGCGACTTGCAGGTGCATCAGTGCGAATACCAGTCGTCGTGCGCGACGGTGCTGATGCTGGACTGTTCGCATTCCATGATCCTGTATGGCGAAGATCGCTTCACTCCGGCGAAGAAAGTTGCCATGGCGCTGTCGCAGCTGATTCGGACACAGTATCCGGGAGACTCGCTGTCGCTGGTGCTGTTTCACGATTCGGCGGAAGAAGTGCCTTTGTCGCAGTTGGCGCGAGTGAAAGTCGGCCCGTATTACACGAACACGCGCGAGGGCTTACGAATGGCGCAGCGCATCCTGCAGCGGCAGCGCAAGGACATGAAGCAGATCGTCATGATTACGGACGGCAAGCCGTCGGCACTCACGCTCGAAGACGGGCGGATTTACAAGAACGCGTTCGGGCTCGATCCGCTGGTGGTCAGCCAGACGCTCGAAGAAGTATCGAAGTGCAAGCGCGCCGGCGTCCTGATCAATACCTTCATGCTGGCGTCAGACTATGGACTGGTGCAGTTCGTCCAGAAAGTGACCGAGATGTGCCGGGGCAAGGCCTACTTCACGACGCCCTACACGCTTGGGCAGTATCTGCTGATGGATTACATGTCGCGGAAGACGAAGACGATTCACTGACGCTGCGACCTCGTGGCGGGTTATAGCGAATCCAGATTTGCTGTGGACATAGGCAACTGCCGAGCTACGCTCGGCTTGGACGGGCGAGGCGCCAGCCCCCACACGAGCGAGGAGGCCAGTCCCCACACGAGCGGGGTACGGCAACTGTGAATTCGCTCTAGCGGCGGATTACAGAAGTAACACCCCGTGTGTCGCCCATGCGCGGCTTCGGTGTAAGATCGCTGCAGGATTTACCGTTCGGAGACGTTATGAAACGAATTGCTGCTTTCATTCTGCTGGCCGTCTTGAGTGTTGCAGGGGCGATACCAGCGCAAGCTCAACGCATCAGTCGCCAGGAAAATGCGCGCCGGTCCAGCAAGGCGGCCAAGAAGCAGCAAAAAATGCTGAAGAAGGCAAACAAGAAACAGCGCAAAGCAATGAAGAAATACGAGAAACAGCAACGGAAGGCAAACAGAAGGGCAAACCGTCGTCGCCGTGTGTAGGCTTTCTGGGTCTCGTAACGATTCATCACAAATACGCAGTGACCGCCCGCACATCTGCCTGATCCCGAACGCGCTACTCTGAATCCACTCCCAGGACCACTCCCGGTCCAATTCCCTCCAGGAAGAGACTCGCTATGCCTGCGTCAAGACGCGCGCTAGTCGTTGCATTCGTTTATCTATCGAGCTTTTATCTGTCGAGCTTTGCCGCCGCACAACTCTCGGATCAAGCTGCCGCTGAGCGCGTTCTTGGCCCGCAATGGAAACAGCTTGCGCGCCGGGCCGGAATGATATTCGCAGGCACGGTGCTCGCAGTCGCGCCGCCAACGGCAGCATCCGATCGGGCCCTTCCTTCGAACCAGCTGACGAACCAGCTAAGTTTTCGCGTGGACCAGGCGATTGCCGGCGTCGAGCGGGGACAGACTCTCACCATTCACGAGTGGGCGGGAGCATGGTCCATGCATCGCCCGATGAGCAAGGGCCAGCACATTTTGATCTTCTTATATCCGCCGAGCCGCTTGGGCCTCACCAGCCCGGTGGGCGGGGCACTCGGCCAAGTTGCTCTCGACCCGAGCGGGAAGAATGTCGTCGTGCAAAAGCCTGCCGCAGCCCTTGGCTTACGAAACGGATCTTCTGCGAAGCCACGTGTTCCTCTCGATAACGGGGACGTCAGCGTAGTTCAACTGGAGCGGGCCATCCGCAGCGCCAGGGAGGAATGACCATGCGCCCGCGAATTCTGGTGGTTGCCGCTTTTCTGTTTTGTACTGCCGCTTCCAGCCGCGCCGGAGGCCCGGCCTTTGTCGCGGGCTCCGGCTACAATCCCGGAGTCGAAGGCCAGGCGCTGATCTGGGCAAATGGCTCGGTGCAGTACTTCACCGACCAGGGAAACCTGAGCCCGATCCTCACCGGCGCGCAAGCCGATGCTCTTGTGGCCACTGCCTTCAGCACCTGGACCAGCATCCCAAGTGTTGCCCTCACCGCATCGCAAGGCGGACATCTTGCTGAAGACGTGAACGGCAGCAATATCGTGGTCGCGGCTAACGGAATCATCACCGCCCCAGCGGACATTACTCCATCAGCGACCGGCACTCCGGTTGGAATTGTTTACGACTACGACGGAACGGTCACCGATGCGCTGCTCGGCCAAGGCGCTGGAAGCTTGGAGGACTGTTTTATCCACGCCGTCTATACCAGTTCCCTCGATGTAGGGCCTGACAACTTCTCCGCCAGCGGAAACATCGTGCATGCGCTGGTGGTGATCAACGGAGTGTGCGCGGCCACCACCGCGCAACTGCCTGACGTTCAATACCGGCTGGTACGCGTACTGGGGCGCATTGTTGGCTTGGGATGGTCGCAGGCCAATGTGAACGTGTTGACACGAACACCGATTCCAACCAGCGCCGATTTTGCCGGATTTCCGGTAATGCATTTTGCGGATCCCATTAACTGCGTGCCGATTACGCTCTGCTACCCCGCTCCGGGCGTTCCCGCCATGGACGACATCGACGCGCTGACGCGGCTTTACCCCGTCAGCAGTAATCCGCAACCGGCGGGCAGAGTTTATGGCAGCGTGTATTTCACCGATGCGTCCGGGAATGCGGCGCAGCCGATGCAAGGCGTCAACGTGGTGGCCCGGCTGATGGTCTCGGGCCAGCCCTCGCGGCAGTACGTGGTGACCTCTGTTTCTGGATTCGCGTTTTGCGGCAACGCCGGCAACATCATCGATGGATACGTGGACGGAAATGGCCTTCCCTATGACCGGTGGGGCTCCGATGATCCTTCGCTCGAAGGCTTTTTCGACTTGGGCCAATTGACGATTCCCGTTGGGCAAACCACCGCCGAGTACCAGCTAAGTGTGGAGGCCCTGGACCCGAACTGGTCGATGGGCGTCGAGCCGTACGCTCCCACACAGGTGACGCCCTCGGGCTCGTTCGTTCCGGTTGTCGTCACCGTATCCAACGGGTCAAACGCCGAGCAGGACATCCTGATGTTGCAGGACGAAATCGTCGAAACCCACCCCGGCAGCGGGTCGACCTACGCGAATCCTGCGGCCCTTCCGCTTGGCGGCGCATGGGGATCGTGGATCTCCGGTTACGGCAGCACCGATTGGTTCGAGTTCACGGCGCAGGCCAACCGGACAGCCTCAGTTTCGGTGACCGCCCTCAACGAAGCGGGCCAGTCGACCGAAACCAAACTGTTGCCCGTAATTGGAATTTGGGAATTGAGCGACGAGAGCCAAAATCCCGCGCCCGCGTCAACCCCCTCGGCATTCAACTCGACCACTTTTGGAATGACGCGACTGGATGCGCAATTCAGCGTGTCGGAGGCGTTCCGGGTGGGGGTGGCCGATTTCCGCGGAGACGGCCGGCCCGATTACTTTTACCAGGCGAGCCTGCTTTATTCGGATACGGTTACGCCGGCGCGCCTCAGTCTTGCTGGCGGCGTCACGACTCTCAATGGCATCGGCTTCAGTTCGGGACTGCAGGTGACTGTCGCTGGCAACACCGGCAATACTCTTTCCGCGTCGGCGAGCCAGATACAGGCGACATTGCCTCCCGGATTGCAGGACGGAACGGCTACGATCCAGGTCACGAATCCGGTGAGCGGCGCCTTTTCCCAAATGATTGGCGCGCTGACCTACGGCGCGTCAGCCACGGATCTCTTGCTGCTGTTGCAAGGTGCCGAGCCGGCGACTCCGGTCGGGTCTCAAGCCGCGAATGCCATTCGCGTGCGCGCGGTTGCCGCCGATGGAGTTACGCCGGTGAGCGGGGCGACGATTGCATGGAGCGCGACCAACGGCTCGCAGTTCTCAGTCTGCAGCGCAGCGTCTTCGTGTTCGGTGTTGAGCGACGAAGCGGGAGAATCTTCCAGTTGGGTGACTCCCACCGCGACCGGACAGACCACGATCACGATCAATCTGGCGCCCGCGTCGTACGCGCCGCCGCAAACGCAACAGGCGACCCTGTCGGCAACCTCGACCACGCTCGACCTGGCTGCGGTGACGCCGACGCGCTGGATTGGGCAAGGCGCGACGATCGCCGTTCCGCTTACGGTCGAAGCGCTCGACCTGGGCGTGCCTACGGCGAATGTAACGGTGAACTTCGCCATCAACAGGGGCACAGCTTCGCTTTCGTCGGGCAGTGCAACCACCAATGGCTCGGGATTCGCCACCATTACGGCAAATCTCGCGAATCTAGATGCCGAGGTGCAGGTCAGTGCCTGCGTCGCTCCGAACAACTCGCCCTGCCAGATATTCACTTTGCTCTCCACGACGGCTTCGCTGTGGACGCTCGAGACGGTGAGTGGATCGCCGCAGATTGTGCCCACCGGGCAGGCTTTTCAACCCCTTGTGATGCGAGTGACCGACGGGTCGAGTGCCTCGAATCCGGTGATGGGAGTTACGGTTACCTTTCAGACCACGCTGGCTCGGGTCAGTTCCGATCCCGGTTCGGACCAACGAGGCCAACCGGATGCAGACTCCGATGTCGGGGGAAGCGGAGTGCCCGTTCTCCTCGGATCGTCGGAAGCGCAGGTCGTCACCGATCAGAATGGCCTCGCTTCCATCGTGCCCTCGGCTGGAAGCGTGGGCCCGTGCGATGTGTTCATCACCGTAAGCGCGGGCCCATCGACCGTGCAATTGCAAATGGAGAGCTTAGCGGCAATAACGACGGGCCAGCCGAAAGGCATCCCCGCCAAGGCCCCAACTGCGCAGCGCGGATCGCATTTTGGCGCGCCAACGCCCGCACCATCAATCGCGCCAGACGTGCTTTTCGCAGTTCCTCAAGGTCCGCCCGATGACCCGGCGGCCAGCCAGGGTCCCTGTCCCGATGCGCCCGATACCGCTTCCAGCACCGGCTCAGTTTCCGGCGCGGCGGCAACTCCGGCGGCTGGGAATGTGGTTCCCCCGCCGTGTGAGTCGGCTTCCAAGTTGCCGCCTGCCGAAGCAGAAGTTCCGCCGCCTGCGGCTGAACCGCCGACGAAGTCGTGCACTGCGCCGCCAGCCAACTCGGCGGAGCGTGACCAAGGTGGCGGGGCCACGCCGCCGCCCGCTGCGGCTCCTGCAGAGAACAATTCTCCACTAAAACATTCTGCCGCGGACAGTTCCTGACGCTAGACTAAAGTGGATGCACCATAGCTGTGTCCTGCTCGCGTAGGGACAGACGCCCTCGTCTGTCCAGGCCGAGCGCAGCTCGGCCGCCGCCTGTGGTCACAGCAACCTTGGGATTCGCTCCAGCCGGCTGTTTGCAGACAATAGAAGCCCGCCGTTTTGTGCGAGAGTCAAGACACCGCAGTCTTCGGAACGACGTCCGCGGCGGTTGTCTTACGGAGCGATTACCGCTGCCCCATCAATTGCATCGTTTTTCAGCGCAACCAGTGCGTCGTTGGCGTGGTCAAGCGGGAAGACCGTGATCTTGGGCCGAAGCTTGATCTCAGCCGCGATTTGCAGAAAATCTCGAGCATCGGAGCGCGTCATATTCGCGACGCTGCGAAGCTGACGCTCTCCCCAGAGCAGGCGATCGTAGTCGAACTCGGGAATACGGTCCAAGTGAATCGCGTTGATGGCCACCACTCCTCCCTTGCGCAGGCTGGCGAGCGCGGCCACGACCACATCGCCACTTGGCGCAAAGGTGACAGCCCGGTCGAGCTTGACCGGTGGCGTGTCCGTCTCTTTCCCCACCCAGGCAGCTCCCAGCGCGGCGGCTAATTTGCGATGAGAAGCTCCTCGAGTCGAAACATAGACTTCACACTTCCAGGCTCGCAGCACGGCAATCGCGAGATGCGCCGAAGCGCCGAACCCGAAAAGCCCCACCCGCTCGCCATGCTCCACACCTGCGACGCGAAGACTGCGAAACCCGATGATGCCGGCACATAAAAGAGGCGCCGCCTGAAGATCGTCGAGCGCGGTCGGCAAGGGAAATGTGAAATCGCCGCGCACGAGTGCATATTCGGCATAGCCACCGTTCACCGTGTATCCGGTGAAGGTGGGAGCGTCGCAAAGATTTTCGAGACCGTGCCGGCAATACCAGCATTTTCCATCGACGCCGCCGATCCAGGAGACGCCAACGCGGGTACCGGCAGGGAGATCCGCCGTAGCTCCGTCCACGACCTCGCCCACGATCTGATGGCCGGGAATTATGCTCTTACGGCGAGGCGGCAGTTCCCCTTCGACGATGTGCAGATCAGTCCGGCAAACGCCACACGCCCGTACGCGAAGCAGAACGTGACCTGGTTTGAGTCTAGGCTTCGGAACTTGGCTAATTGTAAGGCGGTGCTTCGAAACGCCTTGCGTTGAGGTCAGGACAGCGGCTTTCATGGGACTCCTCGATTAACGCCATCGCCACTTCCAGTGGCAATCGACCATGCTCTAACACAACGTCGATGGAGGCACGGGCGCGCCGCCCGTGCGGGACGACCCTGCGCTTTCAACCCAAATCCAGCGATACTCGGCTGCGGTCGCGGCCAGCCCCGCTCGCACAGGATTATCGACCATGTATTGGATCTTCGCGAGCAAGCCTTCTTCTCGTCGGAGGGCTCTGTCAAACGACTCCTCTTGCCAAACAGGCCCAACGTGCTCTGTTTCTTTGTTGATCCGGTGCGCCGAAACGCTTTTGATCTCCTGCGTGATCTCTGGAATGCTGAATGACCCGCGCTCATCGCGCCTCGGCGTGAGGGCGAGATGAACGTGGTCTGGCATTACGACGAGCGCGTGGATCTCAAAGCGGTGCCCGCCTCCGCGTAGGCAGGTCTGCATGACGATTTCGCGCGCCAGGTTCGGAAGGACCCAGCGTTTCGACGTGCAGAAAGTAACGAAGAAAATCTTGTAGTCGGGCTGGAGGTGAGGAAGTTTGCGGCGGTAATCATAACGACGTTGCATGGGTCTCTCATATCAAAGTGAGCCAGCGAACGCTGTGATTTTTAGCATACTGGTTTTGTGACGAATCTGTGGCGGACGGGCGGGGCGCCCGTCTCTCCATCGCCGCAATGTTGGTAGAATTCAACTACCAGTTCCGTGGAGCCATTCTCTTTTGTCGTTTCTGGACGAGCTAAACCCGCAACAACGCGAAGCGGTCGAAACCACCGAGGGCCCGGTGCTCATCTTGGCCGGCGCGGGCAGCGGGAAGACTCGCGTCATCACATTTCGCATTGCGTACCTGATCGAGAAGATGGGCGTGATGCCGGAATCGATCCTCGCCGTTACCTTCACCAACAAGGCCTCGTCGGAGATGACCGAGCGCGTCGAAAAGCTGGTGGGCGGGCTCAGCGGTGCCAAGCCGGTGATTTCCACGTTCCACTCGTTTTGCGTGCGCGTGCTGCGGCGCGACATTGAGGTTCTGCGGATTCCCTCGACCGTGCCCGGACAGCCGCCGATCGGGCTCACGAAAAATTTCGTCATCTACGACGAGAGCGATCAGCAGCAAGTGGTGAAGGGCGTCATGCGGCGGCTGGGGCTGGACGATAAGCAACTCACGCCGCGCACCGTGCTCTCGCGGATTTCCTGGGCCAAGAATCACATGCTCGATCCGCAGGAAATTTATCTGCAATCGGCGGATCCGAAGAGCGAAAAGATCGCGCACATTTTCGAGGAGTATCGCAAAGAGTTGCTCAAAGCGAATGCTATGGACTTCGACGATTTGCTCCTCGAGGCCATGCGCCTGCTCAAATCGGTGGGGGCCGTGCGCGAGTATTACAACCGGCGGTTCCAATATCTTCTGGTCGATGAATACCAGGACACGAATCGTCCGCAGTACGAGCTGATGCGGCTGCTCGCGGGCGATGGGCACAATGTCTGTGCGGTGGGCGATGAAGATCAGTCGATCTACTCGTGGCGCGGAGCCGACATTCGCAACATTCTGGAGTTTGAGCGCGATTTCCCCGAAGCGAAAATCGTGCGGCTGGAGCAGAATTACCGTTCGACCGAAAACATTCTGGAGGCGGCGTCGGCAGTGGTCGCGAACAACGTCCGGCGCAAAGGCAAGAATCTGTGGACCGCACGGCAGGGCGGAGCGAAGATCGGCTACTACGAGGCTCCGGACGGCGAAAATGAGGCGCTATTTGCGGCGGACACGATCAACCGCTACGTGCGGCAGGCTGGCGAAAACGGGGAAACGGCACGAGCAGCCGTGCTTTACCGGACGAACTCGCAATCGCGATTGTTCGAAGAGGCCATGCGCCGCTATCAGTTGAAGTATCACGTGGTCGGCGGCTTCTCGTTCTACGAGCGGGCTGAGATTAAGGACTTGATCTCGTACCTGAAGGTCATCCAGAACCCGGATGATTCTGTGTCGCTGCTGCGCGTGATCAATACGCCAGTGCGCGGCATCGGCAAAACGACCATCGAGACGATCGAGCGGCTTGCGCTCGAAACCGGATTGTCCATGTGGGGCGCGGTGGGCGAGGCGATTATGCGGCAGTTGTTGGCCGCGCGGGCCTTGGCGGCGCTCGAGAGCTTCCGCGAGCTGATCGAAGATGGGCGCGCGATGCTGGCGGGGACCTACGTCGAACAACTGGAAGAAAGCGCTCCAGAGGGTAGCGCCGGCGTCCCGCCGGCACTTCTGGGGACGGGCGCCTCGCCCGTCCAAGCCGAGCGAAGCTCGGCAGCTTTGCCGACGCGGGAACCGGAGACTCTCGCCGATACCGATTTCGATCCCGGCAACTTCAGCTTTGATTTCGCGGCGAATGGTTCTGCGGAAAACGAGGGGACGGGCGAGGACGCCGGTGGCTCCATCGACGAGGTGACTGCCGGGGCGGGCGATGAGACCGTCGAGGGGTTTCGCGCGCCGGGCGAGGCGGCGAACACGGCCGAGATTCTCAAGTTTCTGATCGATCGCACTGGATACATCAAGCAACTGGAAGAGGAAGACACGCCGGAATCCTACTCGCGCATCGAGAACCTGCGCGAACTGGTGAACGCGGCCATGGACTCGCGCGATCGCGGGGAGACGCTCGATGAGTTTCTCGATCACGCCGCCCTGGTCAGCGACGCCGACCAGTACGACGAGCACGCGCAGATCACGCTGATGACGCTGCACGCGGCCAAGGGGCTGGAGTTTCCGCTGGTCGTTCTTGCCGGAATGGAGGAAGGCTTGTTTCCGCATTCGCGCACCATGCTGGAGCCCGATTCGATCGAAGAAGAACGGCGGCTGTGCTACGTCGGCATGACGCGGGCCATGGACACGCTAATTCTGTCGCGAGCCGTATATCGCCGTCGCTATGGGACGGACATGCCCGAGGCGAGTGTGCCCTCGCGGTTCCTGGAAGAAGTCCCACCGCAGTTGGTGGAAGAGCTGGGCGGATCGCGGCGCAACGCCGGACGTGTGGGAACGGGCCGTGTGGGGACGGGCGCCCTCGCCCGTCCAGCCAGGCGAAGCCCCGCAGCCGCAGGAAGCGCCCACTACTCCTACGAAGACGAAGACCAGAGCGCCGCCTGGAACCCGGCGCGGGTCAAGCCGAAGACGGCGACTCCGCTCGCAAACTACAACTCCATCGACAACATTGCCGAATTTTTTGCGTCACGCGGCAAGAAATTCAGTGTTCCGAAAATGCCGGCCGACGAGCCCAAAGGCAGGCACGGATTCCGTCCCGGGCAGAAGGTAAAACATCCAAAATACGGCGAAGGGACCGTCTATCGGCGCGAAGGAGATGGGGAAGACGCTAAGATTACGGTACAATTTCCTCGCTTCGGTTTGAAGAAGCTGGTGGAGCGCTACGCGCAATTGGAGAAGGCGTGAACGGAATTTGGTAATTTCGTAATCGGGTAATTTTGTAATTTTCAACCCGCGTTAGGGGCAAATTACAAAATTACCCGATTGCCAAATTACAAAATCGAGAAGAGAAAGACATTTCATGGCAAACACAACCAAGCTAACTAAAGAAGAACGCAAGAAAACCAAGCGAGCCGCCCGCAAGAAGATGAAAGCGGAAAAGCCGAAGAAGCCCCGCGACTACGCCCGCGGATCGAAAAAGCGCAAGGTGAAAAAGCTGGCACGCGGCCAGGCAAAGCGGTGAGCCGCTAGCCTGAGCCGCTAGCAGTGCCGGGCATGGGCCAGCGCGCCCATGCCCGACTCCCGCTGTGAGGAGAAACGACTCTTGTCGCAATCATCCACTGAGCCAGCAGCCGCCGTCATCCGTACTTCCAACAGCCAGGCCTTCTGCTGCAAGTCCATCGACAAACTGATCTCGGACTCCGAGCACCCGGAAACCAGGCTCAGCAAGACGCTGGGCCCGTGGTCGCTGACGGCGCTCGGCATCGGCGCCATTATCGGGTCGGGAATCTTTGTGCTCACAGGAACGGCCGCGGCCGGAGAGTATTTCCAGGCGCCTTCCATCCTGCATGCGCAGGCTCTTGACCTGATCGTGAACTTCCTCCGCACCGGCAGCACCGCCGGAGCGCTCATGCATGGCCGTCCGCCGGCCGGGCCCTCCATTGCAATTTCGTTTTTTCTGGTAGCGATCGCCTGCAGTTTTGCCGGATTGTGCTACGCCGAGTTAGCCTCGATGATCCCCATCGCCGGCAGCGCCTACACCTATTCGTACGCGACGCTGGGCGAGATTTTTGCCTGGATCATCGGCTGGGACCTCATTCTCGAATACGTGGTCAGCAACATCGCGGTCGCCGTTGGTTTCGCCGGTTATACGAAAGCGCAACTGGCGGCGTTCGGCCTCAACTTGCCCGATAAATGGGCGAGTCCCGTCTGGACCGGCGGGCAATGGACGGGCGCCTATTTCAATCTCCCCGGCTTCCTGATCGTGTTCATTCTCACGCTGCTCCTGGTGCGCGGAGTGAAGGAATCGGCGGAGACGAACAACATCATGGTAGCGGTCAAGATCGGCGCCATCGTGACCTTCCTGGTTGTGGGTGGAATGCTGGTGAAGCCCGCGAACTGGACGCCCTTCGCGCCTTCCGGTTTTGCCGGAATCGTGACCGGAGGCGCGATCGTTTTCTTTACCTACATCGGATTCGATTCCGTCTCAACCGCGGCGGAGGAATCGCGCAATCCACAAAAAGACTTGCCCTTCGGCATCATCATGTCGCTGATTGTCTGCACTCTGCTCTACGTCGGCGTCGCGGTTGTGCTGCTCGGCATGATGAAGTACACGACCTTCGTTTCCGGAGAGGCCGCCGAAGCCCCGGTCGCCTACGCGATGAAGTATCTGGGAGTGCACCCGTTCTTCCGCTCGGTGATCGTAATCGGAGCGCTGACGGGGATGATCTCTTCGTTGCTTGTGTTTCAGTACGGGCAGGCGCGCATCTGGTACGCCATGTCGCGCGACGGCCTGCTGCCGAAGTTATTCTCCGCCGTGCATCCGAAATATAAGACGCCGTACTGGTCCACCTGGATCGCCTGCTTTGCCGTAGGAATTCCCGCCGGCCTCGTGGATATTGGCGATGCCGCCGACCTCGCCAACATTGGGACGCTGTTTGCCTTCGTGCTGGTCTCGCTTGGGGTCATCTTTCTTCGACGCAGACAGCCCGATCGTAAGCGTGCGTTCCGCGTGCCCTTTGTGCCGTGGTTCCCGCTGATCTCAGTGATTCTGTGCGGCGGACTGATGACCGGGCTCACGATCACAACATGGATTCGATTTGTGGGATGGCTGACGGTCGGCATGGTGATTTTCCTTTCCTGGAGTCGCTACTATAGTGAGTTCGCGAACGAAGGATTCAAAAGGCTTTTGGCTACCGAGAAGAATCTTGAGACAAGTATGCCTCAGCAGCAGAGGGCGATTTACAAGGGTCGGCGAAAAAGCCCTGGTGTCGCTTGGCTGCTGTGCTACTTCCTAGGAGCTTTCGGCGCGCACCATTACTACATGAAGAAGTGGGCTCGCGGAATGGTCTACACGATTATCGGCATTACTTATTTGATCTTGCTCCGGCCGTACCTGGTCTCGCTGTGGCAAGAAGGCTGGTGGCCGCTTGCGGGGCTTCTTATTCTCTGCAACCCATCGTCCCTGGCGGCTTTTGTAGAGCTCTTCTGGGTTGTGAAGCGGGCGCAGGAACATAACGTACAGGCCGCTGAACTAATATTGGCGTCATAACTGCGCGACCAACGGGGCCTGTTGGGGCGAGATGACCCAATCTCCACATCTTCTGATCCTTTAGAATCGCTACATGCTGCCAGAGCCTTCCGGTTTCGTCTTCTTGCTCCCGAAGGCCGAGCTCCATCTGCACCTCGAAGGCTCGATCGAGCCGTCCACGCTCCTGGAACTGCGTCAGCGCCACGGGATGGATGGCGCCTCGCTCGCCGAAGTCGAGCAACTCTACAACTACAAGGACTTCACGGGCTTCCTGACGGCTTTCAAGGATGTCACGGGACACCTGCGCACCCCGGAAGACTACGAGTTGATTACTTACCGCCTGATGGAGCGGCTGAAAGCGCAGAACGTTCTGCACGCCGAGGTGATTGTTTCGGTCGGCGTCTGCCTCTGGCGCAAGCAGGATTTCCCCGCGATTTTCGAGGGTCTGGAACGTGGCCGCCAGCGGGGCGAGAAAGACTTCGGCCTATCGCTCCTGTGGATATTCGATGCCGTGCGCCAGTTTGGCGCCGAGAAGGCGCAGAGCGTCGTCGATCTCGCCATCCAGTTTCGCAATCGCAACGTGGTAGCCTTCGGCATCGGCGGCGACGAGAGCGCCGGCCCGCCGGAGTGGTTCGCGGGGGTTTACGCGCGCGCCGCCGAGCACGGTCTTCATCTCACGGCGCACGCCGGTGAAAGCGCCGGGCCGGAATCTATCTGGGGCGCGCTGAACCTTAAGGCGGAACGCATCGGTCACGGGCTTACGGCTGCGCAGGATCCCGAATTGATCGAAGAGTTGGCCGAACGCCAGATCCCGATTGAAATCTGCGTGACCAGCAATCTGCGAACGGGTTGCTGCGCCGAACTCGCACAGCATCCGGTGCGACGCTACTTCGATCAGGGACTGATGCTGACCCTCAACAGCGACGATCCCGCGATGTTTCGCACTTCACTAGTCGAGGAGTACGCGCTGGTGCAAGAGGCGTTCGGCTTTACCGACGAACACCTGCGCGAACTGGCGCGCAATTCTTTTGAGGCGTCATTCCTGCCGCCAGAAAAGAAAATAGAATTTCTGAATCTGTTTGACGCAGCGGCCACGCGAGTGTAAGACGCGCTCTTCCCTGTTCGCTAAGTGATAAGGTGGAGCGACGGGCGCCTCGCCCGTCCCGCTGGCCGAGGACACCCGGCTCTCCACTGAATCTCCCTCGCCTATAATGTCTCCCTATGAAACTCGAAGAGAAGATTGCCGAACTGAAAAAGCGAGATCAACTGGCCCTCGAAGGCGGAGGCGCGCAGCGGCGCGAGCGCCAGCACAAAGAGGGCAAGATGTCGGCCCGCGAGCGCATCGACTTTCTGCTCGACGAGGGCACTTTCGAGGAAACCGACAAGCTGGTCACGCATCGCTGCCACGATTTCGGCATGGCCGAGCAGAAGTATTATGGCGACGGTTTCATTACCGGCTATGGCCGCGTGGAAGGACGGCTGGTCTTTGTCTTCGCGCAGGATTTTACCGTGTTCGGGGGCTCGCTCTCCGAAACCAACGCCGGAAAAATCGTCAAAATCATGGATCTGGCGGCCAAGGTGGGCGCTCCCGTGATCGGACTGAATGATTCGGGCGGCGCGCGCATTCAGGAGGGCGTGATGTCGCTGGCTGGCTACGCCGACATTTTCTTGCGCAACACGCTTTATAGCGGAGTGGTGCCGCAGATCTCGGCCATCATGGGCCCGTGCGCCGGCGGCGCCGTGTATTCGCCGGCCATCACCGATTTCATCCTAATGGTCGATCAGACTTCGTACATGTTCATCACCGGTCCGGACGTGATCAAGCTGGTCACGCACGAAGAGGTCACCAAAGATCAGCTCGGCGGCGCGCACACCCACAATGAAACTTCAGGCGTCGCGCACTTCATGTGCCGCGATGACGCCGAGTGTCTGTCGATGGTCCGCGAGCTGTTGAGCTTTATCCCGTCGAACAATCTGGAAGACCCTCCGCGCAAGCCATGCACCGATCCGATCGATCGCCTCGACGAGAAGCTCGACACGCTCATTCCCGATCAATCGAACCTGCCGTATGACATGAAAGACGTGATTCACACGGTCGTCGACGACGGCTATTTTTTCGAAATTCACGAGCACTATGCCAAGAACATTGTCGTGGGATTTGCGCGGCTCAACGGGAAGCCGGTCGGGATCGTGGCCAATCAGCCGGCGATGCTGGCGGGCACGCTCGATATCAATGCCTCGGTGAAGGGCGCGCGCTTCGTGCGCTTTTGCGACTGCTTCAACATTCCGCTGGTGACGTTTGAAGACGTTCCCGGCTTTCTGCCCGGCACGCAGCAGGAGTATGGCGGAATCATCCGGCATGGCGCGAAGTTGCTGTTTGCGTTTGCGGAGGCGACCGTGCCGAAAGTGACCGTCATCACGCGCAAGGCCTATGGCGGAGCGTATTGCGTCATGTCGTCAAAGCACATTCGCACCGACGTGAACTACGCCTGGCCAAGCGCCGAAATCGCGGTGATGGGGCCGGAAGGCGCGGTGGATATCGTCTATAAGCGAGAGCTGGACGGCGCGGAAAATCGCGAATCAGTTCGCCAACAAAAGATCGAAGAATTTCGTGAGCGGCTGGCGAATCCCTACGTGGCCGCCGATCGCGGATTCGTGGATGCGGTCATCCAGCCGCGCGAGACGCGCAAGAAACTGATTCAGGCGCTGGAGATGCTGGAGACTAAGCGGGATAAGAACCCACCCAAGAAGCATGGGAATATTCCGCTGTGAGATGGTCGTTCGTCGTTCGCCGTTGGTCGATGGCTTGATTTCGACTCCGTTTGCTAGTTGGTACTGGTTGGTACCTCCTGCTCCCCACCTATTGGAATCATAAGAGTCACATGCTAGAACGACCAAAATCTTTGGGTTTAAAAGGGGGTTACAGTCAAAATCTGGATAGCAAGGGAGTTAGCCAACTTACTAAGTCGCTGAAGATAGTCGGTTAGTGCTGGAGAAGGTGGCGGAGCTGTGACATTCACGAATGGTGGGGAGGTTCGGATCGGTGGGGGCTTTGCCTTGGCGGTGTCAACAAAAAACCCTCTCCCCGGTCATCGGGGAGAGGGCGGTTCAGTTCTAAACGTGTTTTAGTCGTCGTCGTCAGCCTTGGCCGGTGCCGCGCGGTTGAAGTCGCTCGCGGGGCGAACCGTCTTCTCGCCGGGATAGGGGCGCATAAATCCGGTGGCTTCGTACCAGTTCAGGTGGTTGACGGTGTCGGAGTCTTCGGAGTCTGGCATGTGATATTTGCCAGCGAAGACCTCCGCCTTCTTCTTCATCCAGCCCGCCCTCAGAGCCTTAACCGCAGGGCTCTCAGTCCGGATGGACTGAGCCTTGACCGCAGGGGTCGCAGCAGGGCACGCGGGGATGGTCTGAGTCGGAGTCTGGCTAACGCCTGTGTTCAGCGGGAACCCGGCTGCCACGTGCGTCCACGGCAGGAAGTTATTCGCCGGGGGGTTATTGATGAAGAGCGTCTGCATCGGCGAGGCCACGAGGTCGAACTGGTTCATGGGCTTCAGACCGAGAATCTGCTCAATTGTGCGGGTCATGTTGACCTGCGTGTAGAAGGTGCTGTCTTCGGTGACCCCCGCGCCGGTGCCATCGGGGTTCACTTGCTGTTTGACGTATGGGCTGACGACATAACCCGGGCTGCGGTGACCGTCCACGTGGTCGACGCCGGTCTGCGCGTCGTCTTCTTCGATGAAGATCGCCGAAGAGGACCAGATGGGGCTGTGGCTGATGGCGTCGACAAAGCGGCCAAGGGCCAGGTCGTTATCGGCCTGCATGACTTGCGCGGGTGGCGGGCCGCCGGTGTGGTCGGAGCTGATCCACATGAACTCCAACTGCGGCACCTGATTGTTGTTGACGTCGTTCTGGAAGTCCTGATTCCAGATATCGAAGCGGAACTGGTCGGGAATGCCCAGATCGAACTGAGGGTAGTTCTGGACCGTGTGGTTAATCAGGTTCGGGAGCGGAGAGTGCGAGGCGACCGTGCTGTAATTGTAGAGCTGGGGCTCGGCGCCACACTCGTAAGCCGTTATGTCGTTGAAGAAGTCGATCCACAGTGGCTCGGTGGTCGAACCGGTCGGCGTCAGGAAACTGTTGTACTCGATGTATTCACCGTAGTTCTTAAACGAAACGCCGGCCTTAACAGCCGAGTCCCACAGGTGCCCCGCCTTCTGGTAGGCAAGCGCATCGCCGCCGTTGGAGGGGTAGTCGCGGAGCCAGTCTGGCGACTGGACGTCGTCGGAGTAGGGAGCCATGGCTTGGACGATCCAGTTGTGACCGTCCGCCGACTGCCGGCTCGGGTCGTAGAAGTTGTCCAAAAGCGGGAAGCGCTGTACTAGCGCGTGCGCGTTTGTTGTATCCGGTCCGATGCCGTAGCTGGACGCCGCGGCGCCGTCGCCGAACGTTGCCAGGGTGGGGTCGCCGTTGCCGCCGACCACGTCGCCCAGGATCTGATCATAGGTGCGGTTTTCGCGGATGATCACGAAAACGTGCTTGATTACCGACGGACTGCCGATCTTCGCCGGGATTGCGACCGGCGTGGCAGTCGGTTTGCCACCGGAGGCTGACAGGATATTTTCCGCCAGATCCCAATGGTTGTTGTCGTACACCTGCGTCGTCATCACCGACAGAGTCGAGCTGTTCGGAATGGGAACGATGCTCACGGTGCCGAGGTCCTGGTGGGTGTTGAAGTCGTACACGCCGAATTCCTTTCCGTACGAATTTTCGGCTGTATTAGTCGGAGGCGGTGCCACAGCGAAGCCCGTGGTGCCGAGGCCCTTGTCGTTGGCAACGAGCAGCTCACCGTCCGCTGCGTCCAGCACGACCGAGCTCGGCGCATAGCCGACCGGGATCAGGCCCTCGACCAAGTCGGAGCTGAGGTTAATCACGGCAATCGCGTTGGCGTTGTAGAGCGCGACGTAGGCGATGCCGTTAACCGCATCGACAGCGATTGAGTTCGGTCCCGCACCAACCAGCTCTCCGCCCGGCACTTTGATCGGCAGCTCAATTTTGATAGTCGACGTCACTTTGTTGGTGGTCGTGTCGATCACCGAGATGCTGTCTTCATAGGCATTGGCGACCAGAAGGTTGGTTCCGTAAAACGCCATGCCCGTCGGGTGCAGACCGGTCGAGATGCTCTTGGTGACCTTGAACGTGGACAGGTTCACCACAGAAACGGTGCCGGTGGACGTGGAACCAGTCGGATACTCGGCGACGACCGGGGTGCCGTTCGAGTACCCTTGGAAGTCCGTCGCTTTAGCAATTCGTCCGGCCTCGTTGGAGACGTAGGCGGTGGTACCATCCGGCGAGATCACGACGCTGTGCGGAACGTTGCCGACGCGGAGCTCTGGACCTTCCGTCGGCTTCGCCTGGGTCAGGTCGATCTTGGTCAGCGTATCGTTGTTGTCCAGCACCACGTAAGCAGTCTTGCCATCCGGCGAGATCGCGATGCCGAGCGGATAGGCAGTGGGTGCACCGTCTGACACAAGCGAGACGGTCTGACCGCAGGGGATTTCGATGCTGCCTGTGGTCCCCGGAGGGCTGTTCGGAAAGCAGGTAACGGTGGTCAGATAGCCGCCGTCGTTGACGTCCAGCGCAACGCCGACATGGGCCTGGTCTGTGAGCAAGCCCGTCACCGGGTCGACGCTGGCGATGGCAACGTAGGCCGGCCCGTAGCCGCCGTCCTGGCTAAACAGCAGGTGCAACCCATCCGCCGTATAGGTAATGCCGACGGAGCTGCCGCTCGAGTTGCCGAACGGTTTGTAGGTCTGCAGGACAGCGCCGCTCTGGGTGTTGAAAACGGTAACCGCCTGTGGAGCGCCCATTTGAAGGACGGCGGCGGTGTGCGTGCTTGTATTCGGGTTCAGCGCGACGGCCTTAGCGCGGGTCGTGGTGCCGAGGTAGACCGTGGTGCCGGCCGGGGTGATGATCTGGCCACTACTGACGACCCATGGAATGGTAAAAGTTGACGGGTAGTCCGGGCCTTGCGACCCGTTCTGGTTCTCGCCTACCTGGTAGGTCGGGAACGGCACGGACTGCGCCTGACCGGCCACAGACAACGCGGTGATCGCGGCGAAGACCAGCAGCGTGCCGAGCACCGACTTGGCCTTCGGCAAGCGGGCGCGTTGAGCGCTGGAAAGTAACTTGGTTAGAAACCTGGGTGAAGACATGGATTTCCTCCTGGATTGTGGAAGTACTACCGCAAATAGTGGGACTTGGAGGTTAAGGGTCCGTGACAGGACAATGAACCTGCGATGAAAAGAAATAACGCCTGTGGAGAATTGCTAAGAGTCGGAACGAGAAGAGGTTTGTGGCGCGAGTCGATGGAGGAACATCCTGGACCTTTGGCGGCTACTCGAGGAGTTGCCGAGCTTCGCTCGGCTTGGACGGGCGAGGGCACCCGTCCCCACACGATCTAGTCAATCTGCCACAAACGTAGAGAGTCCCGAGGTGATGTTGAACTCATTCCTCTCGGCCAGTAGCTCGCGTTTAGACCCTCGCTGACCTTTTCCTACAACTCCCTTGCGGGTTCATTGCAAGCCGATCTTTGCTCGGGCTCCGGGCTCACCGCCAACCGGATAAATCAGTCCAACGCCTCGGGACTCTATCCTGCCTTTAACAGAGGCTCCTGTTCTCCTCGACCAGCGCTTAGCTATAGACCC
>Ga0181523_10000111_pt1 | contig 82416 bp, 69 predicted proteins | sample PEATcosm2014_Bin_43_FD_119752 | JGI IMG/M metagenome (GOLD analysis project Ga0181523, IMG submission 119752) | Peatland microbial communities from MTU Mesocosm Facility, Houghton, MI, USA - PEATcosm2014_Bin05_30_metaG | ecosystem: Environmental > Terrestrial > Soil > Wetlands > Peat | place...
ACCGCGATGATGCGCCGCAGGACCTTTCCGGAGAGACTGTCCTCTACCGGCTTGTGGACGTAGCCAAACAGTTCGGGGCGGAGCACATCGCTGCGGCGTCCCGCAGCCTGGCCGAGAGGGTTTCCGAAGGACGATTTTACGTAGCGTGTGTGGGCCAGTTTAAACGCGGCAAGTCCACGCTTCTGAATGCGCTAATCGGACATTCTGTTTTGCCTACGGCTGTGATCCCCGTGACTTCTGTGCCGACAATCGTCCGATATGGCGAGCGCCTGGTGGCGCGTGTGCGTTTCAAGAATTCTACCTCGACGGAGATTCCAGCAGATGCGCTGGAAGAGTACGTGTCCGAAGCGAAGAATCCAGAGAATGCCAAAGAGGTCGCGGGCCGTTAGAATAGAAGTAGGAGTGTGCATGGTGACCGGCAGAAAGCCAAGTGTGTTGCTGACGAACGACGACGGATACCAGGCCGCTGGATTAAGGGCACTGGCGGAGGAGCTGAAGCAATTTGCCGACGTGAGCATTGTTGCACCCAGTTGGGAGCGGAGCGGGGCAGCGCAATCGTTGACGCTTCGGCAACCCATCGTGTGCCACAAGATTTCCGAGAACGAATGGGCCATTGATGGCACGCCGGCGGATTGCGTGATTGTGGGGTTGCACAAATTGCTTCCGCAAAGGCCGGACCTGGTAATTTCCGGAATCAATCATGGGGCGAATTTAGGGGAGAACCTTTACTATTCCGGGACCGTAGGCGCGGCGAGGGAAGCGGTGATCCACCATGTGCCTGCCTTGGCGGTGTCACTCTGCTCAAAACGCGTGAATTCCGATTTCGTACCGTCGGCGCGGTTGACATGGCAAACCGCTGAGCTGATCTTGCGCGAGAAGCTGCCCGAGCAAGTGTTGCTGAACGTGAACGTACCGGATAACTGGAACGGTGGTGTCAAACTGACGCGGCAATCGAAGAAAATTACGCGTACGGTGCTGCGGGAGGGGGAAGATCCGAGGGGGCTCGCGTATTTCTGGCTGAGCGAGCAACGAATTGAGCGCGAAATGGATATCGATGCTGATTCAGACTACGCAGCGATTTTTGCAGGTGAAGTATCAATTACGCCTTTGCACCTGGACCCGACACACGCGGAATCCCTGAATCACCTCTCACATTGGGCAGCGAAATTGACGAATCGAAGATAGCCCTTCAAAGACTCAGGGTTTTCGCGTCAGAACGCCCCAATTCCATTAGAATGGCAGGGCGATGACAACGACCGGTAACTACGATGTGGTGGTGATCGGTGCCGGAGTGTTTGGCGCGTGGGCCGCGTGGCATCTGGCAAAGCGTGGGCAGAGCGTGCTGCTCGTGGAAGCATACGGGCCCGCTCATACGCGCGCGAGTTCCGGTGGCGAGACGCGCATCATCCGGATGAGCTACGGTGCGGACGAGATTTACACGCGCTGGTCGCAGAATTCGCTCGGGCAGTGGAAGGAATTGTTTGCGGCGACAGGCGAAAAGTTGTTCCAGGCGACCGGGGTACTGTGGCTTTCGGGTCCTGAAGATTCCACTCTGAACCATTCCATTGAGACGTTGCACCGCAACGGCGTGAAACACGAAATCATGCAGCGCGCGGAGTTGGAACAGCGCTATCCGCAACTAAATCTGGACGGCGTCACGCGTGGGTTGCTCGAAACAGGAAGTGGAGTATTGATGGCGCGGCGTGCCGTGGCCTGCACCGTGGGGCGTGCGTTACAAGTAGGGGTGCAGTTGCAGATCGCGCAAATCGTGACGCCACGAGGCACAAACAAGCTCGATGTGATCGAAACGTTGGGAGGTAAACGCATTTCAGCTGGAAATTTTGTTTTTGCGTGTGGGGCGTGGCTTGGCAAGGTCTTTCCGGAAATCCTTGGCGATCGCATTTTTCCGACCCGCCAGGAAGTATTTTTCTTTGGCACGCCGCCAGGCGATGCCCGCTTTGCTCCACCCGCATTGCCAACCTGGCTGTTTCAGGCAGACGAAGTGTATGGCATGCCGGACGTCGAGAGCAGGGGACTGAAAATTGCTCGCGATAGGCACGGCGAGCGAGTGGATCCTGACACGCAGTCGAGGCTGGCGTCGCGGGAAGGCACGGAGTGGGCGCGCGGTTTCGTGGCGCGGCGTTTCCCGGCGTTAAAGGACGCGCCGATTGTGGAGACGCGCGTCTGCCAATATGAAAACACCTCGAACGGCGATTTCTTGATCGATCGTCATCCGCAGCATTCGAACGTGTGGCTGGTCGGAGGAGGTTCAGGGCACGGGTTTAAGCATGGTCCTGCCGTCGGGGAATACACGGCTGACTTGGTTCTAGGCGAAGAAAAGGTGGAGCCGCGATTTTCGTTAGCCACGAAGGGCACGCAACAAAAGCGGGCAGTGCACTAGAGCCGATCGCCGGTGAACGAAACCTTTCCCGGAGGGTTGCGTCTTTCTAATAGTGTTTTGTCAGGTGTAGGATTGCGTCCGTACCACTTTCCGAGTATCTGTCTTAAGGTTAGCCAGGAGGAGCCATGCAGAGAGTGAGAAGGGAATTGTCGCGGCCACTGGCTCTGCTGCTATTCTTCGTGCTAACGCTGGGGTTGCCACCGTGCGCTTCGCCAGCCGCCGACGAGTTCCACGTGCCGGTGGAGTACTACAAATTGCCGAACGGTTTGCGAGTGGTGCTGTCCCCAGATCACACGGCGCCAACGGTCTGCGTGGGCGTGTACTACCGGATTGGATTCCGGATCGAGCCTCGGGACAGGACGGGATTTGCGCACCTGTTCGAACACATGATGTTCCAGGGTTCGAAGAATCTGGGAAAGATGGAGTTCATCAAGCTGATCCAATCGAACGGCGGAATCCTGAACGGCTCGACGCGGTTTGACTTCACCAATTACTTTGAAGTCGTGCCATCGAACAAATTGGAAACCATCCTCTGGGCGGAATCCGATCGCATGAGTGGGCTGGCCGTCACCGAGGAGAATTTGAAGAACCAGCAGGGCGTCGTTGGCAATGAGGTAAAGGTCAACGTTCTGAATGCACCCTACGGAGGCTTCCCATGGATCGACCTGCCGATGGCTGCGAACTCCAATTGGTACAACGCGCACAATTTTTACGGCGACCTGACGGACATTGAAGCTGCAAAGCTCGACGAAGTGAAGAAGTTTTTCGACACGTACTACGCGCCGAACAATGCCGTGCTGGTAATCGTGGGAGATTTTGAAACCACCGAAGCAAAAAAATTCGTTGAACAATATTTCGGTTCGATCAAGTCCTCGCAACTCCCGCCACAGCCGGACCTGACCGAACCGCGTCAGGAAGCGGAGAAGCGCATCGTCAAGAAGGATGCTCTGGCACCGCGTCCGGCGCTCGCCGTTGGCTACCACATGCCGGAGCGCAACACGCCCGAGTATTACGCGATGGGACTGATCGAACAGATGCTGGTTGAAGGGGACGATAGCTTGCTCCGTAAAGAACTCGTCCAGAAGCGTGGACTGACCGATAGCGTGGATGGTGGAATCAACATGTTGGGGAATATGTTCAATTACTATGGCCCCATGTTGATGGCCATCGAGGTTCGCTACGATCCCACGACAAAACCGGACACCGTGCTGGAGGCCATGGACACGGCCATTGACCCGCTTCGCGGCAAGCCTGTAGGCAAGGAAGCACTGGACCGCGCTCGCGTGAAACTACGTTCCAGTTTGTATGACACGATGGGTGAATTTGGCGGCTTCGGATTGATGGACCTGCTGGCCAGTTTTGCCCTCTTTGATGACGACCCGGCGCGCGTGAACTCTCTCGGAGCGCAGTTTGATAAAGTGACGCCTGAATTGATCCAGAAAACGGCGCAAGAATACCTGCGGCCGGGCAACCGCACGATCATCGAACTGCAACCCGCACCGAAAGACGCCGCAAGCCCTCCGGCGAAGAACCAGTAAGAGAGGAGAATGCAGATGAACAAGCTGATGCGTAGGGGAAGCATCCTGGTTCTGATAATGGATGTAGCGGCAGTTGCGCCGGTGCTGGCACAAAAGCAGACTCCGCCGGAAGGCGCGCCCGCCAAGGCGTTCACGGTTCCCGCCAATGAGACGTACCTGCTGGCAAACGGGATGAAGGTGACACTAGTGCCGTACGGAAATATTCCCAAAGTCACAGTGAGCGTCACGGTGGATGCCGGCAGCGTGAACGAAGGCAGCAACCACCAGGGAGTTGCTAGCCTCGCTGCAGATCTGATGAAAGAGGGAACGGTGATGCTTACCTCGGATCAACTCGCCGACGAGGCAGCACGCATGGGGAGCACGCTGGACATAACTGCTACGGCGGATTTGACGACTGCGCAACTGGATGTGCTTTCGGAGTTCGGGCCGGACGCGGTGCGCCTGCTGGCAGATGTCTTGCAACACCCGCGCTTGCCGGAAACGGAGCTGGCACGGCTGAAGAATGACATGTTGCGACAAATTGCGGTGCGCAGTTCGCGTCCGCAGACGATTGCGTTGATACGCTTCCGGAAGATTCTCTATGGTGACCATCCGTATGGAACAGTGCTGCCGAGCGAAGCGGATGTGAAGAAAATCACGCTGCAGGATGTGAAGGAATATATCGACTCGAATTTCAGCGCGCAGCGGTCGCACATATACGTGGCGGGTAAATTCGACGTGACTGCCGTGAAGAAGGCCATCGCGGAAAGCTTCAAAGCTTGGCCCAAGGGAACGGTACGCGTGGAAAATGTGCCTTCTCCGAAATCGCGCCATGTGCTAGACGTGACCGACCGGCCCAGCGCGCCGCAATCGACGTTGATCGTCGGTCTTCCGATTGCACCGCCGAACAGCCCGGATGCCATTGCCTTGGGCGTGACCAATGCCCTGCTTGGTGGCTCTTTTAACTCGCGAATTACGGCCAACATTCGTGAGCAGAAGGGCTACACCTATTCGCCACGCAGCGAAATTGTACGCAACTACCACGATTCTTATTGGGCGGAAACTGCCGATGTGACCACGCAATACACAGGCGCTTCCCTGAAGGAGATTCTTGCAGAGATTGACCGGCTAAAAGCTGAGCCGCCTTCCGCCGTCGAATTGAAAGGCATTCAAAACTATATTTCGGGATTGTTCGTCATTCAAAACTCCAGCCGCGGTGCTTTGATCGGTCAGTTGCAGTATGTGGATTTTCAGGGCTTGGGAGTGGATTACCTGAAAACGTATGTGGCCAGAGTTAATGCGGTAACTCCTGCCGAGGTAGAGAAGCTCACCGGGGAATACATCAAGCCGCAGGAGATGACCATCGTGGTGGTGGGGGACAAGTCGAAGATTACCGATCAACTTGTACCCTATCAGCCAGCGAATTAGAAACTTGCACGCTCGAGTCTGCCGGGCGAGGCGTACCGCTTGGGAACCGAGTGATTGCTTCAGGTTTTTTTGGGTGTACGGCGGCGAGAGCCGTCCGTCAGTTTGAGGTTGCTCTTCCGACGCGCTTTCTGTTCATAGAGGTTTTGGTCGGCTTCCTTCAAGAGCTTTTCGACGCGCTCGCCTTCGCCATGGTAGACCGAGGTGCCGATGCTCACCGAGATCGGTGGCTCCTCCTGATCCGCAAGCAGGGTTTCGTGGATGCGGGTGGCGACACGCTGGGCTTCTTCCTCGCGCGCCTCGGGAAGCACAACGGCAAATTCGTCGCCGCCATAACGAGCAGCGGTGTCGATGGCCCGGCAGTGAACGCGCAGAATATCCGCAACCCGACAAAGGGCCCGGCTGCCCACCAGGTGACCGTAACTGTCGTTGATTTTTTTCAGACCGTCAAGGTCCAGAAGCAGAACAGCAAAGGACCGTTCCGTCCGGAGAGTCCGCTCCGTTTCCGTGTCCAGAACGTCCAGGAGCTTGCGGTAATTCGCCAAGCCGGTGAGGGGATCGCTGGCGGCAAGATGGCGCACCTGCTCGAAGACACGCGCGCTGTCCAGCAGTGAGCCGGCGAGAAGAAGGATATAGCTCGCCACATTCAGTAACTGGGCGAACATGAACGGGCCATCGAGGAGCCGAATGGATTGGCAGGCGGCAAGCTGTGCCGCAAGATTCAGCCAAACCGCCATGTAGATCGAGCGATCAAAGGCAGAGTTCATCAAGTATTTGCGCCGGCGATAGCCATAAAGCGCGACCAGGAAGATCACCGCCGGAATCAGCTGCAGCGGATTCGGGATTGCCGCGTTCGGATGGCCCGAAACGTCGGGAGGGAGCCGCCGCAAAGAGGCGGTAATCAGGTAGGTCAACGAACAGACCGAGAACAGCGCACCGGCAATTTCCAACTTGGGGTGACGAGACCGCGGAATGAAATGTTCGACCAGGAGCGCGACCCCGAACAGAAGCGCCAGCACCAAACGGCTGATCCACCAGCCCACGGGAGCCCACAGGAACCAGGTCAGCGACTCACGGTTCATCTGGAAAAACAGGACGCTTGAGGCCGTGAGGGTGGCTCCGGAAAGGAGAAATCCGGAACCGAGAATCAGGGAGATGCGGTCCTGGGTGCCCTGAAAGCGGACTAGGGCGACAGCCGCGAAAACAAAGGCAAACAGGCCGGTGGTGATCTGAAGGTAGCCCTGGAGAATGGGATCGGGACGAAGCGAAATGTCCCGCAACCAATCGGCCGCAAAGAAGACTAATACGAAGCCCGCTAGGTGGAGCAGGAGACGCCGAATCTGTTGACGATCAACCATGAGGGCCAGTTCGCCCATTTTGCCTGCCTTGTGAAGAGGGCCGGGGCTTTAGATTATGTTTCCTTACAATTATTAGACGCGAAATCGAGTCAGCCTGTTGCGTATGTTCTTTCTTTTGTGAGCCAAGAGATACGTCCAGGAAATCTCTAGCGAAACTGTACCGAAGGACAGGTGGATTAGTGCTTCCGGTGGAGCGCAGGCTGGCGGGTTCTGAAGCTGGTTCGCATTACGGTTTCGCGGGCCCCCTTGCCGCGCCGGAGGCGGCGCACGGCGTGTCGCGAGCGGAAAATTAGGGCTTGCGCCAGGACCCCGACTTCCGGAGAATAACTACTATTGAATCGATTCAATATAAAGGGTGGGTCCTTGGTGAAGCGCATCACAAAGACGAAAAGCCACGCGCCTAAGCGGCAGCAGCGCCCGGCCGAGCATACCTTGGCCGAAATCTTCTCTCAGCCGCAGATCTGGGACCAGACGGAAAGACAACTGAAAAAATCAGGAATCCTGGAACGACTGGCGGGAACTTTTTCTCCCCGTAGTCCGTGGTTGTTTGTGGGCTGTGGCTCGAGCTACTACCTCTCGCGGTTGATCGCCGCGCTGTGGACCAAACACTTTTACATCCCGGCGACCGGCGTGCCGGCCTCTGAGCTGCTGTTTGCCCCGGAAGAGACATTGCGGCGCGTCGGCGCGGAGCAGATTGTGCTGATGTCCCGTTCGGGAGAAACGACCGAAGTGCTGCGTGCGGCAGAATTGCTCGAATCGCACAAGACGGTGCAAACCCTGGGGGTTACCTGCAATCCACAAAGCGTACTCGAACAGATTTGCACGCACACCTTCAAGCTGGACTGGGCCGACGAGAAAAGCACGGTGATGACGCGGTCTTTCACGGCAATTCTGCTGGCTTTCCAGCGGCTCGGTTTGCAGTTTGTGGGCGACAACCAGCTTTCCGCTGCGCTGGAGGAATTGCCACGGAAAGGGCAGACCTGGTTCGACGCAAACGCGCGCAAAATCCAGGCGTTTGCCGGTAAGCGCAAGTTTGCGGACTACGTTTTTCTGGGACAAGGCGTGCATTACTGGCTGGCACAGGAAGCGGGACTGAAAGTGACGGAGATGTCTTCGTCTTATGCCCAGGTGTATCACTCGCTGGAATTCCGCCACGGACCGCGATCCATCGCCGGGCCGGATACATTGATCACCTTCTATATCTCAGATGCCGCCAAAGAAGCGGAAATAACTTTGGTGCGCGAACTGAAGGAACTGGGGGCCGCGACTTGCGTGATCGTCAATCGCGCCACCCCGGAATTGAAAAAGTACAGTGACTTGCTTATCGAACTGGCACTGGACGAGCCGGAGTTTGCACGATACGCTGTGACCGCCATTCCCGCACATCTACTGGGAACAGCTGTCGGCTTGCGCAAGGGCCTGAACCCTGACGCGCCGAAAAATTTAACGCGCGCCGTGGTGCTCTCTTCTTCCGAGGGGGGCCGTACGGGCAAAAGGAGAGGTGCTTGAGCGCGGAAGCCAGCACCAACCCCGCCGTAGGAATTCGACTGCGGCGCACACTTACGCTCTGGAACCTGATCATCATCGGTATTGTGATCATCCAGCCGATCGCGCCAATGGGCATCTATGGCGTGATCAACAATGCGGCCGGCGGCCACGTTGTCACCACCATCCTGATCGCGTTGATCGCCATGTTCTTTACCGCCATCAGTTACGGCAAGATGGCGCGCGTTTACCCGAGTGCCGGCTCGGCATACACCTACGTCGGACAGGAAATCCATTCGGGGCTGGGATACTTGACCGGGTGGGCGATGGTCATGGACTACATCCTGAACCCGCTCATCTGCACGATCATCTGCGCCAAGCTGACGCAAAACATTCTTCCGGAAGCGCCCTACTGGGCCCTGGCAATTTTTTACGCTGGATTTTTCACGCTGCTCAATTTGGGAGGCGTGAAGACCTCCGCACGCATCAACGAAGTGCTGGCGGCTGGGATGACGATTGTGGTGGTCATTTTCTTTGCCTTCGTGATTCGTCTTGTCTGGGGATACCACGAACGCGGCCCCCACTTTTTTACTGAGCCCTTCTACAATCCTTCCACTTTCAGTTTTGCCGGCGTCGGTCGTGGCACCTCCATCGCCGTCCTTACCTACATCGGGTTTGACGGCATTTCCACCTTTTCCGAAGAAGTTGAAAACCCTCGCCGTAACATCATGCTGGCCACCGTGGGAGTCTGCCTTCTTGTGGGCGTGCTTTCTGCCGCGGAAGTCTACGCCGCTCAACTCGTTTGGGGTTCCAAGCCATTTCCCGAAGCGAAAGTGGAGTCTGCGTTTCCCCTCGTGGCTCAGCAGGTCGGTGGATTCTTTCTGTTCCATCTGCTCAACTTCACCGTGCTCATTGCCAATATCGGCTCCGGTATGGGATCGCAACTGGCGGCCGGCCGATTGCTTTACGGGATGGGACGCAACGACGCGATTCCCAAGTGGTTTTTCGGGAAACTTCAGGCAAAGCGTCGCATCCCGGCCAACAACATCATCCTTATCGGTTTGATTGCCCTGATTGGGGCGTTCGTCACCACTTACGAGAATGGCGCTGAAATGTTGAATTTTGGCGCCTTCATCGCCTTCATGGGTGTAAATGCAGCAGCGTTCGTGCATTATTACTTGCGCAGCGACAACAAAACGATAGGGAATTTTCTGATGCCTATCCTCGGCTTTGTCGTCTGCGCCGCCATCTGGTGGAACCTTGGTCCTCGTGCGAAGATCGTGGGCACCATCTGGCTAGTTCTCGGCGTGGCTTATGGAGCGTGGAAGACCAACTTCTTCCGCAAAGAGATGTCGTTCGAAGTTCCGCCTGAAGAGTAGGGTCAACGCGCTTTCGCGTTGCAAACCGGGGCGGATTGGGCCGAAGATGTGCACGCGAGGGAATACCCATGAAGAAGTCCGGCCCAAAGCGCGGGCTAGTCACGATGCGCGACGTGGCGCAAGCCACGGGTTTTTCTCCTGCCACTGTTTCCATCGTATTGAACAACGCGCCACTGGCGCGCTATATTGCGCCCGGCACGCGCCAGCGCATTGAGGAAACGGCCAAGCGGCTGGGCTATCGTCCAAACGCGATGGCCAGGTTTCTGCGCAGCAAGCGCAGCCAGAGCATTGGCGTGATGCTGTTCGACGTCACCGATCCCTTTTGTACGCCGATCCTGCGCGGCATTGAAAACGCGCTCTATCCCTTGAGCTACCTTCCCATCTTCGCGGATGCGCACAACCAACGCGACCGGTTCGAGCGCTATCTGGAGATGCTGCTGGAGCGGCACGTGGACGGATTAATTGTCGTTGCCAACTGGCTGTTCGTCGATATTCACGTGTTGGCCGACTTGAACAAACAACAGATCCCGGCCGCGACGATTGGGTGGGAGATTCCCGGCCATCGGGTCAGTTCCGTGATGGTGGACAACGAGGCGGGAGGCCGGCTGGCCCTCGAACATCTCTACCAGCGGGGTCACCGGCGCATCGCCATCATCCGTGGACCGAAGCGACTGATCGATAGCGCTCCGCGGTGGCGGGGCATACAGAAATTTGCACAATCGGTAAAACTGGAACTCGAATCCAGTCTGGTCCTGCAGCTTCCTGATGTGTTCGATGCCAATGCCAGTTTCGAGCACGGTTACCGCCTTACCGAGGAGTTGCTGCAGAGCAAGAAGAAATTCACTGCCATTCTAGCGTTTGACGATTTAACCGCGCTGGGGGCCATCCGCGCGCTGGCCAAGGCGGGCATCAGCGTTCCGGAGCAATGTTCCGTGACGGGATTTGATGATGTGGCCATTTCCGCGCTTTCGGCGCCTTCGCTGACCACCGTCCGCCAGCCACTCGAAACGATGGGCGGGACGGCGGTAAACATCGTCATCGACGCGATTAAGGCGGGCCATGAGAATCGTGACTGGGCGGCGGTATCGCAGAAGCTGCATCCGGAGCTAGTGATTCGCGATTCAACGCGCAGCCATTGAACGCACAGGCTCGCCAATAGAAAAGGCACCCTGAGAAACTCAGAGCGCCTTTGAATTCTTTTGCTCGACCTTTTTCACGAGCCAGGTGGGAGGAATATAGCCGACGGCGTGAAGAACTCCACGTCTGGCAATTCGGTCTTCACCTTGATGCTCTGATACTTACCCTTCGATCCGCCGGAACCGGCAAAGGTCAGCAGATATTGGTTGTTGAGGTGCGTGGTGATCTCGTCAAGATACGGTTTGATGGAAACCGGCATGCCGGTGCCAAGGAAATAAGACTCCGCCCCTGTATCTTCGGAGAGCTTGTCGATATTGGTCTGGCCGTTGTTGACGAGATAAAACGCACGCCCGCGGTGTCCGGCGCTGGGATAATAGATGGTCCAGATATTGGTGTTCTGGCGTTCCGCGCGTTGAATCAGCGGATCCAGATCCGGACTAAAGACGCCGAAACCGGTTCCCCGGAAGTAATCGATACCCGAGGTGATCAGCAAAACCGAGCGTCGCACTCCGCTATTGGGCCAGCGCTTAAGCATATCCATGGTTCCGAGGTACGGACTGGAACCAAGGGCGCTGATCCCATTGGGGAGCCGCAGAGCTTTCGCGGCCAAAGCATGATCCTGCGTAAAGTCCTGCGCCACCTGGGTTGAGTTATTCTGGATATAGCCAATAGCAATGTAGGTCGGCTGGGGCTGCGCTTGAATGAACTCCTTCAAATAATCCCACTGGCCGCCCGCGCCCGTATCGATGGAGGTATCGATCAAGATCGCCAGGAAGAGCTGGTCTCCCTTTTTCCAGTCGCCGATCTGCTTACGTTCCTTGCCTTGAAAGAGCTGAACATCGTCTTTCGCAATGGACGGCGCGCCCTCTTTCTTGCCGACCGCGGTCACCGTGAAGGTGACCGAACCGGGGGTGGAAGAAGCTGGTTTGGTTTGGGCGTAAGTCGATGCCGTGAATAGCACAAGAAGTGCTCCGAGGAACACCCCCCTTAGAGCGGAAATGGAATTGCGTCTCATGCACGATCTCCTCTTCGAATGAACCTGACGAGTTGGATGCAGGAAATTACCAGAAGGCATATACCATGCCCGCCCCCCCCGGGTGTCAGCGGGGAGATTATACGGAAGCAATCCTCTCCCCGTAGAATTAAACCCGCAAGACCGCCGGAAGTCGTAACTGATTCTGCATCACGTCCCAGGGTTACCGCATGCTGCCGGAGAGAGTACGTTAGGCTCGATAGAAATGCCATCCACGATCTCCAGGCAGTCTGAGCCGGGACCCGTGTCCGCGGGTAACGGTACTCATGCGCGCGGCGCGTGGATTTATGGCCCCTGGCTGGATTTGCTGATCGGATGCGGTGCCTGGTCGGCCCCTTTGCTTTTGCTGACTAACGACGTCTCTTCCTCCTCCACAACGGGGTGGTCGTTTGCGTTCTACGGGCTGGCGCTGCTGTTCAATTACCCGCACTTCATGGCCACCGTGTATCGCGCCTACCACTCCTACGACGAGTTCGCGAAATACCGCGTATTTACGGTACACGCGGCCCTGCTGCTGGCCTGTACGGGACTGCTCGCGCACCTCTGGTACCCGCTACTTCCCTGGATCTTCACGCTCTACATTTGCTGGAGCCCCTGGCACTATACCGGGCAGAATTACGGATTGCTGATGCTGTTCGCACGCCGTGCCGGACTTACTCCCACGGAAGGGGAGCGCCAGGCTTTGCACCTCGCCTTTATCGCATCCTACCTGATGCTGCTGTTCAGCTTTCATACCGGGGAATCCGGCGATGCGCTCATTCTTTCTTTGGGATTGCCGGCGAAGTTCACTCTGCCGGTCCGCGGCATGCTCGGCCTGTTTTTTGTCGCGGCGAGCGGATGGGCGCTGCTCTCGCTGGCAAAGCGCAGCTCCTGGAAAGCGCTCCTTCCGACTGTGACGCTGACCACTACGCAATTTCTCTGGTTTCTGCTTCCCGCCGTGGTGGAGCTGCTCAGTGGGAAAGAGGTGCCGCAAACGCGCTATTCCAGTGGCATCTTGGCGATCTTGCATTCGGCGCAATATTTGTGGATCACCAGCTACTACCAGAAAAAAGAGGCGCGTGCGGCAGGGCAGATTTCCTGGAGTTTCCCGCGCTATCTCTTGGCGCTGATTGCGGGGGGAATCGCGTTATTTATCCCCGGACCCTGGCTGGCCAGCCGCCTATTCCACGCTGATTTTGCCACCAGTTTCTTGACGTTCACAGCCCTCGTGAATCTTCACCACTTCATTCTGGATGGGGCGATCTGGAAGCTTCGAGATTCGCGGATTTCCGCGCTATTGATCAACACCGGGCAGGAGGCCGTGGAAGCGGGACCTCAGCCGAACCGGGTGGCCTCGCTATTTCGCTGGATCGCAGGCACAACAACTGCGGCACGGACCTTGCGTGGCGCCCTCCTCGTTCTACTTCTCTTATGGGGTGGCATGGACCAACTGCATTTTTACTGGGCCAATGCTTCAGCAAGTTTGAATTCCCTCCAGCGCGCGGCACGACTCAACCCAGACGATAGCGCCGTGCAGATGCGCCTGGCTCGTGCCGCGGATGCCGCCGGGAATCGCGCTTTGGCGTTATCCGCACTTCAGCATGCCGCGGAGATAAGTCCCGGCAATCTTGGATTGCAGGAGGCGTACGCGCGCGGTTTGATTGTGGCAGGTCGGGATGCAGACGCCTACGCACTCTACCGCAAGTTGTTGGCGCGTTCCCCGCAGGATGCCAATGCCTTGGTGAACTATGGCCTGCTAGCGCAACGGCTCGGCCATCCGGAAGAAGGGGTGGATAGCTGGCAGCGCGCCGTGGCGGCTGATCCAATGCAGACCAATGCGCAACTCTATTTGGCTCAAGCGTTGGAGCAGCGCGGGGAGATGCAAGCCGCCGCGCGGCACTACCGGGCCTACTTGCAGATTGTTTCGAAGCACACTGCGGAACACCCTGGGGAAGGGCCGGCCGTCATCTCCGCGCTGATCAAGGTAGCCGATGCGGACGCGGCGGCCCAGAGAATCTCCGAGGCTTTAGGTGGTTACCAAGCGGCGACGCAGTTTGCGGAAAAAATAAGGAACCCGGGATTGCAGAGTCTCGCGCTGGTGCATGCGGCCGATGTCCAGGAGCGCACCGGGGCCATAGGACAAGCGGCACAATTTTACCAACAAGCGCTGATCGTCGATGAGACGCAGGGCGACCCGCGTGCCGCAGCGACCGATTGGTACAACTATGGCCAATTCCTCCGCCGACAGAAGCAGTCCGAGCGAATGGTGTATGCCTGCTTCTACCGCGCCCAAGATTTGATGAGCACGACGCCCGGTGAAGAGCTCTCCGCCATCGCGGCGGCAGTGACGGTGAGCGAAGCGCGTCTTGGTCCGTCCGCTCATTCCATTCCTGGACAGCTTTCCAAATTGTTGTCTGCGGCGCTCTCCCTGGAGCCCTCCTCGTTTTCTGCCACAGCACAGTAAACATGAGTTCGCAGGGATTTCCTGGGCAGAAGGAACCGCAGGAATTCACGGAGCTAACGAAACTGGCTTGCCTCTCTCCGCAGAAATTGGTCTAGAATAGGTCCGGCAGATTCTTTCCTTCGCACCGGCTCCCTCATGGAGGTATGGAAGGCCCATGGCGCTAATGCGCTCGATGTTGCTTGCCGCCTCACAGAATACCTGGTTGCGTGAGAATGCCGTGAAATTCCCGTTTGTGCGCCGAAGTGTTTCGCGATTTATGCCAGGAGAAACGCTGGACGAAGCGGTGGCAGCGGCGCAAGGCCTGCTGCAAAAGAAGATTGGGACCGTATTTACGCATCTGGGGGAAAATGTTGCCGACCGCGAAGAGGCGGGCCATGTTACGGAACACTACCTCGAAGTCCTTGACCGCATTCATCGAACGAGCCTTTCCACGGAAATCTCCGTCAAGCTGACTCAGTTGGGACTCGATCTTTCGCCAGATTTCTGTTTTGAGAATCTGGAACGAATCATTCAGCGGGAAAATGGAAACGCGACAGTCTGGGTCGACATGGAGGCGAGCAATTACGTCGACGCTACCCTGAATATTTACAAACGCGCCTTGAAGAATCATTCCAATGTCGGGATCTGCCTGCAGGCATACTTGTACCGGACAAAAAAGGACCTGGCAGACATGTTGCCTCTGCGGCCTTCCATCCGGCTGGTGAAGGGCGCCTACAAGGAGCCGGCCTCCGTCGCTATTCCGAAAAAAGCGGATGTGGATGAAAACTATTTCATGCTCGCGGCGGAGATGTTGCGCGCCGCGGCTGCAGCACGTTGCGCGCGGGCAGCGTTCGGAACGCACGACGTAGCACTCATCCGGCGACTCGGAGATTTTGTTGTGCAACAAGGGATGGCCAAGAGCGCACTTGAGGTACAGATGCTCTACGGAATTCAACGAGCGGAACAAGAACGCCTCGCGCAAGAGGGATGCCGCTCGATCGTCCTGGTGGCCTATGGAACGTATTGGTATCCCTGGTTTGTGAGGCGACTGGCGGAGCGTCCGGCAAATGTGTGGTTCTTGCTGAGAAATGTTTTTGCATCGTAGCAGTGCACTGGGAGGTGTGGAATGCGCAAGTCGAGTGCGTTTCTGGTGGTTGTCGCAGCCGTTCTGCTAATTGCCGCGCGGGTTCCAGAAGGAGAATGGAAGCCGCTGTTCAATGGCAAGGACCTGACCGGCTGGAAGCACGTAGGTCCAGGAAACATGACCGTCGAAGATGGACTGATTCAGACCCACGGAGGCATGGGACTGCTTTACTGGACCGGCGGAAAGCTGGGGAATTGCAAGATTCGCGTGGTTTATAAAATGCGCGATTTCAACGATAATTCCGGCGTGTTTGTTCGCATACCGATCGAACCACGGGAAGAATGGATGCCCGTGCATTATGGCTACGAAGTGCAGATCGACAATCACCCGGAAACTTCGGGTGAGGATGAATACCACGTTACGGGAACGCTGTATTCTCTGACGAAGCCGCTGTCCAAGCCCGGCAAGCCGGGTCCCGAATGGAACTCCATGCTCATCACCCTCGATGGACCGCGAACGATTGTGGAACTCAACGGCGAAAAGATTACGGACTATACGGAAGGCCAACCGGTCCCCGAACGCAAATTCGATTTTGAACCGCAGCGCGGTCGCCGCCCGGAGGAAGGATACATAGGTCTTCAGAACCACAGCGATAACGACATCGTGTACTTTAAAGAAGTCAGCGTGCAATCCTTGCGGTAAACGACAGGAAAACGAATTTTTAGAATTTCACTTTGGAGAAAATCATGAGCAAAAATCAAATCACGCGCCGCTCGTTTCTACAAACTACCGCGGGAACAACCGGCGCAATGATCGCTGCAAAACAGATCGTGTTGCGGCCGGATAGCATTCCTTCCGCCATGGAGATGACGGCGCCGAGCGACCGCATTCGCTTTGGCATCATCGGCGTGGGGATGCAAGGCAACGGACTTCTTTCGACGGCGGTCGCGCTTCCCGGCACCGAGTGTATTGCCGCCGCAGATTTGTACGATGGGCGCCACGCGCTAGCGAAGGAAATTGCCGGGCCGAAGATTGCCACGACGCGGCACTACAAGGAGCTGCTCGACAATAAGGAGATCGATTGCATCATCGCGGCGGTGCCGGACCATTGGCACAAGCAGGTATTCGTTGACGCAGTGAGCGCCGGGAAAGACATCTACCTTGAGAAGCCCATGTCGCACAGCGCGGCCGATGGCGTGGAAATGGTGAACGCCGTGAAGAAGACCGATCGCATCGTGCAGATCGGGTCACAGCGCGTCAGTTCGGTGGTGTGCAAGAAAGCGAAGGAAATGCTGGCGCAAGGAGCCGTCGGCGATCTGAACCTGATCGAGGCATCCCTCGGCCGCAACGATCCCACAGGTGCGTGGGTCTATCCTGTTCCGCCGGATCTTTCCCCGGAGACGTTGGACTGGGACACCTGGCAGGGAACTGTACCCAAGCGCGTCTTTGACGGCAAGATTTTTGCGCGTTGGCGCTGCTGGAAGGAATACGGCACGGGGGTGGCGGGAGACCTGCTGGTCCACCTTGTCAGCGGCATGAACTTCATGATGGGCTGGAACGAACCGCCCTCGCGCGTGATGTCCTTCGGAGGGATTCTGCGTTTCCCCGATGGGCGCAACATGCCCGACATCCAAGCTACTCTATTCGAATACGGCAAAATCCCCGTCTATCTTCGCCTGAATCTCGGTTGCGAAACGCCGGAGACCTACCGGTTCCAGGGCTCCAAAGGAATTCTGGAAGTGAATGAATTTGGGATCAACCATTACCCACAGACCGGCGAGGATTCCGCTCCAAGTTACTACGCGTCCAGTTTCCCCAGGGACTTGCGCGAGGCTTACTACAAGAAATGGCACGACGAGCACGACCCCGCGCCAGGGAAGGAACCACTCAGCGAAAGCTACAGCTACAAAGGTGACGACTGGGATGACCAGCGGCCGCACATGTGGGCGTATTTCCAGGCGGTGCGGAGCCGCAAGCCTTTGCCGGAAGACGCCGTGTTTGGAAGCAACGCCGCGCTGGCTTGCCACATGGCCAACGAGTCCTATTTCCGCAAGAGTGCGGTTACCTGGGATACGGCCTCTGGCCAAATCAAGAGCTGAGGAACAGGTCTGGAGCCGGGACGGACACGATCGTTCCAAGACGCGAACGGAATGTCTCTAGCTCGCGACTTCCGACGATGGACTTACTTCACGCGGTGGAACTCAACGTAGTCGCGGCCCTTGTACAGCCGGTACTTGCCGGCATCGGCTCCCGCGGTAAACTGCAACGGCACGGGCCGCTTCAAGTCCGCATCCTTCGTCGAACTTGTTTGGATCAGGTCATTGGCGCCAAGGTCCATCACAATGAACTTGTTTCCTTCTAGAAATCCAAAGCCATACGCGCCCGGCTTGAGCGTTTGGCCTCCTATTTCGAGCGGCACTTCTGTGATCAGATAGGCTTGATATTTTTCTTTGATCCCGCTGGCATAGCCTGAACTGTCCACCAGCCCCGCGAGAACCAGGAAATCATCCGCGTAACGCACTCCGCCGGTATTGCGTGCCTGCACACTGGCAGACTGCCCGCGGAAGAACACCTTGTCTGGCATGAGCTTGTCGCCGACGTCGGCAGCGTGCAGGACTCCTTCCTTTGCCGGGGGAGCTGCGGCCTTTTGCGCCTGAGCGAGAGAAATATTCGAGATTGTGAGCAGAAATGCGGAAATCAGTAGAAGCCACGGACGCGCTTTCATGGGATTCTCCTTATCGTTCTGATTGCTTTCCTAGAACAGGAAATTGTACCTCTTTGCCCATCGGCGAAAAACAACTTCCCGGTTCCGCGAAGACCCGCTTTGCGGTCTTGGCCTGTCAACGCCAAGTAGAAATGTCCGCTTCCAAGGTCTTCTCCAAGGGTGCTTTGCGGTCTTGGCCTTGTATGTTTTTACAAAAGGCCGTAAGCTCATTGGACCTAGGTCGTCTGGGGCTGTGCCGTAGACTTACATTGGATGGGGATTTTCCTTCCCGCCCACATAATAGAGATTGATCGCAGGAATACTCCCTTCGGAATTGTGGTATTGCCGATCTTCCAGGCACTGCGCCAGGCGACTTCTAGAGATCGATAGCGTAACCGCGAAAAAGTGTTGTCCGGATGAGGTTATTTCGTTAGCCACACGGATTCGCTTCGCGAAAAACTAAGGAGAACAGTTGTGAAAATGAAACTCATAGCCGTATTTGTTTTGGCAGGGGCCTGCTTCCTGCAAGCGCCCAAGACACTGGCGCAAGCTGCCACTGCGCAGCAACCCGCAGCAAGCTCCCAACAGGGAATCGATCAGGACGTAAAGCTGCTCCGCCAGGACATTCGTGCCAAGAAGAAAGCACTGATCGCAGCCAATCTGACTCTGACCGCTGACCAAGCCACAAAGTTCTGGCCCGTTTACGACCAATACACAGCCGAACTTGTGAAGATCAACGACCAGAAATATGCGCTGATCAAGGAATACGCGGATACCTGGGGCACGATGACGGACACCCAAGCAGTGAGTTTAATCACTCGCTCGCTGGCCGTCGATGAACAAGTTGCCCAGTTGCGCATCAAATATGTGCCCATCTTCAATAAGGTTGTGCCGGGCAAGACCACCGCGACCTTTTTCCAGATTGATCGCCGCGTTCAAGCGATGATCGACCTGCAGCTTGGCGCACAACTCCCGCTCGTCCAGGCGCAGGACTAACTTCCGCTTTAAACACAAAATGCCCTGTGGGGACAGCCGCGCAGGGCATTTTCTTTTTTTGCTTTGAAGCGATTCAGGAAAATATGGTCGGGGCGCCCGGATTTGAACCGGGGACCTCACGCACCCCAAGCGTGCGCGCTACCAGGCTGCGCTACGCCCCGACCGCATCTGCCGAACAGCATCGGCAGAGGTATCAAACTCAAGGCTATCACTTGGGTTCCAGCAGCGTCAAGAAACTGCGCAGACCGTCACGCAAATCGAGCAGCATTTTGCGGCTTAATTGCGTAGTCGGTGCGTCGCCCCAAACAGCCGGGTGCGCGCCGCTATCACTCGTTTCACCGCCGCCGCTCGCGAGTTCACGCAAGTGCCGCCGGGCACCCGCGATGGTAAATCCTTCGTCGTACAGCAGCCGCTTGATCTTCAGCACCAGGTCCACATCCTCCTGGCGGTAGAGGCGGTGGCCACTCGGACTCTTCACCGGTTCCAGCATGGGAAACTCCGTCTCCCAATAGCGCAGGACGAAGGGTTTGAGAGCGGTCAGCCGGCTTACCTCGCCGATTCTGTAATAGCGAGTTTCACCCCGAAGAGGTGCTGTGGCGGCGCTGCTCATCATTCCATCTCTGTAGACTTCCTCGGGCGGGGATGCATCCATCCTAGGCGAAAAAAGTGGCAAGTCAACTCCGGCGATTTTCTTAGGTGCGCTCACTCGTCTCCGGAGGACGCTCTCTCGCGATCACCGCGCTTCTTGAGCCGCTGAATGAAGCGCACGGGCGTGCCAATGAAAGGCCATCTTGCGCGAACCTGGTTTTCCAGGAAGCGCTCAAAATTGAAATGGAGCGGTTTTTTCTGGTTGGTGAAAAGCAAAAATACCGGTGGTGCCACTTTCGCCTGTGTGATGTAGTAAATGCGCACGGGCCGCGCCTTGGGATTGGAAGCTCTTTGCAAGTCCACGTCTTCCTTCAGCCAACGATTCAATTCCGGCGTGGAAATCTTGCGCACGCGCTCTGCGGCAACCTGATCGATTAAGGGAAAGAGTTTTTGAGCGCGCTCGCCGGTTTTGGCGGAGAGAAAGATGACCGGGGCATAACTGAGAAATTTGAACTTTTCCTTCACCATGTCTGCGTACTCGATCAGCAGTTTGCCCTTGTCAATCTCCCGGCGTGGTGGATTTCCTTCGCTGGCCCGTTTTGCTTTGCCCTTCGCCGATTTCGCCGATTCGTCGGCGGCATGTTGCGCGGCTTCGACGGCCAGGTCCCATTTGTTGACTACGATGATCACGGACCGTCCCGACTGTTCGGCATAGCTGGCAATGGTGGCGTCACCTTGGGTCACGCCCTGGACGCCATCCACCACCAAAATCGCCACGTCGGCGCGCTCCAGCCCGCGCTTGGCCATCACCACGCTCAATTTTTCCGCGACTAAATTGGTTTTTCCCTTGCGACGAATCCCGGCGGTGTCCACAAACCTGTAAATCTTTCCGTTTCTCACTACGTCGGTATCGACGCTATCCATCGTCGTGCCAGGAATAGGCGACACGATCGACCGTTCTTCTCCTGCCATGCGGTTCAGCAACGTCGATTTCCCCACATTGGGCCGGCCGATGATGGCAATCTCGATGACCTTCGGCTCTTCCGGTTGGTCCGTGGCACTGTTTCCTTTTATTTGTTCGAGCGCCACATCCAGTAAATCGTCCACGCCGGTGCCGTGTTCGGCCGCCATCGGAAAAACGGGCACACCCAATGCGTGAAACGCTCCGGCATTCATTTCCTGCAGTGTGGAATCCACTTTATTTGCAGCCACCACGAACGGTCTGCCCGTGGTCCGCAGAAGCCGCGCCAATTCCTGATCCATCGGAGTCAACCCGGCCGTGCTATCCACAACCAAGACGAGAAGCGCCGCGTTCTCAATGGCCACGCGCGCCTGTCGCAGAATTTCGGTGGGGATTAGAGCCTTGTCGTCGGGAATGATTCCGCCGGTGTCCACAATTTCCAGCACCCGGCCGCGCCATTCCGATCTGCCGTAAATCCGGTCGCGGGTGATGCCGGGTTCATCCGTGACGATGGCGCGCCGCGTGCCGGTCAGGCGGTTGAAGAGCGTGGACTTGCCCACATTGGGGCGACCCACGATCACCAGCGAGGGTAGTTTCTCTGCCATAGCCTTGTTCGCGCACTCCACGACGCGCAGAGATTGCTTGCATTCTTGAACTTCCAATCTACTCCATCCACTCAGAACTAGCGAGCCGCTTGCGGCATCACGCAGACCCCGCGAATCGTCACGATGGAAACAATTTATGCCGGAATGACTTGATTCCCGGCCCCTTCCTGGGTATGTTTCTTGCACTACTTCGCTGGGTGTCCCCAGATGCTTCTCGGGGGGAGCGTCTGAACCATCTCGGGGCTTCGAGATGCTATTGGGCAGTTTTCAAGGAGCGTGAGATGAACAGGTCTTTCCGCAACCTGATTGCACTGGTATTTCTCTGCCTGGGGCTTTTGCTAGTTCGTTGTGGCACCGTAAGCGCACAGACCTTCCGCGGAACGATTCTCGGCACGGTCACAGACTCTTCCGGCGGGGCCGTACCCGGGGCGGCGGTGACCATCAAGAACGTCGATACAGGCTTGACCCGCTCGGTCACCACGTCCGACGACGGAAGTTACGCGGCTCCGGAACTTCCCATTGGGAATTACAACGTTACGGTAGAAAAAGCAGGATTCAAAGAAGGGGTTCTGACGGGCATTCGGGTGGAGGTCTCTTCGGCTCGCCGCGCGGACTTCGTGCTTCAGCCCGGTGAATTGGCACAAAAGGTCGAAGTGATTGGAGAAGAGCTTCCCATGGTGGAATCGACCTCCAACACCTTGGGCGGAATTGTGGAATCCAGGGTGGTAACGAGTCTTCCGGTGAACGGCCGCGACTACCAAAAACTGATCTTCCTCGTGCCCGGCGTTACCGGCTCGCCAGACCAAATCACCGATTCCCCTGGTTCTTACGGCATCTTTTCGGTGAACGGGGCTCGTGGCCGCGCCAACAACTTCTTGCTGGACGGCACGGACATGAACGACGGCTATCGCAACGACCCAGCCATCAACGAAGCTGGTGTGTTTGGCACTCCGGCAACGATTCTTCCTATCGAAGCCATCGCCGAGCTGCACGTGGCCTCAAATTTCGAAGCGGAGTATGGACGGAGTGCTGGTGGCGTCGTCAACGTTGTGACCAAGAGCGGCACCAACCAACTACACGGTTCATTTTTCGAATATTTCCGCAATACCGCCCTCGATGCCCGCAATTTCTTCAACGATGCCAGCGTGGAGAAGGATCCCTTCCACGCCAATCAGTTCGGTGGTTCGCTCGGCGGGCCCATTATCAAAGAGAAGACCTTTTTCTTCGTGGATTACGAGGGCATGCGGGAGACGGGCGCGCAAGCAACGCCGTCGTGCGTCCCTACCGCCGCCGACATCACGAACAACACTCCCTCGGGCGGAATTAATCCGGTTATCGCGAGCTTGCTTGCCGCGGGGAAAGGTTGGCCGACCCCCAATGGAGCGGGTTCCTGCCTGGTGCAGCCCACGGACGTGATTCAGCAACAATCCGTGGTGTCGAATACCGTTTTGGCTACACCGTTTTTGAACAACATCAACGGCGGCATGATCAAGGTCGACCATAACTTCAACAAAGACAACTTGCTGACAGGGCGGTACTTCATTGGGGACAGCGTGCAGAGCTTCCCGTTGGAACTTGTGGGTGGTGGCGCTCTCCCCAACTACAACACGTATACACCAACGCGCGTTCAGCTTGTCTCCATCTCCTTTGTGACCGTTGTTTCTCCCTCCACGGTCAATGAAGCGCGGCTGGGTTGGAATCGATTTGCAGAAGGTTTTTTCCCTCAAGACCAGAATTTTAATCCCGCATCCATCGGTCTGAATACCGGCGGTAGCGGCGTCAATCTCGGAATGCCGATCGTCTCCGTCTCGGGTTTGCCGCAATTAGGAGCAAGCTCTACGGATACGCGTCACCGTGTCGACTCCAATTGGCATTTCATCGACAATATTTCCTGGAAAGCCGGAAAACACGACTTTAAGTTGGGTTACGAATTCCGGCGCACCACCGTATCGCAGATCTTTGATGCCTATTTCCGTGGCAAGCTTTCGTTTGACACCCTGTCCGATTTTCTGGCGGGTGCTCCTGACGATGGATTCCAATATTCGGGTGACTCCAACAGAAACACCTTTGAGAATTCCGAAGCTTTCTATTTCCAGGACAGCTTCCGATTGACAAGCCGTTTCACGATAAATCTTGGCTTGCGATACGACTATTACGGGATTATGCAGGAGAAGCACGATGAGTTCACAAACGTCGACCCTACCACTGGCTTGGGATTTAACGTCGGTGCTGGCCGCCTTTATCAACCGGACTATAACAACTGGGCTCCGCGTGTGAGCGTGGCTTGGGATGTTACCGGCCATCAGCGGACTGTAGTCCGCGCCGGATTTGGTTTCTTCTACGATGCTTTTTCCCAAGACATGTTCATGGGCCATCTGCCCTTCAACAGCCTGTACGATCCGGGGCCGGCTTACTCAGGTTTTGGCCCGAATCCAATCTCTTACGCCGGTTTGAATGGCGGTTCGCTGTGTTCCGATCCAACGACCTGCCCTGTTTTTGGTGGCACGGCGTCCATGCCTGACGCCTTCGGGGTTGACCAACATCTCCGCACTCCGTACATGGAAAACTTCAATCTCAATGTGCAGCAGCAGTTGACTCGCAAGATGACTTTGCAGTTGGGCTACGTCGGTTCGGAAGGTCACAAGCTCTTCCGCTTCCGCGACATCAATCAGCCAACCGCAGCTCAGATCTTTGCTTCCGATTGCCCACTCGGTGGCACTCCCGGTCAGCCTTGCCCAGGCGGAGCGATCACTCCTTCTTACTCCGTGCCGCGGTTCTTTGCGCAACCGGGCAACCCAAATCCGAGTCCCTTCTACTACATCAACTATTTCGAGAGTGCGGCCAATTCCAGCTACAATTCCCTACAAACCAGTTGGCGGATTGACGACTGGCACGGTGTCACTTCCACACTGAACTACACTTGGTCGCACTCCATCGACGATGCCAGCGACGCCGATGATTACGTACCCAATGCCTCTCAGCCCAATAATAGCCAGGCACTTCTCAACAATAATCGGGGGAACTCGAATTTTGACGTGCGTCAGCGACTGGCCTGGAATTTCGTCTATCAAATCCCTGATGCGAAAGATTCCCGGTTTAAGCTGCTTCGCAATGGTTGGGGGTTGAACGGCATTCTGACCGTTCAAAGCGGGCAGCCGTTCCAGCTCAACTACAACTTCGAAGATGATTACGACGGCAGCGGCGAAGGATTTGGGCGTCCTGATGTTGTCGGCCCGATTCAGTACAATCAGAAAGACCCCACCCAATTCCTAAATTTGAGTTCGTTCGCCATTCCTTGTACCTATAACAGCGCGGTCGGTGACGGCCTAGCCGATTCATGCGTTCCCGGGACTCGTCATTTCGGCAACGAAGGCAGAAATTCCTTGGTTGGCCCGCATTTTCGTCAATTCGATTTTTCCGTGTTCAAGAAGATACCCATCAAGGAAAAGTTGAACATGGAGCTTCGGTTCGAAGCGTACAACCTGTTCAACCATCCGAACTTTGCCAATCCGTACCTGCCTTCCTTCATTGCAGACGCAGCTCAGCAAGGGGTCAACGCGGCCAATGGACAGTCGCTCGGCTATTACCACCTAACGGCCACAGGAGACGTGGGCATCGGCTATCCGTTCCTCGGCAGCGGTGGCCCGCGCAGCATGCAAGTGGCGGCGAAGTTCAACTTCTAGCGCGTTCCGTCGCTCTCCTCCCTTCCCACGGCCCCGGACCAGCCCCGGGGCCGTGGCTTTTTGGGGCCACAGGGCAGTATCCTTTGAAGTGCAAGCCCATGCAGTCTCAGGCGTTTTACTTTATTAAAGACATTATTTTCTGTAGTTTATGAACCTACGGAAACGGCGGGCGCAATTCCTGTACTCGCGCCCGCTGCTGCAGAATCGCAATCCGCAACCGTGCTAGATTGCAAGCTGTGATAGCTTTAAGGCCCCTTTTGCGTACTAAGTTATGGAACCGCTGAGACCAGGCCATTTAAGCGTGCCGGGAAGAACGGAGCCTATGGATTTAATCGTCCAGGCTCGGGCTGGGGATACCCAGGCCTGGGGCGATCTGTACCGGGAATATGCGCCGGCGATCTTTCGCTTTTGCCGGCGCGCATTGCCGAGCAAGGAGGATGCGGAAGACGCCACCATGGAGATTTTCATGAAACTGCGCGACAAACTCGCCCAGTACGATCCCAGCCGCTCCTTCTCCGCTTGGCTCTACAAGGTTGCCGCAAACCATTGTTGGGATATGCTGCGGCGGCGGAAAGCGCGCCATGACAAAGATATGGATGATGTGGACGAACTTCCGTTGGAAACACCGGAACCGAATCAACTCGAGCGGCTGATTGAAGAACGCACCGGTGAGGAAGTACGCAAGGCTCTGGACATGCTCGGAGCGCGAGCGCGCATGGCGCTGGTCATGCGTTATTACTCGGATATGAGTTACGACGAAATTGCAGATGCTTTGGGCGTGCGGCGACCATTTGTAGGGGTGGTCCTGCTGCGCGCCAGGCACGAGCTCCGGCAGGCGCTAGGTGAGAACAGCCCGCTTGCCGTCGGAGGGACTCGGTGAGCGAGACAGAAAACACGACGAACAAGCACCTGGATGAAATGAAGCTGCTGCTGTACGTCGAACGACAATTGGATCGCGAAAGTGCGCAGGAGGTATCGCTGCACACACAGACCTGCGACAGGTGCCTGACGCTTCTGCGCGCGCTGGATCGCGAATCGCGCCTGCTGACGCGCTCCCTGCTGGAGCAGGATGAACCGCTGCCCGCGCGACTGGCGGAGTTTCAAGAGAAGGTGAGAACGTCCATGCAGTGGATTTGGGGCGTGGTGTTTGGCATGGCCTTGCTTGGCATTTACGCGCTTTACGCCGGTTATATCGAACCGTGGGAACAACAGGTCGAGCAAGCCGGCTTCAACGGCACAAACCTCCTGAGTCTGCTGGTATTCCAAGGAGCGTTCTGGAAAGGGTGGCAGTCCATGTTCACACTGATCGAGTTCGTTGCCCTGGCCTCGTTTGCTGGTTTCGCGTTCTTTCTTGGGCGCAAATACCTCAAGCGCGGCACTGCTCTCGCCGTCATGTTTGCCAGCATGGGCCTACTACTGATGACTCCAGGCCGCGCGGCTGCCATTGAATCCCGTCATGGAGAAGCCGTGACCGTCGCCAAGGACGAGAAGATCAAGGGCGATTTGCTATTAAACGGACAACGCGTGCGCATGGAAGGAGACGTAGACGGCGATCTGATCGTCTTTTCGCAAGACGTGGAAATCCAAGGGCATGTCACCGGCGACGTGCTCGGCGCCGGACAAACGTTTCGCATTTCCGGCATCGTGGATGGCAACGTGCGCGTTGCGGCCAACACTTTGACCGTGAGCGGAACGGTGGGACACAACTTGTCCGGGTGGGCGCAACATCTTGCCTTGGAAGGTTCGGGAAAAGTCCAGAAAAGCGTTTGGGCGTTTTGTCAGTTGCTGGCACTCGATGGGCAAGTTGGCGGGGACCTTCTGGCGTACACGCAGTCCACGACCATCTCTGGGACTGTGGGGGGCAGCGTTGATGGCCGGGGGGAATCTCTATCTATTTCGAGCAGTGCACAGATTGACGGGAGCACGAAGTTTGTAGGTGAAAAGCCGCCCGATGTAGCTTCCCGAGCAAAGTTGGCATCGCCCGTGGATTATACGAAACTCCAGCATCGTTCCCGCATGGAACGGGGAAGCGGCTTCTCCATCTGGAGCATCATTTGGGCCACCGCCTACCTGTTGTTTGGGCTGGTTCTGCTTTCACTACTGCCTCAGTTTTCGAAGGAAGCGGCCACGAACGTGGAGCATGTCGGCGCGTCGTTTGGACTCGGCGTCCTGGTTGGATTCGCGGTTCCGATTGCAGCCGTCATCGCTTGTGTCACTGTCGTTGGACTATTCGTCGGGCTTTCCGCCTTATTCCTATGGTACGCGTCGCTCTATTTTGCACAGATCATTGTCGGCACCGCGGTGGGGCAATGGATTCTCGGCAAGACGAACGAATTCTGGCCGCTCGTTGGGCGCATGGCCGTGGGTGTTCTGCTCCTGCGCGTGGGCATGGCCATCCCCTATGTTGGATTTTGGTTCAAGCTCGGTGTGATTGTTTGGGGGGTGGGTGCTCTGTCACTGGCGATGTATCGCCGTTTGCAGCCGGCGATGGCTCCCAAGATTCCTTCAATGCCAAGCGGTCCTGTCGGTACGCCGCTGCCGTCGAACACGACGGTCGGCTCGGCGTAGACTTCTTCAACCCCCAAAAAAGACGGGCCCCGGAATGACCGGGGCCCTTTGCCTTTTGCGGAGGCGGGAAAAATCTTCAGAACTGACGCACCTTTGACGTAACGAATCGTGAAACTGCGTTGGGGCCAAAATAGAGGCCACTTATGCCGACCGTGTGGCCAACAACGAGGCCGCTTGGGCCGGTGACTCCATCATAGTTCGTGTCTGGACTTACCGAACTGAGTTGGACGACGCTGTTTCCGGTCAGGCCGAAAAACGAAGGCAGTGACGCGAGGCTGAACGTATTCGGCGGCGCAACCGTGAAAACGGCTCCGGAAACGTAGGAATATCGTAACGTCACCACGTCCGCCGTGATCGCGGCAGGCGTATTGCCGGATGCCGCAGTGTAAGCGGTGACATGAATGCCCACCGTCATCCCGGGCAGAATATTGGTGGCGTCCGTCGAGCCTAGGAATGTGTTTGCCGGAATGGGCAGTCCCTTCGAATCAATATAAAAGGGAAACGGATTGCTCAGCGTGACGTTTACGATGCTGCCGTTCGGAAGCGCGCTGGCTCCTCCCTCCGCCGTGGCCTGATCACCGGCGACAATCTGGAACTGGGTCGAATTCGTTTGGGTCGTGGTGACCACCCCGTCGACCCAGTCGATCTCCAGGTTGCTTAGCGGATCAAAAGTCAGCAACGCCAGCGAGCCGTCGGGATTGACGGCCGCATCGAGGCTGACCAGTTGGCCTACCGCGGGCGCGCAAGCCACGTTCTGCAGGACGCAATTCACTTCATAGTAGGTGGTGGCAGAACCGGTCGCGGTGAAAGTACCGTAGTTTGACGTCGCGACGGTAACCGCCTGGCCCGAAACCGCCGTGACGACACCCAACACGTTTTCAAAGAAGTCCAGTTGGCCGTTGCCCAGGCTCGAGGCAGTCGGCGGCAGCGTGCTTGCCGTGAAGGCGTTTACGGCACCGAGATTCACGGCACTCACGACCTGATTCGCTACCGTGAGAGTGTTCGCCGTATTAAGGTCAATTTCCACGCCCGCCTGCTGGTTGGCACTCAAGGTGAGTGTCAACGGAATCTGCGGAGCAGATACTCCTCCATTGACGGTCTTGACGGTTCCCGAGCTGCATCCGGCAAGCCCCGGGGTAGTTTGAGTGCAATACGTGACCGCGGGAGCCGCGAAGCTCATCGTGATTCCTGTGTAGCTTCCCGTAGGAACGCTAACCGTGCCGATCAGGAGGGAGTTACTTTGCAAGCGAACAAAATCGAGCGTTGGAGTGCTGTTGAGATTTACAGGATTTCCGGAGGTGGGTGTGATGGAGACGCCGGTGAGGGAGGTAACAAAGGCAAGTAGATTGGTGCTCGCTTGAGGCGTAAGAGGCGTCGCTCGAAGTGTGATCGTTAGCGTGGCTGTACCGCCACCGCCGCCGCAATTCACGGTGCAATGATCGCCGAACCCGCTGCACGAGCTCAACGCGAAAATCGAGGCAAGAGCAATAAAAATCAGGTACTTTTTTGAGTTCATTCATACACCCCATGACAGGATTAGGCAGACCGCCCCAGACGGACCGGACGGCTGGGAATCCCCCGAAAACACTTTAACCCTGGAAGAGCGTTGGAGTGGAACACTGACAGGGCGGGTGCCCAAGTGCTAACGGGGTCGCTCGGACGGGGCGTGCGCGAGGGGCCTGTTCGACGGGGCAGGGGCAGGAAATCCCACGCACGCGATCGGCTGCTTTGCCGATCGATCTCGGCGGCAACGTGCCGCCCAACCGGCGTAGCAATCTCGATCGTGAGAGTGGAGAAATCGGGCTTGGCCGCGTCGAATGCGAGTTTCACCTTCTCTCTGGGGTGAGGTCGGCGTCCCTACCCGTCGCTGGCGCGTTCTGCTGCCTGAAAAAACGGTGTCGCAATCCGCACCCTGGAGACAGAGTCTCCTACCGCAAGATCCGGAATCACATGCGAATACTTAGGCAGGAAAACGGGCCCCGACCCTGCCTGACGGGTTTCGAGAAAATAAGCTTCGCGAATCGCCTCGCACGACAGGGGGTAATCGTAGACCCACATCCGTGAAGCCAACCATAGGCTCAGGATAAACGCGATGGAGCTGAGCATGGATCTTTTCGAGGAATAATCAGTGAAGCGCTTGTGGGACGGGCCACGATCATCCGACGGTTGTGCCGACACCGACGATTCCGCGATTTTGCGCCATTGCCGGGGCGATCAGAACCAGTGTGGTATCGTAAGATACTTACTCAAAATTTGCAGAAATCAGGCGGCATCCTGGCTAAACGCAATTCCAAGGCGAGTTCCCCCAAGGCGGAGAAGAAGGCTGGACTAAACGTGCCCGAGCGCGTTTACGCGCCTCTCGAAGAGGAACTGGCACCACGGCGCCAAACCCCGCGGGCAGCGCAACGCTCTCAGGAGATTGAGCCGGACGATCTGGCCCCAAACAAAGAGCCACGCGAAGCTTCGAATGGCAATAAGCCATCCATGCATGACATCTTCGGGCCCGGCGGGTTCCTGGATAAATGCATGATCGGCGGTTACGAGCACCGCCCGGCGCAGTTGCAGATGGCACAGGCGGTCGACGACGCGTTTGAAAATCATCACCACGCGATCTTGGAGGCCGGAACGGGGACGGGAAAGACCCTAGCGTATTTACTGCCGGCCATTACCAGCGGACGCCGCGTAGTGGTTTCCACGGCAACGAAGTCGTTGCAAGAGCAGCTTTACCAGAAAGATGTGCCTTTTCTGCAAAAACATTTCGCGCCCGAATGGAAAGTGGCGGTGATGAAAGGGCGATCCAATTTTTTGTGCCTGGCAAAGATGCACGCGATGGCGGACCAGCCCATGTTGAAGGGGATGGAGGAAGTGGATGCGTTCCGGCAAATTCGGGACTGGGCAAAGCTGACGGAGACAGGCGACCGGGCAGAGCTGACCTTCCTTCCCGACGATTCGGAGCTGTGGTCGCGGATCGATGCGCGGCGCGACACGTGCACCGGTAAGAAATGTCCGCAATTTGAACAGTGTTTTCTGACCGGGATGCAGAACCGCGCCAGGGAAGCGGATCTCATCATCGTAAACCACCACCTGTTCTTTGCCGACCTGGCGCTCAAGCACGATGATTTTGGCAGCATCCTGCCGGAGTATTCGGCAGTCGTGTTCGATGAAGCCCACGAAATGGAAGATGTGGCCAGCGATTATTTTGGCCAGCAGATTTCTAATTTTCGATTCGAAGAACTGGCCCGAGATGCGGACCAGATGATGCGCTTGATACACCAGGGCACACCCAGCCTGCTGCGAAGAACGCAACGCATCCGTGAAAAAAGCCGAGCCTTTTTTGATTCGTTTCCGCCGAAAGAGGGCCGGTTCCCCTTTTCGCGTCAGGCGCGTGAAGCATTTCTGGAGCAAAATCGAGAAGCCTACGACGCGTTGCTAAATGCTCTGAAGGGAATGGAGACAGAGTTTGCGGCGTTGGCGCAGAAGCCCGAAGAGCTGCTGCGAATTGCCCGGCGTAGCTTCGAAATCAGGCAGGAGTTTGCGTTTCTGTTTGAGTCTGATGAAAAGAACTACGTGTATTGGTTCGAGCGCCGGAACAAAGGCATTTTCCTGGCAGCCACACCCATCGATGTAAGCCAGATTTTGCGCGAGCGGCTCTTCGAAGCCTTCGACACCGTGATTCTGACTTCGGCAACGCTGACCGTGGCTGGCCACTTCGAATTCATCCGGCACCGCATGGGGGTAGATCACGCCCTAGAATGCCAACTTCCACCGGAGTTTGATTACCAGCAACAAGCGCTCCTCTACCTGCCGCAGCGCATGCCCGATGTGCGCGACGCGGGCTTTGCCGTGAAAGCAGCCGATGAGATCGTGGCCTTGCTTGAATTGAGCCAGGGACGTGCATTTTGCCTGTTCACGAGCTACGCGCAGATGAATGATCTGTTCGAGCGGGTGCGCGGCCGCGTGGAATTCCCGTCACTTCTACAGGGGACAGCGCCGCGCTCGGTGCTTCTGGAACGATTCAAGAACATACCCAATTCCGTGCTCTTTGCCACGGCTAGCTTCTGGCAGGGCGTGGATGTGCCGGGCGAGCAACTTTCCTGCGTGATCGTGGACCGCTTGCCCTTTGCCGTGCCGAGCGATCCTGTGGTCGCGGCACGTGTGCGGGCATTACAGGAGGAAGGCCGTAACCCGTTCTCGGAATTTCAAGTACCGGAAGCAGTGCTGGCCCTCAAGCAAGGCTTTGGCCGACTGATTCGCACGAAAACCGATCGGGGCGTCCTGGCGCTTCTGGACACAAGAATCTCACGGATGCCGTATGGTAAAATTTTCTTGGAGTCATTGCCGCCCTACCGAAGGACGCAAGACCTAGGGGAGGTCGAGCGGTTCCTGAGCGACAGCAGACCTGCCTGACAGTCCCCGAGGGAAGAAGAGGAAAGACAGCTATTTATGTTTCAAGTAAGCGTAGAAGAAACCTTTTCGTCAGGGCACGCCTTGCGCGGCTACAAAGGGAAGTGTGAGAACCCGCATGGTCACAACTATCGCGTCCAGGTGACGCTCGAGGGACCACAATTGGATGGGATCGGGCTGCTGATCGATTTCACGCACCTGAAAGAGGTCATGCGCGGGATAATCAAGCGCCTGGACCATCAGTTTATCAATGACCTGGAGCCGTTCACGACTGTGAATCCTTCGGCGGAGAATATGGCCAAGTATTTTTATGATGAGGTCACCGGGAAGCTTGGGGATTTGCCGCCAGGTGCGCAGGTGACGGATGTGGTGATCTGGGAAACCGATACGGCGATGGCCAAATATCGTCCTGGAAACTGAAGAGGCAGAAGAGGCGGGCAAAATGAACCGTTCGATCTTGATCATATTGATTCCCGCGCTGTTGATCGCGGTTGGTTACGTCATTGTCTTGAGGATGATGGGGGTTCCACCGGGCTACCCCCGTTTGGCCGTCGCCGTGATCCTGTTCTTCGGCGGCATTTACTGGTTATCGAAACGATCGGGAAAGAAAGCGAACAGCAGCGGGCAATAGCACCCATCGACGCGTTCGCGGTGGTCTATGTACATCACGGAAATATTCAAATCCATTCAAGGTGAGGGAACACGTGCAGGTCTGCCGTGCATATTTGTTCGGCTGACGGGATGCAACCTGCGCTGTACCTGGTGCGATACAGCGTATGCATTCCACGGGGGCCAAGCGATGAGCGTGGAGGACGTACTGGAGCGCGTGGAATCGCTGAACCGGCGCCCGGATGGCGCCCCGACGGGCGTGCCGCTGGTCGAGCTGACAGGCGGCGAGCCGCTCCTACAGCCAGAGATTTATCCACTGGCGGAGCGCTTATTGGCGGCAGGCTATACGGTCATGATCGAAACCAGCGGAGAACGCTTCATCGGAGAATTGCCGGCAGAAGTGATTCGCATCGTGGACGTGAAGTGCCCCGATTCCGGCGAACCGGAGACCTTCGAGACGAAAAACCTGGCTGAGTTGAACAAGAAGGATGAAGTGAAATTTGTGATTTCCAGCCGCCGCGATTACGAATTCGCACGAGAATTCACCCGCGAGCACAACCTAGAAAAGTGCGTTTACGCGGTGTTGTTCTCGCCTGCCCATGAAGACCCGAAAGGGAAGTGGCCAGGCCTGGAACCGCGGGAATTGGTGGAATGGATGCTCGAGGATGGACTGGGCGCGCGACTCGGTCTGCAGTTGCACAAGTTGGTGTGGGATCCCTCGATGCGAGGGGTATGAGCCTCGCGGGGTGGCCAGGGCTTCGCACGAAGCCCTGGCAAGGTGGGGCCATCGGATCATGAGCGACCAAAGCAAGGCAGTTGTACTCCTGAGTGGCGGCATGGACTCCTGCGTGTGTGCCGCTATCGCCCAGGAACGCTACGGCCCCGGCAAGGTAGCCCTGTTGCACGTCATGTATGGTCAGCGGACCGAAAGGCGCGAGCGGCAGGCCTTTGAGCAGATTGCCGACCATTACGGGGTCCGGCAGCGGCTGGTGGTGAGGCTAGATCATTTCCGGACTATCGGAGGGTCGGCGCTCACAGACAAAGCCATCCGCGTGCCCGAAAATCAATGGGAGGCCAACGTTCCCGGCCGAAGTGCTATTCCGGTGACCTATGTGCCGTTCCGAAACGCACATTTCCTGAGTGTGGGAGTCAGTTGGGCAGAAGCCATAGGGGCGGGGGCGATCTACATTGGTGCCGTGGCGGAAGACAGTTCCGGGTATCCCGACTGCCGGCCTGAGTATTACCGCGTATTTCAGGAACTGATTCGTGTGGGAACCAAGCCGCAGACTGAAATTGAAATGGTCACGCCGGTGATCGAGATGAAAAAAAGTGAGATTATTCACCGTGGCAGAGAACTCCGAGCACCGCTGCACTTGACCTGGTCGTGCTATCAAGGAGGGGACTTGGCGTGCGGGAAGTGTGATAGCTGCCTGCTACGTTTGCGGGCGTTCGCGGAAGCCAGAATCGCCGATCCCATCCCCTACCTTGGGATGGCAGCTGGCTCGGCTTGAGAGGGTGATTGCAAGCATTGGAATCTGTGATAGATGAGTGATAATGAGGACACACCGGTCGGAGAAGCAAGGCCGGGGCTCCTCAAGAACAAAAGGAGAATGGGGCATGTCGAACTTATTGAAAGCGTACGCGCTCGCGGCATTGTTGTTGCTAAGCATTGTCGGTTTTGCCGCACCAAAGGCAGCCGCGCAGGACGGAAGGGTCTCGGGAACTATCCTCGATTTTGACGGCAAGCCATGGGCGGATATGCCGGTCAAGATCAAAAGCGAACAGGGCGTATCCCAGGAGACCAAAACGGACGCAAGCGGCAAATATCAATTCAACAATCTGAGGTACGGCAAATACACGGTAAGCGTGCAACCGCCCCAAGTGAAGGATCCGTTCACCACCGTCCTCGAAGTACACGGTGGCTCCGAAACGCCGCCGGCCAACTGGAATTTCAAGGACATCTTGGAAAAACAGAACCCGGACGCAGCCGCGCAAATGAAAAAACAGGCAGAAGAGAAATCAAAGTTTACCGGGATGAAGCTGCATTTTGATCAAGGCATGGTGCTTCTGGATCAGGAGAAAGCAGCAAAGGCAGACCTTGCCAAGGCCACGCCCGATCAGAAGGATGCTGCCAAGGCAAAGGTGGCCGACCTTTCCGATCAGGCGGTAACTGAATTCAAGGAAGCCCAGAAGGCCGCTCCGGAAAAGGATCCGAACGTTCATCTGTTCTGGGCGCGCATGGGCGAAGCCTATGACGTGGCCGGACGCAACGACGAAGCGATCAACGCCTACCAGCAGGCCGTAGCGGCCAAACCAGACAACGCCGGCTATTACAACAACCTGGGCAACGTGCTGGCGCGTGCCGGGAAAATCGATGACGCAAAGACGGCATATTCGAAGAGTGCCGAACTGGATCCGACAAACGCGGCCCTAGCCTGGCGCAATTTCGGTATCAGCCTGTATCAGGTGGGGCGAATGCAGGAAGCAGTGGAACCTCTGCAGAAGGCCACACAGGCAGATCCCAAGAACCCGCAGGGCTGGTATCTGCTGGGAGCGTGCCTGGTAGCCTCGGCCGATTACAAACAGGTGGGCGACAAAATGGAAGTCACGCTGAAGCCCGGAACCATTGAAGCCTACCAGAAGGCCATCGATCTCGATCCGAACGGGCCCTACGGGCAACAGGCGAAGCAAGGTCTGGAAGCGGTCCAGCAATTGACTGGTGGCATTGACACGAAAGTGGGCGGGAAGAAAAAGAAGTCCTAAACTCAGATTCACCACTTTCCGTTCGTAAACCGGCTCTGCTTTGGCAGGGCCGGTTTTCTTTTTGGACCGGCAGCGCGCGGCACAGTCTATCGATGGGACAACGTCCCGGTGATTTTGGTCCGCTGCAGTGCCCAAGAAAAAGTGAGAATCGACGTGGGGAGCAGGCCGAGTGCGAATACGAAGAGAATTAGGAGTGGTTTAGCGATGGCCGAGAGGCTCGCACCTTGCAGTAGCGCCGCGCGCATGGCCTCCAGCGCGTAGGTGACCGGGTTCAGGTGCGCGACCACCTGCAGCCACGGCGGCAGGATGCTGACGGGAAAGAGCATGCCGCCCACCACGCTGGAAATCCCGAGAAAAAACCACTTGGAAGGATTACCGCGTTTGAACAGCAACAAATACGCCGATGAGAAGATGCCCAACCCTGAAAACGACAGAAGCGTAGCCACAAGCACAACCAGCACGGAAAGCCAGTTGGCCGAGCGAAGCGGAAAGCCAAAAAGCGCGCTGCCCCAGCCCAGATATACGGCGATGCGCAGGGTGGTCACCGCGAAAGGGTAAGTCGCCGAACCAACCAGAATCACCGGAAGCGATACCTGAGTTACGAGAAGAGGCTCGAGTGTGCCCGTATCCCTGGCCTCTTCGAGCGTACGGTCGAAGGAGTCCAGAGCCGCATGCAGGTAATCGAAAAAAACGAAACCGACCAGTGAGTAGGCAAAATACGTAGTGCCTTGCGGAAGGGCCTCGCGGAGTTGCGGTGAATCCACAAAACGGGCCACGTAATAAAACATGGCAGCCCCGAAGAGGGCTTCGACCAATTCCAGCACGAATGGACCGCGGTAGGTGCTGGCAATGCGGAGATCGCGTTGAAAAAACAGCAGGAAATCGCGCAGCACGCGGATCATGAGGCGGCGGGCTCCTCAAGAGAACGCGCACTGTGGCCCGTGAGGCGGGAGAAAGCTTCTTCCAGAGACGACGCCCGTGATCTCGATCTAAGGGCCGCCGGCGTATCCAGGGCCACCAGGTTCCCTTCTTTTAGGATAGCGACACGGTTAGCCAAGAGTTCGATTTCCGAAAGCGTGTGCGAGGCGAAGAGGAGCGAAGTGCCTTCTTGCTCGAGCACCTCTTCTTTCAAGAATCGGCGGAAATCGGCGGCGGCGAGCGCGTCAAGACTTCGCGTCGGCTCGTCTAGCAGAAGCACCTTTGGCCGGTGGAGAAGCGCACGCAGGAGGCTGAGGCGCTGGATCGTGCCGGAGGAAAGCGTGCGCACCTGACGGTCGAGAGCACTGCCCAACTCAAACTGCTCAGCCAGAGCGGGGATACGCGTTCGCAAGAAAGAATCGGAGAGATGATTCAGGCGGCCGAAGAAACGCAGATTCTCGCCGCCGGTCAGGCGCGCATAGAAGCCCAGGTCGGAACCCGCATGGTAGCCCAGGTGGCGTCGAACAGCCGCGGGCTCCCGGGCAGAGTCGAAACCGGCCACGACCGCTGTGCCACGCGTTGGGAGGAGGAGCGTGGCGAGGATTCGAAGGAGTGTTGACTTGCCGGCGCCATTGGTGCCAAGCAGCGCTAGTGCTTCTCCCGGTCGTACTTGTAAGGAAATGCCGCGGAGCGCCGGAAGACTTGGGGAGGCAAACGGTTGCAAAAAGGCGCGCCAGCCGCTGTGGGCTCGGGGAAAAGATTTTTCCAGAGAATCGATTGTGATCGCGAATTCTGACACTCTCGTGTTTATAGCCTGTCTCCGGAAAGAAAACAATCTCGGGGAGCGGCGGAAAGGGACGAGACCGCGTGGAAAGGAACGGTAATCCCCGGTAAGATAGTCGCGAACAGGCACTACTGCATAGGATAGAAGGTATAGCCAGGAAGCCGGGGAGCGAAGGAGATGATGGCGTTTTCCGATCGCGTGATGGTTCCAACCCATGTGCTGGTAAGGCACTTGGATGGAGAAACAGTGCTTTTGAATTTGGACACCGAAAAGTATTTCGGATTGGATGCCACCGGCACGCGCATGTGGGAATGGGCTACGCACTCGTCCAGCATCGAAGCCGCTTATGCAAAGCTCCTCGAAGAATTTGAAGTGGAACCAAACGAATTGCGAAATCATCTTGCCGAGTTGCTGGCCCAATTGGTTGAAAACGGACTACTCAAAATAATGCCTGCCGATGTGGAAACCATTCCAGCGATATAGGGCGCTGGATCCGGAAGCCCGCAAGTTGTTTCGGCGCGCCGTGATCCTGCTCGCTCGTACCACTTTGTCCTTGCGCACGCGCGGTTTCAAGAAGACAAAAGACGCGCTGCAAAAGAAATTGCCGTCCATCCCTCCGCCGCAGGTGCCAAAGGACAAGGCGGCCGAGTTGGTGGGGAAGACCTGCCGCATGGTGAGGGCGGCTGCTCACTACGGAATCGGCCAGCCCACCTGCCTGGTGGAATCCTTGACCCTGTGGTACCTGCTGCAAAAACAGAACGTTCCTGCCAACTTGCGAATTGGTGTGCGCAAGTCATCAGAGAGATTCGAAGCGCACGCTTGGGTGGAATACGACGGAGACGCCTTGAATCAGGCAGAGGAACAACATCAGCATTATGCGGCCTTCGACAGCGAATTCGCGGACCTGCCCGGAGAAAAGCCATGAGCGGCTTTTTTGGGATCGTGCGACAAGACGGAAAGCCGGTGGAAGAGCGATTGTTGGAGACGATCGCGGAACAATTGAGTCTTCGCGGGCCCGAGGGCACCCATGTTTGGAAGCAAGCCAACATCGGAGGGTGCTTTTCCTGGATGCGGACGGGCCCGGCACCGCAGGCATCGCTGCAACCTGTCATTTGGGGAGATCGGTATTACCTCTGGGGAGACCTTCGTCTGGACGGAAGAAAGGAGCTAGGGGAGCACCTTGCAGGATTCGATTCTGCGCACGAAGCAAATGCAACGAGCGAGGAGCTTCTTCTGCGGGCATGGGCGAAATGGGGTGCTGAGTCCCTTGAGCGCGTGATTGGAGATTTCTCCTTCGCGCTGTGGGATACCAAAGAAGGAAGTCTGTGGTGCGCCCGGGACTTTGTTGGGCCGCGACCTTTCTACTACGCGCGGGTGCAGAGCGCTTTTTGTTTCAGCAATACCCTGGAGATTCTGCGACTCGTGCCGGAAATTTCCCGGGAGCTGGATGAAGCGTTCCTGGGGGATTTTCTGCTGGAGGGTTGGAACGTCGAGCCGACGCGCACCGTCTATCGAGACATTCGACGCCTTGCTGCGGGCCACCTCCTGAGATTATCAAAGGGTACTATCGAGATTCGGCGATTTCGAACGCTTCCGATTGAAGAGCCGTTGCAACTGAAATGCGCGGACGATTACCTTGAAGCCTACCGAGAACTGCTAAAAGTCGCTGTAAACGATCGTTTGCCGGAGGGTAAAACCGCTCTCTATTTGAGTGGAGGTCTGGATTCGAGTTCCGTGTGTGCGATAGCGAGCCAGATTGCCGGCGCGCGCGCGCAGAAAGAAAGACTAAAAGCCTTCACGCTGAGTTGGGCGCCTTTTTTCGATGATCCTGAACCCGCGCTGGCGAAGCTCACTGCTGAGCACTTAGGAATCTCGCAGGAAATTTTGCAGGAAAACGAGCTAACTCCCTTTGAGGGGGCGGCGACCAGGGAGGGAAGCACTCCCGAGCCCAACGGAGAAATATTCTTCGCCCGAGAGCGGAGGCATTCACAGAAGATCGCGGCGCACGCGAACGTGGTGTTGGCTGGCGATGGAGGGGATGACGTCTTGACGGGCCAGGGCTGGCCCTACCTGGTGCATTTGTGGCGAAGGGGAGAGTGGAAGGAGATTGTACGGGACTTTGGCGGCTATTTTTGGGCCCACCAAAGCCTTCCTCCCATTCGCGGAGGATTCCGCACCAAGCTGAGGGAATTGTGGAAACGAGGAGATCCTTATGAAGGCTATCCTGAATGGCTCAACGAAGAGTTCGCGACGCGGGCGAATCTAAGGCAAAGGTGGCTGGAACGGGACGTGAAAAATGCCCAAACACTCCGTGAACATCCGCTGCATCGGGAGGCTTACGCAGCTCTTCACGGCGGATTCTGGGCCAGCGTGCTGGAGACCGAAGATGCAGGCTGGAACCGCGTAAGGTTGGAAACGCGGGCACCGCTTCTCGATCTCAGGATTTTGAGATTTCTACTGCGCCTCCCCCCAGTCCCCTGGTGCGTGAACAAAGAACTGTGCCGGCGGGTCATGAGAGATGCATTACCAACCGCGGTGACTGAGAGAGCCAAAACACCTCTTTTGATTGATCCGATCGAAAAATGTGGAGAACCAGCAGGGTGGATGCTCGGCCTCCCCCAGGCAGCCCCGGGGGAAATAGAAAGATTTGTAAATTGGGCCAAATGGTGCGAAACTTTGTATCGCTCCAAGGGTTCCCTTAGATGGTCAGTTCTCCGCCCGGTCAGTCTTCTGCATTGGTTGAATGCCGTTGAAAGTCGGTCAGGGATTCAGTAGAGTGTTTGTCAGCAGAGGGGCGTAGATGAAGCAGCCGTCTGAAAAATCCGAAAAGAAAAAGCCGTATCAATCACCTAAGCTGCTTGTATACGGGAACCTGACCCAGATGACGCAAGCTGTTGGAAGAAAGTCTCAGTCTGACGGTGGAAGAATCGGTACAAACCGTAAGACCGGCCGTTGAACTCTGTCCGGAGTTCAACGTTAAGCCAAGAATAAAATTCCTGTGAGCTATTCCTACCGAGCCTACGGTGTTGGAATTGATTCCACTAGCAGTATTCCTGGTCTCGAACCAGTCCGGCCGGCCGCCACGCGTTTTCAACTTCGATTCGAAACCGGCTGCGAGCCCGATTGGGTGAAGCGCGGAACCTCCTTACCCGGTCGAATCCTGTCCCATCTGCCAGAGGAGAAGCGCACCGCGGATCCCGCTTTTGTCCTCACCGAACACGGAAATGGAAAGTGCTACGACCTGTCCTATTCCGATGGAGCACGTTTTGTTGTCGATGAGAAGGCGGAACGAATGTGGGGCACCATTCAGCCACCACATGGCAGCGAAGATCTGGCCATCTATCTTCTCGGGCCGGTAATGGGATTTCTCCTGCGTCACCGGCATGTGACTTGTCTTCATGCCAGCGGTGTGGAACTTCACGAACGCGCCGTGCTTTTTTCTGGCGATGCAGGCTTTGGGAAATCCACGACCGCGGCTGCACTCGCCCTGCGCGGCGCACCCGTACTCTGCGAAGATATCGTACCTTTAGAGTTAACAGAAGATCGTTACTGGGCCATTCCCGGATATCCGCGCGTGTGTCTGTGGCCCGATGCGGTTGCCAAGCTGGTCGGTGACGCGGAGGCTCTTCCTCTGATCTCTCCCCTGTGGGAAAAACGTTACCTTCCGCTCGATGGAGTGCGTGCAAAGTTCGCGGGAGAAAGGAAACCTCTCGGCATCATTTACCTCTTTGGCGAACGCTCTTCTCTGTCTTCTGCGCCGCGCATCGAGGAGATGCGGCCGAGAGAGGCCCTGCTCGAATTGGTGCAGAACACTTATATGAACTGGCTGTTGGATCGCGAACGGCGTGCGGAGGAATTTGAGGAGCTGTGGAAGGTCGTGCAAGAAGTTCCCGTTCGCCGCGTCGTGGCACACACGGACGGCGAACGACTCGCCGCCTTGTGCGAGCGAATCTTTGAGGATGCCGGGCAAATCCTGGGGAAGAGTTGAAGCCCAAGTTTTGGTGTCGCGGCCGACGGCAAGGTGGAAGTGGCTGCCAGGTGTACACTGGCGAAAGCAAAGCGGGAGCCTGTTCTGCCTGAAATTCATCCATTCGGTACTTCCAGCCTGCAAAAAGAGTGGTCCTTTCTGTGTGCCTGCGTGTCGCCTGGTGTGCGTGACGCTGGCATCCGCTCGCTTCTCGCCAGTGGATTGAATTGGGACGTGCTTCTGGAACTCGCAGACGAACACAGTGTGCAGGGAGTACTTGCGAATCGGCTGGAGGAAGCAGCCTTCTTGGGCGTCCCCAACGATGCCCGAGAAAAGCTGCTTGGCAGGATGCGCGCGCAACACCTGTTCACTTTGAGCATGAGCGCCGAACTCTTTCGAATTTTGCAGGATTTCTCGCGGCTGCAGATCGAAACCATCCTCGTGAAAGGACCCCTGGTATCGCTGCTGGCCTATGGCGATCCTGCGGTGCGCAGCTACGTCGATCTGGATCTGCTCCTCCGCCATCGCGACATCCTGAGCGCTACGCGACGCATGTTGGAACTGGGATTCGAAGCGGAAGTGGCGGAATCCGCCATTCAAGCAGGAAAAATACCCGGCGAATATCTTTTCAGGAGGCCGGGAACTCAACGCATTGTGGAACTGCACACGGAGCACACGTTCCGGTATTACCCCAAGCCCATGCGTATTGAAGACCTGTTCGCGAGAAGAAGGGTTGTCCCGTTGGACGGCCAGAATATGCCGGCGCTGAGCCTGGAAGATGAATTCGTGCTCAACTGCATTCACGGAGCGAAACATTTTTGGGAACGGCTGATGTGGGTTTCAGACGTGGCCGCGGTGGTGGCCAAACATCCGGAGATGGATTGGGAAAAGGCGCGCCGGGCGGCCGCAGAAGTCGGTGCAGAACGAATGTTGTGTGTGGGCCTGCTTCTTGCGGAGCTTGTCTGTGGAGTCAAATCGCCGGCTGCAATGGATGAGGAGATTCGCAAGGATCGAGCCTGCGAAGATCTTTGCCAGCAAATTCAATCCTGGCTACCCTATGCAGGTTTTACGCCGCCTTCCTTGAGCAGACGAGCGCTATTTCGCCTGAAGATGGCAGGCGGTGGCGCCACAGGAGCCGCGTATCTGACCCGGTTGTCGCTTTCCCCAACGCAAGAGGATTGGGTGCAAGGGACAGAAGAACGGAGATCGTGGTTATGGGATGCGGTGAGACGGCCGCTCCGCCTGTTTCGCAAGTACGGCTCGAACGAATAAAAGAAGAGAGCCCTTCGAAAAAAATCTGCCTTGCTTTCGGCGCAAGCCAGATTCTCCGGTCATTCTATCCGCTAAATACTGGTGCGCTCACCGCTGCGAAATTCCTTCTTTTCTACCGGCGGTGGAATCTCGACGGAGACAGAAAGAGCCGCTTTGTTGCGAATCAGTCCCAGCTTGATCGTCTTCTCCTGCTTCTTCTCCGCCATCTTTTCACGTAGCTCGCCGACCGAGCGAATCCTCTCGCCGTCTACGCTGATGATGACGTCGCCGACTTTCAGGCCGGCCTTCGCGGCCGGGGAATCGGGGAAAACGCCGCGGACAAGTATTCCTTCTCCCTCCGGAGCGCCAAAGTAATTGCCGAATTCGCCATCGAGGTTTTCCGCGTCAACTCCAAGACGCGTCCGGGAAGAGTTCCAAGGCCCGCTCGCAAAAATCTCACCCATTTCCGGAATCTCAGGTATCTGAATCGCAAAGCTACCCGGAGCGGCGGAAGAAGAGACAAAGGTCTTGGCGCGATGCGACTCAGATTTACCCAACGTCACGCTGATGGCTTGGGAATGGCCGTCACGCCAAACCGTAATTTGTGCGGCACGCCCCGAGGGAATTTCACGAATCATGCGGCGGAATTGCTCCGTCCCTTCCACGCGCTGGCCATTGATCTCTGTGACCACATCGCTTTCCTTCAGGCCAGCCTTGGCTGCGGGACTCTCTGGCACAACTTTGCCCAGCAGTACGCCGCGCTCCGCAGGCAGTTTGAGTTCCTTGACCTTATCGGCCGTGACTTCGGTAATCCCCACACCCAGCCATCCGCTACCTGACCCGACAAATACTTGCATGTCCTGTTCGTCGCCATCGAGCGAAGTGAGTTGGGCCAGTTGTAAGTCATCGAGGGCTTGCTGGAGTTCTACGACTTGCTTTGCTGCCTCCTGGGGAGCCCCCTGTTGGAAAAATTGCTTTCCCGTTGGACCCGACGGGTCTGCTTTACGAGCCGAGGAGCCAGGAAGCGCAATCAGTGCCACCGCCATAGCGCCAAGGCCAAGGGTCATGAAAAGGTTCTTTGTGTGCATGGTGTATCGCCTCTCCTTGTGTCTTTAGACGCGGAAAAAGCTAAACCGTTGAGCGCAAGGCCACCACGCGGATGGTCCCATTTATCGTCCCCAAATGAATGGGAGGGCCCCCGTGACCCAGCTGGCCATGCACCGTGCGTGGCTGGGCCGCCCCCTTCATGACCATGGGAAGGTCGCTCGAAAAGCTGCCGTTCATGCAACGTGCTTCTAGCTCGGCAGGCAGATCCGCCGGAATGGCCAGCAGGACCGAACCATTGGTGGTTTCCGCAAACGCGCCTCTCGCGTCGTTTGCATGCTTCAATTCCACATAGATATTGCCGTTGGTGGTATGCGCATGAAGATTTCCGCTGCTCTCGTAAACTTCGATATTGCCGTTCACGGTATGCAGTTCCCCAATCGACTCGGAGCTAAAGACCCGCAGTGTCCCATTGATATTGTTCACATGATTCAATTGCACGCGGCGAGGAACATGAATAAGGTAGTCCACTGCCACCTCGACGCCCTCTTGCTGGGGGTACCGGGTGGAGACCGAAAGGGCATCCGGCTTGGCTTCGATGTCAATGGCCACCAAGTCGAGTAGAGATTGTTTTTCCGGCGTAGTTTTGACAGCGCGGATCTCGACTTCTTCCCTGTCCCAGCCCTCGATGCGCACCGTGCCGTTGACGTTGTTCAGCTCGAAGGAACCGTCGGGACGCAGCGGATACGTCTTTGTGACTTCCTGTGTGATCCCGAAACACGCTGGGGCAAGAAGCGCGAGGCCCAAGAACATACCGGGCCCCATGCGCCGAATTGCAGAGAGAAGCAGCATATATCCTCCTTCATGGATCCACCTGAATTCAATCCTCGGGCTCAAAACCAAGTTCGAGTCCAACCGCTTCTGCTCTAGTGCTGCAGCTGAAACTCAAAACTCATCGTGGAGACTACCTCCACGCTTTTTCCGTTGACGAGTTCCGGCTTCGCACGCCATTTACGAACCGCAGTCGTGGCGGCATCGACCAGTGCCGGCTCGCCTTCCAAGACCTTTTCGACGCTCACTGTCCCGTCCGTTTTCAGTCGAATCTGCAGCACAACCCGGCCTTGAACCCCCGCGTTTTGCGCCAGAGCGGGGTATTCGGGAGGTGGAGAGAGCGTCAGACGTTTTATGAAGTCCCTATTGTCCTCGTGCACGCTCCCCATGAACACAACTTCAAATCGCTTCTTCGCCGTGTCGAACCAATCGTCTTTGAGGTCGTTCGGAGATAGTTCCGGCGGCGCGTTACCCGGCTGTCCTTGCGGAGAAGGAGGCGAAACGGGAGTGGCCTGATATTCCGTAAACTTTTCAGCTAGCCGCTGTTTTTCCTCTTCCTGTAGAGATTGACGAAGCGCGGTCTGCGCGTCGAGGTATTGCAATTGAATTTTCCCTGCCGTGGTGTGCAGCCTTAGGATCGCTCCCCCACCGTTCAAGCTGGCCATCACGTGCACCGGTCCATTGGGTTGGGATTGAATGTTCAGCGGAAGGGAAGGATCGGCCTCAATTCGGCTGGGACCGCCGCTCTCGACGACCGCATCGATGTTCATGGCGATATTGCGCGGCAGAAAAACCACGATGTCGCCGGTGTGGGAAGCAAGTTGCGATGGGCCGGGCAGCCGGACGAAGCGCGTCCTCTCTGACGCCTCCGGATTGATCCAGGCGGTGATTGTGCCTTCACCCGTTTCGGCGTGAACCCGATTGGCGACACGTGTGAGACATATACTGCCGCCGCTGGTTGCCACTTCCATCGGACCAGCAACGGAGATGACGCGGATGCCTCCGCCACCTGTTTCAGCGTGGACCGAGCCGTGCACTTCGCCGAAGTCAATTTGCCCCCCGGTGGTGCGAACGGTCACATAAGAGCCCGCTTCACCGATGGCGATATTTCCGCCGTCGGTTTCCAGGCGCGCCGTGCCTTTAATTCGTGCCGCGCGGATATGGCCACCGCCTGTGTGTAATTTGGCGTTGCCGTCAATATTGCCCGCAACGATGTGGCCCCCGGCGGTGTATGCGTCCACATCGCCTGCGACGTCCTTCAGCGTAATGTGTCCGCCTTGGGTCTCGATTCTGGTGACAGCTCGCTCACCCCGCAGGAGCGGCGGGCCGACCATGCCGATGCGCCCGGCCGTGATATTTCCACCTTGTGTGACCAGGGTGACGCGTCCATCCACGTCAGCTGTCTCGATATCGCCGACTCCGGTGGAAACATCCAGGCTGAAGCCGGCAGGCACAGTAACCACAAACTGCACATAGAACTGCACGTTTCGGCCCGGGACGCGGTGGTTTGGATTCAGAGCATTGGCATTGGGAAGAGCGCCCGAAAGAAAAACAGCGTCAACCGTTTCGCGGGTCGTCAGGGAATAATAATCCAGCAATTTCTGGCCATGGGGGGCAGGGGCGTCCGTTTCGATATGAACCGTGTAGCGAAGGATCGGTGGTGCGCCCGCCGGCAGGGTCTGGATGCGCACATTCCCCAAATCCGTGGTCAAGTGCAGGGTCATCCCACTGCTGACGCGGAGTTCTCCAGAGCGATCGACCGAAGCATGGGGAGGCACGTTGTCTGCATTGGCTCGCAGAGCAAGAAGCAGGCAGCAAGGCAGACAGAGGAATGCCGAGGCGGCGATGAAAGACTCACGCAACCGCCGCCGCGCCATAAACAGGTTGTAGGATGAGCCGAGCATGAAAGAAAACCAAATTTCGTTCCGAAACCGGGCGATCACTGATCGTTGCGCGCGCTGATCTCGCGTAACGCCGCGGCGCTCCGCAAGCGCACATAGCGGCTGGGGTCATTGCGTTGCAGATTATCGAGCTCTTGAATCAGATCTTCGACGGACTGGCCTTTAGCCCCGGAATGCGTGCCTGCCTGGACGATGGCACCGGAAGGCAGTTCGGGAGCCTGCTCTGCCGAAGTCACCACCGTCTGGTTTTGAGCCTCTTCGAGCGCGCGAACCAGCAGATTCACGGCTTCCACGCGAACTCCCGGATTAGAATCGTGCTGCAGAGACTCGAGCAGTGCCTGCCGTACCGTGCTGTCCATTCCGGAATCGCGTAGGGCCTCCAGTGCTTTCAAGCGTACCGCGGGATTCTGGTCGTTGCGCGCCGCAGCGAGGAAAGCCGCGCGCACTTGCAGGTCTTCGGCGCGGGCTTTCAGCGCATCCAGGCAATTGAGCCGCATATCTGAGTCAAATCGATTGCCACTCTTCACCACAAACGTTAGAACGCTCCGTACATCGGAGTCATCCAGGTTTCCGTTGAGTTCGATGGGCTGTTCGGCGCTTAGACGGACACGGACATTTTTTGAGCCGGAATAGGGAGAAGGAGTAAAGTTGATACCTGCCACAGCCATCTTGGACAGTTGATCGTCCGTAAGCTGCTGTTTGTTGGGGCGCACGTTGACCGCTTGGTCCTGGGCGACAGCCTCATTCCGCCCGCTGGACCACAGGCTATATCGCGTGCCAGCCACCAGACCGAGAAGCACAAGCGTAGCGGCGCTCCATGCCGGGTGCAGCATCATCCAGCCGCGCAACCAGCCATACACAACCACTTTTTCTCTTGCGGGAGGGCGCACCAGATCATCCAGTTTTTCAGCTAGCTCACTGCGGCACCGGGACAGCAAGATGCCCGCCGCATCGAGATGCTCACCGGCGTGCGGAAGGGAACTGACGGCATTTTGGAACTCGCGTTCTTCGCTGAGCTGAGCCCGGCAGGCCGGGCAATCGACAAGGTGACGCTCGATGGCGACGCGTTCCTGGTCGTTCACTTCGTCGCAAACATAGAACACAAGAAGCGCGGAAGTTTCTTCACAGGCTCCCTTCTGTTCGCCCGGCTTCATCGCAGCACACCCAATTCGTTGCGGAGCTTCCGCGTGGCGCGGAAAAGAGAATTCTTGACTGTTTCCTCACTCGTGCCCAGGGCATCGCCGATGGCACGCAGCTTCAAGCCCTGGTAGTGCTTCATTTCGAAAACGACGCGCTCGCGGGGAGAAAGCCTTTCCATCGCTGCTGCCAGACGCGTCTTGATTTCCAGGCCAAGCAAGTTTCTCTCCGGGTCCAGAGTGGCCCGGTGTTCCCGTTGGCGTTCGAAGAAATCCGTGCCGCCATCTTCAAATTGGCTGGAATGCAGTTCGGGCGCCTGATCCTCGGGGCGCGCTTGCCGGCGGCGAAGCTGATCGAGACAAACGTTCGTGACAATGCGATACAGCCAGGTATAGAAGCTGCATTCGAAGCGGAACCGGTGCAGATTACGGTAGACCTTCAGAAAGGCTTCCTGGTAGACGTCGCGGGCGTCTTCGGTGCGTTTCATCAGGTTCAGCGCCAGCCGCAGTACATCCCGGTCGTAGCGGCGTACCAATTCCTCAAAAGCGGGCCGGCTACCAGCCTGCGCTTGTTCTACCAGTGCTCGTTCTTCCAGGCTGGCAAGGGAGGTCACCGAAGCCAACGCCGAATCCGAATTGCTGGTTTGACCGGATCCATTTGCAAAAGCCAGAGCCCAACGGGGTAGAGACATGTTCGCTTTCTCTTTGCCGAATCTGGTGTAAGTCCCCAACCACCCTACAGTTGAGAAATCGATATCCTTCGCGGAGATGACGCACTCCGCCGCTACGCAGTTAGACGCGGCGAGCCACGGGCGGTGAGCCATGAATAACCTAGCGCCGGAGTGCCGCACCAGCTACCGCAATTGGTTTGATGCACCCGGCAGGCCGGGCGTCGTACACCCTCAATTCGCGCGCTGAGCCACGGGCCTACCGAGTCGCCAGGTCAGCAGTGGCCAAGCCAGGAGCAGTAGCACCACCAGCAGGATTCCGTAGCCATTCATGCGATAGAACGTATCCGGCTGGGTGACAAGCTCAACCGCGCCTGCCAAAAGCGACGTGCAGGCCACAACCAGGAACAGGCCCAGCAAATTGAAGCGCACCACGCGTCGCATTCCGATGACCACCACGGCTAAGAGAATTGTTGAGGCTAGAAACTGCTTCAGGAAATCGGCCGGCGAGCCCCAACTCGTAACCAGCACTGCCGCCACCGCAAGGAACAGAATTATGCGCAGCCATCGAATCCGCAGCTCTGCGCCGAGAAAGGCGCCGGCGAGAAGGAGAACTCCCGTTGTTAGAAGAGCCATGTAGGCGGTATTGCCGATTATCCCCAAACTCGGGTAGATCGCGTCATAGGAAGTTCCAAAGCTGGATGGTATGCGGCGGTGCAAGGTCGGCCACCAGGCGGAAGCAAAATCGAGCAGGCGTCGCAAGCCCATCAGCAGCGCGGAACCCCCCGAGCCAATCCAGAACGCATCGCGGTAATAGTCCGCGGGCATGCCCAGCCAAGTGGGGAGCTGCTCTTCGCCGAAAGCGCGGCCGGCAAAAGACCAGGCGAGACCAAACAGCAGCGTGATGCCTCCCAGCAAAACCGCCCCGAGCAGGAAAACACCCACGGCCGCGGTGCCGAAGAACAGCCGCAATGGCATGGTTGTTTGATAACTCTCGAGCAGGGCGGGAATTCCCCGTCCGAAGCAGAAGTACACAAGAAAACCGGCTAGACCTATGAGCCCCCAGCCAAACAAACGCCGCCAAGGAACACCGACTGCTGGTTGGACCCGCAGCCGTTTGAAGAAGAACACCATCACGCTGATCAACAGGCCCAAGGTCCCGCAGTACTGGACGACCGAAAACAATGTTCGTCCCACGCCTTGCTCTTCCTGCTTGCGTTGAAATTCTTCGGGAATCTTGATGTACGTGCGGTAACCCGCCGGTTCGTCGCCGAGCAATTGCAGGCTCATGCGCACATAGGCGTGGTCCGCAGAATCCTTCACGTTCAGAGGGATGGGGTCTAGCGGGAGGATTTGCTGCCAGGCCAGGGTATGATCCGTGCGATTGGGCCGTTTGTCCGAATTTGCGTCCACGAGCTTCCAGCCGCTCAGATCGATGTGCTTTTTCTCTCTGAGGAACCTCTCTGCGATGGCTACTGCTTCGTCTTTTGGCAGGTTTGCGCCAGGGGTAGCTTCGGCCAAAGTGTGCCAGAAACCGTGGAGGGAACCATCGGGTTTCAGCGTGACCGCAAATTCCTCAGGCTGAGAATCGCGGAAATAGCGCACACGCCAGAGGGCTCCGGGCACGCGCTGTGAATAGATGTTGTTGATCTCGGCAACAGGAATGCGCCGGCGCAGAAATTCGTTGGTTAAGGGACTGGTAGTATCGACCATTTGAGCAGCTTTGCGATAGCTGTTTGGATCCAGCCCATGCTCCCGCAGGATCGCATCTGCCCGCAGAGTCGCGGTATGGCGATCTGCTGAGACTTTCAGGTAATCGCCAATATGCTCGCGTTTCAAATGCAAGGCGAGGAACCCGCCAAGGAGCACGCCTACCGCCAGAAAACCCAGTGTCCCCGTGGTGAGCGGATCATAGCGGCGAGCTGAGATAGGGGAGTGCTCTGTGTTGACTGCGGGGGCCAGAGTGATTTCCGGTGCCGGATCGGCTCGATTGAGCAGATCCTCGACGTTTTCAAAGCGCCCACGGGTCAAGTAGAGTGCACCAGAAAACAGTAGCGGCGCCACGGCAGCGAGTCCCACAACAATGCCGGAAATTTTGAAATACAGATTATCGGAACGGATCAGCAGCATGCCGACCAGGGACGCGTCGACGGTGTAGTGCCAGATCAGCGTGGCCACGATTCCCCAGCGCAACATCACCAGGCCAGCCACAATTCCGATCAGACCGACTTCAATTCCTCGAATATAGCCCGGTTCCTGCGGATAGGCGCTATGCAGAAAACTCCAAAAGAACGCGGGAAGAATGATCGCCAGTGCTCGTGAACCGGTAAGCTTGTGGAGAAAGGGAATGGCAAACAGGCGGAAGAGGAATTCCTCGCTTGTCGCTGCCAACACACCGATGGCCACGCCCGCGATCCAAGGAAACGAAGTGTTCACCACGTCGGAGTAGCTCAAGTCCTGTGGTGCCCAAACTCCAAATCGGCTGCCAATCATATAAAAAGCAACGATGAAGCCGATATGCGCCGCAGCCATGGAGAGCCCTACCACGGAGGAGCAGAAGAACTCTTTCGAACGCATGCCTCGCAACGAAAATGCGCGCGTCAGCCGCAGTCGTTCGGGTTGCGCCGCTCGGTAAAGCGGTTCACCGCCAGGCATAACCAGGCTGACCGTCAGCGCCGTGCCCAGCGCTCCCAATAGCATTTTGAATAAGCTTTCCAGGAGGAAACTCGGATAACTCAGGTGCGTGTCGTACCCGGCGCGCACGGAACCCCAGTCGTTCAACTGCATCAGGAAATACAGGATGGCAACAACAGCCCCGATCTTAAGTGCTGCCCCCCAGGAAGTCTTACCCTGGCGCGCTAAGACAATGCCCAGCCACAACGCGCCGCCCAACAGGAACCCGTAGGGGATGATGGCGACCTGGTTGTAGAAAACATTCGTGGAACGCAGGTGCTGGTAATCGCGCGTCCACGCTTCCGGAACTTGCAGGAATTCCTGGCTGTCACCAACGCGATCACCTTGCAAACCCACTTGCAGCCGATAGGGCGCTTCCTTGGCTTTGAAGCCCTTGCGCTCCCAGGCAAAGGACCAGTCAAGTCGGTTTGGACGCGCCTGTGAATTCGCTTCCGCCTGCAAAAATTCCCACTGGTTCAGGTCCGTGCCAAGTTTCGACTGAACAAACTGTTCGGCTGCGGCGATCGCATCGTCGCGATTGAAGGATTTCGCTCCCATCGCTTCCGCAATTTTGTGGTCGTAGCCAACAATACTCCCGGCAGGACTCACGCGAACGCGAAATTCTTCTTGCTGCTGAGGACGGAAGAAGCGCACATCCCAATACCAGATGCTTACCTCGCTGGACATCAGGTGATTGGCTTGCTGCAGGCCCAGTTCCCGTTCGAGGTAGGTTTTGGCGTTTTCGTCCACATCGAAAACGATGGTGGATTGATCACCGGTGAGGTCTTCTCCCAGGCCCTCAACAAACTGCCTTGCGCGCGATTGCGCCTCGACGCGGGAGACCTTGAAATCGACGGATGCTTCCGGAAAGGCCCGGAAAAAATACTTATGGGCAAAAAAAGCGCCAATAATCCCACAAACGATCCATAGGACCAGAATGCGCTTGTCCGAGCCCGTTAACCGATCTTCCGCCAAGGGAGCCTCCAGGAACGAATCCGTGCCAAACGCCCACTCTATCGATACGCAGGCCCGGGATGCAAGTTTCACGAAAAGCGGAGGTTACTTCGAGGATGATATAAAGAAGAGAGCCATGAGTATCAGCCTGCAAACGAATGTGCAGATGGTGAAGGGTGTGGGGCCGCAGCGCGCGGAGCTACTGGCGCAGCGTGGCATCTACACGCTGGAAGACCTTCTCAATTACCTGCCTTTCCGCTACGAAGACCGCATCCATTTCTCGAAAATTAGGGACGTGCAGCCCAACGGCACCTACACCCTGCGAGCGCGGGTAATGAGTGGGCAAGCGGTGCGCGGCATGTACGGCCGCGACGCCATCTATCACCTGCTGGTGCAAGACGACAGCGGTTCGTTGCCTTGCAAGTTTTTTCACGGTGGCTACCTGGAAGGCCGGTTGAAGCCCGGGCAGGAGCTTATCCTCCACGGAAAAGTGGAAATCGACAAACAACGTCCGGCACGGCGCGAGATGGTGAACCCGCAGATTGAGGTTCTGAGCGGCGAAGAGATCGATTCGACAGAGATGGGCCGTATCGTACCGGTGTATGAGGCCGTAGGCACGTTTGGCACACGGCAGATTCGCCGCGCCGTGTATGCCACACTGCAAAATCTGGAGCAGCAGATCCTCGACATACTGCCCCTTGAAATGCGCAAGCGCTTGGGCCTGCCCTCCCGGCGGGATGCGCTTATCAAAACGCATTTTCCTCCGCCGAATGAATCGCTCGATGGGCTGAATCAATTTCGATCTCCCGCGCAGCGACGGCTGATCTTCGAAGAGTTCTTCTTGTACCAGCTCAGCCTGGCGCTGGGTCGCAAGGCCACCCGCAAGGAAAATGCGATTCCATTCCGCGTGCGTGAAGATAAAGTCCGCGAAGCGCTGAAGAAAATTCTTCCCTTCAAGCCAACCGCCGCGCAGAAACGCGTACTCGCGGAAATCGCAGGGGATCTGGAACGGCCGGTTCCGATGAATCGCCTGTTGCAAGGCGACGTGGGCAGCGGCAAGACCATCGTTGCGCTACAGGCAGCGGTGATTGCCATGGAGAACGGATGTCAGACCGCCCTGATGGCACCAACGGAAATTCTTGCCGTCCAGCACTTCCTGGCGGCGCGGCGGATCCTGGCTCCCGGCGGGTATCGCGTGGAATTGTTGATCAGCGGATTAAAGCCTGCGGAAAAAAGTGCCGCGCGGGAGCGCATCCGAACCGGCGAAGCGCAACTGGTGATCGGCACGCATGCTCTGATTGAAGAGAGTGTGGAGTTTCACCGCCTGGGATTTGTGGCCATCGACGAACAGCACCGCTTCGGCGTTCTTCAGCGCAAGAAACTAATGGATAAAGCGGTGAAAGAGGGGCATGCCCCGCACGTCCTGGTGCTTACCGCCACGCCGATTCCCCGAACACTTTCGTTGACGCTCTACGGAGACCTGGATGTTTCCATGATCGACGAACTTCCTCCCGGACGCACTCCCATTGCCACGCGCATGACCACGGAAGCGCACCTTCCGGGCGTATGGGAATTTTTGCGCCGAGAAGTGGAAGCCGGACACCAGGCTTACGTGATCTATCCGGTGATCGAAGAGTCCAAGCTCGAATTAAAAGCGGCGATGGAAGAATATGAGCGGCTCTCCAAGACCGTTTTTCCTAAACTACGTGTCGGGCTGTTGCACGGCCGTCTGTCGAGCGATGAAAAAGAAGATGTCATGCAGCGCTTTCGCCGGAACGAAGTGCAAATCCTGGTGGCAACGACGGTCGTGGAGGTGGGCGTGGACGTGCCGAATGCCACCGTGATGGTAATTGAGCATGCCGAACGTTTCGGGCTGTCGCAATTGCATCAATTGCGCGGCCGGATTGGGCGCGGCGCGCAAAAATCCCATTGCATCCTGGTCGCGCCGGGCCGGTTGACGGAGGAAGGCCGTGCGCGCTTGGAAACCATGGTACGCACCAACAACGGTTTCGAAATTGCCGAAACCGATCTGCAATTGCGCGGCCCCGGAGAATTTTTCGGCACGCGGCAATCCGGTGATCTCGGATTTCACGTAGCCAATCCACTACGCGACCGCGAATTGCTGGAGCTAGCCCGCAAGGAAGCTTTCCCGCTGACCGAAGAGCCAGCAAAGAAGGACCTGCTCCAAGGAGTGTTGCGCCTTTTGCCGGGCGAATGGCAGCGCCGCTATCATCTGGCGCGTGTCGGTTGAAGTGCGGAAAAATTCATGCGCGTAATTGCCGGAAAATATCGCAGCCGCCAGTTGAAGAGCCTCAAAGGTTTGGCGCTTCGCCCGACCAGCGACAGGCTCCGAGAAACGCTGTTCGATATTTTGCGTGAGCTTGTGGTTGATTCGCGGTTTGTGGATGCGTTTGCAGGGACTGGCGCCGTGGGGATCGAGGCGCTGAGCCGTGGAGCAAAAGAAGTGGTGTTCATCGAAAAATATGCCCCCGCGGCTGCTCTGATCAAGAAAAATCTAGAAGCACTTGAGATTAGAGAAGGGGCACGTGTTCTTCCAATGGATGTTCTCCACGCGCTGGAAATCCTCGCAAAAGGGAGTGGCCGCGGGAGGGAGATCCGGGGAATCCTTTTTCTCGATCCCCCGTATGACAATGCGGAAGAGTATGATCGCGTGCTGTCTTTCCTCGGTTCTGCTACGCTTTTCGGTGAGGGCGACTTGGTTGTTGCCGAGCATCGCCGCAAATTTGAACTCCCAGAAGTGGTGGGAAGTTTGCAACGTGTGCGCGTGGTGCGTCAGGGAGATGCATCGCTGAGTTTTTACGGTGTCGCGCAGAAAAATCCGATGACGAAGGTGGTTGCGGAGTAAACCTCCGGTACGCCCCGCTCATCTACTACAGTGTCCCCCTGCAGTGCTCCTAGAGCTCCCCCTGGGGCCAGGGGCAAACACGATAGAATGGAAGGCTGATGTTTCGTCGATTCCAGGTCAATCCGTTTGATTTGCTCGGGCAGAACGAAATCTACCCGATCCCCGTGTATTTGCCCGGCAAGGGCGAACCAAAGTTGACCATTGCTTGGAACAGCTTTCATCAGAACTTTTTCAGCGAACTAGCCGTCTTTTTCACCTGGGCGCGTATCCCCAGAGGCGAGCCGGCCGAAAATATCTTCGTCGATTGCCGGATCCAGCGGCGCATTCCCTACAGCGCAATCGTCGCCGCCGCGCTCTGGCACGTGGTGTTGTTTATCGTTCCCTGGCCCTCCTTGCCAATTTCCCCGAAGCACGATTCTGCATTCGACAATACGCAGTTGACGTGGTCAGGTCCGATTGAAGATCTGCCTCTACTCAATCTGCCGAAGCAGTCACACAAAAATGTCACGCCGAAACCTACCGTTGACGATCCTCCAGCCGAGGGCACGGATGCGTATCATCCTCGACAGCGGATCTTCACGGATCCGTCTCGCCCCACGCACCCGCGGCAAACCTTGGTGAACACGGCCGCACCCATGGAGCCGCCCAAATTCGTGCCGCCGCTCCCGAACATGGTTCAGCTTGCCACTCCTGCCGCGCCTCCTCGACCGCGCCTCGAGATCAGTGAACAAGCTTTGGCAAAGCTTCGCCCGAAACAAGTAAGGAAAGTCGCCACAACCGATGTGCCAGCCCCCGACGTGCCGAATCTGGAGACTCGTCCCGCGGATCTCAGCCTTGCCGAGCTAGCCACCGCTCCTCCAAAACCGAAACTCGAAATCAATGCGGGCTCTGCACCGCGCCTCGCGGACCGCACGCAAAATGGTGAAGTGGCTCCCGCCCCAGATATCCCGGCGGCAGCCCTTGACGCAACCGGCGGGCCAACAGCCACGGTCATCGCGCTATCGGCTTCGCCAGCGCCTCCTGCTCCGGTGGTCGAAGTTCCCAAGGGAAATCTCGCGGCGCGCGTGGCCATCTCGCCGGACGGTAAGGGCGCGGGCACGGGAGGCGGTTCGGGCACTCCTTCCAGCGCGTCCGGAGGAGGCTCCGGTTCGAGCGTGGGTGATGCGACGGGCAAGAACTCTATCGGCATCAGCATCAGTGGAGGAAGTCCAAAACCAAATGCCGGAAATTCGGGCCTCGGTGGAGCAGGCAAATTGACTCTGCCCAAAGGCCCAGTAGGCTACAAGCGGCTGGACCCGAGCGCGAATGACGATCCTCCGGAACGCACTGGGCCGCCCGATTTCGCTGCGTTGCCACCTGGCACACCGCCCGAGCAGATTTTTGCTTCGCATCGCGTGTACTCCATGAATGTGGACATGCCGAACCTGAACAGCGTCACGGGTAGTTGGATCATTCACTTTTCTGAAATGCATTTGCCCGGCGTGCCTGGCACCAGCGGACCGGTGAATCCTCCAGGTCCGTTGCGCAAGGTCGATCCCAAATATCCGCAAGACCTGATCCAGGACCACGTGGAAGGCGAGGTCATTTTGTACGGAGTGATTCGCCCGGACGGCAGCGTGGACAGCATTCAGCTCGTACGCGGCTTAGACAAACAACTCGATTCGAATGCCATCCAAGCCTTAAGCCAGTGGAAGTTCCGTCCCGCTACGAAGGATGGGCAGCCGGTCGCGCTCGAGGCCATCGTGCACATCCCCTTCCACGGTCCAGAGCGTGAGTAAGCCCCTTCTTATTCTTCGGATGGAAAACCGGATTCGTGGAGTTTCACGAGCGTATACAGCGTGTGATTGACCGGGGTGGGAATGCCCAGCTCCGCCCCCAGCCGGGCCACATAGCCATTCAGCGAATCAATCTCCGTACGTTTGCCGCGGGCAAGATCTTGTGCCGTCGACGACCGCGTTCCACTCATCTGGTCGGCAATCTTGAATGAGCCGGCAATCGCGGCTTGTGGGTCGTCGAGTCCAGGTGGACGGATGCCTTTGGCGCGCGCCACGTTCAAAGTTTCATAGACTGCCGCCTCAATTAATTTCCGCGCATCCTGACTCGCAAGAATTTCCCCGTACGTCACACGCCCAAGAGCCGACATTGCGTTGAGCGCACAATTCCAGATGAATTTAGTCCACAGCTCGCCCTCGATGTTGTCGGTGACGCGGCAAGGGACTTCCGCTGCCGCAAAAATGTTCGCGATTCTCTCGGCTGGTCCATTCTGTGGACCGATCACAAGATCCCCGCGCCCCAAGTGCTTTACAGTCCCGGGCGTCGGAACCGACGCAGCAACGTAAACTACGGCTGACACAGCATCGATCCCGGAAGCGGCACGAATTTCTTCCGCGTTGTTCACACCGTTTTGTAGGCTCACGACCACCGAATCCGCTGGCAGAATGGCCGCCAGTTGTTTGGAGGCCCTCGCTGTATCCGTAGTTTTGACGCAGAACAACACGACGTCCGCCCCGGCGGCGGCAGACAGCTCCGTGGAAGCCCGTGGGTGGACGGTATCCTGAAAGCGAAACGAATCGAGGTAAAGCCCGGAACGCTGCACGGCCTCGACGAACGCAGGCCGGCCGATCAGTACAACGGGAACGCCCGCCCGTGCCAGCATTCCGCCGAAATATCCTCCGACAGCGCCGGCGCCGACCACAGCAACTTTGGGTTTATTGGTCGTGGTGCTCATTGCCCATCACCTAGTTCAAAAGATTTCGAAAAGGATACTTCAGAAATGATTTCGCAGCTCTCGAAACGAAGGCACGATGACGAGCTTGCCTGATCCCGCCATCACAGGCTCATGTTCGAGCTGCCAAGTGTTTACGTGCGGGATGTACACCGCATTCAATCCCGCTTCCATCGCCGGGTTGATGTCGCTGCGCGGACTGTTGCCGATCATCCAACCCTGGGTTTTCACGATCTTGTGCTTGTTCACCAGAAGCGTGTAGGTCTTGGCATCTTTCTCCGCCACGATTTCGATGGCCTCAAAAAACCCCTGAAGCCCAGAGCGCTCGACTTTCGCTGCCTGTTCGGCGGGTTCGCCTTTGGTGAATAAAATCAGGCGGTGCCGGCCGGTGAGATAGGCCAGTGTTTCCGGGACGCCATCGAGAATTTTGGGAGGAGTCCGTTCGAGTTCCACCACGCGGTTGTGAATCTCCGCCAGAACCTCGCGCCGGGCCATCTGATCCGCCAGTTTAATGTACGTTTCTTCGAGGGACCGGCCGAAGCTACGCACGCCATAGCCGTACTGGCGGATATTCTTGCGCTCGGTTTCGTTCAGGATGTGCCGGATATAAGCGCGGCTATAACCGCAGGGTTCCACCAGGCTGATGAAATCCTCAATCAGCTTCTCGAAGAACACATTGTTCTCCCAGAGAGTGTCGTCCGCATCAATCAGTAGGGTGTTACGTCTCATGAGTTCAAGAGATCAATTCGTTCGAGTTTGCCGTCGTGCTTCTAAGGCCCATTCAAGATGAACCGCATCAGTGTAACAGCCCCAGGGCGTCTTGGACGATCGCCCGGGCCGCTGCGGGACTGGCCATGGCGGTGGCCGCGCCACTCATGGCTTGAAGCTTTTCCGAGTTATCCAGTAATGTTGCAATTTTCCACGCGGCCGCTTCCAGATTATTGCAGCGAATTGCGGCGCCGGCTTCCAGAAGATGATCGGCGTTGCGTTCTTCTTGGCCCGGGATTGGTTCGATTAGGATCATCGGCAATCCGCGCGCCAGTGCTTCGGACGTGGTCAACCCGCCGGATTTGCCGAGGAGCGCGTCCGCTGCTGCCATATACTGGTCCATTTCTTTCGTGAATCCCACGGCCCGCAGGCGATCTCCGCCATCCGGCAATTTACCCGCAGTTCGGGAGAGTTGCTCCAGGCGAGTTTTTAGCTTTTCCGCTTTGCCCGCGATGGCCACCATCTGCCATGGACGCTTCAGGGCCAACAAATCCTTGACCAATTGTTCCACCGGTCCAATGCCGTATCCCCCGGCGGAAATTAGAAGCACACGTGAATCGAGCGAAAGGCCCAGTTTCTTGCGCGCATCCTGCCGCGCAACCGGAACTTCAAAAAGTGGATCGATGGGAATTCCTGTCACTCGTATTTTATCCCGCGGCACCCCGATGCCGGCGAGGTATTCGGCGGATTCCTGAAGCGCAACGTCATACCGGTCCACGGTCCGGCACAGCCACATCGCGTGAACATCGTAATCGGTCACCACAATCACATGACGCGCGCGCAGCTTTTTCTTCGCAATCAACCACGCCAGAATCTCTGCCGGAAGAAAATGCGTGGCGATGCACAAATCCGGCTGCACCCGCTTCAGCATGCGAATCATCGGCTGGGTATTCAAGCGGTCCAGAGCCAGTCTGCGCCGGGGATGGCTCCAGGGTTGATCCGTTCGATCATAGAGAAGGCCCATCAGGCTGGGGGCGCGCCGGACCATGGCGATATAGGCATGGTCGTAAAGCTTCTGGAATAGTTTGCTGACATAGGCGATGGTATCGACATGCTCCACGTGACAGTCGCCGCGAGCATGAAAGGCCTGTTCTAACGCTTGGGCCGCACGCACATGTCCCGCGCCGGAGGAAGCGGAAAGAATTAGCACGCGAGGCTTGTGGCTTAACACGGGAAATTGGCTCATCCGGTGATCACAACGAAGCGGTCTTGCGCTGACCCGATGACAGCCTTTCCAAGATGGTACGCCCCAGCTTCTGTAGTTCTCCGAAGCGCGTGAGATATTCCTGAAAATCGTGATTGAGCAGCTGGGCCTCTTGCGGGCCAAGCTGGTTCCTCAGGATCATGTCTCGCAGCCTTACGGGATGAGGCAGTAGCGCCTCTTCCTGCAATTCTTCAAGTGCCTGCAGTGGATCGTAGTGATACATGACTGTCCCCCACGAGTTGCGGGCCGACCAGCGTCGTGCAACTCTGTCAATCCATTCTACGCAAAAGATGCCGGGCACCCGCCGACTTTTCTGCAGTGGTGAGATGGGGAATCAGGCAGCGGAGGCGCGAATGGGCACGAACTCGTATCGATCGATTTTTGCGGCAATGCCTACCTTGCCATTGTCGTTCGGTTCGACGCGCACAACTTTGCCATGGCACCGGATATTCACGTCCCCTGCAGAGATCATCTGCTGCGGAAGTGTGAGGATGAAATCGATTTCGCTGTCATGCTCGAATCGTGCCTCAGTCAGAAAATAAAGTCCTCGATAGCTGACGTCGCGTGTATTCGCCCGCAGCTCGGGGCTATTTGCGTCGTGCGCCAACACGCGCACCGGCAGCGTCATGGTAAAACGCCTTGCCTCACGCCGATCGGATAGATCGCCCATACGAGCCCCCTGATTTGGCTGGACCGCGCTGAAAGTAACATCCACGCATGCAAACTGCAATGCGAAACTGAAGGATTTTAGCTCTAGTACTGGCTGACCTCGTTGTGGGCGGACTAGAACTCCCTCCTCGCATATACGAAGGCGAGAATTGCTGTGCGAATAATCCGAATCGGGTACACTTTGTGCGGATTCCTCGGTTTCTCATGCAGATTCATCACGACTCCCGCAATTTCTTTTTACCAGGGCCGGTCGGCAAGCTAGAGGCCATTCTGTGGACTCCCACCCGTGCCGGGGCACCCACCCTCGCTGCGGTGTTCTGTCATCCTCACCCGCTGTTCGGTGGCACGTTACACAACAAAGTTGTGTACCAGGCGGCGAAATCTCTGGACGCATTGGGCATTCCTGTTTTGCGATTTAATTTTCGTGGTGCGGGGTTGAGTGCCGGTGAGCATGACCGCGGATTGGGAGAGAAAGGCGACACCGAAGTCGCGATCGATTTTTTAGCATCGGAATTTCCCAATGTTCCTCTGCTCCTTGGCGGCTTCAGTTTCGGTAGTTGGGTCGGGCTACAAGTCGGCTGCGCGGATCCTCGCGTTCGAGAACTGATCGGCTTGGGCATTCCCGTGAACAGTTCCGATTTCAGCTATCTGGATAGCTGCCACAAGCCCAAGCTGATTGTTCAAGGGACCAACGATCCGTACGGCGATGGGGAGAAAGTCGAGGCGTTGGTGGCGCACATGGCGGGTGACACGCGCCTTTCCTTTGTGCAGGACGCCGATCATTTTTTTACGGGGCACCTGGGACAGCTGGACCAGGCCATCAGCGCCTGGCTGATGCAACACCACAGCGACCTGAAAAAACTCTAAGCACCTTCGCCGCGCGAAAAAAGCTTACCGAATTGCTCTAACCCGGCCGGCGGGACTTCGATCAATTGGGTATTGGCCTGCACATGTGCGGTTCGCGACATTCCCACCAACGCCGCGGTGATGCCGGGTGCGGACCGCGCGAATTGCAGTGCGCGCTCCGCATCGTTTTCGAGACCCAAGGCCTCGGCAACAAAGCCAGGCAGATTTTGCGCCACTTGTCCCTGCAGCAGGGCGGCACTGGCAATGAGCGTGACTCCGAACTCGTCCGCGGCTTCCATGATCGTTTTCTGTACCGGTCCCAACATCTGGTTGCCGAGCGTCAAGGCTTCGGTCATGGCCAGATTGAAGGGCAGCTGCACAAAGCGGAAATGATGTTTCTCTCCGGCAATGTCCTTGGCGATCGCCACTAATTCTGCAAGCTGCATGGCATCGCGCGCGGATTTGTCCTGACGAAAGCCATTCCAGGTGGCCACTCCGTAGAACTGAATCTGATTGCGAGTCACGGCGGATTCCAGGAAGATGAAAGCTTCGCGAATGCGCGTCAGGAATTCCGGTTGCGTGATTTCAGAGAGTTGTGTTTCCGGATTATGAAGGTAGTAGACGTCGATGCAGTCGAGTCCCAGATTCTTCAGGCTGCGCCCCAATTGATTTCCAAGGTAGCGCGCCGTCATGCAGTGGCTGCCGGCGGCGATATCTTTGGCCGTGAATATCCCTTTTTGAAGATACTCTTCAAAAAAATAACGGTTCGGGTCCACGGGCATGGAGCCATCTGGCGTCAAATAGCCGCCTTTTGTGCACACGAAGATTTCGTCGCGCGCGAAGCCTTTGTGAGAAAGCACCTTGAGTGCCGTGCCAATGGTCCGTTCGCTCCGCTGCAGCCGATAATTGATCGCCGTGTCGATCAGGTTGATGCCCGATTCCACCGCCGCCACGATTGCTGCCGTGTAGCTCGAGTCGGTCGAGTCGTTGGGTTGGCCCAGATACGTTCCGATGCCCAGCGAAGAGATGGTCAGATTTTCCACCTGGCGGAAATGCCCATCAGCGGCGACCCCCTTAAACTTGTCTGCGTATCGCGTTGTGCCTTCCTGCGTTGCTCCCCGGCTCATTTGGGCTCCTCACTTTTTGTCTTTCCTTCTGAAATACCAGTTTCGTTGGCCCGTTCCTTCATTGGCGGTGACAACAACCGCGAGCAGGCTCGCAAGATTCTCCGGTACGGCCAGTCCTTCTCTCGAAAGAATATCTCGCCTTCGCGGGGACTGCTGAAAAACCAGCGCGCCAGGATCCCCAAATGTTCGCCTAGTTCCGTAGCGCTCTGTCGCACATTTGAATTCGTAACCGCAGCAGCGTTAGCTGCTCCCTCAAGATAGTGTCGAACCGTCTCCTCGGCGGAAGCGGGTCTGCCGGTATCGCCGAATTTCAAATAAAAAGGTTCCGCCAACCGTCCGGCATGAACAGCGAAGAAGCCAATCGACTGTTCATCGGCGGTGCGCTGGAGAATGACGGCATCGAGATTCTGGACTCGCCGCGAAAGTTCGGGCTTCCCACGAAGAACGTCGTCCAACTTTTCCAGCTTCTTGTGAATCGCGGCGGCCTTTTCAAAGTCCAACTGTTCGCTGGCTATTTCTCGATCGTGTGTGAGTGCATCATGGAGAGAAAGGCTGTTTGTGTCGAGGAACTGCACGAGTCGGTTTACTTCCGCGTCGTATTCTTCCTTCGAACAACCCGCAAAGCAGGGCGCCAGACACATTTTCATTTCGGAGTAGATGCACCCGGGGAACGCAGGATCGCGGCGAATCTTGATCTGGCAACGCCGCACCTTGAAAAAATCCAGCATCTTTTCCGCAAAAGCCTCCGCCGAGCGGCGCGAGGCAAAGGGACCGTAGTAGGCTCCAGAACTAGGCTCACCTTGCTCATTCACTACAATCCGGCGGGTCACGAAACAGCGGGGATGCGCGTTGCGCAGATTGATCTTCAGCACCGGCGCAGGGCGAAGGCGCATCAACTCCCTATAACGCTTGGGAAAGATTTGCTTGGCGTTGTGGTAGAAAGTCAGCGCTTGCTCGAACGCCGAACCGGTTTCCCGATAACGCACCCAGTGCGCAAAGGAGCGGAGGTTCAGTCGCTTGCTTGAGGAATCCGGCGGTCCGAGCAACCGTTGCAACCGGCGGCGTAAGTCCGCCGTGCGAATCAGAAACGGCTCGGCGGCCTGTTCCAAGGGGGTGATCAGGCACACAGCTGGCTTGGCGGGCAGCAGAGAATAAAATTCCGCGTCGTGTTCGGGAGTGAATTCCAGGCCAGAGTCGAGTTCCAACACCACGTCAGGATACTACGGACCATCCCCCGCTGTTGCCACGCTTATGCCTTTTGCAGCGCGGTTACGCCGCTGACGTGCAGGGAATCCAGTTCGGATTGCGTGGCATGGTGCTGCAGGATTTTCCGAAAAATGGAAGTTGGCCATAACCCGCACCAGGTCATCAAGAATGCGCCCTTCCACGTCAGTTTGTAAGACTGGCCGTCTTCGGCAAGTTGCATATACCCAATTCGGGCGTGCCGCGGGCCATAATTTTCGATCACCCGCGTGAAGCGGTGCAGTTCCTCGCCCTTCGGTTCCGCTTGCGGCCACAGTCCAGGTGCGTATTTTTCAACCAAATGCCGATGGATCACATACAGCGCCTGTGGTGAATGTATCTTTGGGAAGCGGAAGATATGCTGCAGATCATTTGCGGGAGTCAGGGGAAGCGTGCTGTTTGTGTTGGTCTCCAGAACCAACCCATTCGTGAACATCGTGGAGAATTCTAGGTAGCTGGCGGTTTTCCCGGGCGTGACCAGCGCAGACACGCTCGCGAACTCACTTGTTGCCCGGTTGCAAAAATAGGCCATGTAGCTTCGCGTTTCGCTCGTCAGGCTTCCGCAATCGTAGCAGCCCAGGCGCTCAAAACCGAGACTCGCCAATTTCGCAAGGTGGGGACGAATCAGCGCAGCCACTTCTTCCGGAAGCCCGTCGAGGGAAACCTCGACCGGATTACAACGGGCTGAAAATCGCATGGCATAGCGCACCACCGCTGGAGTGACCACGTGCAGTGCGCCAAAGAAGAGAAGGGTATCTAGCCAAATCGTTTCGAACATGTGCTGGCCGCGCTCGCTGACGCGACTCCTCCGTCTAAATCAGGATGCCGGCTTCTTTATTATTCGGCAGGAGGAACGCGATGGAACAACGTTCTGAGGCCTGAGTTCCCAGTTAGTGACTAGGGTAACTGAATGGACAACTAGGCTTGGCCCTTGAGCACCCACGAGGCAATGACCAATCGCTGGATTTCGCTTGTACCCTCATAGATCTCCGTGATCCGCGCGTCACGGTAAGCCCGCTCCACGGGGTATTCGCGGCTGTAACCGTAGCCCCCATGGATTTGAATCGCTTTGTGCGTTACCCGTGTAGCCATCTCGCTAGCGAACAGCTTGGCCGTTGCCGCCTCCAGGCTGAAGCGCGCGCCGCTATCCTGCTTCCAGGCGGCTTTGCGCACCAGCAGGCGCGCCGCGTCGATTTCTGTGGCCATATCCGCCAGCATGAACTGAATGGCTTGAAACTGTGCGATGGGGTGGCCAAAAGCCAGGCGCTCCTGCGCCCACTTGAGCGCCGCCTCGAACGCGCCCTGGGCAATCCCCGTCGCTTGGGAAGCGATGCCGATTCTCCCACCATCTAGCGTAGAAAGGGCGACCTTGTATCCTTCGCCTTCCTTCCCGATTCGATTCGCTTCGGGGACTTCGCAATCGGTGAACACCAATTCACTGCAGGCCGTTGCATTGATCCCCAGTTTCTTTTCTTCTTTACCCACTTTGAATCCCGGCGTGCCTTTTTCCACTACGATGGCCGTAATGCCTTTTTCGCCTTTCGCGGGATCCGTGTTCACATACACGATCGCGGCATCGGCAACGCCACCGTTGGTAATCCAGGCCTTCGTACCATTGAGGACGTACCGATCGCCTTTCTGGACCGCCTTGGTCTGCAGGGCAGCGGCGTTGGACCCGGCCTGCGGCTCGGTGAGCGCGTAGCAGCCGATTTTTTCGCCGCGCGTAAAGGGCAGGAGAAATTTCTTTTTCTGGTCGTCCGTCCCGAAGCGATGAATCGGGTCGCAAAACAGCGAGTTCTGCACGCTCAGGATGACCCCTGTAGAAGCACAGCAACGCGAAATCTCTTCGATGACAATGGCATAAGCAATATGGTCGAAGCCCGCACCGCCTTCGGCTTCGGGGAAGGCCACGCCGGTTAATCCCAATTCCGCTGCCTTCTTGAATAGCTCGCGAGGAAAGTGCCCGCTCTCGTCCAATTCCTTGGCCAGCGGACGCAATTCCGTCTCTGCAAATTCACGCACGCTCTTTTGCAGCAACTTTTGCTCTTCGTTCAACTCCAGGTTCACGTTCGTTCTCCCGCGCGTTCTTCGAACCAATGTTTGAACTCTAGATTCTAGCCCGTGGTTTTGGCCCTGTCACATTAGGGATTGAGCGCCTTCTGAAGGCGTTCATAGGTTGTTTTCAATTCCTCGGGATGGACACGCGTCTCGCCCGTAACGGTCATGAAATTGGAGTCGCCGAACCACCGCGGAAGAACATGAAGATGTAAATGTCCTGTCACGCCCGCTCCGGCAGCCCGCCCCAGGTTCATCCCCAAATTCATTCCGTCCGGCTTGTATTCCGTTTGAAACACGGCTTCCAATTTTTGTGCCAGTTCCATGATTTCCGGGAGCGTGCCCGGTTCACAAAGATTCAATTCCGCAACGTGCGCGTAAGGCACAACCATGACGTGTCCAGAGGTGTACGGAAAGCGGTTGAGAATGACGAATGCTTTTTTGCCGCGGTAAACAATCAGTGTCTGGTCATCGCGGTTCAGTTGGACAGCATCGCAGAAAATACACTCCGCCTGTTTACCCTGCGAGGCTAGAACCATGTACTGGTAGCGCCAAGGTGTCCAAAGATAATCCATCGTGTTCGGTCCTCACCCGAATGATCCTGGCTCAGGATAACTCAATTACGGTTATCTGCTGTGCGCCGTCCCCTCCAACAAAAACGCCCCGATTCGATCGGGGCGCGGCCTAAGGTGTTCTGTCCTCTGAAGATTTCAGGCAGGTGGTGCTTCGCTTTGTGCCGCCGAGGCAGCCGCGGCCTCCGGGCTATTCACAAAGTCTTTCAATTCCTTACTGGGTTTGAAAAACGGAATTTTCTTCGCCGGCACTTCCACCTTTTCACCGGTTTTCGGATTGCGTCCAATGCGCCCGCGGCGTTGGCGTGTGCGAAAGCTGCCGAAACCGCGAATCTCGATTTTGTCGCCCTTCTGGAGAGCATCAATGATGCTTTCAAAGATGGTCTCGACGATGGTCTCGGACTCTTTGCGAGGCAGTTCCGTGATTCGGAGGACTTCCTCGATCAGGTCAGCCTTGGTCAATGTCGGTTGCTTTGTCATCTTCGCCTAGCCTCTTCACTCGTTTACTGTTTGAGTCGCACCCACAACCATCTGGAGCGAGGCGACTTAGGGGGACATCGCCTGCCTGGATGACCCTCTTCCTATCATTAAAATGACCCGCACGTAAATGACTTTTCCTGGCGGATGCCCCCGGAGGCGGAGAAAGTCTGTCTTACCACCTATCGGGACGACAGTTTTTGCTTCAAAGCGTCCCCAATGGTCGCCGTGGCCGAAGATTTAGACGTCTTGTACTGTTCGATCTCCCGGCGCTCTTGCTGGCGGACCGCCGCTCGGTAGCTCAAGCCGATCCGGCGCGTGTCATGGCTAATCTTAATAATTTTGAAGTCGTATTCCTTGCCCGGCTCGAGCGGGCCCGCGCTCTTAAGCGGCCCGGTCGTCGGACGGAAGCTCGATGGACCCTCGTCGCGCCGCTTGCGCTCTTCGATTTCGGTGTTGTGGCAGAGGCCCTCGATGTTGTCGCCGAGTTCCACGAAAGCGCCAAAGGTGGCGATGCGCGAGACCTTGCCCTTGACGATGTCGCCGACCCGGTGCGACTTGAACCAGTCGCCCCAGATGTCGTTCACCTGCTTGATGCCCAGCGATACACGCCGGTTCTCGGGATCGATCCGCAGGACCTTGGCCGTAATGGGCTCGCCTTTCTTGAATACTTCATGAGGGTTTTTCACGCGGCCTGTCCAGCTCACGTCGCTGACGTGCACCAGTCCGTCGAAGCCATCCTCGATCTCAATGAAGGCGCCGAACTCGGCGATGTTGCGTACCTTGCCGGTCACCACGGTGCCCACGGGGTACTTTTCCGCAACCAGCATCCAGGGATCGGGCTGCGCTTGTTTGATACCGAGCGAGACGCGGCGATCGCTGGGCTTGATGTCCAGCACCACCACATCCACTTCTTCGCCGGCCTTCACCACCTTCGACGGGTGCGTCGGCTTCTTCGCCCAGCTCATTTCCGTGACGTGAACCAGCCCTTCAATGCCCGGCTCCAACTCCACGAACGCGCCGTAGTCCACCACGCCCACAACCTTGCCCTTGTACTTGCCGCCTGCGGGATAGCGTTCGGCCGCGTCAATCCACGGGTCCTTCATCAATTGCTTCAGGCCGAGCGACACGCGCTGCTTATCCTTATCGAACTTCAACACAGTTACATCGAGCTCTTGTTCGGGCTTCACCACGTCGCTCGGATGACGCACGCGGCCCCAGCTCAGGTCCGTTAGGTGCAACAAGCCATCGAGCCCGCCGATATCGACGAACGCGCCATAGTCGGTCACGTTTTTCACCGTGCCGTGAACCACCTGGCCTTCTTTCAACTGTTCCATCAATTCGGCGCGCTTGGCGTGCAGCGTTTCCTCAAGCAGCGCGCGGCGGCTGACTACCACATTGCCGCGGCGACGATTCAGCTTGGTGACGCGCACATCCACGTTTGTGCCGATCAGACCGTCCAGGTTCGCTGTCGGGCGCAGATCGTATTGCGAGCCGGGCAGGAACGCGCGCACACCAATGTCCACAACCAGGCCGCCCTTGATGCGGTCCACAACCTTGGCGCTGATGGTTTCCTTGGCTTTGAACTGTGCGTCAATCTTTTCCCAGGTGCGGCGCCGCAGCACTTTCTGGTAAGACACGATCACAAAGCTGTCTTTGTGCTCTCCCGTACGCTGCACTTCAATCGTGGAGTTGGGATCGGGCCGCGGAATGTCGGATTCTTGGAACTCCGCTGCAGGGATCAGGCCTTCCGTCTTGCCGCCCAGATCAACCACCACGCCGTGTTCCGTGTAGGCGACCACTTTGACTTCAATAATTTCGTTCTGCGTCGCAACCTCTTGTGGCTCGCTGTACTGCTCGATGAGCTTGCTCATCTCTTCCGCGCCGGCTGCTTCTTCGGCAGCGGCGGCGGCTTCCGCATCGGCAGCGGCCGTTTGCGCGTGGGCCTCCGCGGCCTTGTGCGCATCCTCCACCTTGACCGGTGCCACGTGCGCAGGCTCGTGGGCCACAGGGACATCCTGGCCACTCACATGAACTTCCGCGGCTGCAGTTTCTTCCGGAGTGTTCGGGGATTCGGCTTCTTGTGCGGGTGCGGCTGCTGCTGAAGATACGGGGTTTTCGTTGTCGAATGAAGTCATGATTACGTCGCCTCCGGGATTTTTATCCCTGTTTTGGTCAGGTCAATCCTTGCGGAATCCCTACCGGGGTAATGCAAGGAGGGTTACAACGGGGCAGCACAACACTGTGAACTGCTTCGCAGTAACTCGGTCTCTTTCAATTGGATGCCGCGCAGATGCGGGTAGCGCCTCATCCGCAACACCCATAGAAGCATACCCGCCGCCTCGCGCCTATGTCAATCGAACCTAAACTTCACGAAAGCCATGGGCGGGTCGTCGTTTCCGCCTACCTCTCTTTCTGGGGACTCCCGATTGATGCACCACCCATTGTTTCCTCTCACGCCAGGTCTAGCTTCCACGATAGGCCAGCGCGATCTGTCGTCCATGCGAACTTGCGGCTGAATCCATAAGAGTCCAACGGCATCGGCGCTGTGCCACCGGCCTGGCGGGCCTGGCAGAGTCGTTCACTTTCTTGTTCCAACTCACATCGACCAAGAAGGAGAACGCTGCGGTAAAGGTAAAGTCGTGTCTTACTACGCTGTCCGTACACAGCACTGTCTGATTTCCCAGTGAAAAGCTCGCTTTCATCAGCGATCCCTCGGTCCCTGCCTGGTTTGTTCCCTAGGGCACGATGTGGTTCACCCTTGCGTCGGGAAACGAAGGATACATAGAAATTCCTGGCTTCCTCAGCCTTCCCATCGAACACCAGAAATGGCAGGACTCCGGAGCCTGTCCCAAATTACTTCCCGAGACTGCCAGACCGGCCTTTGCTTCACGCCAGGATGCGCGTGGCCTGGCAGCGGCAGCTACTTATGCGCGAGCACGGCCTGCTTGGCGCGCCTCGCGCCGGAAATCGGGAGCGTACACTTCCACGGTGCGGCACATCTCGTACAGCCGCGACCTCATCCGTGCTCCGATGCGGTCGGCAATGGTATCTTCCTTCACCGCTACGCGCTGGCCTCCCGGCAATCTTGCTCCGCTGTCGGTAGCATTCGTCTCGTCAACATAATTCGTCGTCAGAATGGTCATCCGCCGTTCGTTGTAACGTGCATTCAGCACCAATCCAATCATGTCCAGTACCCACGCCGAAGGTTTGCTGGCACCCAAATCATCCAGCACCAGTAGTTCCACCGTGCGAATCGGCTCCAGCACTCCCATCTCCGTCGATTCGCTCGCCGGGTTGTAGCTCGACTGAATCTCCTTCAACAATTCTCGGTAATCGCAGAACAGCCCGGCATGTCCCCGCCGAATCAATTCCTTCAGCGCGGCCACCGCCAGGTGCGTCTTGCCGACCCCCGACGGCCCCATCAGCAACAACCCTTTCTCCGTCGCCGGATAATCACGTACAAATCCCTGCACGTCGAGCTTGGCCTTCTTCAAAAATTGTTCGTGCGTCGCCGTCCAGGTTTTTCCATCCGCCAAATCCGTAGCGAAACTCTCAAAATCGCAGTGTTCGTAGCGTTTTGGGATGTGCGCACGATCCATCACTTTTTCCGCGCGCTCCTCCATTCCGCATTCGCACGCCACAGCCATCTCCCCCGGCGTGCCGTCCCTCCGCGCCACCAGCTTCCATCCCGTTCCCCTGCACATTGGGCAATCTTCGCGAGCCATGGTCTTCCTTTGGAGTGAGGGAGCCCTGCTCCCGGTACGGCCATCCAAACCAGCTTCGACGGATCGAGCGGCAGCCCGGCTGCCCCACTCCATCTTACGTCCCCTCCTTGACGGTCACAATCACTGCGACTGCGGAAATCTGTGCACAAAAAAGGAAAAGGCTCCGGATTTTCCGGAGCCTGGCTATCTTCTCGCAGCAGGCCTATCGTCGTCCCTGCTTACTTCATCATCCGGGGCGTTGCTCTCACAATGGCCGTCTTCGAAGTCTTCCCGTCCGTTCGCGAAGCCATGCGTGACAATTCCTGCTGCACCACCTGCGCAAACTCGCCCATCACGTGTTCCATCTCGATCATCTTTTCCCGCATGTTCAGAATGATTTCGATCCCGGCGAGATTCACGCCCATATCGCGCGCCAGTGTCAGGATCACTTCCAGCCGTTCCAGATCCGAATCCGTGTACAGCCGAGTATTGCCCTGCGAACGGGACGGTTTCAGCAGTCCCACGCGCTCGTATAAGCGCAGTGTTTGTGGGTGCAGCTTATAGATCTCTGCCACCGCGCTGATCATGTATCCCGCTTTGGCGCGCTTCCTCGTTTTTGGCGGCATGGCTTTACACTCCCGCCTTGGCAAATAGATCTTTCCGCGGATCGGCAGGCGCAAGCTCTTCCAATTCCTTCATCAGCGTGCGCACGCGCTCGTCCGTCGGTTCCGGCGCGATAATCTGAATTTCCACGTACTGATCGCCGCGCGCCCCACTTTTTCCGTGCGGCACACCTTTTTCCTTCAGCCGCAAGGTGCGTCCGCTATTGGTTCCCGGGGGAATGCGCACCAACGATCGGCCATCGATCGTGGGCACTTCAATCTTCGCGCCCAGCGAAGCTTCCGCCACGGTCACGGGCACTTTGGTGTAAAGATCGTTGCCGCGCCGCTCAAAGAATTCGTGCGGCCGCACTACAACGCGCAGGTACAGATCGCCCGCGTGGGCTCCCATCGTGCCCGCATTGCCTTTGCCCGGCACGCGTACACGCCCGCCGTTGGCCACGCCTGGAGGTATGCGCACATCGATCGTTTCATTCTTTCGAACGCGGCCCTCTCCGCCGCACACGCGGCATGGGGTATGCAGTTTGCCCGTTCCGCCGCAGCGGTTGCACGGTACATTGAAGCGCATCTTCCCGGCGGTCTGCTGAATCGAACCGGTTCCGTTACAAGTCGGGCAAACCTGCGGCGAGCCCACTGCCCCGGTTCCATGGCAGGTTTCACATGTATCCATGCGCGTGATCTGTAGTTTCTTTACCGACCCGCGCACGGCATCCCAGAAATCAATGTCGATCTGGTATTCCAGGTCCCCGCCGGGCTCATGTTCCGGCTCCGCCGCAACTCCCCCACGACGCCCGCCAAAAAACTGGCCAAAGAGATCGCGAAAACTCGATCCTCCACCCTGTTGCCCGCCAAAATCGAACCCGCCAAAATCAAAATTGACGTTTTCTCCGCCGGCCCCAGGTCCCGGGCCGTAGTCCCCGGTGGGCACATTGTCGCTATAGAAGCCGTACTGGTCGTACATCTGCCGTTTCTTCGTATCCGAAAGAACGTCGTAGGCTTCCTGCAATTGTTTGAATTTCTCTTCCGAGGCTTTGTCGCCGGGATTGAGATCGGGATGGTACTTTCGCGCCAGCTTGCGAAATGCCGTGCGAATATCCTTCGCGCTGGCTTTCCGCGCGACTCCTAGCAGTTCGTAATAATCCTGTTTTGCACTCGTCGGCATGCTCGACCTTATCGTTTCCGGTCGTCCGACCGGTCCATCTTACGCTTTCCTGCGTAGGGGTCCAGCATCGCTGGACCCCCTTTCGGTACGATGCACTGCATTTTTCTTAGTTCGGCTTCTTGTTGTCGTCCACGTCGACGTACTCGGCATCGATCACGTCGCCGGGCTTATGGCCGCCACCCTGTGCTCCCGCGGTGGAGCCGGAAGCCGCACCCGCACTGGCCGCGCCTGCCTGTTCGCCGCCGGCCGCTTGCGACTTCTTGTACAGCTCTTCGGCCATCTTGTGCAGGGTTTTTTCCACGTTCTCCGCCGCCGCCCGCAGCCGTGGCACGCCGCCTTCGTTGATCGCCTTCTTGGCGTCTTCGAGCGCCTCTTCGGCTTGCCTGACGTCGCCTTCCGGCAATTTGTCACGGTTTTCCCGAATGGTCTTCTCGGCCTGGTAGATGATGCCGTCCAGCCGGTTGCGCGCTTCCACCTCTTCCATGCGCTTGCGATCGTCCTCGGCGTGCGATTCCGCTTCGGTGCGCATCTTTTCCGCCTCTTCCTTGGTCAAGCCGGTCGATGCGGTGATGGTGATCTTCTGCTCCTTGCTGGTGGCCTTGTCCTTCGCGCTCACGTTCAAAATACCGTTCGCGTCGATGTCGAAGGTCACTTCAATTTGCGGAATGCCCCGCGGTGCGGGCGGAATGCCGTCGAGCTTGAAGGTGCCGAGCGAGCGGTTGTCCTTCGCGAACTTGCGTTCGCCTTGCAGGACGTGGATCTCCACGCCCGGCTGGTTGTCCGAAGCGGTCGAGTACGTTTCCACCTTGCGCGTCGGAATCGTGGTATTGCGCTGGATCTGCACGGTCATCACGCCCCCGAGCGTTTCCACGCCCAACGAGAGTGGGGTCACGTCCAGCAGCAGGATGTCCTTTACTTCTCCGCCGAGCACTGCGCCCTGGATCGCCGCACCCACGGCCACGACCTCATCCGGATTCACGCCCTTGTGAAGTTCCTTGCCGCCGAAGAAATTGCTCACCAGCGCCTGCACCTTCGGAATACGCGTGGAGCCGCCGACGAGTACAACTTCCTGGATGTCGCTCGGGGACATTTTCGCGTCTTCGAGCGCCTGCTTCACAGGCTTCATGGAGCGTTCGAGCAAGTCGTTCATCAACTGTTCCAGGCGCACGCGCGTCAGTTTCTGCTGCATGTGGATCGGGCCGCTGGCTCCCGCGGTGATGAAGGGGAGATTGATCTCCGTTTCCATCATCTGCGAAAGCTCGATCTTGGCCTTTTCCGACGCTTCCTTCAGCCGCTGCAAGGCCATCTTGTCCTTGCCGAGGTCGATGCCGTGCTCTTTCTTGAACTCTTCGATCAGCCAGTCCACGATCCTCTGATCGACGTCGTCGCCGCCGAGGTGCGTGTCACCGTTCGTGGATTTCACCTCCACGACGCCGGCGCCCACTTCGAGCACGGAGATGTCAAACGTACCGCCACCAAGGTCATACACGGCGATGGTTTCGTCGCTCTTCTTCTCCAGGCCATACGCCAATGCCGCTGCGGTCGGCTCGTTGATGATGCGCAGCACTTCCAAACCAGCAATTTCGCCCGCTTGTTTGGTGGCCTGCCGCTGCGCGTCGTTGAAGTACGCGGGAACCGTGATGACCGCCTTGGTCACCTTTTCCCCTAGAAAATCCTCTGCCGCGGTCTTCAGTTTGGTCAGGATCATCGCGGAGATTTCCGGCGGACTATACACTTTGCCGGCAATTTCTACGCGCGCATCATCGTGGTTTCCCTTCACTACCTTATAAGGCACGCGCTTCATCTCTTCGGCGACTTCCTCAAACCGCCGCCCCATAAACCGCTTGATGGAGTACACCGTGTTTTCCGGGTTGGTGACGGCTTGGCGCTTGGCCACCTGCCCCACCAGGCGCTCCCCTGTCTTTGTGATGGCGACAACGGAAGGCGTCGTTCGCGTGCCTTCCTGATTGGGGATTACCACCGGTTCGCCGCCCTGCATCACGGCCACAACCGAGTTGGTTGTCCCGAGGTCAATGCCAATAATCTTACTCATAGATACCTTCCTTTAGGGAATTCTGTCGAAATCCGTTCGAGGCCACCTGGCAAACTTGGGCGAGTGAAGGCGGCCGAACATGCTTTAGAGCGAAGGTCCCCGAAGGGGCCAGTTCGCGATTCAAAACGAACACACTATACAACTTGAGTGAGATATTGTCAAGTTCTTTGATAATGACTGTAAGGTGTTCATTTCTAATCGTTTCTCGCCTCCCTGGCGCGTTCTTCTCTTCCCTCCTGGGACAACCCTTCGATTCTCCCGCTCAACTAACTTCCTAGACTTCAAGCTCACTGTATGGCCTAGCCAATGCCCTGCTTCGGACAAGTCGGCCGTCTCGAGTGCTCTTCACGCACGGGCACGCCTATCCGGCAACGGTCGTTCGATACGACCTGTGATACTCTGGCCAAGATTTTACTTTCCTGTGAACTTCAGCTTCGGAGGACTTTGTGAACCGCCGCTTCCTTCTTGCTTCGGCTGCGATCCTGGCTTTCCTCGGTCTGGGCACCCTGCTCGGGGTGGCAGCGCCCACTCCTCAGAAATCCGCGACGAATGCGGCTGAGAAGTCAGGGAAGAGCGTCACCGCTGCTCCCGCCCCCCAAGCTCCGATCTCTGTCGACGGCGTGAAAGATATCGATCCGAATAAAGCCTTCGGCAGTAAGAACGCTACCATCGTCATGGAGACTTTCACGGATTTCCAATGTCCCGCCTGCAAGCAGCTCTACACCACTACCGTGCAGCGCGTCATGGACAACTACGTTCCTGCCAACAAAGTGTATATCGTGCACCGCGATTTCCCGCTGCCCATGCACGCCTATTCACGGATTGCGGCCAGCTACTCCCGTGCCGCCGCGCACATCGGCAAGTGTGAAGTCGTCGAACAAGCCCTGTTCCAGAACCAGGAAAAATGGGAAATGAACGGCGACGTGAAAGGCACGGTCGCGGCTGTGCTCTCGCCGGCGGAAATGAAAAAGGTACAGGCTCTGGTAGACGCCAAGACACTCGAACCGCTGATCGATAGGGACAAACAGCTCGGCCAGGCCGTTCCCGTGAACCAGACCCCCACAACCATCATTCACACAAAAGACGGTCAGTCGTATCCCGTCGTGGGATTTGTCAGTTATGACGTGCTGAAGACTCTTCTCGATCAGCTCGTCAAGTAGCACTCGCTCCTCGAGGAATTTATGATGCAATCCGCGCCCTTCAATTTTCGCCGCAGCGTCCTCTGGCTGGGCCGCCTGCTCCTCGGCGGGATTTTCATCTATGCCGGCTACTCGAAGATTTTTCAGCCCAACCTGATGCTGCAGTCTTTTTTCACACTGAAGTTTTCGATTTTGGCCAATGTTTCGAACTTTGCAAACCAGGTCCGTTCCTATCAACTGCTTCCGGCAGCCGGCGTCTATTTTGTGGCTCACTTCCTGCCACCGACGGAAATCCTGCTTGGTTTGCTCCTGTTGGTGGGCTGGCGGCTTCGCGTCTGGGCTTCCCTCGTGACGCTGATCCTTTTGGGTTTTATCACCGTTGTCACCCGCGCCTATCTATTGGGTCTGCAGATCGATTGTGGCTGTTTTGGCAAACCCGAACCTCTCACGGGCTGGACCGTTTTGCGTGACACGGCGCTCTTCCTCCTTGCGCTTCTCATGACTTGGTTTGCCTTCGCGGAGGCCCGCAAAGCGCATGCCTGGTCCTCCGCCCCCGCTCCTCAGCAGCCCTAAGTGGCCTGCCCGCAGAGTGCGGGAGCCCGGCGCCCGCTTTGGCACCCCTCTACCCACACTCCGTTGATCCCGTGGCAGCCCGGCCGCCGGGTTCTGCAGGCAATACCCCTTTTCACCATGCTCCGGGAACAAGCCGGTTCCGGGTCTGCGCTACAATACAGCCTCCATGAAATCCCTCGCCGAATATCTCGACCTAGCCGCCATCGCTCATGGCCACATCTGTGCCGGTCAAGTTCTGGGCGTGCGGCTGGCGATGCTCGGTATGCACGCGCTCGGCATCGACGATCCCGTCGCAGAACGCAAACGCATCGTCACCTATGTCGAAATCGATCGTTGTGTCACCGATGCCGTAGCCCTGGTGGCGAATTGCCGCCTCGGCAAACGCGCACTGAAGTTTCGCGATTGGGGCAAGGTGGCGGCCACCTTCTGCGACCTCGAAACTGGCCGCGCCGTGCGCGTCGCCGCAAAAGAAACCTCCAAACAAGCCGCGAAAGACATGTTTCCCGAGCTTCCCAGGGAAGAAGGCCAACAAAAGGCCTACGCGCAACTACCCGACGACGTGCTGTTTTCCAAAGAATGGGTGAAAGTCGAAATCCGGCCCGAAGATCTTCCGGGCTTCAAAGGCGCGCGGATTGTCTGCGCCCAGTGCGGCGAAGGCATCAACTTCAAACGCGAAGTTGTCCAGAACGGCCAAACCCTCTGCCGCGCCTGCTCCGGCGAAAAATATTATTCGCCGCTCTGATTTCAAGATGGAAACTCTTCGTTTCCTGGGCCGCCTGCTCCTGCCGAATCTGCGCTAGAATTTTTCTTCGATGCTGAGTTTGCCACCCATCACTTTGCGGTTGCGCGGTTGGAAACTGATTGACCGCGTCGCGCTCGCTTTTCTTCTGCTGTGCTCCATTGCACTTGGTGCCGCCGCCGGCTTGCTCTTCGTCTACGAAAGCGACCTCCCCGAAATCCGCGCTCTGGAAACCTATCGCCCCAACGTGGTCACCGAAATCTATGCCGACGATGGCCAACTGGTCGGCAGCTTCGCCCTGCAACGCCGTATTTTGATGACCTGGGAGCAGACTCCCAAGGTGCTTTACAACGCCGTCACCGCCATTGAAGACCAGCACTTTGAAGATCACTGGGGCGTCGATTTCCCCCGCGTCGCCGGAGCGGCCTATCGCAACATCCTAAAGCACCGCAAAGCCGAAGGCGCCAGCACCATCACCATGCAGCTCGCCGGCAACCTATTTCTCGACCGCAGCGAGCGCAGCTTCCGCCGCAAAGTCCAGGAGATGCTCCTGGCCCTGCAGATCGAGCGACGCTATACCAAACCGCAAATCTTCACCATGTACGCCAACCAAGTTTACCTGGCACACGGCAACTATGGTTTTGCCGCCGCTGCCCAATTTTATTTCGGCAAACCGGTCACCGACCTGAACCTCCAGCAAGCCGCACTGCTCGCCGGAATGATTCGCGGACCGATCTACTCCCCGCTCGGCGACCCGGCCCGCGCCCTGGCGCGCCGCAATCTGGTCCTCCACCAAATGATGGAAGAAGGAAAAATCACGCCGGTGGAAGAAGCCGCCGCCAAGAAAACGCCCCTCGGTCTGCACCTGCAATACCCGCGCAACGATCTGGCGCCCTATTTCTTCGAAGACATTCGCAAGTACCTCGAATCCACCTACGGCACAGAAGCGGTCCACGAGCGCGGCCTGCGCGTTTACACCACGCTGAACATCCAGATGCAGAAGGCTGCCAATCAGGCCATCCGCGACGGCCTGCACACTTACGATCGCCGCCACGGCTGGCGCGGCAAAGTTCCCAACGTGCTCAAAGACAACCTCGGTGAGCTCGACACCTACGAAGACGACGATTGGCGCCACGCCATCGAGAAAGGAAGCTACGTCACTGGCTTAGTCCTCGCCGTCGATGACAAAAGCGCTATGGTCAAGATCGGCTCCTATCGTGCACTCCTGTCGCCCTCTGACATCACTTGGACCGGTCACAAGAGGCCCAACGAAATTCTCACCGTCGGCGATCTCATCCAGGTGTCCATCCAGGAATTGCGTGAGACCACCGCGCGCGTCCAGGTCGAGCAGCAACCCGCTCCACAGGCCGCCATGATCGCGATCGAGAGCGCTACCGGCGAGATCAAGGCCATGGTCGGTGGATACAGTTTTGAGGACTCCAAGTTCAACCGCGTCACACAAGCGGTTCGCCAGGTGGGCAGCTCGTTCAAGCCTTACGTTTATTCGACCGCTGTCGAGCGGGGTGCCTCACCCTTCGACACCATTGTCGACGCCCCGTTCACCGTTATGAGCGGCGGCCAAGTCTACTCTCCCCATAACTACGACGAAAAATTCGAAGGCACGATTACTTTGCGGCGTGCCCTTGCCGGTTCGCGAAATGTTCCCGCAGTGAAGCTAGCCGAAAAACTGGGCATCAACTCGGTCGTAGACATGGCGCGCCGTTTCGGAATCACCACGCCACTTCCTCCCTATCTCCCCTTGGCGCTTGGTGCCGCGGACATGAAGCTCATCGAACACGTTTCCGCGTTCACGGTTTACGCCAATGAAGGAATCCGCATCGATCCACATATGATCCGGCGGGTCACCAGTTATGACGGCGCTCTGCTGGAAGAAGCGCATCCCGAGGTGCACGACGTGCTTGCCCCCGAAGTCGCCCATACCATGACGGCAATGCTCGAAGACGTGGTTCAATTCGGTACCGCCATCAAAGCAAAAACGATCGGCCGGCCAGCGGGTGGAAAAACCGGTACGACACAGGATTTCACCGATGCCTGGTTCATCGGCTTCACGCCGCAAATAACCGCGGGCGTGTGGGTCGGTTTTGACGACAAGCAGATTTCTCTCGGCAAACGCGAAACCGGTGCCCAGGCGGCTTTGCCCATTTGGATGGAGTTCGTTCAACAGGCCATGGCAGGAATGCCGGTGGTCGACTTCGCCAATGTTGTCACTCTGGAAGAACAGTCCGCCGAGCATCATGTGCATACGGACGTTCCAGACACCGCTCCCGAAGACGAAGCGCCGGCCCTCAATCGCGAAAAACCTCCCGCGTCTCCGCCGCCGCCGGCTGCCCCTGCAGCCAGTCCGCCGAGCCCCTAGCCCTTACACTTTTCGAAAGGGATCCCAACCGCCAGAAGCAAGCGGCCTAGTTTTGCCGGCCTCTGATTGCACGAGAATTTTTCGATCGCGTGTGATTTCCCCGATGTGCGTCAACCGTAGCCCCTCGAACCGGTGCGGCAACCGTTCGGCGTCTTTCTTTCTCACGGTAAATAGCAACTCATAATCATCACCCCCGTGAAGCGCCAGTGCCTGAGCATGGCCTCCCTTGGCAAGCGCGGTCACGGGAAGGGCATCGGCCTCGATTTTCGCCCCCACTTGGCTTGCCGCGCACAAGCGCGGCAGATCTGTCGAGAGCCCATCGGAAAGATCCATCATGGCCGTGGCCAAACGCTTTTCCACCAGCCACTGTCCGAGCGCCAAACGTGGATGCGGGTAAAGATGCTTAGCAAGCGCCGCGGTGCACGGTTTTGCTAAGCCGCGCATCCGGAGAAGTTGCCGCAAGCCGAGCTCGGCCTCACCCAAAGTACCGCTTACAAAGAGCAAATCACCCGGCCGCGCACCGGAACGAAGCACCGCACGCCCCCGCAAAAGTTCACCGACGACCGTAATGCTGATCCCCGCTTTCTCCTGTCGGGTGATGTCCCCTCCGGCGAGTACACAGCCAAGCTGGCGCGAGGCGCGGCGCAATCCTCGCAAGAAAGTAGCAAACCATTTTCCGGTCAGGCTCTTGGGCAAGGCCAGGCTCAGCAAGAAGCAGCGCGGTTTCCCGCCCATCGCGGCGATGTCACTCACTGCCCGAGCCAGGCATTTCCATCCCACCGCATCCGCGGGGTGCCTGCCGCGCAGAAAATGCGTTCCTTCGCTAAACCAGTCGCAGGTCAGAATGGTCTCGTGCCCCGAACGGGGAAACCACAAGGCTGCATCGTCTCCTAGGGACAGCCTCAGTGCCTTCGACCGTACGGAACTGAACCTCCGCTCAATTTGTGCCACTAAGGCCCGTTCGTTTGTCTCAGGCATCATCGGGTTTGAGGCTATCGTAGCGCACCCTGGTCCAACGGACAGTGGACAGTTTTCCACCGGCTGTCCCAAAATCGAAAAATACAGGGTTGACGGCACGCGTCTACAAATTCTAGTATTCTATTTATAGCGGACCATGGCTCACGGTTCAGACCAAAACGGTCATCAATGCCAATCGTGCGGAGACAGGGAAATGATCGACCCGCACTCCAATTTAGTTAGGGGAATCAATTCGGCCTGAGGGGCCCAGTCGTGATCAGCAGCAAGAATTACACATTCTATATTGCCTCCGCGCCCGGACAACTCCGGAAGCTGATCATTCCGGCCTATGTATTGCATGGCCTTGCGGCTTTGGCGATCATCGGTGGCATCACCGTCATGGCTGCCGTGGGCTCCTACAGCCGCATGTTGTGGAAAGTCGGAAACTACAACGCGCTGCGCCATGATCAGGAAACCCTCAAGAAGCAATACCGCGATCTTCAGTCCACGGTAAAAGACACCAACCAGCGCTTGGATTCGCTACAGTCGTTGGCTACGGAAGTGGCCATGACCTATGGCGTGTTGCGTTACCATCCCGCTGCCTTCGATCAGGCCGACAGTGCCGTGACGCCGCAGGATGCCTTCGATCGTTCCTTGGAGCAGTATTCTTTCCTCAAGCGCAATGCCAGCGCCATTGCTTCCTCTGCCTCTGGATTGAGATTGTTCCCGGCGATGGCGTTTGCCGATTCAAACTACACGCCGGCGATCTGGCCGGTCATGGGTCACATCACGGATAGTTTCGGCGAGCGCTTGGACCCGTTCTCTGGTGAAGGTGCATTCCATACGGGTGTCGATGTCAGCAGCGAGTACGGCGCTCCGGTCCACGTGACCGCCGATGGAGTGGTCACGATCGCAGAGACCCATACGGGTTACGGCCGCCTCGTCGTCGTGGATCACGGGTTTGGCATTACGACTTTCTACGCGCACCTCTCTTCGTATGCGGTAGTTGCCGGCACCCACGTTCGCCGCGGCGAAGTCATTGGCTACACCGGCATCAGCGGTCGCTCCACCGGGCCGCACGTTCATTATGAAGTGCGCGTGAACAACGCCCCGGTCAATCCGTGGCGCTACATGAAGAACGCCTCTGCCGGCGATTAGGCTCGCGCAAGAGTTCAATTACTTCCTCGAAGAAATTCTATCTTAGCGTAGGGGTGTCGCAGGGTCGGCGGCGGATGAATTTTGCGCCGATTCCAACAGCTTCTGTGTCACATCAAAAACCACACGCACCGATTTGCTCGTTCCGCGGTCAACCTGCTGAATATCGGCCGATTGCAGCAGTTCGAGATATCCCTTCCGGAGTGCCGGATCTAGCTGTTTGCGCGTCTTCGGATCGTTCAAGCCCATTTGTGCCAACACCACCAAGCCGCTGAGCAACTCTTTCAACTGGTGCACGGTAGGTTCGGCTAGACTTTCTCCTTCCATCCCCACGCGCAAAAGATTGCCCTCGGACTTTGCACTGATCGAGATCCATTGCAATTGCGCAAGCAGGGCCGCTAGCTGCGGCGAATGCAGTTCTCCAGGAGCCTGCGACAGGGCTGCGGCGGCTCCGGAATCCTGTCGAAGAACGGCGAAGACGGGCGTGCCCGCAACGCGTGAAAAATGTTCGTTCCATTCCGCCGATGAGGTGCTGCTTGGTTTTTGGAAGAAACAAGAAGAATCGGTGGCCCAGGCAATTCGGTCATCTCGCAAGAAAGTGAAGAACGCCTTGCGGCTGGACCCGCTCATGGGCACGGCAAAGAGTGTCTTTCCGTCTGCCGTTTTCAACGAAGCGAACTTTGCGCCGTACGCCTCGATTTTTTTCCTGTCGAATCTTCCCTCGGCGACGGCGAACGTCGTGGAACTCTGCGGTTGCCGATGGAATGCCAGCGCCAGTCGATCGAGATCGGTTTCGTAATTGAATCCAGTTGCTTCGAGAAATTGTGCGTACTCGCCATCGGGCGCAGGTCGTGGTGCCCAGCGGAACAACTGTGCCAGAAACGGTGACGAGCGCAGTTGCGCCAAGTCCAAATAGGCCACCGCGCTGGCCTCTTCCGGCATCAACGAAAGCATTCCTTCGCGCGCCGTCAGCGAATCACTTGCGTTCCCGTGCCGGTGAGCCAGAAAAGCGACAAGAAGGACCGCCAGGAGGAGGCCAACGATGACCAGCAGCTTGTTTTTGGACATGGTATGAAGCGCCGGTAGCATCCCGGCCGATCCCTCCCCATTCTCGCATTCCCGCCGAAGGAAACGACAAGAAATGAAGCACCTCGGAGGGGGAGCCGGTTTTGCCAGTGGAAAGCTGTGGATTCCTGCTGCACCCAGTGCCCGGTTTTGTGTTCTAATTCTATTGATGCCAATAGATTACAAGGATGTGACCGATTAACAAGGCAAGCCCCCTTTTCCACAGAGTTGGCTTTCCAATTGCTAGCGATTCCCGGTTCCCCTTCTTGCAATACTTGTGCCTAATCTGCTATTCTTGTGCGGTTTGAGCAGCGCTGGCGTAGCTCAGCTGGTAGAGCATCTGATTTGTAATCAGAGGGTCGGGGGTTCAATTCCCTCCGCCAGCTCCACCATACTTTGGCAGGGGAGTGAGGCGGAGCGAATCCCGACAGGGTAACAGGAAAGGGCTGGTGTCTTTAGACACGAGTCCGTTTTGTGTTTTCGCGCACACCGCTCCAAAAGACAGCACGGTTTGGCTAAAACTGGCACGCACTTTGTGTCGACAATTTTCGCGGACGGGTGGGTGAGTGGCTAAAACCAGCAGACTGTAAATCTGCCGCTCCTTGCGGGCTACGAAGGTTCGAATCCTTCCCCGTCCACCAGGATTCCATCTCCGCGGCGGCAAGTTTTAGGGCGGCGCCGCTGGCAGCGCTGATCAACGAAGGAAGCAACAACACCGCAAGATAATCGCGGATGCGATGTTCGAAAGCGGTAAGAAACGCGGCGGCCATGCCGTTTGGAAATAGTGCGCCGCGAAGACGGAAATTTTCTTGGAGGATCGGGTTCGGCCTGGGTAGCTCAGTTGGTAGAGCGCGTCCTTGGTAAGGACGAGGTCACCGGTTCAATCCCGGTCCCAGGCTCCAGAGTTTGCTGAGTTTCCGCAAGGAACTGTGATTCAGCAGGGAGAGGTTGAGGGTTTCAAGCAGGGCGGGGGTAACTCAACGGTAGAGTCTCACTCTTCCAAGGTGATGGTTGCGGGTTCAAATCCCGTCCCCCGCTCCAAGTTCGGCGCAAGCCGCGATTTGGAAAG